>Ga0247727_10001138_pt1 | contig 64874 bp, 57 predicted proteins | sample WisWelCaveWW1625_FD_202498 | JGI IMG/M metagenome (GOLD analysis project Ga0247727, IMG submission 202498) | Biofilm microbial communities from Wishing Well Cave, Virginia, United States - WW16-25 | ecosystem: Environmental > Aquatic > Deep subsurface > Groundwater > Cave microbial mat | place... | reverse complement strand
AGAAGTTTTGGGCCCGCCCTATATTCCTTCACGATCTCAGCCTGCAGGTCATCAATCAGCCCGTGGTAGCCGCCGTCCCGTCGCTCTTCGTAATGACGGCTGAACCGGTCGTAATAGCGGCGAGTCTGCTTCTCTGAACCCTCCGAAATGAGCTCGCGGTAAATCTCTTCGTATTGAAGCGCCGCCTTCCGAGGGCTGTACTCTTCTTCAACTCTCTTTCTCCCCTTCTCGCCCAGAAGCGCTCGAAGTCCTGGATTCTGAACAAGCTCGAGAATCCTCTCCGCGAGGCCTTCTCGGTCCCCCTGCCGGACCACAAAACCGACATCCTGAGTGACAAGTTCCGCAAGCGGTGCAAGATCACTCACCACGAGCGGACGCTCAAGCGCCAATGATTCGAGAAGCGTCAGCGGGAGATCCATTTTCCGATAAAGCGATTTCGCGGGAAAGACGGTCAAGTCGCACGCGCGAATGAGCGAGAGCATATCGTCGACTTCATTCAAAAAGATCACGCGGCGTTCAAACCCGGCTTCTCTTACCCTTCGCTTTACCTCGTCTTCGATTTCCTTCGCCCGCTTCGTCTTCCTCCGGCAGGCAAAAACAAATTTCACCTCCGGTTCCTCCTGTAAGACCGCTGGGAGGCAAGCAAGGAGGACCTCGTGACCCCCGGAGAATTCATAATCCCCCGGATAAAGCACGACCGCCTTGGCCCCCTCCCGGATCCAATCCCATTTTGAAACATCCATTTGGGCTATTTCCTCTTGGGAAGGGACCCGAACCGAGGGACTGATCTTGTCTACCTCCGGAAGCCCTGCCCTCCGCATTTCCTCGCGCGCCTCTTCCGAAAGGACCGCAATCCGATCCGCAAAAAGAAGCTTTCTTGACGCTTCATAGTTTTTGGGACGGCTACAAATCGTATGCACTGTTTTTTGTTTTTTTAAACGCATCAACGTCCTCAACACGATTGAAGAGAGCCTTCCCGGCGCGTAAAAGAAATGGTAAATATCCACGTTGGGATCGGGTTTGAAAAGGCGAAGAAAGGTCAGGAAATTCTGACAAAAGCTCGGCTGGTAAGTCCCCGAACTTTTGAATAAATGTTCCACGCGAATATGTGGACTGGGGGGGGTATACGAATCCGCACCCAGGACAACATATTCTGCCCCGGTCGAGTGCGTGATAATTTCTTTGGCCAAATTCTTGCTGCTATCAGACCAAGGAGGCCCGAAAGGTTTTGTGACAATAAGGACGCGAGGAAGACGATTCATTGAAGAAGCTTCTCGTAAATCCCAAGGAAGGCTTGGCCGATTCTGCTCCAATCGTAGCGGCCACTCGCTTCCCGAGCACGCTCACCCAGGCCCTTACGAAATTGCGGATCGCTTGCCAGATATTCTAGTGACTTTTGAAGAGCTTTCGAATCTCTTTCACGGACGAGGAGCCCAGTCTCTCCGTGCCGAATCGCCTCCCCAATTCCCCCGGTATCCGTCGCCACCACCGCGAGGCCCGAGGCCATCGCTTCAAGAAGTGCCACGGGGAGCCCCTCGTGTCGTCTCCCCAGAGAGATCGAGGGGAACACCGCAATATCCGCGAGAGAAAGCCAATCCCTTTTCTCCTCCCCCTGCAGACTTCCCAGGAAGCGAACGAAGGGAATCTCCCGGCTCAGGGATTCAAGCCGCTTTCGTTCCATCCCGTCGCCCAAAATTACCACCTCCACATTTTTCATCTTTTTCACGGCACCCAGGAGATAGGCCACCCCCTTTAAAGGAATGAGCCGCCCCAGATAAAGAATGACGGTCTTTCCCTCAAGTCCCAGAGGTTTTTTCCGTTCGACCTGGTTTTCACCCTGATATCTTTCCCAGTGGATCCCCATCGGAAGAATAGAGACCCTCCCTTCGAGGCTCGGGAAGGAATCAGAAAGAAGCTTTCCAATCCGATCTTCCTGCCCTTGGTTTACGAGAGTCAAATGATCCGTGACGGCTAAAATCCACCTCAGGAGAAACCGCCCCAACGGAAGGCGCTCAATCAGCCAGAGGTCTGAGGAGTGAACCGTGAGGACAAGTTTGAGCTTGGGATTTCTCCTTTTCAGAAGTGCCCCGATCAAACCCGACGGGAGAATCCAGTGGGCGTGAATCAAATCCGCCTCGGGGGAGAACCTGATTGCTTTCCGATAGAAGGACCATAAAAAGAAAGGGATTTGGGAAACACGCCAGGGGTGCCGAAAAAGGTTGTCGGGAATTCCGCTTCCAAAGGCAAGTTTCTGCCAACTCGTTTTCGGAAGGTACTCGAAACGGTGGCGTTCAAGGCCGTCTTCCTCCGAAACGAACCGATTCTCACAGTCAGAAGGGTGAAGAATGTTAATCTTACCCTCCCACCTTTCCTCGAGATACCGATAAAGTTCCAAAAGATAAGGGGCGCTCGTGTCTTCAGGAAACCTCGGGAAAGAAGAAGTTAAAACTAAAAGCCGCTTGTAGCGCAGAGGTAACACTGCGCCACGGGGACGCCGGGGAACTTGAACCGACTCGGAGGCTAGGACTGGGTGATTCATCGTTTGGCTACGAACTGAAAGGCCGCTTTCGGACTCACGATTTGAAAGAACCAAAGCATTCCAACATACAACAAAGTCAAAACTAAATCTTTCCCGAGAAGCGCGAAGCCCCGGGCCGGAACGGCCAGCGAAACAATAACAAGAACGATCCCACCCAGGACTACCGGGATAACTTTTCTCCAAGAAAAGGAAAGAAACTTGCCCCGAAACAGATAGATGAGATTCGCGAAGAAACCGAAAGCAAAAGCAAGGCAGGCGCTTACCGCTCCTCCGGAGAGACCCCAGGAAGGGATCAATCCAAAAGAAAAAAGAGCTTCCATAAAAATCGCACCAAGGGCCACGGCCAAAGCCACGGACGCTTTCCCGAGGCCCGCAATCACCGTAGACGACAACGTGAAAAGCGCAAAGAAAAGATAGGCCCAGGCCAAAATCGATAGAGCCCCCGCTCCTTCCAAATAGCGAGCGGGATAAATGAGGGTCAATGTCCCTGGGGCGTCGCCCGAGACAAGCACGGCGGCCAGAAACGCGATCAAGAAGCAACCGCTCAAGCTTTTCTCAATGAACCGTGTCGTCTCTTCACTCTTTTGAAGCGTGTGCGATTCAGAAACGACCGGAAAGACCGCCAGATTAAGCGCCTGAAGCAACATATAAGGGACCCGGGCAATGGTGAGGCTCGCCGTGTAAAACCCAGCCGCTTCACTCGAACGTTCGAGGGGGCTCAACGCTTTGATGAGGAAGAGGTCCAAATTCATCATTCCATTGGCCACAAGATAAAATCCGACTAAAACCGAGCCGAAGCCGACAAACTGTCGGATTGAAAACCCTCCCCCCGACTCCCCTCTCCCCAGAAGAAGGAAGGCAGCGATCACGATCACGAAAGCTGCCGTTACAAATCCTGCCACGGCCCCGTTCACGGAGGCCGTCAGATAAGCCAGGCCTGCGATTAAAACGACTCGCAGCGTAGAATAAGACATATCGAATAGCCCCTGCTTGAAAAATTCCTTCTTCCCGTTCAGGAAGCCGATAAAGACCGCATAAAGCGAGTAAAAGATAATGATCAAGGAAGAGAGTCTAAAAGGAAATGTCAAAGAAGGGTCCCGAAGGAGCCCAGCCACCCACCCAGCCAAGACGAAATAGACTGCCGATAAGGCCAAGCCGAAGAGACCCATAATTTTGAGCGCCCCCCGCTTGACCTTTTCCGGTTCCCCCAGAGAAACAAATCGTGAAACCGACTGGACGGTGCCGGTCACCATCACGAGGTTAAAGATCGAGACGAGGTTGACCACGAGTCCGTAAACTCCAAATTCTCCGGGCTGGAGAATGCGGGATAATACTGAATAAATGACGTAGGCCGAGACCACAAACCAGCTCTTCGCCACCGCGAGCCAAAGCGCCCCACGGACAAAGTGCTTCTCCTTCTCCAAGGTCATTTCTTCCGCCTCCAAAGGAAACCAAACGGCGTGAGAAAACAGGCGAGGGAGCCAATCAAAGTCACCCCGATGAACTTTTTCCAAAGCGGGCGGTATGAAAACTGCACGGTAAACTTTCCTTCCGAAGGAATCTCAACGGCCCGAAAAACGCCGTTTGCCTTAAGAATCGGCTTTTCTTCACCATTTACCCACGCCTTCCAACCGGGGTAATAAAGGTCGCTTGTGACAAGATATCCCCGGGAAGGCGCGATGAATTCAACCTTCATTTCTTCTTCACCCACGAGGACCCGGTCTACTCCCTTATAGACCTCTTCCCCTTCAGTCGTTCCCGCCTTGCTCGGCCGTTCCTGAATCAAGTAGACCTTCCGGGTCGGCGAGAATCGGCCGGTTCGCACTTCCTCAAGGAAGTCCTTTCCGGTAATTTCCATTGCCTTACTTACAAAAAAGGCTCGCGGAAGAACATTGTCGTTGCGGTAAAGACCGTAGTTTCCTTCTTCCCTCACTTTAATATATTCCGTTTGATCCAGTGCGTGGTCTGTAACGATGAACTTCGCATTCAGAAAATCTAAAAGAGCCGATTCCCGAATGAGTGCCTCCTTTTCAGCCAGGAGGTGCCGCTGAGAGTCGTTCGCGTCTCCCACGTCGCGGAGGAGTTCGTAATAATCCCGGAGGACAAACGGGCTGTAACCTCCTGTCACGTCAAGACCGTAGAGCATGTTGACGTGAAGGAGAGGCGGTAAAACGTCCGTACTTGCCAGTGTGGCAGGCGCCCGGTGGATTCGAAAGGTTCCCTTTTCTTCCGTAAGAAGCTTGAGCGTTTCAGAGGGCGGCTCGATAAAGGCGTAAGCCTCGTAATTCCCCTTCACGCTCGTAAAGCCATAGCAATAAAGATTCAAGAAAAGAAGTCCCACCAAGGCAAGCTTGGAGAAGGCGAATCGGGATTTCAAAAGAAGCCAGCCTCCAATCAGGAAGCCAAGACAAATCAAGTTCCAAGGATCCAAAATCCCGGTTCGGACCAGGATATTTCCGTACATTCGATCCCACTGGGCGAGGTAATCAGCGACCGGGAAGGGATGAAGCGGTGTGCCGGTGAAATGCTCTTCGATATACCTTCTCCCCATCTCCTTAATGGGCGACTCGAAGATCTTCAATGTCGGATTCACGATGAGAATCCCGAGAAACCCCAAAAGGGAGAAGGCGCTAAACATTCGGGTGGCCCAGGAGAAGCGTTTGACCCGGCTCCCCTCCGCGATCCATTTCTCGAACCCGAAAGCCGAAAGTACCGAGAGTCCCACGGCCAAGAAGAAGAGAAACTTACTGGGGGTTCGGAACCCGTAAAATTGGGTCGCTTTGATTAACCCCACGAAAAGCGGGTTGAACTTTCCGAGAGCGAGTCCCAGGGCCACAAGCGTCAAGGCAATAAAAAACCACTCGCGTTTAAGCTTTTTTGTCGTCGCCGCCACCAACACGAAGAACAAAGCAAGGATCCCGGTGTAGATTTCCGCCTTTAAAAAACCGTCCCAGTGAGGGAAAACAAGCGTCGCGACGGCAAGCGGATTCACCGACCCCATGTAAGCGAACTCCTCCTGAAAGGAGAATCGATTCGTCAACTGAGCAAGCTCCCAGGTCGGAAGAAGCTGAGACGCGCTGAGAACTGCCGTCACCGCAAGGCTCGTGAAGAGCCAGCCGATGTTCTTGCTCCAACCGTTCCACCCCTCCTCTTTCAACTTCGAGGAAGCCGCCCAAAGAAAGTAAAAGATCGAAACTCCAATCGAATAAATTGCGTATTGGAGATACCCGCCGAAAACTTGAAAAGAAAACACGAGCCCGAGCCAAAGGACAAAACTTCTTTTCCGGTCCTTGACAATTCGGTCGCCGAGATAAAACGTAAGTGGCAGCCAGATTAGGACCTTCTGGGAAATGATGTTGTAATAATATCCCCCCTGCGCCGTTCCAAAGAGATAGACGAGCGTCCCGAAAAGGCTCGACCAACAGGAAAGCTTGAGCGACCGGAGATAGACGTAACAAAAGAGCGCCCCCAGCAGGTAATGGGTCAAAATCCCGTACGTGTAAGCGAAAAAGGGGGGAAATAAAAAGTAGAAAAATAGGTTCAGCGGATAAAAGGCCCCGATCTGCCCTTCAGCGAGCAAGGGGAACCCGCAATGAAAACGGCTCGTCCACCACGGAAGCTGGAACTCCTTGAGACGCTCGGCCAGAAAAACAGCCCAGGGATAATGCTGGGCCCGGTGGTCGCCGCTTATAAAACTTAACTTCAGAAAAAACATTTCAGGGAAAAAGAGAACGATCGCGATAAAAAGAACCAGGAGAAAGCCCCAATCCCTTCGCAGAGCCTCGGACTTCGTCATCCCTTCATCCCCCATTTCCGCGCCACCGTTTGACCGTAAAGCTTCAACCCCCTGGGAGTTTCCGGATTCTCGAGGAGTTTCTCCAGGAGTCGCTCGGCCCGGGCACCGTGAACCGTAAAGAGGGCCGCCAACGCAGCCATTCGTACCCCTGTCGAGGGGTCTTCCAAGACGCTTTGCTCGAGTGCCTCCTCAGCCTCCACAAAGGGAAAGCGTCGAAGCTTCCACGCAGCTAACTTCCGTACCGATTCTTCGCTTTCATTTCGAAGCACGTTGATGAGTAAAAGAAGCGCCTCTCGGCTCTTTGAATAGCCGAGATAGTTCAGGATAGCCTTCTTTTTGGATGGACCTCCGCTTTGCTCGTAGGCACGAATGAGCCGATTCGCGTCGACTCCCTTCCTAAATTTTCTAGCAATCTGCCAGGAATCGTGGAGGTATCGAAATTCCTTCAGGAGGTCCTCGAGCGCGTTCGCGGTTTCAGGCTCGTTGGCAATCTGATTGGTTTTCTCTCCGGGGTCTTTTTTTAGATCGTAAAGCTCTAAGACATCACTTTGGAGCGCCTGAATGAGCTTCCAATCTTCCCGCCTTGCAGCCTCAAAATGTTCGTCCCTCCGGGCAAAGACCAGCCGGCTTTTTTCCTCTCCCCCATTCACGACGGAAAGCAGGCTCTTGCCTTCAAACAGACTTGCGGAATCGAGACCAAAGAGATCGTAAAGGGTGGGCAAGAGATCAACGAGGCGCACCGGTGCCTCAAAGTTTCCCGGCAAAGCTCCTGGCACGTGGATCAAAAGAGGCACGTGAAGCATTTCGTTGTAAACCGTAAAGGCGTGCGTCCAGGAGCCGCGCTCGTAATGCTCTTGTCCGTGGTCCGCGTGAATGACAATGAGAGTGTTTCGGTCCAGTCCCTTTTCACGAAGCGCCTGAAACAGTTTCTCCAGCTCACGATCGACCATTCGGACCGCACCGTCATAGAGATCCTTTTTTTCGTCCCCGTAATAGTGGTACGACTCCCCTTCTGTGTCGTAACTCAAATGGGGCTCGAAATAATGGACCCAGAGAAGAAAGTTCGAGTCACCGAACTCGGAAAGCCTTTCGAGCGCCCGCTCCGTGATCTTCGGGGCCTCAGCCCGGTCGAGGAGTTCCATCTCTTGAAAGTCGTCGCTCATCGGTATAACGCCATCGATCGGAGTGATCCACGCCGTTTGGTAACCCTTCTCTCGCAGGCTTTCCCCGATCAGAGGAACTTCCTCGGTGTCCGGCTTCGGAAAGAAACGAGAGTGCCAGAAAGAGAGGACGGAATAGTTCGTGTAGGGGTACTGCGAAAAAGCATTCTTAAAAACGAGTGACTGGCGAGCCAACGCGTCAAAATGAGGGGTCGTGTCGCGCCCGTAGCCGTAGAAACCAACGTGGTCAGCCCTCAGAGTATCGATCATGATCCAGAGGACGTTCATCCCCTCAGCGCTTCCCCTCCGAATGGAGCCGTCCGGAGTCGGCTTTGAAGAATCATTGAACTCCGCAAAGGGAAGCCTTTCGAGATCCTGGTAGATCCTTTCGAACTTCCTCGCGTAGATCTGCTGACGGATCCGGTCCTTCACGGTGTAGTAGACGTGAAGGGTACGCCTCGTCAGCACGGCGTGATTGCTGAGGAGGTATTGGTTTTGCGGGTTTTCATCGAGTTCTATAAAGGCGTAGGCCGACGCGCCGCCGAAAAGGGCCAGATGAAAAAGGAGCGTCAGAAAAGCGGGGACTCGTTTCCTCCTTTGAGGGAGAAGGTTCAAAAGACCCCAACCGAAAAGAAGCGTTCCCGTCACGATGAAAGAGACAATCGTCACGTGAATATAGGAATAGCCACGAATGTAAAGGTGAGAGGTCACCCAATAGAGAAAACTAATCCCAAGGAGGTCTAGAGCTAAAAGGATGATTAAAGCGGTTTTTCGTGACCCCCTCTCGAGCGGAAACCACTTCCGAATGGAAACCAAGAAGCGGGTGAATCCGAATAACGAAACCGTTGAGAGACCCCCCACCACCGCCGGACCGAATCTACTTAAGGGATGTTTCGAAATTCCTGCTCCCTGAAAAAGAAGGTACGACACGTACAGGAGAAAGGGGCTCGCCACCGCGGTAAAGAAAAGTGCCGCCGTGGCTTTTTTTCCGTTTCGAAGGCACCCGTTCGCCAAGGCGGTAAGGCCATTAAACAGAAATGCCCAAAAGTAAAATAGAGACACGACGAAAGCGGCCAGGTGAAGAAAAAGGCTAATGCCTGTTCTCAAATCCTGTAGCCGTGTCTCCGAAAGAACCAGGAGATACGCGAAATCGATCAGACTAAAGACGAGCGCTGAAAAAAGGGCGAAGCGAAATAGTCGGTTCCAAGCAACGATCATTTGAGCTTAAACACCTCAATCGGCTGGCCGTTTCTTTCTCGCGAAACCAGCTCCTTCCAAAGGAAGGGCGTTCCGGTGAGGGGTTGGCGATCGTAGGGAAACTCCCGGTCGGGATCCCGGTACGGCGTAAAACGTTTCACGAGCTCGGCCTCTTTCTTCAACGCCTCGTAAAACCCGCTTGGCTCATACTCCGAATGGACCCTCGCGATCAAGACGTATTCGATCCCCCTTTTTCGAAGCTCTTCAAGATCAAAAGGGACGGTCGGAGCGCCGAAGAGAAACCGTTTTTCCTGGGGATCGTCGGTGAGAAAGTGAAGGGCGTATCCCTCCCCCGAGGAACTCTCCGGTGACAAGAGAAAGGATAACCGCCTTTGCTGAGCCTCTGAGAAATGGGGGTCCGATCGGGCGATCTGATATTTCTCTTCAAGCTGTTCCCGGCTAAAGGCGAGACGCGGAAGATAAAACTCCCAATCGAGGGCCAGGCTTGTTCCCCGAGAGAGCGTCGACTCGACCCACTCCCGAGCCACGGTCCTCACGTCCTTTTCCAGGAGAAGCCGGTCCAAAAGAACCGCCTTCGCGATCGAAGGAGAGGCCGTGAGGACAACAAGAAAAAGGAGGCAGGAGCGTCTTAACATCTTTGGAACTTGCTCGACGATTCGAACCAGGAAATCTCCGGCAAAAAAGAGCAGAAAAGGAATGAGCGGAAGAACGTAACGGTCGTAAGGCTGGCTTTTAAAGGCAAGAAGGAGATAATAAGCCACGAGAAACGAAGCGAGAACAAGCCGTTTTTTTTCCCGCTGGAGAATCCCCCAAAGAAGCCCCCCCATTCCCGAAATTAAAAGAAGCGGTCCCACCCCCCCGTTCAGCGAATAAAAGAAATGGTGAAGGACGCCGCCGCTCCCCCCTTCGGCTGCGGCTTGTTCCCGAAGCTCCTTCACAAAGAAGCTAAAGTCAAACCACGTGTAAGGGTTGAGAACGCTATAAACCAAAATCGAGGCGGCCGCCGCGCCCAACCAACGGCTCCAGAGCCCCCTTTTAGAGGCGCTAAGCAGGCAGGCGGTCATATAAGGAACGATGATCGCGACTCCGTTATATTTCGTCGCGGTCGCAAGCCCCACTAGGGCTCCTGCTCCCAAGTGCCATTTCCACTCCTTGTTCCCTTCGACTATTGGAAAGAAGGCGAAGTACGAGCCGATCAGGACCAAAAGGAGAGGGGTATCGGCGTAAATATAATGCGCGTCCCGAACCGGAAGAAACGCCGTGGCAAAGAAAAAGGAAGAGACGAGGGCCGCCTCTTCCGAGAAATGCTTCCGGACGAGGCGGTAAAGAAGATAAACCGATAAAGTCCCCGCTAGAGCTCCAAAGAGAAGCCGGGCCAAGAGATAAAACAATGTGGGGTCGCTAAAGAAAAGATGTTCGAAGTCTGCCGTCCCTCGGAAACTCCCGAGCCCCTTTCCCACAAGGTAAGAGACCCCGTAGCATATAAACAAAAGATAACTTACGAGCGGCGGAATTTTGAAAAAATGAGGGTGAAAGTCCCCCGTTCCGTAAGCCAGAGCGTGATTCACCACGATCGGTTCGTCCGCGTGGTAAAGGTGAGGCAAGCCAAACTGAATGCCGACCACCCGGAGCGAAAATCCGAGGAGGAGAATCCCCCACAAGAGCCAGGCCGACTTCTCCCTCACTTTACGGAATTCTCCCTTACCAGGTAACGATTGAGAAAAGGGAGCCCAAGAATTCCGGGAACAAAGTAACGCAGTGAAGCGCAAACCCCCACCCCCGCAATCAGGGGAACCGATTCGTAGGGAGCGAAGAAATAAATCATGGCTGAGTCCCGTGTCCCTACCCCCGCAATCGTCACGGGAATCAGACCCACCAGAATCGCCAAGGGGACGAGGCGAAAGATGTGAAATACGGACACTGTGGAATGAAAGGAGTGGAAGAAAACGACAAACTGCAAAATGTGAACGAACCAGAGAAAGATTGAAAGCCCCACAATAAACGCAAGCTCTTGCCGGTCTCCCTTGAGTTCATTTAAATACTCGTGCGTGTCGAGAAGAAAGTGTTTCGCCTTTGCCAAGAACCGGTTTGTTTCAAAAATGGGAGCGGAAACCCATCGATCGAGCTTTACAAAATAGAGCACCGGGAAGATTGCACCCATTGAAAGGGAAAAGGCCAGGCCTACCCAATTCGCCTGGTCCCACTTTGGACTGAGAAAGATTCCGGTCAAGATCACGATTCCGAGCGATGCGAGATCGATATACTTCTCAAACAGCACGACGTTCATACCCCGTTTGATCGAAATCGGTCCCCCTCCTCGGCCGAGAAAATAGGCTTTGGAAAGGTCGCCTGCCCTCGAAGGAAGGAGGATGTTTAAAGCGTTGCTGGCCAGCACGAGCGCCGCTGACTCCCCCAGACCGATCCTGATTTTCTTCCGGACCATCACCTGCCAGCGGTAAGCGGAGATCGCCACCTGGGGAATGAAGAAAAGAATCGCGACCCCAAAAAGAAAAAGGTCCATTTCGGCGAGAGACCGTCGAAATTCTCCCAGATCGATCCTGGAAAAGATCGCGCCCATGATGAGGACCGAGAGCAGAAAGGCGAAAAACCGCTTCATGAAACAACGTGACGAAAGGCGACCGTTCGCTCCTTGTTCAGAGTGGGGAGAACGCCTGAGAGATTGATCCAGGATTTAAGGCTTCCCGGCTGATACGGCTGGCTTGTTGCGACGTAGATGAAGGTGGGGTCACTTCCGATCCAAAGTTCCACAATCTTGATCTCAGGCTCCTCGAGGGTCAGTGTGATCTGAAGTTCGTGGGTATCCCCGAAGAGAAATTCCTTTTTGAAACGGAGGGGAAATGGTTTCCTCCGCATGAGAATCGCCTTCCTTTGAAGGAGGCTTCTCACAACATTCTCCGGAAGAAACCGCCCCACAAGAATCAAAAACAACCGGAATAGGACAAAAAGAACCGGCGAGAAGACCGCGCTTTTGTGTTCGTAGCAGGAGCCTTCCACCGTTAACTTCGCTTCTTCCACGCTCACCTGAAAGTCCGCGTTAACTTGGGAAATGAATTTTCTTCCATCGGTCGTGCTGCCGACGAGACCACAATCGCTGTAACAGAGCTCGCCGTCCCTGAAAATTTTGGCCACGCCTCCTTTCGCGGTCGAAATCACCGCGTAATAGCCGTTTGAGCTTCTCACCAGAAGGCCCGCCTCTTTGAAGAACTGTTGGAAGGGCTCCCGGTTCGGGTGGTTTTCTTCCCTTTGAGGACAAAAGTCGAAATAGGCTTGAAGAAAATTGTAGGTGTAATGACAGAAGATCCGATCGTCCTCCAGAAAGGACCGTCTCCCCTTTTCCAGCGCCGTGAGAAAGCGGCTCGTGAGAACGCCCGCCTCGGGACATTTTTCTGACATCAGCTCGAATCCGTGGGGAAGGAAGTGAAATGTATTCCGGCTTCCGTACTCCCCCCCGTAACTCCCGTCCGGATGCATGAAAAAGGACGAGAACCGAATCGCCCGCCGAAGCGGCTCTAGGACCCTCTCGTCTTTCGATTTCGCGTAGTACTTGGCCAGGAAATCAATCGTAAAGGTGAGGTAGCCAGGGTCGCACCCCTCATATTCGGGAAACCAGCCCTCCCCCGTTTGGAGTGAAAGGAGTTTTTTCAGCCCCTCCTCAGCCTTTTTCTTATACGCGATCTCTCCTGTCACTAGAAAAACGTTGTACAAGGCAAGGACGATGAGCGCTTTATGATTAGAGAGGGCTCCGGATTCTCTCAAGCCGCGGTGGGCAAGGTAACTCCCGCGCTTTTTGAAGAAAGCGAGGAATTCAGGGTCCCTGAAATTCAGCAGGAGGGAAGCTTCCGTACAGGCATAGAGAGAAAAGGCCGCGGCTCCCGCTGCCCGCTCGAAGGGAAAATAATCGTCGCACGAGCCGTCGCGGTGAGACGACCGCCGGGCGAAATCAATCCCCGCCCAGGCCAGTTCCCTGACGCGTTCCTCTTTAACAAAGGGGTTCTTCGGGTGCTCAAGAGTATAACCGAGGGCCAGAGGGAGAACACACTCTTGGAACATTCCGCTCGGGAAATCACTCGTTCGGTAATGCCAGAAGGCGCGATCAAAACAGCCGTACGTAGGACTCAGGCGGTTTTTATCGACAAGCTCCAGGATCTTCGGAAGGTCGCTGATCCCTTCCTCGAAATAAAGTTCCCTCATCTGTGAGATTGATCTCGTGACTTCCACAGGCTCAAAAACTACTGGCGATTGTGATAGGCGACGATCAGGTCGGCAATCAGCCCCAACGCAGCCAACATGAGGGCGCCGACAAAGAGAATGACGTCGGACTCTTGCAGGGTGGAAGTGGTGGAAAAACTCGCGATTGATTTTATGATTGCGAAAAGCAAAAGAATCCCCGAAGCCGGCATGAAGACCCGAAGCGGATTGAAATACATCACCATTCGTAGGACCGTATTGAAGTAAGAGGCGGTGTCTCTAATTGGATGAAATTTTGATTTTCCGATTCTTTTCCGGTAATGGGTTGGGACGTATTTTACCGCGTGACCGTTCGAAAGAAAGGCGAGGGTCATCGTTGTCACGCACGAAAATCCGTCCGGAAGCACCCAGAGGTATTTTTTCATGATTTCTCTTTTGAACGCCTTGAGGCCGGTATTTAAATCCGGAATCTCGGTTTTCGTGAGATAACACGCAAGCTTTCGGATGAACCATTTGGCCGGGGCCCTCAAGAGTTTCAACGTCCCCTCTTCGCTCGTCCGGGCCCCATTCACCTGGTCGTAGTCGGGAAAGTGCTTTAAAAGTTCCGGAATGTCCCTCGGGTCGTAGGAGCCGTCTCCGTCGAGCATGACGACAATCTCGCCTCGGGCCGTCTCGATCCCGGTTCGACGGCTCGCACCTGATCCGCCTCGGACGGGGCGTCGGAGGACCCGCACACCCTCTCCCTTAGCCCGCTCCGCGGTTCCGTCGGTTGAAGCATCGTCCACAACGAGAATTTCGTAGTCTTGCGGAGACTTTTTCATTGCTTCCTTCACCTCCGCGATCACGGGCCCAATCGCCTCTTCTTCGTTGTAGGCAGGAATCAGAATACTGACGTCGACTTTGTTTTCCATAATTGCCTTTTACCTTAGATCTCGATGAAGCCAGCGGATTCGAATGAGATCGACCAGCATATTGAAGGAATCCTGAATCATCCTTACCTTGCTCTGCTCTGAATTGACCCAGGTCACCGGTATTTCGGAAATCCTGAGGCCAAGCCGCTGCGCTAAAAAGATGAGTTCTGCGTCAAAGGAAAATCGGGTAATCTTCTGCAGGCTGAAGAGTCTTTTCGCCGCCTCCTTCCGAAATCCTTTAAAGCCGCATTGAGAATCGCGAATCCCCTTAAACGTAAAGAGCGTTGCGATCCGATTAAACCCCTTCCCCATCATTTCCCGAACCCAGTTCTGATGGACCAGCACCTTCGAGTCGGGAAGCCCCCTCGAGCCGATCGCGAGATCAGAGCCATTCTGCATGGCCTTCAGCAGGCTTTCATACTCAGCGAGCGGGGTCGAAAGATCCGCATCTGCAAAAAAGACAAAGTCCCCCTGGGTCTCGAGCACTCCCGCCTGAACCGCCCGCCCCTTTCCTTGATTGGTACCGAGCTTAATCCAGCGGTAAGGCATAGCGCCAAGCTCTTGTCTGGCAATCAGTTCCGTATCGTCCGTGCTTCCATCATCCACAAAGATCCACTCGCTCGGATAGGGGAGGCTCTTTCGGAACGAAACGATCTCGCGAGCCGAATTCCTAATTCTTGGCGCTTCGTTGTATAGTGGGATAACGAAAGACAAAATCATAATGGTTTTGCCCCATTATAGCAAGCCGGCCCCCCGCTTGCCCCTCCACTCCGCCAAGAGCTCCCGAAGGGCCTGCCGGACAGATGCTTTAGGTTTCCAGCCGAGTTTCCTTAGTTTAGCGGCATTGGCTACCATCCGGGGGAAGTCGTTTCTCCGAAACTTAGAGGGGTCCACTTCGATTTTGAAGGGAACCCGGCTCTGGCGCGCCAGAAATTTCAAACCGTCTTTTACTCGTACCCCCCTGTCAGAACTCACGTTATAAATCTCTCCCTTTCTTCCCCGCATTGCCAAGAGGTAGTAAGCCCGGACAGCGTCCCGAACATGGATAAAATCCCGAACGACATTAAGATTTCCCACCTTCAGAACCGTCGCTCTCTTTCCTCTCTCCATCAAAACGATCTGACGGCAAAAGTCGGAGAAAACGCCTGCGGGAGGCTGGCCCGCTCCCACCTGATTGCAGGCTCGGGAGATCACCACCGACACCCCTTCCCGCTCCGCAAAGTTCAGGGCTGCCATTTCCATTAAAAGCTTGCTCCCCCCGTAGGGTGTCACCGGACTCGCTAAAGCCCCCTCATTCACCTGTCCCCTCCTAAGAAAAGACGTTCCGTACACTTGAGTTGAAGATGTCAGCAAAACCCGAGCCTCTGGAGCGAAACGTGTAACTCCCTCAAGAAGTGAAATAGAAGCAATGACGTTCGCCTGGAAGGTTTTTTCAGGATCTTTCCACGAAAGGTTTGGAACCGCCTGCCCTGCAAGATGAAAAACGTAATGGGGCCGGGATTTTCGGATGAGCTCGAAAGTCTGTTCTGAAGAAGTGAGGTTGGCTCTCAGCCAAAGGACGCGAAAGGGAAAAGGTGAGCGATCTCTAAGGAAGCTCGCCCAGACTTCGAACCCCTTCTCGTGCAGATAAGAGGCGAGGTACCTTCCGACAAAACCGCTTGCTCCCGTAATGAGTGCCCGTTTCATATCTGGGCCCCATCGGCCCCTAGAGGAAAACCGGCTCTAGGCGCCTCGGAGTCTTTCAAGGTCAGCATCGACCATCATCTTGACCAGTTCTTCAAACGTGACCTGAGGCTTCCAGCCGAGGGCTCTCCGGACCTTTGAAGCGTCCCCGCAAAGGGCAAAAACTTCTGCCGGGCGGAAGAGTTTAGGATCGATCGTCACGTACTTTCTCCAATCCAATCCGACGTGCTTGAAAGCAAGCGCGGTGAACTCTCGGACCGAATGAGTCTTCCCGGTTGCGATCACGTAATCAATAGGCTTTCTCTGTTGCAGCATCATCCACATTGCGCGGGCGTAATCACCGGCAAATCCCCAGTCGCGCTTCGCCTCGAGATTTCCGAGTGAAAGCTTTTTAGCCAGGCCGAGCTTGATTTGGGCTACCCCATTGGAGATTCTCCGCGAGACGAATTCCTTTCCCCTGCGAGGCGACTCGTGGTTGAAAAGGATTCCCGATACGGCAAACATTTTGTAGCTTTCCCGATAGTTCACCGTGATCCAGTGTCCGTAAACCTTGGCCGCCCCGTAAGGACTCCGAGGATGAAAACGGCTCCTCTCGTTTTGAGGCGTTTCCTCGACCAGACCAAACATTTCACTGGAGGAGGCCTGATAAAAACGGATTTTTGGATCGACGAGCTTGATCGCTTCGAGGACGCGCGTCACTCCGAGGGCGGTAAATTCCCCGGTGAGGACCGGCTGTTCAAAGGACGTTGGCACAAAGGACTGGGAAGCGAGGTTATAGACTTCTCTCGGCCGGGTCTTCTTAAGAAGGTTGATCAGCGACAGCTGGTCCAAAAGGTCTCCCTGGACAAGCTCAATACGACCGATCAGGTGATTGACCCGGTCAAAATGCTCGGTGCTCGACCGCCTCACCATTCCGAAAATGCGGTAGCCCTTCTCCAGGAGAAACTCCGCCAAATAAGATCCGTCTTGACCGGTAATCCCTGTAATCAAAGCCACTCTTTTTCGGCTCATCTCTTAACCCTACTCCCCTCTTCCTTCCACCCCTCTTTTCTCGCACTCAGCTGTTTTCTGAAATAATCGATCGTCCCCCGAAGGCCCGTTTCCAACCCGATTTTTGGTTCCCAGCCGAGCTCGCTTTTCGCCTTGCGGATATCAGGACACCGCTGCTTGGGATCATCTTGAGGAAGAGGTTTGAAGACGATTCGGCTCCGGTTTCCCGTGAGTTCAACTATTTGTTTTGCCAGCTGGAGAACCGTCATTTCTGCCGGGTTTCCGATATTAACCGGCCCCTGCGCCTTGGAGAATAAAAGCTTCTCGATCCCTTCTACAAGGTCGTCAATGTAGCAGAAACTTCGCGTTTGAGAGCCGTCGCCATAAACCGTCACTTCTTCCCCTTGGAGCGCCTGCGCAATGAAATTCGGAATCGCACGACCGTCATTGAGACGCATCCGGGGTCCGTATGTATTGAAAATCCTCGCAATTTTGGTGTCTATTCCGTGCACCCGGTGGTAGGCCATCGTAAGCGCCTCTGCGAAACGTTTCGCCTCGTCATAGACTCCTCGCGGACCCAACGGATTAACATTCCCCCAATATTCCTCCGATTGCGGCGAAACAAGCGGATCCCCGTAAACTTCTGAGGTGGAGGCCAGAAGGAAAGTCGCTTTTTTGGCTTTGGCAAGGCCGAGTGAATTGTGGGTCCCCAAAGAGCCGACCTTGAGGGTCTGAATCGGATAATTCAGATAATCCGCGGGACTCGCCGGAGAAGCAAAGTGAAGAATACAGTCAACGGCTTCGGGAATCAGGACTTCTTGACTGATATTGTGTTCAATAAAAAGGAAGTTCTTCTCTCCGCGGATGGGATTCAGGTTCTCATTGGCTCCGGTCAAGAAATTGTCCAGGCCAACGACCCGGTGACCGAGCTTGAGGAATCTCTCGGCTAAGTGAGAACCGATAAAACCCGCTACGCCGGTAATTAAAACCGTCTTCTTCATCCGCGCCTCTTGCTCAAAAACCACTCCACCGTTTTTCGTAGCCCCGGCTCAAACCGCGTCTGGACCCGAAACCCCAAATCTTTCCTTGCCTTTCGAATGTCAGCAAACGTCCTTCTCACATCCCCTTGTCTCTTGGGACGAAAAACCGGCTTGATCCGCTTAATGTCCAGGATTTTCTCCAAGTACCTCAAGATATCAAGAACGCTGAATTCCTCGTGACAAGCAATATTAAACACCTTTCCAGAAGCTCCCTTGGCCCGCATGGCCAGGAGGTTCCCGTGAACCACGTTATCGACATACGAAAAATCTCGGGACTGACGGCCGTCCCAGTGGACTTCGGGTGATTTTCTCTTTAAAAGGCAATCAATGAAGATCGGAATCACTGCAGAATAACGCGATTCCGGATTCTGGCGAGGACCAAACACATTGAAATAACGCAAAGAGACCGTCTCCAAACCATACAGGGAAGAAAATATTTTGCAATAATACTCCCCCATGATTTTTGATGCCGCATAGGGAGACTGAGGACGGGGGCAGTCTTCTTCCTCACAAGGAAACTTTCTCGTATCGCCGTAGATGGATGAGGAGGAGGAAAATATAAATCGTTTCACTTTTGCCTCGCGGGCTGCCTGAAGAAGACGGAGCGTTCCTGTCACATTGACCTCATTGGTCTCCCCCGGATTGTCTACGGAGCGAAGGACGGCGCGGACGGCGGCTACCTGAAAGACGTAATCGACCCCTCGAACGGCTCTTTTCACGTCCCTTTCTTTTCTAATATCTCCCTTGAGACAGTCGATGCGGGATAAGGATTCGGCAAGATGAGATTCCTTTCCCGTAGAGAAATCATCGATGACCCGTACCCGGCAGCCTGCTTCAAGCAGCCCATCCACAAGATGGGAACCAATGAAACCGGCTCCGCCCGTTACGAGACAAAGAGGAGATTTGGCCATTTTAGAGGCGGACAATCTTGGAATTGGATGGCCCAGGGAAGGAAACGTTTCTGGTATCGAAAACGAGCCGCGCGTGCCTTGCCACAAGCCCGTAATTCACTCCAGAATGTCGGGTGGTTATAATTACAAGATCCTTCACTCGTAGATTCTTCGGCGTAAGCGCTTCGGACTTGAGTTGGAGGGAATCGCTCTTGATTTCATGCACATAAGGATCGTGGTAGCTCACCTTCGCTCCGAGTTTTTGGAGCTCTTCCAGGATTGCCAAGGCCGGTGATTCCCGTGTGTCTCCGACATCCGGCTTATAGGAGACGCCAAGCACCAAGATCTTAGAGCCATTTATGGCCTTCCGGGATCTTTCACTGAGGGTGTGGATCGCACGCTCCACGACAAACTGGGGCATTCCGGCGTTCATCTCACGGGCGAGTTCAATGAAATGGATATCGACCCCTTGAACCCGTGCCTTCCACGACAAGTAAACCGGATCCACACCGATACAATGTCCTCCGATACCCGGACCTGGATAAAAGGGCATAAAACCAAAGGGCTTCGTGGAAGCGGCGTCAATCGCCTCCCAAATATTGACTCCGAGCGCGTGAGCCGCTTTGGCTAACTCATTCACGAGTCCAATATTCACGATTCGATAAGTGTTTTCGATGAGTTTCGCCATTTCCGCAGTGCGAACGCTTGAAACCGTAAACACCCTTTCGATGATTTTCTCGTAAAGCGCACTCGCAAGACGCGCACAGGTCGCGGTGACTCCCCCCACCACTTTCGGAATCTTAGGAAGCGGGAACTCCTTATTTCCCGGATCGATCCGCTCCGGGGAAAAACAAAGGAAGAAATCCCTCCCCACGCGGAACCCGCTCCGCTCGAGGCGCGGGAGAACGAGTTCTTCCGTTGTCCCGGGATAAGTCGTACTTTCTAAAATCACCAACAGCCCCTTCCTCAGCCGTCTGCCAATCTGGTCAGAGGCCTGTTGAATACAAGTTAGATCGGGGTCTCGGCTTTTATTCAAAGGCGTCGGCACACAAACGACAACTGCGTCTGCCTTCTTCACCGGTTCATACGTATCGAACACTTCAAATCGTCCCTGGCGGACAAGTGAACTGAGATCCCGAGAAGGAATGTCCTCGACGTAGGAAATTCCACGGCGTAATTTGTCAACCCGATCCTTGTCTAGGTCGATCCCCTTGACGGAAAAGCCCTTCCTGGCAAAGGCTAAAGCGAGCGGCAGACCCACGTAGCCCAGCCCCACCACGGCGATCGCAGCCTTCTTGGAATTGATCTTTCGAAGAAGCGTTTTCGCTTCTGAACTCATCGAACTCATGTTTCGCACGAAACGCCGGGATTCGGCAGTGTGGAATCTTCCCGAAAGTAGGCTTCGAGCGCCTCTTCCCAAGGACGAAGGTGAATGCCGAAACGGTTTTTCACCTTTTCATTTGAAAGGGCTGAATTCCTCGGCCGAAGGGCGGGCCGGGTCAACTGGTCGCTTGTGGTCGGAGACAGCAAACTCAGAGGGAAATGTTTCTTTTCCAGAATCTCCCGGGCCCAGTCATACCGGGAAACCGTTCCTTCGTTTGAAACGTGATAAATCTGATTGCCGCTTGAGCGCCGGCTCCCCGCCAGCATCTCAACGATTCGGCTGGTCGCCTCGGCCAAGTCTGCCGTATAAGTCGGGTTTCCAAACTGGTCGGAAACCACCTGCAGCGGTCTTCCCGCTTCCGCTTGCCGCAAAATCTTCCGGGGAAAGTTATCTCCCCGCTTTCCGAAAAGCCACGAACTCCGAAGGATCAGAAACTGCTTCCCCTTCAGAATCAGGTAGCGTTCGGCCAAAAGCTTGCTCTCGCCGTACACACTGATCGGCTGGGGGACATCTTCCTCCACGTAAGGCCCGGATTTCGACCCGTCGAAGACAAAATTGGTGCTAAAAAAAATCAAAAGCGCACCGATCCGGTTTGCCGCTTCGCACACGTTTATCGTGGCCTCGAAATTGCAAAGCAATGCTTCGCGCCGGTCGGTTTCACAGCCGTCCACATCCGTCATCGCGGCCGCGTGCAGGATCATGTCCGGCTTTTCTTTTTCGGTGAGATTTAGGGCAATATTGCTTCGAGCGAGGTCCCCTAAATGAAAAGGAATACCCAGATGGGGCGCCGGCTTCCTTCCCACCCCGACTAAGACGTGCTTTCCCGCAAGAAACCGCACGAGATCGGTTCCCAGCATTCCACCCGCACCCGTAATAAGAATCTTCATCGTCCCCTCTTACAGCTTGACCGTAAACTTGTCTTTACGAAGTGGTTGCCACCACTCGGGGTGATCTCGGTACCACGCCACGGTCTTCGCAAGCGCCTCCGCAAAGGAATGGCGGGGCCGGATCCCCATCTTCCTCACCTTGGAGCAATCGAGCGCGTATCGGAAATCGTGGCCGGGACGGTCCGGTACGGACTCAATCCATTCCTCTCCGACGCCGAAATGCCCGAGGATCTTCAGGGTGAGCTCGCGATTGCTCATCTCGCTTCCGCCCCCGACGTTGTAAATTTCCCCGGTCTGACCGCGGTCAAAAAGGGCCTCGACCGCCTCGACATTGTCTTCCACAAAAATCCAATCCCTCCGATTCTCCCCCTTGGCGTAAAGGGGAACCTTTTTCTTCTCCAGGAGATTCGTAATAAAAAGAGGGATGACCTTCTCCGGATACTGATAGGGACCGAAGTTATTCGACGCTCGAACGATCAGCGCGGGGATTTTATAAGTCTTCTGATAGGCTCGAACCAGGAGATCCCCGGCAGCCTTGGAGGCAGCGTAGGGTGAATTGGGGGCAAGCGGCGATTCTTCGGCGGCTTCACCCTTTTCCACGGAGCCGTACACTTCATCGGTAGAAATGTGGAGATAACGGGAAAGTTTGAGCCGGCGTGCGATTTCCAGAAGGTTGTGAGTTCCCCAAATATTGGTTCTGAGAAAATCGCGGTCATCGTCAATGGAGCGGTCGACGTGGGTCTCGGCCGCAAAGTGAACCACCGCCTCGACGCCGTGGCACGCTTTCTCAAGCGCTGCGAGTTCACAGATGTCTCCTTGAATAAATCGGTAACGCGGATTCTTCTCTACGTCGCGGAGATTCTCGAGATTCCCTGCGTAGGTCAGCTTGTCAAAATTCAGGAGCTCCCAGTCGGGATGGGTCTGAAGGAAGCGCCGGATAAAGTGCGACCCGATAAATCCCGCTCCGCCGGTAATTAAAACTTTCCTCATTTCCTTCCCTTTTCGTCCTTTTTCGCCACCAGGAGGTTCGCTCTCAAAAGGGAATCAAAAGTTCCGGCATCGGTCCAAAAACCCTTCAAGATGTCGCACTCAAGTCCCCCTTTTTTCAAATAGGCGTTGTTGACGTCGGTGATTTCAAGCTCCCCTCTTCCGGAGGGTTTCAGGGTCTGAATGATGTCGAAGACTTGATTGTCGTACATATAAATCCCCGTCACGACATAAGGGCTTTTGGGACGTTTCGGCTTCTCTACAATTCGGGTCACTCTCTTTCCGTTCAATTCCGCGACACCGAATCGTTCCGGATCTTCCACCTTCTTTAAAAGAAGCCTGGCTCCTTCCTTCTGCTTTTGAAACCGCTCCACGTAAGGCCGGATATCTTCCTCGATAATGTTGTCTCCGAGAATCACGACGACGCGGTCCCCGTCGGCAAAGTCCTTGGCCAGAGAAAGGGCCTGGGCAATTCCTCCCTCTCCCTCTTGATAAGTGTAATTGATATGTTTTAAGCCGAACTCGCGGCCGTTGGCAAGGAGCCTCAAGAATTCCCCCGCGGAGTTTCCGCCGGTCACAATCAAGATCTCGCGAAGTCCGGCCCGAACCAATGTCTCCAAGGGGTAATAAATCATCGGCTTGTGGTAGACAGGAAGCAGGTGTTTATTCGTGACCTTCGTCAGAGGAAAAAGGCGGGTCCCGAGGCCGCCGGCAAGAATAACCCCTTTCATCAGCGTGATTTCTCCCGGTCGACAAAACCCCAGTCGTAGGGAATTTTCTCTGAAAAGGGGTTTTCTCGAAATTCGTCGGGCTCCTTGTAATGATAAGGCTCCGTAGGAAGATTCAAGATCATCGCATCTTCGTCACCGACGGCGGTGAAACCGTGAAACACGTAGGGAGGAATCTTCACCAAAAGGGGTGTCTCAAGACTCAGAATAAACTCGTTCACCTCTCGGTAGCTCTTGGAATTTTCTCTGGGGTCGTAGAGCACGACTTTGGCCGTCCCTTTAACGCAGGAGAAATGGTCGTACTGCTTCTTGTGGTAGTGCCACCCCTTCACGATCCCCGGATGAACCACGGTCACGTAACACTGGCCGAAACGGTCGAACATTTCTTCATCTGAACGGAGGACTTCCATGAGAAGGCCCCGGTCGTCGACAATCGGCTTGAGCTTTTTCACGACGACGTCTTGAATCATTGCTGTCTCCCGACGCCGTAATAATGAAACCCCAATCCCTTCATTCGGGCGGGATCATAGAGGTTTCGTCCGTCAAAGATGACCGGGTGACGGAGAAGCTTCTTGATCCGCTTGAAATCGAGCTCCTGAAATTCCGGCCACTCCGTGAGAAGGAGAAGCGCATCGGCTCCTCGGGCGGCTTCATAGGCGTTCCGGGAAAACGTCACCCCTTTGAAAAGCTTTCGAGCTTCGGGCATCGCCTGCGGATCGTAAAGCCGAAGATCAACCTTCTCCTTTAATAGGATCTCCAGAATGTCGATGGACGGGGCAAAGCGCATATCGTCGGTATCGGGCTTAAACGAAAGGCCGAGGACGGCGAGCGTCTTCCCCTTCAGGTTCCAAATCTGTTTCGCAATCTTCTCCACGAAAAACCTTTTTTGCGTCTCGTTGATTTGGACGGTCTCCCGGAGAAGACCCGAATCAACCCCGGCACGTTCCGAAATCCGAATGAATGCCTGAAGGTCTTTCGGAAAACAAAAGCCGCCAAATCCGATTCCTGCCTTGAGAAAACCTGATCCAATCCTCCGGTCGAGCCCCATTCCTTCGGAGACCTTTTCCACATCGGCTCCGACCGCCTCGCAAATCCGTGAGATCAGATTGATAAAAGAAATCTTGGTGGCAAGAAATGAGTTTGAAGCATGTTTGATGATTTCAGAACTTTTCAGATCAGTCACTAACATCGGGGCCTTGAGGGGGGCGTAGAGTTCGCGAAGGATTTTTTCTGCTTTCTTGGACTCCACTCCTAAGATAATTCGATCCGGCGCCATAAAGTCCTGAATGGCCGAACCTTCCCGCAGAAACTCGGGATTGGAGGCAACGTCAAATTCGACTTTCCGCCGCCGGTTTTCCTCGATCGTTCTCCGGATCCACTCCCCGGTCTCCACAGGAACCGTGCTTTTCTCCACTACGAGGAGGTAGGAGGTCATCGCCTGGGCGATTTCGTGGGCAACGCTTTCCACTGAGGTGAGGTCAGCCTCCCCATCCGGCTTGGGAGGGGTGCCAACACAGACAAAGAGAACTTCCGCCCGTCGAACAGCCGCGGCAATCTGGTGGGAGAAGGAGAGCCTTCCCTCCTTCATATTGGCTCGGATCATCTCCGTCAGACCGGGCTCATAAATGGGGGACTTCCCCTTTTTGAGCAGGTTGATCTTCTTGAGGTCATTGTCCACGCAGACCACTTCGTTCCCTAGGCTTGCAAAGCAAGCCCCGGTCACCAGGCCCACATGTCCCGCGCCAATAATGCCGATCTTCACTAGTAACCTTCGACGGGAGCAACCCCTTTGGCTTGATTGGCGCCGGCCACGGTGGTTCCGATTCGAGGTTCGGAGAAACTACCGCGGTGGCCCGATTTCAGGGGATATTCGGGGAAGGCTTTCAGGCGGAGGAGAAAGAAGAGCTCTTTATTTGACTCATCAATGTCGGAGTTTCGCACGTTATATCCAAAATCGAGAAGGAAATCGTGAAGGTCCCGGGTTGCGGAAACCTGCCATTCCTCAAGCTCGTGGTCCTCCGCATCCCAACGCACGTACCCGCCCACCTTCCAGCGTTCATTGAGCCAATAGCTCACGTCGAAGACGAACTGGTGGGCGGAATCGGTATTGAGAAAGAGGCTCTTGCCGACATAGCGGTGCCCGACCAGGACCCGGAACCGCTTATGGCGGGCAATCAGGTCGCCATTGAATTCCTTGAAACTGTCACGGATCATGTCGTAGTCGAAGCGGATTTCAAACTGGAGCCAATCATACGGCCGAAGCGTGAGTTCCCCGGTCAGAAGAGAAAATCCGCTTCGCCGATACTCCCCGTCCGGGTGAAAATCGGCGCTCAAAAAGGCGTTGAGGCTCACGAGATCGACTCGCCGCATCTTTCCATTGACCATCCGCTTCGTCTGGATCCGGTTTTCCAAGCCGAACGTGACCCGGTTAAAGTCATCGACCCGGTCGACAGCGTCAAACTCGATTAAATCCTCATTGCTCACCGACGATTGGAAGGTCGAGTCATAGCGAACGCTCGGCTCAAGCACGTGTCTCAATTGATTGATTTCAACTCCCAGAAAATCCGATGTCACATTAAAGACCCGGTAAAAGTGCGTTCTCAGATCAATGGCTCCCCCAAAGGCTGTCCGTGCAATCGGCTCCGAATGCCACCGGTCGCGGGTGTAAAGGGTTTCCCGGGCATTCACCGAGGGGGTCAATTTGATCTCATGCCATTTCAGGGGCAGAGTCCATTCGTGAAACGAATCGAAGCGGACCACGCTATAGTCGGTTTCGCTTCGGGAAAACTTTTGGTTCAGGTTGGCGAAGCTGGTGGCGCTTTCGTAATAAAGCCGGTCGGTGAAAAACCGCGCGTTTTTCCAGTCAAAGCGAACCTCGGGAAGACGCTCCGTCACGGTCTCAAAATCATCAATTCGTTTTTGATTGAAGAGATAAAATCCGTGCCGGTCTGAATTGTGCGTAAAATTGACAAAGCTGGTCGGTTCGACATCCGAGCGGAACTCCTTTTCAAAAAAGTCCTGAAGGAAGAATTCATCCGCCAATTTGTTAAATCGGAGAATGACGTGGGTATCGGGATTAAAATCGGTCCGATGCCGCCAGGTGATCCTGCCGCGGGCCCGGTCTTCACGCACATCGTAAGGGTTAGGCCTCAAACCAGGGGTTGGCGAGTTTTTATCCTGCGTAAGATACATCTGGATCCGCCCGTCGGTCTTGAACTTGTCGAAATGATAATCAAAATCGGCGCCCGCGCCAAAGCCGCGCTTCGCACGCCAATCGATATGCCATCTTCCCCAGAGCCACTTCGTGACGCTGAACCCCTTGGAGGTCAGAATATAGCCCCCGTCCTCATCCGAATAGCCAGGGCGAATTTGGATCGGTGATTCCTTCTTTTCCTGAAGCGGAATCACGGCATAGGGCCACCAAAAGACCGGTTTCCCTAAAATCCTGAGGGTAATGTTTCGAGCAAAGATTTTGTCGCCCCGGTAGACCGAAACCTTCTCGGCCCGGATTTGGTAGTGCGGGTGTTCTCGGTCGCAGGAAGTCACCGTGGCGTCTCTGAGCTCAACTCGGTCCTCGCTCAGCTGTTCGACTTCCCTCCCTTGAGAAAACCACGGCCCGTCAACACTCTGTCCGTTGGGGAAACGGCCTTGATGATTAGTGAAGTCGTAGTAGACCTCGTCGCCCCGCGCCGCCATATTCTCTCCCTTAATAATGATGACATGTCCGCGCGCATAGGCCTTCTTGGTATCGGTTTCCACTTCGGCGTAATCGGCCGTGAGCTTTGTGTCCCCATAAGTGATAACAACGTTTCCTTTTCCGATGATCTTTTTTCCCGCCCGTTCGTATTCCAACTGATCCGCAACGGCTTCCACGCTTCCCGGGGAAGGCTCTTTTTCCTCTGCCGACCAGAGCGCCTTTCCAGGAAAGAGCAAGACCGCTCCCAGGATTGAGACAAATAGAGCCGAACGAATCAGGGAAATGCTAGGCATGCGTTTTGAGACTCACTCTATCAGCGAAGAAACGCAACTCATACGTGAAGAGAAATGTCTTTCTGGTATTTCTGCCAGTCCTTTAGGAAACGATCGAGACCGATATCGGTGAGCGGATGCTTGACGATCTGCTCCAGGACCTTAAAGGGCATTGTTGCGATATCGGCTCCGAGCTTGGCCGCCTCAAGCACGTGAAGCGGGTGACGTAGGCTCGCGGCCAGAATTTTCGTCGGAAGGTTGTAGTTCGTGAAAATCGTTTTGATATCCCGAATGACGTCCATTCCTAGATGAGAAATGTCATCCAAACGGCCGATAAAGGGGCTCACGTAGGTGGCCCCCGCCTTCGCGGCAAGAAGCGCCTGGGTCGCGGAGAAACAAAGTGTCACGTTCACCCGCACCCCTTCGCGGGTGAGAATTCGAACCGCTTTGAGGCCCTCGACAATCAACGGAATCTTCACGACGATATTTTCGTGAATCGGCGCCAGGAAGCGCCCCTCAGAAATCATTTCGTCGGCGGACGTCGCTGTGACCTCAGCACTCACCGGACCCTTCACAATCGAACAGATTTCGAGAAGAAGATTTTTAAATTCGCGGCTCTCCTTGGCCACCAGGCTGGGATTGGTGGTGACACCGTCCAAGACGCCCCAACTCATCGCTTCCCGGATTTCGTCCACGTTGGCAGTGTCCAGAAAAATTTTCATAACCCTTCTTCCTTTTGAAAATTAACGCTTGTCTAAGGAACTGTAAAGGACGACGCGATTTCTCCCCTCTTCTTTGGCCCGGTAAAGTCCCCGGTCCGCCTTCTGGATCAGATCAAAAAGGAAGTTTGGATCGTAGCCTGCCTGAGTGGGGCCCTCTAAATCCTGGGGAAAAACTGAAATTCCGATGCTCACGGTGACTTTCGTTTCCTCGTCGTACACTCGAAAGGACTTTCGCGCCACGGCGGATCGAATACGTTCCGCGACTTCCTGGGCTCCTTCCTGCCGGGTCTCCGGGATCACGATCGCGAATTCTTCTCCCCCGTAGCGGGCCACAATATCCACATTCCGGACATTGGCTCGGATGATCTGGGCTACTTCCCTAAGTGTTGCATCCCCAACAAGATGCCCGAATTCGTCATTATATCTTTTGAAATGATCAATGTCTAACATTATCACGGTCAGCGGGAAGTTGTGCTTCATCGCGCGGCGGATTTCCTCCTCGAAGCGCTCGAGAAAGTGACGGCGCACAAAAACTCCCGTGAGACCGTCGATGATGGAAAGCTCCCGGACCATTTCGTAGAGCCGAATTTTCCTCACGTGGAGGGCCAATTGCGACGTTAAGACTTCAAATTTTGCCAAATCTTCCTTCGCTGCACCCTGCACGGCAAAAAGGCCGTTGTACTCTCCTTCCAGAATCAAAGGAAAGAGCCAGGTGTGATTGAGTGAGATAAAGTTCTTTTCCTTCAAAGTCTTCTCAATCCATTCCTGTTCCGTAGGATCCGCTCCAGCCTGGGGCTTCTCTTCAACCCCCAGACTCGAAATCGTGATCGCCTTTGAAACCTGGGGAGGGGTTTTCTCTGGTGTAAGCAGAACAAGTTCTCCCTGTTCGAAGGAAAGCTCCGGAAGCACCTTCTTGTACAGGATCTGGGCCGTCTCCTTGAGATCAAGGCACTCATTGAAGTCGCGTGCAATTTCAAAGAGGTTAATCAGGCTTGCCACCTGTTTTTCCAGGTGAAGAAGGCTCTCTACGCGGGTGGAGTGCTTCTGTTTCAAATCCGCAAGTTCCGAACGTGCCGTCTCGCAGCGCCCCTCCTCCCCCTTGAGCATTCGCTGCCAGACCCAACGGTAGTAAACAAGGAAAGCGAAACTCGCAACACCGGACGCAAAAAGCCCGATCGTCTCTTGTCGAAACAGAATGCTTGGGTTTCGCGAAAAATAGGCGGTGAAAACGAGGGCTACTGAGAAGGAGAGGAACAGCCAGTCTTTGAGGTCAAAGAAATAGAAAATGGCAACGAAGGCTATCGGGAAGAAAGCAAAGTAAGCGAGCGGAGCGCTCACCGCTTTCTGTGTCGCCAGGTAAAGCGCAATGCAAAAGAGCGTCAGAATGCCGAGCCTCATGCGGGCCTCCAGCCGATCACGCGGTTTCTCCCCTCCCGTTTGGCACGGTAAAGCGCTTCATCCGATTTTCGAATGAGATCCTCCTCATCCAAGGTGTCCGACGGCACATTGGCGACTCCGATCGAAACGGTCATCTTGACCTGCTCCCGCCGGATCGTGAAAGGAAACTCCTCCATTGCCTTGCGAATCTCTTCCGCCAGCTGAAGCGCTTTACCTTTGGGCATTTCCGGGAGGAGCACAGAGAACTCTTCACCCCCATAACGGGCCACGACCCCCTCCTGCACCTTTTCTTTCAAGATATCCGAGAAACGAATCAGCATCAGGTCGCCGGCTCCGTGTCCCCAACGGTCGTTGGCTGCCTTGAAATGATCAAGGTCGCACATCAAAAGAGAAAGCGGGTGTCCGCTCCGGAGCACGCGGCGGTGCTCCTCCCGAAGCCTTTCAAAGAAATAACGTTGCACGTAAAGACCGGTGAGAGAATCTCGAATGGCGAGCTCCTGAGTCTTTTCAAAGAGCATCGCGTTCGACAAGGCGGCTGAGGCCAGAGTCGAAATCGCGTCGAGGAGTCTGAGGTCGTCCGCCGTGAAGGTTTCCGGAGTCGAGGCGTGAAGCCGGAGGGTCCCGAGCACTCTTCCTTCATGAAGCAGTGGGGCGCTGATGAGGCTTCGGATCTTCTCTCCCGGGTCGCCGACACGGCGGGTGTCAAATCGAACGTCCTTCTGCGTGTCGATGATGAGGAGCCGTTTCCGGTTCCGAATCACCCAGAAATCGAAAACGTCCCCTTCCTTTCGCTTCAGCCGCGTGGTCTCTTTGGTCCGCTTGGAGGCCACGAGTGAAAGTCTCTCCTCGGTCGTACTCGCAAGCGTGAGAAAACAGCCATCTCCCTTCATGACCGATTCGAGGGAGCGACTGACCACCAGCTGAGAGAGGTCGACCAGGGAAAGCCGCGCCGCAAAGTCCTCGGCAAGCTTCCTGAGGTTGTAATAAGTGGAGTACTTTTCGAAAAAGATGCTGACGCTTTCTCCCTTGTGCCGGTAGTCTGCGTCGAGATCATTCTTCTCGTTATTTGCCTTTTCAAGCTCGACCCGGGCGAACGAAATCCGGTCCTCGAAACGCTGGTCGATCCGATAAAGGAGAAAACAGAGAAAGCCATAGGCGGGAACGAACCAGGCGAATAGATTCGACCGGGAGACCGCCCAGCTGAAAAGAGCCACCGCGGCCCCGATCAGACTGAAAACGATTCCCCCCGCCAACCGCGCCCCGAGCCACCCCGCGCTGATCGGGAGATAAAAGAGGAAAAGGAGGAGGCTTAACCGAATGAGGTAGGTTTCCGGAGAAGCCGTCGTTCGGAGCGGCGCCAGCGCCTGGGGAACTTGGGAAATGAGGAGACAACTTCCGACGATGGCGGCAAAAACGAAGAAACGCTTCTGGTGGGAGAAATCCACCGGAGCTAGAATATTGTTTCCTCCGTCACCGGATCGAAAAAGTGAGCCTTGCTCATATCAAACACCATCTGAAGATCCTGGTTGGCGGTCGCGGTGTCCTGATTGCTCACACGGGCAACGAAGCTGTTGCGCCCCACATTGAGAAAGAGATAAATCTCCGAACCCATCGGCTCTAGAACCTCGACCGTCGCCATGACCGTATATTCCGCCTGCGCGTCCTGCGCAAAAATCTTATCGTAGATGTCCTCGGGACGGATCCCAAAGATGACCTGCTGACCCCGATAGGGAGCGATCTGGGGATAATTCTGAGGAAGGACCCGGAGTTTGATCCCCCGGTCGTGGAAGTAATAATCCCCGTTTTGACTGAGAATTTTTCCTTGGAGAAAGTTCATTGGAGGGGATCCGATAAAACCAGCCACGAACTTATTCTTCGGATTTTCGTAAACCGAGATCGGCTTTCCAATTTGATAAATGATTCCGTCCTTCATCACTACGATCCGCTGCCCTAGCGTCAAGGCTTCCACCTGGTCGTGCGTCACGTAAATCATGGTCGACTGCAGCCGCTTGTGAAGTTTTAGGAGTTCCGTCCGCATCTGAACTCGAAGCTTGGCGTCGAGGTTGCTCAAAGGCTCGTCAAAGAGAAAGACTTTTGGTTTCCGTACAATCGCCCGGCCGACAGCCACCCGCTGCCTCTCGCCTCCGGAGAGCGCCTTGGGTCGTCGATGGAGCAGTTTGTCGATTCCCAAAATTTCTGCCGCTTCCTGCACCCGTCTCTCGATCTCCCTTTTAGGGTAAAAGCGAAGCTTCAGTCCAAACGCCAGATTCTCGTAAACCGTCATGTGAGGATAGAGGGCGTAGTTCTGAAACACCATTGCGATATCACGGTCGCGTGCTGGAACATCATTCACGAGCTGGCCGTCGATAAAGATTTCTCCCTGGTTTGCCTCCTCAAGCCCGGCAACCATTCGAAGGGTGGTTGACTTGCCGCACCCGGAAGGCCCCACCAGGACGAGAAATTCCTTGTCCCCAACCTCCAGATTGATGCTTTTTACCGCGACAACGCTGTTGGCATAAAGCTTGGAGACATTCTTGAGAACTACCGTGGCCATAATCCTTCCTTTCTCAGGTGAGATAATCCAATAAGAGCTTGATCGTCCGTTTGAGGTCCTTCCGCTCGACGACCTGATCGATCATTCCGTGTTCCAGAAGAAATTCAGAGGTTTGAAAATCAGAGGGAAGCTTCTGACGAATCGTCTGCTCGATCACACGCGGCCCGGCAAACCCCAAAAGGGCGCCCGGCTCGGCCAGAATCACATCTCCAAGAGATGCAAAACTAGCCATGACTCCTCCCATCGTGGGATTCGTCAAAATTGAAATAAATGGGAGGCGTGCTTTATGGAACCGGGCAATCGCAGCGGAGGCCTTGGCCATTTGCATCAGGCTATAAACTCCCTCGTACATTCGGGCTCCTCCACCGGATCCGGAGATGATCACGAGAGGCAGTTTCTCTTCAATCGCGTGCTCCGTGAGTCGTGTCACCTTCTCCCCCACCACGCTCCCCATAGAACCCATAATGAAGCGCGAGTCAGTTGCTCCAAAGGCAACGCTCTTTTCAAAAATCGTTCCGACCCCAACCACGCAAGCTTCCTTGAGGCCCGTTTTTTTCTGGTCCTGCTTTAATTTTTCCAAATAAGGCCGAAGTCCTTTGAACTGAAGGGGATCGAGCGTCTCAAGGTTCGTCTCCGTCTCCTTGAAACTCTTGGGATCGAGTATGGTTTCGATTCGCTCCGAGGCGCTTAAGACGAAATGGAAGCTACACTTAACGCAGACTGAAAGGTTTTCCCTCAGGGTCTTCGTAAACATCACGTGCTGACAACTCGGACACTTGGTCCAAAGTCCCGCGGGAAAGCTCTTTTTACGACCCTTTTCGCTCGGAACCGAAGGAACTCCCTCGACTGATTCCTTCGATTCTCCTTTGAAAACAGCCACCTGGATTTTTTGCTCCACTCTTCCTAAGTGCCTTATTTTTATTAGCTTACGTCAAGATTGTCTAAGATTATAGGGGGTCCCCCAACTCCTGTCAATCTGAAGCTTACGCCACGACCCCCTCTGCTATACAATACAAGTGGGAAATGACGGGATTAGGAACTATGGAACCTCGCTTGATTCAAACTCAGACACAGAAACTGATTCTTTCGCCACAGATTCGCCAGTACCTGAAGCTTCTTCAGCTCCCGATTGTTGAACTTAGGACGATGATTGAGCAGGAACTGGCGGAAAACCCGGCGCTCGAGGAAGTCCAAAAAGACGTCCTCGAAGAACCCGCTATGCCCCAACCCGCTGAGGAAAACCCTAAGACAGATCGCGCCGCAGCAGAACTTCGATTTGACGAGACCAGCGACTCTCTCTCCAAGCTGAGCGAGAGTTTTCGGGATGAAGGGCTTTACCCTCAAGAGGACTTCGCGCTCCCTGGGGCCCGCGACACCCAGGCCCGAAAAGACTATCAGGAGTCTCTTGTCACGCAAAAGGAATCTCTTTTTGAACATCTTGGCCGACAGATCGGATTCCTTGACCTTTCACGTAATGAGGCGCAAGTCGCGGACGAGATGATCGGCAATCTCACGGAGGACGGGTATCTTGGAATCCCCCTTGAAGAAATCGTTCAAACTTGTGCGGTTGATCTCGCTCAAGTTGAAAAAGTCCTTCGTGCAATCCAGACTCTCGATCCTCCCGGGATTGCTGCCAGAGATCTTCAGGAATGTCTCCTTCGCCAGCTCGAAAGGCAAGGGACCCAGGCCGAATTGGCCCTGACGATTGTTCGAGATCACTTTCCCTTGCTTCAGAAAAAGCAGTGGGATCAAATCACAAAGCGGATCAAGGCCCTTCCCGAGGAGATTGAACAGGCGAAACATTTAATCTCTCATCTTGACCCGAAGCCCGGCCGGAGTTTTCATGCCCAAGACGATCTGGCGGTGACACCGGATGCCTCAGTCTCTTTCGACGAAACCAATGAAGCCAAACTCGTCATTGAAATCCACGATGAAACCGTCCCCGAGCTCCGAATCAGCCCTTATTACCGTCGCCTCCTCCGAAATCCCAAGCTCGACTCGACCAGTCGGCGCTTTCTCAAGGAGAAGATTCAATCCGCCATAGAATTTGTGAAGGCCCTGAGCCAGCGCCGCTCCACGCTTCGCGGAATTACAGAAGAAATTGTGACGGCCCAAGAAGAATTCTTTGAAAAGGGATTCTCTCAGCTCAAGCCGCTCCGACTGAAAGACATCGCGGAGCGCTTGGGCATTCATGAGTCAACGGTGAGCCGTGCCATTCAAGGGAAGTACCTTTCGACCCCGCGCGGAACTTTCCCCTACAAGAGCTTCTTTTCTACAAGGCTTGATCGAGAGGAAGGGGGCGTTGAATCGCAAAAGAGTCTTATGGAAAAGGTTCGAGAACTGGTGCGCTCCGAAGATTCCGGTCACCCTCTAAGCGACCAGGAGATTGCGAATCTCCTCCAGAAGGAAGGAATTAAAATCGCTCGACGAACCGTTGCTAAATACCGGGAGCTTCTAAAAATTCTCCCGACCCACCTCAGACGCATGCGTTAAACGGAGCCGGCGAAGGGACTCGAACCCCCGACCCGCTGTTTACGAAACAGCTGCTCTACCAACTGAGCTACGCCGGCAGAAAGGGAATACTCTATCTATTCTCCCTCAAATGGCAAGGCAAACCGCTTGCCGATTCGTAGTCCTAATGCCACTCCCCCGCTTTTGGTATGCATGAAATAGTCCATTTTGATTCGGAGCCATCGAATTCTAGCTCTCTGCATTGCCTGATCATATTTGATATATAATGCTAGTTCTACTAATTTAACTGCTTTAATAAGTATTGAATAATGCCCTCTACCCGTGTATATTTTCTTGTTGTGAGGCGCCACGAGAAAATGAGTGGTCGAGGAGGCAGGTTAAAGGGCTTGCACGCCGTAAGTAAGCCGAACGCATCCGCTATCTCTCTTTTAGTTGTCTTTGCCCTGGTTCTGATCAATCCCACCTTCCTTTATGCTTCTGAGGGTCACCCTGTAGGTGCTCCGGCTGAAGATCCGGGTCAAGGCTTTCAACCTGTGACGACTCTCGACGAGACGTCTCCTGAAGGGCTCCTACAGCAGACAGAACCGGCACCGACCGATCCCGAAACTTCAACCGACTTTCTGGATGATTCGACGTCACCCTTGTCTCCTCCTGACGAAGACTTCTCTGAACCGGATGCGCTTCAGATAGATCCCATCATTACTGAACTCGATACAACCACTCCTATTATCGTTGTAATTCTTCCCCCGGACCCAACTGTCGAGCCCGATCCTACTCTGACGCCTGATCTAGTTGCCAAACCTGCACCGATGATTCCTGAACCTCTCCCTCTTCCCAGCCCGATTGATGCCATTATCCCTCCTGGTACGGTCATTGGTCCTCCCGGCACAGGCAGTACGAACCCGGGTGGTGGCGGAGGTGATGGAGACGGTGGTGGGGGTGGCGGAGGTGGTGGTCCAGTTGCTCCTCCTCCAGGGGGTGACGGAGACGGAGGTGGCGGTCAAGGCGGAGGCGGTGACATCGTTCCTATGATTGACATAGGTGGCGGCGGAGTCCCGGCCACTAAGCCTCTACCTGTTCCTATCCCGGGCGACATCGGCGGTCCCCTTCCGCCGAATGGAGACGACCGAAGGCAATATTACGATCGAACCTTTGGAACGCCGACGCCAGGGGAGTTTACAGCAGACGGTCCGATGGGCTCTTCACCGGGAAGAATCGCTGCTTCCCGCAATATGGCTCAGTCCCAACCGGGATATTTTGACTGGTTTACTCCTGGCATGGATCGAGGCCTTGGAGGCTACCTCTCCCAAAGGCGGGCCGCCTGGAGAAAGAAGTATCTCCAATACGAGGGTGCCGGGGAAGATTTTCGTAGCAACCTCAGGGACCTTTACCAGCTTAACGTTCCCCTGCTTGTAGAGTACCTCGACCAAAAAGCCTTGTCGGACCTCCTCAATCAGGGGGGGCAGCCAGTCGATAATTCCTATGCGGCCACCACGTCCACCGACGTGATGAAGACCCTCGCTGCGGCTTACGCGCTTGTGCTGCCGGAAAACATATCGGAAAGGACTTTACAGCCCTTCGTACAAATGGTGGTATACAAGTCCGTCACAGATCCCCTGCACGTCAAAGCCTTTCTCTTCCTCCGGGTCCTGACGGAAAAAAGTCTCCCTCAGGCGAAAGCCGGATCCAGCGGGAAGGCAGCCGAGCGGCTTGAGACTCCGGCAAACCCAGATTGAGTGAATCCCCTTAATGCGTTTATAAAAGTTGCTTCCCGCGTTGTATTCGCTTTCCTGTTCGTCTTTTTTCTTTTAACTCCTCTCAGCCACTCCCAGACCGATTTCGAACAAGCGCTCCTCGCCAAATACGAAAAGGCGATTACCCAGTCAGAAGAGCTGGGGCTCTACGAGGAGGATCCGCTCCAAACCCTCTCCAAAATCCGCCGCGCGAGCAAAGCGATTGTCCAAAGCAACTTCCTGGAAGCCGACCAAATCCTCGAGGAAGTCCTAACGGATCTCAGTCTTCTCGAACACCGGAAACCGACCGGAGTCAAAAGGAAACTCCGGCAGCTTTGGCTTGAAATTTATGTCGATCTTTTCCAGAGATTCGCAGTTCTAGCGCTGCTGGCCTATCTTTTTGTCCGCTCCCCCTTCTTCCGGGGAATGCTGAAGGTGGGCCGGCTCTCGATCTTTGGGAAAACGTTGGTCGCCTTCTTCGCGGTTTTTTTCGCGGTCCTTCTCTCCTTCTTTGATTTGTCCCGCTACGGAGAATCGGCTTGGGCTTTTTTTGACATTCAGGTGGTCCTTCTCACCGTCGCCGGGCTTGTCGGAGGATTTTGGACGGGCATTCTTTCAGGAATCCTTGTAGGACTCTTCCGATGGATCGTCGTACCCCAACTCTTCGTCTACTCCGCGATTGTCGCCCTCGCCGGCCTTCTAAGCGGACTTTCTTCCCACTGGGTCAAATCTTACCGGACCGTGGAAAAAATGAGCTTCGGCGTGGGGAGCGCGGTGGGTGCCGTCCACGGAGGACTGATTTACCTCCCCCTTGCTCCCTGGATGTCTTGGTATTATCTAGTTCTTAGCATCGTGCTAGTGACCCTTTTAGAGGGCGTCGGAGTGTTTATCTTTTTTGCCGTGGTTTCGGGAGTTCTTCGCGAAGAGGAACGAAGGGAGGTGGTGGAAGAGCTTTTGAAAACCAAGATCCTTTTTCTGCAGGCGCAGATGAGACCCCATTTTCTTTTCAATGCGCTCAATACGATCTCAGCCATTTGCAGCCGGGAAAAGGCCCCGGAGGCCCAGCGACTCATCCTGAGGCTTTCCGACTTTTTACGGAGGGCGGTTCGCCGGGAAAGCGAGACCATCACGCTTCGTGAAGAGCTCGATTATGTGGAGGCTTACCTTGAACTTGAGAAAGCAAGGCTTCAGGAACGCCTCAAAGTCGTAAGGGAAATCCCTGAAGAAGACTCACTCACTCAGGTCAAAATTCCGCTTTTGGTCATTCAGCCTCTCGTGGAGAACGCGGTCCGCCACGGAATCGGGATGAAGGAGGCTGGGGGGACACTCCGGTTAAAGATTGCAAAAGAAGCCAATATTCTTAAAATTGAGGTAGAGGATGACGGCGTGGGGGCCGATCCTGAATTCTTCAAGCGAATCTTGTCTGGAAATCTCAAAGGAGAAAGGCAAACAGTGGGAATTGGGGTTCATAATATCCACCAGCGGCTGATTCGTCTTTATGGGCCCTCCTTTGGGCTCCGATTCGAAGGAGCGCCCTTACGGGGGACTAAAGTGACGGTCCGGATTCCAATCACCAACAAGGGGGTTGAACCATGATTCGAGTCATGCTGGTTGACGATGAGCCCTTGGCACAGGAAGAGCTAACTCGATTGATCAGCCAGGACAAGGAGTTCCAGGTCATGGCGAATGCTCACAGCGGAACGGAAGCGCTCGAGAAGCTCAAGACAACCCCGGCCGAGGTGGTCTTTCTCGATATCGAAATGCCGGGCGCAAACGGCCTTGAAGTGGCGGGTCGACTCGCGGAGGAGTGGGAGAAGCCTCCCCTCGTGGTCTTTGCCACCGCCTATCACGAATACGCGGTGAAGGCTTTTGAAGCGAACGCGATTGATTATATCCTGAAGCCCTACGACCCGGAGAGACTCAAGAAGACGCTCGCCCGGGTAAAAGCTTTCCTCCAGTCCAAAGCTTCCTCGAAGGAAAAACTGATGTCCCTGGTCGATTACTCCGTCCAGAAGGGACTGCTTCGAAGACTGATTGGAAGACGCCGGCTCTCCAAAGAGCGGGTCTTTGTCGACCCGGCCCAGGTTTACTTTTTCCACGCCGAGCTCGCCGAAATCTGGGCCCGGGTAGAAAATGAAGATCTCCTCATTAACTCAACGCTGAAAGAGCTTCTTCAAACGCTTGACCCGGCCCACTTCTGCCAGACGCACAAGGCCTATGTCGTCAACCTGGACAAAATCGAAAAAGTCTCCCCCATGTTCAGCGGAAATTTCGAGATTATCCTTAAAGACAGCAAGCATTCGAAACTACCGCTCTCCCGCCGCTACGCCAAGAAACTGAAGCAGCTGATGGGCGGTTGGTAAACCGACCCTTAAACCCTGAGCAGTTTCCAGACCGCTACAAAGAGTGCCACCGCGAGAATTCGCCTGAGCCAGCGGCCGGAGAAGTGATTCGCCCCTAGGTGCGACCCGGCGAGTCCCCCTAGAAACGCACTCGCGACCATTAAGAGGATGACCGGAGGGAGAGACATCGAAAAACTCCCTCTAAAGACTCGGCCGAGAAGCCCTGCAAGGGAGTTCACGAGAATAAAAAAGGCAGAGGTGGCTGCCGTCGTTTTGGGCCCGGCCCAACGAAGGAGCAAAAGAAGCGGACTCAGAAAAATTCCTCCCCCGACTCCCACAATTCCCGAGAGGAGACCGACCCCCGCCCCTAGAGGGAACGCCACCGAAAACGAGGGGGCCTTCGGAATCTCTTCTTCTTTTCCTCCTCTCATCTCAACCAGCAGACGGAACCCGGCAATGATGAGGACGCCTGCGAGAAGTTTGGCGTAAAGATCAGGTGAAACTTGGACGAGCCCCCCCAAGAAGGCTGTCGGAACGGACGTCACGACGAAAGGCCAAGTCAGTCTCCACGAAAAATGGGCGGCCTTTCGGAACGCAAGAAACGCGGTTCCGGCCACGAGAAGGTTCAGCCCGAGAGCGCTCGCCGCCATCAGTTCGTGGGGAAAGGTAAAAAAGGAAAGGAGGGCCAGATAACCCGATGCACCTCCGTGCCCCACGGAGGAATAGACGAAAGCGACTAGGAATGTGAGTGCGACAAGTGGGAGAAATCCTGCGAGGGTCCCTTCCATTTTTCCTCCCTTACTTTCCCCTGCGGGGACTGCCTTGCTGTCTGACAGTCGTGAACCTCTCCCCGAATGAGCTCAATCGCGTGAATCAGAATTGGCTCAAGAACTCCTACCGCCTCTTGAATCCCCTCGGGACTTCCCGGCAGGTTGATAATGAGGGTCTTGCCGCGGATTCCGGCCACGGCCCGGGACAAGACTGCCAGGCTCGTCTTTTTCTGTCCCGTTTGACGAATCGCCTCTGCGATGCCCGGAATCTCCTTTTCAATGACCTCTCGGGTGGCTTCGGGGGTGTTGTCTCGCGGGCCCAGTCCCGTTCCACCGGTCGTCAAAATCAAGTCACACGAGAGCCGGTCTGCAATATGACAGAGGTCCTTTCGAATCATCTCTCGGTCGTCAGGGACAACCTGGTAGGCAATGACCTCGGCCCCAAAATTCTCAAGCCACGATTTGAGAATGAGCCCGCTTCTGTCCTCTCTTTCACCCCGAGCCGCCCGGTCCGAGGCGCTAATGATTCCCGTTCTGAGTGAGGTAGTCACTTTTTCCTCCGGTTTTTTTGATGAGTTGAAGGTTGCTGATCGCCATTCCAGGATCGTACCCCTTCGCCATATCGTAGAGCGTGAGCGCTGCGAGCGCCGCCCCTGTCAGGGCTTCCATTTCGACCCCGGTTTTCGCCGTCGTTCGAACTTCGCATTCCACGAAAATTCCTTTGTGATTGGGCTCGTCAAAGAAGCGAACCTCAACGTGGTCCAGAGGAAGGGGGTGGCACAGAGGAATCAACTCAGGCGTTCTTTTGGCTGCGAGAATCCCGGCCGTCTTGGCGACCGTGAAGGCGTCCCCCTTCTTCAGTGCCCCGCTTCGGAGGAGCTTGAGGGTTTCGGGCTTCATCAAGATCTCACACCCTGCCACCGCGCACCGTTCGGTCGCTTGCTTCGGCGCCACATTGACCATCGAAGCCTCTCCCCGCTCGTTCAAGTGCGATAAACCCCGTTTCATCCTTCGGTCTCCTCGTAATATTCTTCTTTTTCCTTCAAGACCCGGTAGTAATCTTCAATCGTGTTCATATTCGTTAAGACACGAATCTTCGTTTCCTGTAAAACAAGCGGCTTCAGGTTCGCCACCTCAATGAATGCTTTCATCGATTCTCGTCCCTTGTTAAGAAGGGAACGAATCAGGTGGCGACTCGCCCGGAGGTAGACACCGGGAAAGGGCTGGTACTCCCCTTCCGGCTCTTCGATACAAATGACATCGTAGCCTTCCTCCCAGAAACCGACCAGTTGGCGGACCAGGAATTCGTCAATAAAGGGCATATCGCAGGTAAAGACCGAGCTCGCCGGATACCTCGAATATTGAAGTCCTGTATAAATCGCCGCGAGTGGACCTTCTTCCTTCAGGAGATCTTCGTAGGCCTTCGCCCGCCCGAGTTCCAACCCCTCGAGCTTCTGCCGGTCGTTCACAATGATAAGGGTCTCCTTAAAAAGAGGTTCGAGTAAAGCGACCAGATGTTCCAAAAGGGTTCTCTCCCCAAATTTAAGCAGCGCCTTGTCTTGACCCATTCGGGAACTTTTTCCGCCTGCCAAAATCATGGCTGTCATTGGAAATTTCTGCCTCATAGGCAATCGACCCCCGCCCCTACCCGATCTTTCCTTAACAATTTCTCTTCGATTAACGTGGCGAGTCGGCCCAGTGCTTCGAACGAGGTATCCGAACACACACTAACCACGTTCTTTGTTTCTTCGCCAAGGAGCGGCCTTCCGGGCTCTTGCTTGTACACCTCAATCTTCGGAAGCTCGTCCTGGAGGTAGCCTTCTAGCAAAACGAGGTCGAAACCGTGGAAAAGTTCCACAAGATTCTCCAATGGGAGTTCTTCTTCAAGATTGGAAAACATAGCAAGCCGCTTCCTCCCTGCTAAAACCACCGTCTCCGCTCCTCCCATTCGGTAGCGGTAAGTGTCTTTGCCCGGTTCGTCAATTTCAAAGTCGTCCCGCGCCAGATGTTTAATCACCCCGACCCGGTTCCCCCGCTCGGTTAAAAGTCGAACAAGACTTTCGAGAACTTCCGATTTCCCCGAACCTTTTCTTCCGACGACTGATAAGAGCGCTGGCATCTTCCTCACCCGATCAACTTCACGAAGACCCGCTCGTTTCTTTTCAATAACGCGTCAGGCTCGACTCGCAAAAGTCCATTGGCAGAAGCGAGCTCACCGATCATATGAGAGCCCTGACCCTTTAACGGAATGACCGCGAGCTTCCCCTTTTTGGGAAGGCAGCGAACCCGCACAAAATGAAGTCGGGAGCCGTTTTTGAACCGCTCCGTCAAATAACCTGAAACCGGGGCAGGAGCCTTCTTTCTCTGGCACCTCATTTGCAAAAGGGCCGGCTTCACGAACTCCTCAAACGTCACGAAGACGGAAACCGGATTTCCCGGAAGTCCGAAGACGAGCATCCCGCCCTTTCTTCCGAAGAAAAGCGGCTTTCCCGGCTTGATATCCACCTTCCAAAAAATTTCCTTCACCCCTTCGCGCCGGAGCGCCTCTTTTACGAAATCGTATTTCCCGACAGAAACCCCGCCCGAAATAACAAGAAGATCGTTCTTTAGGCCCCTTCTCACGCAAGAAAGAATCTCCTTGGGTTCATCTCCCACCATTTTCAAGGGAGAAGGGATGCCTCCCGCCTGCTTCACGAGAGACTCCAGAAGAACAGAGTTCGAATCACGGATCTTCCCCGGCCTTAATTTCTCCCCTTTGCCCAGAAGTTCGCTTCCTGTCGCAAGAATCCCCACCGTCGGCGCCGGGTAAACGGCGGCCTTCTTGTATCCAACGGCCGTAAGGACGGCGAGGTGCGCTGGGCCGAGCGTGGTTCCCTTCCTTGCCAGAACCCTTCCTTTGAGAAAGTCTTCTCCCCGGTAACGAATGTTGTCGCCAGGACTCGGACTTTTGTGAAGCAGAATGCTTCCGTTCACCCGCTCCGTATGCTCCTGCATTACGACCGCTTGAGTCCCCGGAGGGATTGGAGCTCCGGTGAAAATTCTGACGGCACGGCCCGGCTTGAGACTTTTTCTGAGATGTTCACCCGCTCGAATTTCTCCTTGGACCTTCAGTTTAATCTGCTCCTTGGTCTTCTCTTCTTTTAAGGCCACGGCGTAGCCGTCCACGGCCGAATTGTCAAAACTCGGAAAAGGCTCAGGAGACTGCAGGTCTTTTGCCAAGGTCAGACCCAGACACTCCGTCAAAGAAAGAGTCTTCGGCTTGAGCGAACGGGCGTGCCTTAAAATCGCGTCAAGCGCTTCGTTGTAGGTCAGCACAACAATCTCCATTCACAAGGTGCAGCCCTTTTGGGGGAACATTGCACTGGCTCCATTCGCTTGTTCCATCTTCAAAATATTCTTTCTTCCAGATCGGAACACGGTGTTTAATCCCTTCGATCAAGAATCGAGACGCTTGATACGCCTCGTCCCGGTGAGTGCTCTTGACGGCAATCGCAACCGCAATTTCCCCTAGCTTCACCTCTCCCAAACGATGAAGAATCTTGATCTCATCCACGGACCAATGGTGATGCGCCTCGGCAATCAGGTCCGCAATCACCGATTCGGCCATTGCTTCAAACGCCTCGTATTCCAGGTAGAGAACCTTTCGTCCTTCCGAATGGTCACGAACTTTTCCCAGAAAAAGGACACTCGCTCCTGCCTTAAAATTATCCGCCTCCACGTCATTGCGAGGAGTCCCCGAAGGGGGCAACGAAGCAATCTCGTAATGGGATTGCTTCGCCCCTACGGGGCTCGCAATGACAGCGCTCAAGGTAATCGGCTCACGAGTTAGGTACACAGGCCCTACCCCCCACTCACCGGCGGCAGAATAGCGACCTCGTCTCCCGAACTTAAACCTGTGTTCCGCCCGGCGTAGAAGCCGTTCACCGCCACGAGCGAGCGTTGCAAAATGGGACCGACGTGTTCGTACTCCTTCTCGAGCGTCGCGAGAATTTCACTGCACGAACCGTTTCGCTCGACCTCGAGCTCAAGCTCGCTCGTTCCGACTTGGTCCCGCAAAGCCGCGAAAAGTCTGACTTTCACCTGAATCATGGTTTATCCTCCCACGTGAGACATTTGGAAATCATTGTGTTGGACGCGCGTGTCGCTCAAAAAGTGCTGCTCCGGCCGCACAAAGACGACATCTTGAATTTTCTTTTTGATCTCCTCCGCTGGCACTCCGGAACGAAGCAGGGCTTTTAAATCTAAATCTTCTTTTCCGTGAAGGCAGGTTTTAAGGGCCCCATTCGCCTTCAACCGAAGCCGGTTGCAGCGGGCACAGAAATAATTTGAAATTGGGCTAATAAAGCCGATTCTTGCCTCTGTCCCCTTGATTGAAAAAACCTCGGCCGGGGAAGAAAAGTAAGCGTCCACCGGGTTAAGAACATATTCCTTCTCGATTCTCTGCTTCGCTTCCTCGCAGCTCATAAATCTCTCTTTGGGATCGAGCTGGACGAAACCGTTCGTCGGCATCAATTCGATAAAGCGAATTTCGATTCCTTTCTCCACGGCGAACTCGACCAGATCCAGGATTTCTTCTTCGTTGATCCCTTTCAAGAGGACCGTGTTGAGTTTCAGGGGCGCAAGGCCGCACTCCAACGCCTCCTCAATCCCGTCGAGGACTTCCACGAGCCGGTCCATTTTTGCGATTTCCCGGAAGCGGTTCCGGTTGAGGGTGTCAAGACTCACATTGATTCGGTCGAGGCCCGCCTTTTTGAGCTGCCGGGCCTGCGCCTTGAGGAAAACGCCGTTGGTCGACAAGGACATTTCTTTAATTTCCGGAATCTCGCGTATTTTATAAACGAGATCCACAAGGTTCTGCCGGACGAGCGGTTCCCCACCCGTCAGCCTGACTTTCCGAATCCCAAGCTCGGCAAAGTAGCGCGTGAGCGTTGCGATCTCTCCGTAACTCAAAAGCTCGCTCCACGCCTCAAATCCTGCCCCGTGCGCCGGCATACAGTAAAGGCACCGAAGGTTGCACCGGTCGACGACTGAAATCCTGAGGTAGGTGAGTTCTCTCCCGAATTGATCCTTCATACTTTTAATGCCACCTGGGTGTAGAACAAGTTGGCGTCATCTTTCCCCCCGCTACTTCTCGTCGTCGTGTCCTCTGCAAAAGGTCCGGCCCAGAAACGGGAATAACCGAGAAGAAAACTAATGTGATTCGTCATTTTGTAAGTAGCCAACAAATCGAGCTCCTGACCGAGGGTTTCGCTCGCTCTCGGATTGGCGGCCCGGAAGACGCTCGCCGCGGCGTTAAACCAGGGAGACTCCTTGGCGTCGAGGAAAAACCAGTGAAAGTCGGCCGAAAGGGCCAGCTTCGAATGGGGTTTGACGCCCGCTCCCAGCCTGACGTCATTCGTATTTTTCCACGACATAAAATCGATATAGCCGTACTTGTCGTGATTCGTCGGGAACAAATTATCGAAGGTCTCGAATCTCCCGTCCGTAGGGTTCCGATCGCCTGAAGCGTGGTTATATTCGGCTAAGAGACGCGGGGTCCAGAAAACTTTGGAAAACGTGTAGCCGATTTCCTGGTGGAAGGCCCAAGCGACAATATCCTCGTGGGCGCGGCTCCCAAATTGGAGCGCGTATTCGGTCCCGTAATCGAGATCCCAGAGCTTTCCCTTAAACCGGTTACCCATCGTGTATTCTTTAAGCGGGCCGAGTCTTCCCGGCCTTTCCCCCCGAATCCCGTTATCGCGGTTGTGACGAATGAAAAGGAACGTATCGAGGACGTGGTCCTTGAAAGGCTTCAGCGCGCCGTAAATGCCATAAAACTTCTCGTGATGGGCTGCACTGTCCGGCTTTTCTTTCTGCACCAAAACCACCTGAGAGACAAAAGCGTCCAGCTGAAACCATTGCTTCGGTGAATAGACGAGTTTCACCGCATCAAACACCCGTCCGACGTTCGACCAGTTGAAAGCCCCCACCAAACGCTCGTCGCCATAAACAAGCTCCTGCCTTCCCACTTTGACCGTCAGGGGAACTCTTTTAAAAGGGCTCTTCAGCTCTGCAAAAAGTTGCCTCAGGTCAAATTCGTTGGCGAAGGCACTGGTCTTATTGATCGAGCTTTGCGCAAAACTATGGGCTTCCTGTCCTTCGGCAAAGACTCTGAAATGGGGCCCGAACTTCAAGTCGACGTTCAATCGAGTTCTGAGGAGATTGATTACGTCGTCTTCGTAGGTCCGCTCGTTCAGATTAAAATTGTCCCGGTACTCCAGCCGGTAGCGAAACTCTCCCCCCACCTTCACCTTGAGCCAATCTTTCTTCACGCTCCTTTCGGCTCCCAGCGAATCTAAAACCCGGTCCGAAGTATTGAGGACAGCGGAGGCCCCGTTTAAGAAGGAGTTGGCCTCGGCCACGAACCCGAGATGCGTGAGAAAAATCGCCAAGAAGAGAAGTGAGAAAGAAATCTGGGATCGATTCATCAATTTTTCACCTTCTCAAGGGCGACTTTGGGTCTAACGATCGGAAACTTCGAAAGAATCTCGTGGAAGTCCCACCCCGACTGAACGATTCGGAGGGTGACGAGCGCTCCCAGGCTCGCAAAAGCAAACACGGCAAAACCCACACCGTAGGAACCGGCAACGTCTTTAAAAAACCCAAGGAGGGTCGGGAGAAAAAAGCCTCCCATTCCTCCGGCTGCACCCACGATCCCTGTAATCACGCCAATCTCTTTCTGAAACCGAAGCGGAACCAACTGAAACACGGACCCGTTTCCCATTCCGAGACAGGCCATTCCGAGAAAAATCAAAACAGTGGCCAAAGGAAGGGGTGGGAGAAAACTCACGCCCAACATCAAGATTCCGATCGCGCCGAAAAGGACCGTGAGCATTCGAACTCCGCCAAAGCGATCGGCGAGATAACCCCCCACCGGTCTCACAAAACTTCCCGCGAATACGCAAAGAGCCGTGAAGTAGCCCGCCGTGACTTTGCTGAGGCCGTACTGATCGTGAAAGAAGATCCCGAGAAAACTCGCAAGCCCGACAAAGCCGCCAAAGGTAATGCTGTAAAAGAAGCAGAACCAAAACGTATCGGACTCTTTCAAGACCGAAAAGTAATCGATTAACTTCTTTGCCGGCGGCCGACTAGGACTCTCTTTCGCAAGAAGCACGTAGACCCCCAAGGTCAGGAGCACCGGAATCAAAGCGAGCCCAAAAACGTTCCTCCAACCGAAAAGCTCGGCCAAGGAAGGCGCAAAAAGCGACGCCAGCACCGTCCCGCTATTCCCCGCTCCTGCAATTCCCATAGCCATTCCCTGATGTTCTGCCGGGTACCAACGGCTCGCTAACGGAAGTGCCACCGCAAAGCTTCCTCCGGCAATCCCCAGAAGGAAACCCAAGGCGTGAATGGCGCTCAAATTCGATCCAAAAAGCCAGACCCCAAGCAAAGGTAAGGTGACAAGCAGTTGTCCCAGGATCCCGGTCTTTCGCGGTCCGATGTGGTCCACTAAAAGGCCAAGCGGGATTCGGACGAGCGACCCTCCCAATACCGGAATCGCCACCATAAACCCCTTTTGGCTGGCGCTCAGTCCGAAATCCTTGGTGATATAAACCCCCAGGACTCCGATCAGCACCCAGACCATAAAGCTGATGTCAAAGTAAAGAAACGCCGAAAAAAGGGTCGGCGGGTGCCCGCTTTTCATAAAATCTTTCATTCTCATTGTTTTCTCCTTAGAAGCGGAATCGCTGATTTTTCAATCCGCACTGCCGCCTGCTTGTAATTCGGTTCGCGTGAATAAGGGTCGCAGGCGCTCACGGTTAGGTTATTGGCGTTCGTTTCCGCGAAGTGAAACGGGATAAAAATCTGTCCCGGTGCGACCGTTTCAGTCACGCGAAGGACAATTCGTTCGACGAAGCCGCGGCGAGACTCGACGCGGACGTAATCCCCCTGTTGGAGCTTGAGTCGCTTTGCGTCGCGGGGATTCATTTCGACCCACGCTTCAGGCGAGAGGCGGTTCAAGAGCTGAATTCCTCCGGTCTTTGTTCGCGTGTGCCAATGCTCCACCGTTCTCCCGGTATTGAGGTTAAACGGAAAATCGTCGTCCGGTCTTTCAGGCGGGGCTTCATTCTCAATCGACCAAAGTTTCGCGCGGCCGTTTTCGGTCTGAAAGATGCCGTCTTGGTAAAGAGGGAAACTTTCGCGAGGATTGCGATTCGTCCCTTCAGGAAAGGGCCACTGAATCCCTCCGTGCCTTTCCAAGAGTTCGTAGGTGACCCCGGAGTAATCACAGAGCCTACCTTTGGAAACCTTTTTCCACTCGTTGAAGGCGTCCTCGGGCCCCGTCCAACCGGGATAAAGTTTGTCGCTGAGCCCCAGTTCCTTCGCTACCTCCAAGAAAATATCAAAATCGGACTTCGCCTCGCCGGGCGGGTCAACGGCTTTGTTGACCTTGCTCACGCGCCGCTCGGAATTGGTGAACGTTCCTTCCTTCTCTCCCCAGACGGCGGCCGGCAGGACCAGCGTGGCCACTTCACTCGTAGGAATCGGGTGGTAGCCGTCTTGAACCACCAGAAATTCGAGCTTCTCCAAAGCCTCCAAGAGGTAGTTTTGGTTCGGGAAAGAGACCAAGGGATTCGTCGCAATGATCCAGAGCCCTTTAATGCTTCCTCGGAGAACCCCCTCAATAATGTCGGGGTACGCGAGACCCCGAGCCGTCGGAATGATTTCTTCCTCAACCCCCCAAAGCATTGCGAGTTCCTTCCGGTGCTCCGGATTTTCAAACTTTCGGTAACCCGGGAGGCTCGAGGTAAATCCCGTTTCGCGAGTTCCCATTGCATTACACTGGCCGGTAATCGAAAAAGGACTCGCTCCAATCCTGCCAAGATTTCCCGTAATCAGAGCCAGATTGTTAATCACGTTCACCGTCTCCGTCCCCTGCGTGCTGTGGTTGACACCCATTGTCCAGCCGATAAAAGGCGCCTTCGCGTTGATGTAAAGAGACGTCACTTTCTCGATCTCGTCCTTGGAAAGCCCCGTCACCTCACTCACGTACTCCGGCGTGTACCTCTCGACGTGGGCCTTCAACTCCTCAAACCCGACCGTATGCTTCGCGACGTATTCGTGGTTCACCTTCCCCGCTTTGATAATCAGATGGATCATTCCGTTCAGCAGGGTAATGTCGGTGCGAGGCTTGATCGGAAGGTAGAGGTTGGCCATCATGGCCGTCTTCGTGACGCGCGGGTCAGCCACGATCACGATTTTGTTCGGATTTTTCTCAAGGCGATAACAAAGGATCGGGTGGTTGTCGGCAATATTGGCGCCAATTAAGAAGATAACGTCGGCTTTCTCAAGATCCTCGTAGTTCCCGGGGGGACCGTCACTTCCAAAGGAGCGCTTGTAGCCGGCAACCGCACTCGCCATACAAAGGGTGGTGTTGCCGTCAAAATTGTTGGTCCTAAACCCTAGTTGAATGAGTTTCCCGAGCGTGTAAAACTCTTCGGTCACCAGTTGCCCGGTGCTGATCACCCCCAAGGCGCCCAGTCCGTGCTGGTTTTGAATCATCTGGAAGCGCTCAACCATGGTTCGAATGGCCCATTCCCAGCTCACCCGTTTAAATTTCTTCTTCCCTGTCCGAAAAAGAGGCCATTTCGCGCGGGTCGGGAGGTCAATCGCATAATGTTCTGCAAGACCTTTCGGACAAAGCCTTCCCTCATTCACCGGGTGGTCGGGATTCCCTCGCACACTCACCGCCTTCCCCTCTTTCACGCCGATAAACATTCCGCAGCCGACCGAGCAATAGCCACAGGTGGTCGCCACCCAGCGCTCGGGGATCTTGGCCTTGGACATCCAGCCAAACTGTTCGTCGAGATCGTACGCGTACTTGTCCATTTGGATGTCGATCCCGAGACGGCGTTTGGCGGCACGGAGGAATTTCAATGCCCACCCCCGTTCGTCGTAAAAAAAGAACCGGGGATATTTTTAGGAACCACCGTGACAAAGAAGAGGTACCGGCCCAGAAGCTCACCCACGAGCGAGACCAAAAAACTTGCTGAACCTAAACTAAATAGCCACGCAGCTGAATTTCCGCCTTGACCCAAGAAATTAAAAATCTCCAAAGGGAGCAGAAAGCCTCCTACGGCCAGGAGGGCGATCCGAATTACGAAGTGGGAACGAAACCGCCGCGTGAGAAGGAGTGTTGAATCAAAGAGTTCCGGAGAAAGTTTCTGGAACAAGGGAAGGAGTCTTGAAAGGAGGACAGCTAGCTGCAGGAAAGCGGCGGTTGCGGCCACTGCGAGTAAGGGTGTCACCGCCCCCACGCTGAGTGGAAAGGTCCCTTCCGGCGACCGGATCAAACTGTAAAGGGTGTAGATGGTGAAAGCAAAAAGGGGCCCGAGAATAAATCCGGTCAAAAAGAAACGAATCGGCGTGCGAATCGTATTCCAAGCGGGACGCGCCGGGACACGGTAAATCTTTGCGCTGGCAAAGACGCCGCCCATTCCAAAAAAGGCGACCGCTGCGCCAAGATTAAATCTCAACGTGTACGGAATTGACAAATGAAACTGATTCCCGGCAAGAAGTAAGCCTGCATAGCCCGCACCCAAAAACGAGAAGAGGGTGAAGAACAGGACCTCCCGGCTGAGCCAAGACCGTTTCCACATTCGAAGTGCTTTGTAAGCGTGGAGAGGCCGGCCGAGATGAAAAATGGAAGCGGAAAGAGCCAGCCCTGTCACCGCAAGAATTCCACAGGCACCGAACACGATAAAAGTCTGTAGAGGCTTTAAGAAATCAAAAACGTGCGAAAGCATTTCGCCGAGCCAGAGGGTGAGAAACCCCCCTGCGGCAAGCTGCGTGAGGACCGTCATAAAAATCAAAGAGTAGTGCGGTTGCTCAGGTTCGACGCAGTGACGGTTCGCCCGAAGCATTTCTTCCGGGAGATCCTTGGGAAGGGTGATCCGAGTGGTTGAAATGGTAATTTCAGACTCAGGAACGCCGGGGGCGTTCGCTTCGTGCGCGTGACTCTCGCGCCACTCGGCAACGTTTACTTTTTCAATCCGTATTGCCTGTTCGGGGCAGGCGGCAACACAAGCAGGCTCAAGCCCGTCTGCAAGCCGGTTGTGACACATATCGCACTTGGTAACAATTCGCCGTTCCGCGTTAAATTGCGGGACGCTGTAAGGGCAGTTCCAGGTGCAGTAGCCGCAGCCGATACATTCTTCTTCCTTGTGTTCTACGACTCCGGTCTCTTCGATTTTGACGTAAGCGTCCGTGGGGCAGCCGGTCAGGCAAGCGGGGTCGAGGCAATGATTGCAGGCCATCGAAAGGTGAAAGCGTTTCGTATTCGGATAAGTCCCCCCTTCGATCTCACCGACACGGCGCCAGTTCACACTCGCCGGATTATTGTTCTGTTCGTTGCAGGCCACAACACAACATTGACAGCCGACGCAGCGCGACATATCGAAATGAAACCGGTACTGCTCTCCCGGCTTGAGCGGTTCGGTCGGAATGAGCCGGTCCTCTGGGCGAGCCACCGGCATTCTCTGCCTGGTTTTTTCCGGAATTGTGCAAGTTCCGCCGTCCGTACCGGGAGCGTAGTAACCGTCCTGATTGACCCGGTTCTTGAGCGGGAGCTCTTGCGAGTCCAATAAATCGACAAGATTAAACTCTTCCATTGTTCACACCGTCATTGCGAGGAGGCGCGAAAGCGCCGACGAAGCAATCTGAGATTGCTTCGGCCTTGCTTGGAGCGCTGCCTCGCAATGACAAAGCACGCTAACCTCCAACATCCTTCACGTCTAATTCCGTTGACACGACCGCCGCCTCCCCTTGCGGCTCACATAATTCGCCCTCTTCAAAGGCAACAAAGATCTCATTCTCTGTAACTTTCACGGGATAAACTTTCACCTGTCCCACTCCCCCGCTTAATGCACAGCCGGTCTCCAGACTGATTTTCCAATTGTGGAGCGGACAAAAAACCGCCTTGCCCGCGAGGATCCCGTCCGCAAGCGGTCCCTGTTTGTGAGGGCAACGGTTATCGGTGGCCAAGTATTCGTCACCGAGATTAAACAGGGCGAGTTCGTGGTCCCCAAAATAGACCCGCCGTCCCTCTTTCTTGGGAATTTCGCCCTCCTTGGCAACCGGGTACCATTTGCGCATTTTCTTATTTTCCATTTCCGTGGGTACCGTCTCCTGCCAGAACCGGCTCAATCAGCGCCTCCCGGTCCTTGGGAAGCACAAAGTCCTTGAATTGCCTCGGATGAACCGGCGCCTTAGACTCGACAGCCCAGGGATTGACCGCTTTCGCCTTGGCCTTGCGGAGCCGCTCAAGTAAACCTTTCTTGACTTCTTCGGAGGCCAAGACCGTTTCTCGACGAATCGTTTCAAGGCCCAGGCGTTCCACGAAATCATAAGTCCTCTCGATCCACTCGCCGTTTTCACGGTAATACTGGAAAAACAGGAGGGCCGCTTCCATCGCCTCCTCGCTCGTTTTGACAGTGCACAAGATATCGGCCGCACGGACTCGCTTTCCCGCGGCTCCCCCAATGACCACTTGCCAACCCCCTTCAATGCCGACCATTCCGATATCTTTCACAGTCGCTTCCGCACAATTTCGGGGACACCCCACCACCCCCATCTTGACCTTGGCTGGGGTGTAAAGCCCTTCGAGATTGGTCTCGAGGTCGATCCCCTGCTTGATCGAATTCTGGGTTCCGTAGCGGCAGAAGTCGGTTCCGACACAGGTTTTCACCATTCGAACCGCCTTCGTGTAGGCAAATCCAGAGGTCATTCCGAGGTCGGCCCAAATTTTGGGAAGGTCTTCTTTCTTCACTCCCAAAAGATCGAGTCTCTGGCTCCCGGTAACTTTGACCATTGGAACTTTGTACTTCACCGCGACGTCCGCAATCTTCCGAAGTTCTTCGGGACTGGTCACCCCTCCCCGCATTCGAGGGACCACGGAAAAGGTTCCGTCCCGCTGAATATTGGCGTGCACGCGGTCGTTGATGAACCGGGCTGAGCGCTCTTCCTTGTGCTCCCCCAAGAGCACCTCGTCTACGAGAAAGCTCAAGCCGGGCTTACAGTAGGAACAGCCGGTCCCGTTCCCATAAATATCTAAAACGTCTTGGACCGATTTCAGCCGCTGGGTCTTGATCATGATTCGAATTTGATCCTTGGGAAAGGGGACGCAGGCACAGAAGACCTCTTTCTTCTCCTCTTGAAAGTCGGCGCCCGCCACCGCCTTTAAGATTTCCTGGACCAATCCCGCACAGGTCCCGCACCCCGAGGACGCCTTGGTGCAGGCTTTTACCTGCGAGACGGTCTTACAGCTGTTTTCTCGAATCGCAGAGATAATTTGCCCTTTGCTGACTCCAATGCAGCCGCAAATCGTTTCGGAATCGGGTCGCGACATTACGTCTGTGGGAGAACCGGCAACGGCAGGCGGCGTCTCGAAGAGGAGGGTTTGACGCTTGGCTGCAATCCGTTCGTTTTTCCGGATCATTTCGAGGAAACGGTTGGCATCCGAGGCGTCCCCAATCAAAATCGTCCCCACGACTCGGTCCTGGTGCACCACCACCTTCTTGTAAACCCCGAAGGCGTGGTCTTGATACGAGATCACTTCCATGTCCGGTTCCGCCGCTTTGAAATTCCCCGCCGAGAAAAGCTCGATTCCCATCACCTTCAACTTGGTGGCCAAGACCGATCCCTCGTACTTGGGACCCTTGTCACCGGTGATCGTTCGGGCAAGCACTTTCCCTTGATCGTAAAGGGGCGCCACGAGTCCGTAGACTTTCCCTTGGTGTTCGACACACTCTCCCACCGCAAAAATATTCGGGTCGCTCGTTTCCATATAATCATTCACCACGATTCCCCGGTTCACCTGCAAGCCCGCCCTCTTCGCGAGTTCCACGTTGGGTCGGATCCCGCAGGCGATCACCACCAGATCCGCTGGAACGATCGCTCCCTCTTTAAACATCACTGCTTCGACGTGCCCATTCCCCATGATTTTTGAGGTACTGGAATTGAGGAGGACCGTGATTCCAAGTTTCTCAATTTCTCTTTTCAGGAATTCACCGCCCACTTCGTCTAACTGCATTTCCATCAGTCGATCCGTCAGGTGGACGACGGTGACCTTGACTCCTTGATTCAAGATTCCTCGGGCCGCTTCAAGACCGAGAAGCCCGCCTCCAATCACCAGCGCCTGCTTGGCCGTCTTGCAACGCTCCAAAAGGGTTTCAACGTCCGCCATATTTCGAAAGGTGTAGACCCCTTCCTTGTTCGTTCCTTCAATCGGCGGGATAAAGGGGTTACTTCCCGTCGCCAAGAGTAACAGGTCATAGGAAACGGGCGAGCCGTCTTGAGTGGTCACGGTCTTATTCTTGGCGTCGATTTCGATCGCTTTCACTCCGCGACAGAGGAAGATATTGTTCTTGTCGTACCATTCCTTCGTGTTGATATAAATTTCCTCTACCGATTTTTCCCCGGCGAGCACCGCAGACAAAAGGATACGGTTGTAGTTGTAGTAAGGCTCTTCGCTTAAGACCGTGATCCGGAGGTTGGGCTTTCTTTTGAGGATTTCGTCGACGCAGGCCATTCCCGCCATTCCATTCCCGATCACGACCAGATGCTTGGCTTCCATTTCTTCCTTTCCTTCCTCCAAAAGCAAAAAGGCGTTCAGCATTTGCTGAACGCCTTTGTCCAACTTGCTTTGGCCGCGATCCTAACGATAGCGGCACTCCGCTCGGTCTTGACGACCTCCGCTTCGGAAAAACGCCTTTGTCTTTCCTACGCGAAACTAACTTGCAATTTCTTCTGAAACGATAATTGCGTCTGCAATCTCCCGAAGGGAGCGCTGCTTGTCCATACTCTGCTTGCGAAGGAGCTTGTACGCCTCTTCTTCGCCCAAGTGAAAACGTTTCATTACAATTCCTTTGGCGCGCTCGACCTTCTTCCGAGTCTCAAGCTCTTCAACCGCCGTCACTTTTTCACTCAGGAGCCTCGTATTTTCGATCGCCAAGGCCGCCTGGTTCGCCACGCCCGTCAGAACCTGGATTTCTTCCTCGGTAAACGTGTGTTCCTGGGCCGTATAACAATTGAGAACACCGATCACCCGGTTCTTTACCAACATCGGCACAGCAATCATTGAAACGAGCCCCTCTTTCTTCGCAATATCAGGATATTTGTAGTCGCGTTCATGTCTCACGTCCAATACCGTAATCGGCTGTTTCAGCTCGACCGCTCGACCACTCACACTTTCTCCCACCTTGATCGGCGGCTTACTCCGGTAAGCGTCACTCAAGCTCTGCGTCGCTTTGATTCCAAGTTCCTTTGATTTCTCGTCGAGAAGCATCAAAGAACAGATTTTCGAGCCCATCAGCTCGGCCGTCAGGCCGACCACCAAACCTAAGATTTCTTCGAGGTAACGATTCGAAACAACCGTCCGGCTGATTTCATATAAAAGAGCGAAACTCCGTTTTGTCTTCTTTAACTGCAGATCTTCCTTTGTTTCCATTTAGCCTAATTCCCACCCCGAAAATATCTGGTATAAACCTTGAAAAACGATACAAATAAGTATCTATTTCTACATTATTGTCTATTATTGGCCTGTTGTCGCCTTTATCAGACCAATTCATAGCGTTGTATACGCAATGAGCGTGCCACCTTGAGGAAGCGGGGGAGGATCAACTACAAATATATTTACGGTAGAAAAGAAAACCTAAAATGGTTTTCCCGTCGATGATGATTCCGCGTCGGATCATTCGTTCTACTTGGGAGAGGTTGAAGTTCTGGACCTTTATTTCTTCATCCGGATCTCTTGCCACGGCACCGACCCTCATGAGACGATCCGCGACATAGAGGTGCATGATTTCCGTAGAAATTCCAGGGGTCGGGTAGAATTCCAAGACTTTTTTGAGACGGCCCGGCTTCCACCTGGTTTCCTCCTGCAGTTCACGGTCGGCACACCGATGGGGCGACTCCCCTTTTTCCAAAGTCCCCGCGGGAAACTCCCAGATCCATTTTCCCGTGGCGACCCGGAGCTGTCGAATCAGGACCAGCCGCTTATCGGGGAGCACCGGAATCAGGACCACCGCACCGGGGTGCTTCAACAGCTCCCGCTTCACGCGTCGGCCGCTTGAAGTTTGAATATCAAGGAGGTCCAAATGAATCAGGCGTCCCCGAAAGACCGACTTTCGGCCCACCACTCGAAAACTCTTTCGCCGATTACTCCTCAAGGATCACCTTGGCCCCCCTCCTCAGTTTGAGAACCTTTTGAGCCGAGCCCTTGTTCACTGCAATTTCGAGAAGATTGGATGAGCTAATCACCGCAACCGGTTTTCCTTCCGGCGCCTCGAAGTAGGAACGGCGGGCCCGTCCGATCCTCTGACCGCCCACGGCCACTCCGTAATCCGAAGCGCCCTTGCGTTTTTCCAGGAGGCTGGCGGAAATATTTGTGAACGCATTACCGAAATAATCGAAAAATAGGATTTCCCCCTCAATCCTTCCTCTCCCGACCCTTGGTTCTGGAAGGTGGAGCTTTTTAAACTCGTCCGTCCGAGGCCCCAATTGAGAAAAACGCCTGGGATTTCCGGCGAGTCGAGCCGCCGTCGGTGCAAAGCAGTCGCGGCCGTGAAAGGTCGAACTCACTTGCGGAAGGAAAAAATCCCGATTCGTGACCGCACGAAGTTCGTACGGCCGTTCCTTCGCCAGAACCCGCGTCAGAAGCCCATTGTCAGGCGCCAAGAAAATTCCCCGCTTTGTCTTGGCCGCGAGAATCTTCCTTCCGCTTCCTACCCCCGGGTCGACCACTGAAACAAAGACGGATCCTTTGGGAAAAAACTGGTAACTCGATTCGAGAAGGAAGGCCGCCTCGGCAATATGTTGGGGCTCGACCTCGTGGCTCAAATCAATGATCGTCGCCTCGGGAAGGATTGTGACAATGACTCCTTTCATCGAGGCGACGTAAACGTCTTTGGTTCCGAAGTCGGTTAGAAGAACAATGGGAGAAGTACGAGACATAGGCAGGAATTATGGGGGAAACCCAAGACTAAATCTAGTCTCTCGTCTCAAGACTCAAAGGGCAAACCGAAAGACCAGCGGCTTGGCCAGCTGCGCAAAATCCCCGTACCTGAGCTCTATGGTCTCGGTGTGGCTCCCCGCGTTGAAGATAATGTCCGGCTGCCGCGCGAGGCCCTCGTCGACAAAAACCTCGAGGTGATAAAGTTCTCCCAAGGGCGGCATCGCCCCGAGTTCACAATCCGGAAAAAGTTCCCGGAGTTCGGCTTCGGTCGCGAGACGAAGGTTTTTCTCCTTGAAGTGAGCCTTGACGGCTTCAAAATCCACCTTTTTCGGAGCCGGCAGGACGAGCATCCTAAATTTTTCCCCTGTCTTGACGACCACGGCCTTGGCAAACCGGTGCCCCGTGACGTGCTCCGACTGGGCCGTTCCCTGAGCCGTCGGCGTGTACGGGTGAATTTCGGTCTTGTAAGAAATTCCCCTTTGGTCTAATACTTCCAACAGATTTGGAATCACACTCATTGTCAGACCCTTTCTTTAACTCTATAAGAAGAATAGCATATGGCCGCCAAAGCAAGATCCTAACCAGAGGAGAAAGGTTAATGAAATCCCACCGGGAGTACTTGTGGTTTGAGACAAAGAATCGAAGGGAATACCTCAACATTACGCCGGAAGTGCAGCGGGCCGTGGGCAAAAGCGGGGTCCGGGAGGGCCTGGTCTTGGTCAACGCAATGCATATTACGGCAAGCGTTTATATCAATGACGATGAACGGGGCCTGATAGACGACTTCGACCGGTTTTTAGAGAAGGTGGCACCGTACGATCCCAAGGGGTACCGGCACCACCAAACGGGCGAAGACAACGGAGACGCCCACCTGAAGCGGCAGATCTTCGGGCGGGAAGTGGTTATCGCGATCACGGCAGGAAAACTCGATTTTGGACCGTGGGAGCAGATCTTTTACGCGGAGTTTGACGGCCGGCGTCGAAAGCGAGTGCTTGTGAAGGTTATCGGAGAGTAGCGTCGAATTTCGAGGCCAAGATAAAATCGTTCTCCGAAATTCCCTTAATCGCGTGCGTGGAAAGTTCCACGCCGACGCGGCTATAACCGATTCGAAGATCGGGGTGGTGATTCTCCGATTCGGCAATCTCGGCAATCCGGTTAAAGTAGGCAATCACTTCCTTGAAGTTCTTGAACTTGTACTCCTTCCGAATCGCCTTCCCGTCTTCTGAGAGGGTCCAGCCTGAAAGCTGTGTAAGATATTCCTGAGCTTTCGTCCGATCAAAAGGAGCCACTCCCCCTTCGCACGGAACGCACCGCTTCTTCACTAACTCCTCACTCTTTGGAATGGGCATAAGACGTCCCCTTTCGTTGGTTTGTCTCAAGCAGCAGAGATTCGAGCTTTTCGTAGAGCAGATCGATTCCGGCCCGTTCTTTCGCAGAAATCGAAACACCACTTGGAAACCTCTCCTCGTTTCTCCGGATCTCCGGTCCGGCAAGAAGATCGGTTTTGTTGAGGGCAAGAACCGCCGGTGTTTTCCCCGCACCAATTTCTTCAAGCACCTTTTCGACCGCCTCTTTCTGCTCCCCGGCGTAGGGGCTTGAAACGTCGAGGACGTGAATCAGACAATCCGCCTCGGTCGCTTCCTCGAGGGTGGAACGGAAAGCTTCGATCAAGCCGTGAGGGAGGTCTCTCAAAAAACCGACCGTGTCAGTAAAAAGAATATTTCGGCGACCATTCCTCTGGTAAAGCCGCGTCAGGGGGTCGAGCGTGGCGAAAAGTTTATCCTCCACAAAGGCGCCCGCTCCGGTGAGGGCATTGAGAAGCGTTGATTTTCCGGCATTGGTGTACCCCACAATGCCTACCGAAAAGAAATCCTTTCGTCTCCTCCCCTTTCGAACCAGGGAACGGTGTATCTCCAACTTTTCCAGCTCTCGTTTGAGCCTGGCGATTCTGTCACGGATCCGCCTGCGGTCGACTTCAAGCTTCTGCTCACCGGGTCCCCGCGTCCCGATTCCGCCTCCCAAGCGGGAGAGAATCGTTCCGTGCCCCACGAGGCGCGGCAAAAGGTAATTGAGCTGCGCCACCTCCACCTGGAGCTTGCCCTCGCGCGACTGGGCGCGGCGCGCAAAGATGTCGAGAATGAGCCCCGTCCGGTCGACGGCGCGTGCGCCGACCGACTCTTCAATGTTCCGCGCCTGAACCGGAGTCAGTTCCGAATTGAAAATCACAACATCGATCCTCTCTTGGGCGACCTTCTCGCGGATTTCGGCGAGCTTCCCCTCGCGAATATAATGACTCGGATTCGGCTTTTCCAGATGGGCTTCGATCGCTCCCGCGACCTCTCCCCGGGCGGATAGGGCGAGTTCGTTCATCTCCTCGTAGCTTTCCCGGAGGAAGCCTTTGTCTTTACCGGGACCTGCAACAATGACCAGAAGCACCTTTTCTCTAGGCACGGAATCTAAACCCTCACTTCCTCTCTTTTCACTTCCCTAATAATTTTATCACAGACCGAACGGGCAGACTCTTGCTTCGCCCATGGGATTCGCTGGATTTCTTTCTCTCTCCTGAGCCAGGTGAGCTGACGTTTCGCAAACTGGCGTGTCCGTTTTTGCACGACGCCGATCAGTTCGTGATCCCTCTTCGAGGATTTACTCTGAGGCAGAGACTCAAGGATCTCTCGGTAGCCGAGCGCTTGTTTCGCAGTGCTGGAAAATCCTCTTTTCTTCAGCCGCTTCACTTCTTGGACAAAACCTTTCCGAAACATTTGGATCACGCGGGCATTGATCCTTTCGTAAAGTTCGGAACGCTCCCTTTCAATCCCAAATACAAGGACGTGATATCCAAGATCCGTTAGAGATTTTTGGTCCCGGTGCCACTCCGAAGGCTTTTTTCCGGTCATTTCGCTGATTTCAAGAGCCCGGAGGATTCGTCTCTGGTCATTGGGGTGAATCGCCTCCGCCCGCTTCGGATCGATTTTTCTCAAGCGCGCATAAAGAAAGGAGAGACCCTTCGTCTGAACCTCCTTTTCGAGACGCCTCCTCAAACGCTCGTCCCCACCCGGGTGAGGAGAAATCCCCTTCCAAAGCGCTCCGACATAAAGTCCTCCTCCCCCGATCACCAAAGGAACTTTTCCCCTGCTCAAAATTCCTTCGATCGCCTTGAAGGCCCTTTGGCGGTGCGCATAAACCGAATACTTCGTCCGGGGGGAGATGAGATCAATCAAATGGTGGGGAATCCTTCTCCGTTCGGTCCGGGTCGGTTTCGCGGTCCCGATATCCATTCCGCGGTAGACGAGCATTGAATCCGCGGAAACGATTTCAAGACCCAATCGTTTCGCGAGAAGGAGGGACAGCTCGGTCTTTCCGCTTCCGGTGGGACCCACCAGAAAAAGGACGAGCCGGCTCACATTTTTTCTGGCTGAGAGACGCCGAGACAATGGAGTCCGTTACGAAGGACAATCCGGACCGCGTCCACCAAAAGGAGACGGGCCCGCGTCAGTTCCTGATCGTCGGTGACGACCCGGTGAAGCGTGTAAAACTTGTGAAACTGCGCCGCCAGGTCTCGAAGGTATTCGACCACCCGATACGGCTCAAGCGACTGGGCCGCTTGAATCAACACTTCAGGATACTCTCGAAGTCTCTTCAGAAGCTCCGCCTCTTCCGGAGCCCCCAGCCGATTTAAATCCGCGTGAAGATCAACCTTCCTCTCGGCAAATTTGAGAATGCTTGAGATTCGGGCGTGTGCATATTGGAGGTAATAAACCGGGTTTTCATCAGACTGAAGCTTCGCCAAATCCATATCAAAGTCAAGGTGGCTTTCGACCCGCCTCAGAACGAAGAAAAACCTCGTCGCGTCAACCCCCACCTCCTGAAAAAGTTCCCTGAGGGTGACAAACTCTCCGGCCCGGGTCGACATTCGGACCGGTTCGCCCTTCCGGTAAAGGGTCACCAGCTGCACGAGCAGAACCTTTAACTGATCGGAGGAGTGACCGAGCGCTTCACACGCGGCCTTAATCCGGGGAATGTAGCCGTGGTGGTCCGGGCCCCAGAGGTTAATGAGCCTCTCAAATCCGCGCTCGAATTTCGACCAGTGGTAGGCAATGTCCGGGGCGAGGTAGGTGTAATCCCCCGTCTGCTTCCGAAGCACCCGGTCCTTGTCGTCCCCGAATCTTGTTGAACGAAACCATAGTGCGCCGTCTTCTTCTGAGACCAAATCTTTCTTCCGTAAAACATCGATCGCCTTTTCTACCTTTTTCTCTTTTCTTAGGGAGCCCTCGCTCAAATAAGAGTCAAACTCGACTCGAATCTCCTTGAGGTCCTCTTTAATTCCTTCCAAGATTTCCGACACGGCAAATTCGGTACACTCCCGGACTGCCTCAGTTTTCTCCTTCTTCAGGAGCGAATCTCCTCGTTTTTTACGGAGTTTTTCCGCTACTTCCTTCAGATAGTCCCCCCGGTAACCTTCCTCCGGAATTTGGCCCTCGGTCCCAAAGAGTTCCTGATAGCGGACCCAAAGGCTTTCTCCCAAAAGGCCGATCTGCCGGCCCGTGTCATTCAGGTAATATTCCTTCGTCACCTTGAAGCCGGTGGTCTCAAGAATCCGTGCCAATGCGTCTCCAATGACGGCTTGTCTTCCGTGGGCAATCGTAAGGGGTCCCGTGGGATTCGCGCTCACAAATTCGACGAGGACCTTCCTTCCTTGACCGAATTCTGATTTCCCGAAATGCGAATCCTTTTTATGGATCTCAAGAAGAATCTGGGCCAGAAGGTTTGAGGAAACAAAGAAATTGATGAAGCCTCCGCCGGCCAGTTCCCATCGCGTGACTCCCCGTTCCTCCGGTTTCTTTTTCTTAAGCTCCTTCTCCAGAAGAAGCAGAAGTTCTTCTGCAATCCGACCCGGCTTCTCTTTGGCCCACTTCGCGAGCCGAAACGCGACGGGCGTTGAAAGGTCCCCGTGAGTCGGGTCCCGGCTGACTTCAAGCTCCGTCACAAAGTCCTCCGGCAGCGAGAAACCTTTTGTCTTTGAGTAAGTTCTAACGATATTCTGGAGAGTGTCGTGGAGGGATTCTTTCATGGATGAGTCAGCCGCGATTCGCGGTCAGCGGATTACCGGCTTAGTTCTTAATCTGCGGAGCGTTTCCCCACAGCCGTTCGAGACCGTAGAAGTCGCGGAGTTCGCGGTAGAATACATGAACGATGGTAGAACCGTAATCCAAAAGGACCCAACGCCCCTCTCTCAATCCTTCGACGTGCCAGAGACGGATTTCGTCCTTTTCGAGCTCCTCTTGAATGCGCTGGGCAATTGCTCGAACGTGACGGTCCGAGTTCCCGTGGGCAATGACGAAATAGTGGGCAAAACTGGCCTGCCTAGAGATATCAAGGATGACAGGGTCGACCGCCTGCGTGGCGTCGGCGGCCTCCCGGGCTAACTGAGCAATTCGTTTAGGTTGCAATGAGGTTCGCCAGACCTCCTTTTGAACTACTTATTACCAAGAATGCGACAGAGCTTGGTTCCGCAAGCTGGACACTTTCCCATCATCGCCCTGCGGCCGTTTTTCAGTGTTTCTTCCTTGGGGTCTAGCATATTGGACTTCTTCCGGCATTTGACACAATAGGCTTCCACAATGTCCCCCTTTCTAGATGGTTGCTTCGGTGTGAATTATAGCACTAGCTTTCATCTCTAGGCAATCTTATCGACTAAGCTTTCTTCAAGCTTGAGAAGCCGTCGTTTCCACCCGACACCCTTTGAAAATCCACCCAGGCCTCCCCCCTTTGGAATGATCCGATGACACGGAAGGACGAAAGGAAGCCGATTTCGATGAAGAATCTGTCCCACCGCCCGAGCCGCCTTGGGATTTCCCGCCCGTCGAGCCAGCGATTGATAGCTTTCCGTCTTCCCGCAAGGAACTTTACGAAGCTCCTGGAGAACCTTCTTTTCGAAACCCCCGTAGGCCGTCCAATCGACCCTCAAACGTCCCAAGTCGACTTTCCTTCCGGATAGATAAGACGAAATCTTTGAAGCGGCTTCTTTCAGGAGCGTCTGGATCCGGCGCGGCGGCTTCCCTTTTGATGGACAAGGGCGCGTTTCTCTCCTTCCGGGGCCTTCCAGGGAATAAAGCCCTTTCGGCATAGCTTTCAGGCGAAACTTTCCCAAAGACGTCTTGAATGTCCAAGAATAAATCATCCCTTGAAAGGCTCCCAGCCGAGGCCGTGCGCCCGGGCGACCGCTTCGTGAACCAACTTCCCTCCGACAACCTGAAGGCCCCTTCGAAGTTCAGGAAGTTCCCGGAGCGCTTTTTGCCAGTCTTGGGCCAGGGCCATCGTGTAAGGAAGCGTGAGTCTTTCGATCGCCACCGTGGCCTCTCGCCCGCAGAGGGAAGGCATGTTGGTCACCCCAAATCGCCAGTTGCCGAAAGGATCGAGGTAAAGAGGGTCTTGATAGTTAGTGGACCGGGCTCCTGGAAAGTTCCCCCCCTGATCGATGGCGATATCGAAAATCAACTTGGGCTTCTCCTGCGAAAACCTGCCGAGATCTTCGCGCGACAAAACCAAGGGTGCCTTTTCCCCCGCTACATGAACAGCGCCCATCCAGACGTCGGCGGTTTTTAACCTCTCGAAATAACCTTCTTCCAGTCCCCAAGTTCTAAAGGAAGTTCCGAAATCCTTAAACTCTTCTTGAAGAAGTTTCCGCCGCTCCGCGCGCCTTTCAATGAGATCCACCTCTCCTCCCATTTTGAGCACCATTTCCACCGCCTTCTTCCCTACGGTGCCTCCGCCGAAAATAGCCACCTTTCCCGGAGACAAATGTTGGGGGACCTCGGGGTAAAGCGAGGCGAGGGATTCGAGCTTCTCGAAAAAACGCGGCGGGTAGACAATTTTTCGATTTTCAACTCCGGCGAAGCGTTTGAAAAAACCGGCAAAATAGGCCGAGAGGGTTCCCGCCATTTCGCTCATCGGCTCAAGAAAGATCGTTCGGCCCTCTTTTTCGACCGTCTCAAATCCAATCGCGACAACCTTGCGGGCCAGGAGCTCCCCCACCAGATTTCGATTCTCCGGAGCGCCAAGGTGAAGAAAGGAGAAAAGGACGTGATTGGGTCTCAGAAATTCCCATTCGAGAGGGAGGGGCTCTTTCACTTTTCTCACCAATCCCGCCTTCCGGTAAAGCTCACGAGGTCGGCTGACCAGGGTCGCTCCCGCCTGGGTATATTCGGCATCGGTGAAACCGGACCCCTGCCCCGCCCCTGCTTCCATCACAACCTGAATGCCGGCCTCCCTCAGGCGACGAGTCCCCTCCGGGGTAAGCGCCACCCTTTTTTCAGCCGGTTTGATTTCTAGGGGAATTCCGACGACCAGGGGCTCGGTCATCCCACGAAGCGATTCGTAATCGGCATGCGGCGCCCAAACCAGGCTTTCTCCGTTACCCGGAGGATCGGCGGGGCCTGACGGCGTTTGTACTCATTGTGATCCACGCGGTAAATCACCTCACCAATCACTTTGGGAGAGACTTTGTTCCGCTTGAGCCCGCGCTCAATCTCTTCGCGCGTCTGGTTCTTCTCAATGTAAAGCTTGAGGATTTCGTCGAGGATTTCGTAAGGCGGAAGTGTGTCTTGATCGGTCTGGTTCGGGCGTAGCTCTGCCGAAGGAGGTTTAACAAAAATCGCTTCGGGAATCACCAGTTCCGTTTCATTACGGAACCGGGCGAGGCGGTAGACGTCGGTCTTGTAAACGTCTCCTAGGACGCAAAGCCCTCCCGCCATATCGCCGTAAAGGGTGCAGTAACCCATCGCCAGCTCCGATTTGTTTCCGGTGGTGAGGACGAGCCTTCCCTCTTCGTTTGAGATGTACATCAGTTCAAGGCCTCGGAGGCGAGCCTGCAGGTTTTCCATTGCAAGAGTAATTTCTCCCGCGTGGGGGTGAGCTCTTTTTTCTTTCCGCCGCTCTTCCCGGTAATGGTGAAGGAGCGATTCGTATTTCTCTTTAATCGGGTAGACGCGGCATTCGATCCCGAGATTCTTTGCGAGCTCTTCCGAGTCGCGCCAGCTCCCCTCGGAGGAATAAACGCCGGGCATCGTGACCCCCAAAACCCGTTCGGCCCCCAAGGCATCGCAGGCAACAGCGGCCGTGAGGGCGGAGTCAATTCCACCGCTCAGTCCAATCACCACATTTTGAAAGCGATTTTTGCTGACGTAATCCCGAACCCCCAGGAGGAGCGCCTGATACATTTCAGCCGGACTCCCCGCACTTCCCGGCAAGGAAAGGGACGTCGGATTCTTCTCTTCGAGGTTCCAGTCATAGACAAAGAGCCCTTCTTCAAAGGCCGGTGCCCGAAAAAGGACCCGCCCCTTTTGATCGACGATCAGGCTTCTTCCGTCAAAAATGAGGTCATCCTGACTCCCGACCTGGTTCACATAAATGATCGGGATCCCGTATCGCTCAGTCTGACGTTTCAAGAGCTCGTCCCGAGCCTGAGCGACCTCTCGGTGGTAGGGTGAGGCGTTGATGGCCACCACAAGCCCTGCCCCCTGTTTGGAAAGGGTCTGAAGCGGTTTCTTTTCGTAGCGCTCGTCCCAGAGATCTTCACAAACCGCCGCACCGACCTTGAGACCCTTCCAGGAAATCGTCCGGTGGTCCTCCCCGGGCTCAAAAAAGATCTCCTCTAAAAAAACGTCGTAAGTCGGAAGAAGGCTTTTGAACTGACGGAGGCGGATTCGGCCCTGTGCTACCCAGGCGAGCGCATTGCGGCTTTTATGATTTTCCTTCGGCCCCTCGTCGATATAGCCGACGACCACCGAAACTTTCAGATTGCGCGTGGCCTTCACGATTTCTTCGAGGGACCGGAGGCTTTCCTGGATAAAGCTTTTTTTGATGGCGAGATCCCAGACCGGGTAACCCGAAATGGCAAGCTCGGGAAAGACCACGAGGTCACACCCCTTCTCTTCCGCCCGCCTCGTGAAGGCGAGGATCTTCTTCAAATTTCCAGAGAAATCCCCCACCGTGGGATTCATCTGACCGAGACCGATGCAAAGGTGTTTCATCTCAATTCACTGGTGGACCGGACGCGATTTGAACGCGCGACCTCTTCCGTGCGAGGGAAGCGCTCTCCCAGCTGAGCTACCGGCCCCCAAAACTTGGAATTACAGTCCTCACTTGATTCGAGGCAAACCATTTTGCTGCCCACGTTGCTTTGCCGAGCAGTCCCCGCAGGGGACCGGCCCAAAGTTCATAGATTCAGGTAGTGACGCAATCGTTCAAAAGCCTTTTCTTGGCCAACTTCGTTAAAGATTTCGTGAAAGAATCCGGGAAAAGATTCCATTTCCTTCGCCGGCGCCTTGACCCGCTCGAAAAATCTCCGCGTCGCTTCCGGCTTCACCACGAAGTCTTCCTCGGCCATCAGAATGTAAACCGGAAAACGGAAGGAGGTTTCCGTCTCCTGAAAAAAGGAGCTGTATCTTAACATCTCGTGAGTCAGACGGACAGTAATTCTCCGTTGAATCAAGGGGTC
>Ga0247727_10001137_pt1 | contig 64882 bp, 56 predicted proteins | sample WisWelCaveWW1625_FD_202498 | JGI IMG/M metagenome (GOLD analysis project Ga0247727, IMG submission 202498) | Biofilm microbial communities from Wishing Well Cave, Virginia, United States - WW16-25 | ecosystem: Environmental > Aquatic > Deep subsurface > Groundwater > Cave microbial mat | place... | reverse complement strand
TCCGGCCCGAATCAAGGCCTCGCGGACGGCGATGCACCGCTTCCGGGCGTCCGCGTGGTCCGTCCGACTGGAAACCTCACCTGCCAATGCCAACGGTGATTCCTCTCAGAATGCCGAGAGACAGGACGAAATCGTAACACGTGGCCTTGCGCCGAGACAAGGCGTCAGGTTGTGCGAAGGGGGAAGCGGGAGGCACAGCTAGGGCTTCTTGGCCTGTCCCAGGGTCCTGGCGATCAGGTCTCGCACGGGACAGGCATGAGTTGCGGTGAGCTCTTCGCACTCCTGCAAGGCTGCCAGGCAGTCCTTGTCTCCGGTCCGCCCGGCTTCCTCCTCCAGGAGCGTCCACAATTTGGAGAAGGTGTTCTGCCATTCCACGGCTTTCAGCGCAGGGTGGACGGCGCTCGAGGCGGAGGGCTGAAGGCCGGAGAGCTGCGTCGAGGTGCTCTGGCGCGGGGCCTGGGGCGTCAAGCTGCTCAACGGAAATTTCCCGGTGCGCAAGGTTTCACTGACGACCAGTTGCCCCAACGGGCACAGCATATTGCCGCCTGAGATGGTCAATGCGCAGGCCTTCAGGGCCTCGGCAAAGACGGTATCCCCCTTCCGCTCGGCTTCCAGATGGAAACGATCGATGATCGTGACGACGTTGAGGAGACGGCGTGAAAAGGCGGGAGGAGTTTTAAGAGGCTCCGGTGCCATGAAGATTCCCTGGTTTCGCGATGCCGGCGTCCGCCTGACGATTGCCGTCATGGCCGGGCGGGCGTATGATGCCGTTGATACATACCATAAAGATTCCTCGAAGATAAAGCCAGGCGTTGTGGTGAGTCGGATATGCCCCTTCTCCAACTGGTGCCGAGCCGAGTCTGCCTGCAATGCGATGTCTGTTGCCGGTTTCCGGAGGCGGAGAGCTTCCTGCGTCCCTATTTCACGGCGGAGGAGATTCAGCGGGCGGTCGCACGCGGCATCGATCGCGCGTATTTTCCTGATCCGAATGGCTGCCAGATTTCCGTCGTGCCGAATCCGTCCGGCGAAGGCTACCTCTGCCCGGCCTTCGATCCAGCCACGTCGCACTGCCGTATCTACGACGACCGGCCATTGGACTGCCAGATCTATCCGCTGGCGGTGATGTGGAATGAAGGGCGCAGCCAAGTCGTCCTCGGATGGGATACGAAATGTCCGTTCATGCGCGACGCCGTGCCATCGGAGATTCTGGCCTATGCCAGGGCCATCACCGCGATGCTCGAGCGTGATGATATGCTCGTCACGGTGGCCTCCAACCCGCAGCTGATCGGGCGGTTTCAGGAGGACGTGGTCGTGCTTAATCCGCTGCCGAATCTTTCCGCGAAGCTCGTCCGCACCAGCTCGCCGTTGTCTCCGCTTACGCCGGCCGACCACGACCGGTTCCGGCAGGCGAGCGCACGCGTCGAGACCCCGCTGGCGCACTATGCGCTGCCGCCGCACCTGATCTGGAAAGACCTCTTTCGCTACTCATGGACGGAGATTGCTGGATGCTTCTGTCTCTTCGCCGAATATGCGGATGGTCTGTTCATGCCGCTCCCGCCGCTTCCCCTCTCGCCCGTGGGGCGAGAGGCAGGTTCGAGGTTCGAGGTTCGAGGTTCGGGGCCGGACCACCTCGTACCTCGTACCCCGTACCTCGCGACCGTTCTCGCCGAGTGTTTTGCGCTGATGCGCGAAACCAATAAGGGTTCTGCCGTCAGCCGGATCGAGGGCGTCCCGGAGGAGTGGAAGGCGGCGTTGGAGTCCTGGGGCTATCGCCTGAAGCCGAAAGACCCGGACTATTTGTATCGGACGGCTGATCTCGTCGCACTCGCGGGCGACAACTATAAATCCCAGCGTGCGGCGTGCAATCGCTTCGAGCGTGAATACCGGTATTCGTTCGAACCCTATCGGGATTCGGATCGGGACGCGTGCCTGGCGCTCTTCCGTGAATGGTCGTCACAGAAGCAGGCGGCCGGCCTTGAGGAGACCGGCCGGCATATGCTCGCCGATTCCGAGGCCGCGCACCGGGAAGCGTTCACGCATCATCGCGAGCTTGGGCTGGTTGGATATATCGTGCGGGTGGACGGCAGGGTGCGCGCCTACACGTTCGGTTACGAACGGTCTTCGTCTGTGTTTTGTGTCCTGCTGGAGGTGGCCGACCGGACGGTGCATGGGTTGGCTTCGTTCATCTTCCGCGAGTGTTGCCGAAAAGCCGCTGAACGAGGTTACGAGTTCATCAATACGATGGATGATTCGGGCCTGCCGAGCCTGGCGCACTCCAAGCGCGCGTATCATCCAGAGCGGCTGGTGCCGAGCTACATCGCAACCTAGGCCTGAACGGGACCGTCTTCCCCTGTCTCAGGACACGCCGCGGAGGCACGACACGCGACGTGCGGTCAGGCCGGTTCCATCGCGTCGCTGAATCGGTCTTTGATGACCAGCACTTCGTCCACTGCGCCAAGGAACGTGTCGAGCAGGGACGGGTCGAAGTGTTTCCCGCGTCCCTCGCGCATGATGTCCAGGGTCTGCTCCAGCGAAAAGGCGGGCTTGTAGACGCGCTTGGTCGTCAGGGCATCGAAGGTGTCGGCAATGGCGGCGATCCGGCCTTCAAGCGGAATCGCGTCGCCAGAGAGGCGGCGTGGGTAGCCGGTGCCGTCGAATTTCTCGTGGTGTGTCCAGGCGATCAGGGCCGCCAGTTTCAGCAATTCCGCCTCCGACCCGTCGAGAATATGGCGGCCCATCTCGGAATGCCGCGTGATCACCTCGAACTCCTCGGGAGAGAACTTGCCGGGCTTGAGCAAAATGTGGTCGGGCGTGCCGATCTTTCCGATGTCATGCATGGGGCTGGCGATTTGGATCAGCTCGCACCGGTCAGGTTCCAGTCCATACCGGCGGGCCAGCACGGCGCAGTAGAGGCTCATGCGCCGGAGATGCCGGGCCGTGTCCGTGTCCCGGAACTCCGCGGCGAGCGCCAGGCGTTGGACCGTTTCCTCCCGAGACAGACGCAACTCCTGTTGCGCCTCTTCCAGGCGGTGAATCGTGCGTCTCAGCGCCTCGGTGCGCGCGAGGACCGTGTCTTCCAGTTTGTCCAGGTGGCTTTGGTTCTCGATCTCCAGTTGGCGGCGCCGCAAGGCGTTGGCGACATTAATCAACACCTCGTTCGCTTCAAACGGCTTGAGGATGTAGCCGTAGGCGCCGCTTTTCAGCGCGATGTCCGCGATCACGGGGTCGTCCATCCCGGTGACCATGACGGCCGCCGTGAAAGGGTACTCGCGCAGCACCTGCTTGACGAGGTGCAAGCCGGACTCGCCCGGCATATTGACGTCGCAGAGCATGAGCGCGAATGGTTCTTGTGCGAGGTGCCGACGGGCCTCCTGCGAGTCGGCAGCCAGCGTGCAGGCGTAGCCGTGCATCGTGAGCAAGCGATCCAGATGCTGCCGGATCGTTTCCTCGTCGTCCACGATCAGGATACGGAGCGCGTCCATGTCGAGCGTTGGCTCTCCCCGCAATAACTCGCTAAACGAAACCGTATGAACGGCAACGGTGACTACCAGGGAGCTCAACTTCCCGACCGTGGATCAGAATAGCACGTCCTGTGCCAGCGAAGAATACACGGTGAATCACCCCCGACACAATCCCATGGAACCGACTAAAGCCTTGAGAGTGCAGGCCAATGGGTTGCGGGGACCGCCCTATTCCCAGACGGGCGACCTAAGCCTGCCCGATCAGGTTCAAAATTGTACGAGGTGTGCCAGGAACATACATGCGGTCAGGCCGGTTTATTGCCCAGACCGCCTGCCAAGCGTATGATTACTTTATGATTCCCAGCTCCATCGTGAACGAACTGTGAACGGAGAGAAGCTCGCTAAGATGCCGCAGGATCGCCGACCCTATACCTGGCTTCAAGTGCTGATGATCGTCATGACCGTTGTGGCCGTGGCGATCGGCGCCCTGGCCCTCCACTATATTGAGACACGCCTCGTGGCGACCGCGGGGGAAAGCCTGAGCCTTACAGCGGCCGAGATCGCGGACAAGCTGGACCGACTCCTGTTCGAACGATATGGGGATGTCCAGGTGGCGGCAAAGGCCTTCGGACGTCGCATGCCCGATACGGCGTTTCTGAACTCGTACCTCGCCCGGATAAAGCAATCGTATAGTCCCATGTACCTCTGGCTGGGCGTGACCGATCAGCGGGGGCGTGTGATGGCGGCCACGGATCCGCAGACGGTCGGGCAGGACATGAACAAGAGCGTCTGGTTCCGGGCCGTGCGGGGCGGGAGAGAGGTGCATGTCGGAGACGTGGAACCGTATGAGGCAGCGGGCGGAGTGGACTCGGTGGCGTTTACGGCGCCCATCATCGGGATGAGCGGGGAATTTCTCGGTGTGGTCACCACCCGTGTAGGCTTGCCCGTGCTGGAGGACATCGTGACGAAGACGGTGCACGATATCCAAGCCACGGGCAGTTTCTTAGGCACGATGGAATATCAGTTCATGACCCGCACAGGAGACGTCTTTATTGATTCCGACTTGATCCATAAGGGCAACGTCAACCTCATCCGGCTGGGATTACCCTCAGCGCTCGTCAGCGAATCGGCCCCGCCCGGCTATCTGGAAGAAGAGCACAAGCGCCGGCACGTCCCGGTCGTCACCGGTTATGCGAGGACGCAGGGCTATGGGGAATTTCCCGGACTTCAATGGAGAGTCCTGGTGCGCGCGGACCGGAGCGACATCCTGATGCCCATTCGGGACGTGGTGTGGAAGCTGGGTGCCGCGGGCGCCATCGTGTGGGTGCCCATGTTTGTGCTGCTGTATTGGGCGACCGGGCGCCTGCGACACGAATATGCGCAAGCTCAGCAGGAGAGCGCTCATGCCAGGGCCGCCGAAGCGACATTGCGAGAAAGCGAGGAACAGACACACGCCATCGTTGAGACGGCATTGGATGCGGTGATCAGCATAAACGAGCAGGGGCAGATCTCGGACTGGAATCACCAAGCCGAGACCACCTTCGGCTGGTCCCGTCAGGAGGCGATCGGCAGACTCTTGGCGACGACCATCATTCCTCCACGGTATCGTGAAGCCCACGAGCGCGGGCTCAGACACTTTTTCGCGACCGGCCAGGGTCCGCTACTCAATCGGCGGATCGAGATCGTGGCACTCCACCGTGATGGTCGCGAATTCCCCGTGGAATTGTCGATCTCGCCCATGCGGTTAGGAAATGTGTGGATCTTCAGCGCCTTTGTCCGTGACATCACCCAACGGAAGTCGGCGGAGCGGCGCCTGGCTGCGCAGTATGCCGTGACGCGCGTCCTGGCCGAGTCGCTGACGCTTCAGGATGCCAGCGCAAGGATTCTGCAGGCCATCTGCGAGAGCCTGGAGTGGGAGTTGGCGATTATTTGGAATGTCGATCAGCAGGCCAATGTCTTGCGCTGCATCGAAGTCTATCACGTCCCGGCGATACAGGTCGCCGAGTTCGTGAGGATCAGCCGGGAGCGAACGTTCCTTTCCGGCATCGGGCTCCCCGGCCGTGTCTGGGCCAACGGGCAACCGGCCTGGATTCCCGACGTCGTCAAGGATACGAATTTTCCGCGCGCGCCGGTGGCCGCGAAGGTGGGACTGCACGGGGCATTTGGATTTCCGGTTCGAATCGGGAAGAACATCTACGGCGTCATCGAGTTTTTCAGCCACGACATCCGCGAGCCGGACAGGGATCTGCTCGACATGGTGGCCGAAATCGGCCTGAAGGTCGGGCAGTTCATCGAGCGCAAAGAGACCGAGCAGGCCCTGCAGCAGGCGCAGGAGCAGTTGCAGCAGGCGCAGAAGATGGAAGCGGTGGGGCGGCTGGCGGGCGGGGTGGCGCACGACTTCAATAATTTGCTGACGATCATCTCCGGCTCCTGCCACTTTCTCCTGAACTCGCTGGGCTCTCCGGACCGAGCCGATCCCCTGCGCAAAGAGGTCGAAGAAATCAAGGAGGCCGGCAGTCGAGCGGCGACGCTAACCAGCCACCTGCTGGCGTTCAGCCGCCGCCAAGTGCTGACCTTGCAGGAGCTCAACCTCAATGACGTGATACGCAATATGGAAGGCATGATGCAGCGGCTGGTCGGCGAGGATATCAATCTGGTCACTGTGTTGGTTCCCGCGCCGGGGATCGTCAGAGCCGATCCAGGACAGGTCGAGCAGATCCTCATGAATCTGATCGTCAATGCTCGAGACGCCATGCCGTCGGGCGGGCAGCTGACCATCGAGACCGCCAACGTCGAGCTGGACGGCGTCTATGCCCACCTGCATGCGATTGCTCAGCCTGGTCCCTACGTGATGCTCGCCGTGAGCGACACGGGTCTGGGCATGGACAAGGAAACCCGGGCCCGCATCTTCGAGCCGTTCTTCACGACCAAGGAACTCGGCAAGGGCACGGGACTGGGATTGGCGACGGTCTACGGGAGCGTCAGGCAGAACGGCGGCTCCATCTTCGTGTATAGCGAGCCGGGTCAGGGGACCACGTTTAAGATCTACCTCCCGCGGGTTCAGGGAAAGGCCGACGCGGTGAGCGTGCCGGTACCCACCTCCGCCGAGCTGCCGCGCGGCACGGAAACCGTGCTGGTCGTCGAAGATGAACCGGGAGTGCGCGCCGTCATCCTGAGGACCCTTCGGGAGCAAGGGTATATCGTGTTGGAAGCGCGTCATGGGCTTGAGGCGCTGCATCTCGGCACCCAACCGCTGGCGAAAATCCATCTGCTGCTCACGGACGTGGTCATGCCGCAAGTGAGCGGGCGGGAGGTGGCGGAGCAGTTGACGCGCATTCATCCGGAGATCCGGGTCCTGTATATGTCCGGCTATACGGATGACGCGGTTGTCCGTCATGGCATCCTCACCGAAGGGACCGTCTTCCTCCAGAAACCGTTTACGCCCTCTACGTTGGCGCACAAGGTACGTGAGGTGCTGGATAAGCCGCGCGGTCCAGCGCGCTCCGACTTGTGAGTCGGCATGGACGCGGCTTATAATCCCCGTCACGGTGAGCGAATAACTGATGGCTGCCAAGAACGACAAGACATCTAAAGGTCACGAACTGGACATTGACCGGTACCGCGTCCGGCAGGAGCCGTACTATGTCGAAGTGAGCGGGGAGATCGGCCTCTTCACGATCGCGTCCAAAAGCAAGATGCCGGTCATGCTCAAGGGGCCGACAGGCTGCGGCAAGACGCGCTTCGTCCAGCACATGGCCTGGAAGCTGGGCCGTCCGCTCATCACCGTCGCCTGTCACGAAGACCTGACCGCCTCCGACCTCGTGGGCCGCTATCTCTTAAAGGGAAACGAGACTGTCTGGGCGGACGGCCCGCTCACGCTCGGCGTGAAGCATGGCGCGCTTGTCTATCTCGACGAAGTCGTCGAGGCGCGCAAGGACACCACCGTCATCATCCATCCGCTGAGCGACGACCGCCGCCTGCTGCCGATTGAAAAGAAGAGTCAGATCGTCGAGGCGGTGGACGATTTCATGCTCGTCATTTCCTACAACCCCGGTTACCAGAGCGTGCTCAAGGATCTCAAACAGAGCACCAAGCAGCGGTTCATGGCGATCGAGTTCAGCTATCCGCCGCCGGCGATCGAAACGCAGGTGATCGAGAAGGAAGCGGGCGTGAACAAGGAGACGGCGCAGAAGCTGGTGAAGCTCGGTGAAAAAGTCCGGAACCTCCGCAATCATGGATTGGAAGAAGGCGTGAGTACGCGCCTGCTCATCTACGCCGGGCAGTTGATCAGCAAGGGCATCACGCCGGCGCGCGCCTGCGAAGCCGCCGTGGCGCGTCCGATCACCGACGATCCGGATATGCAGCGCAGCATTGCCGAACTCGTCAAAGCGATCTTCTAACTTGCTCTTATCCCGCTCTCTTCCTCGCTGGTACCCATGCTGCGGACTTGAACAAAAATGAGGCGGGGTGGCCTGCCCCTCCGCTTCAACGCCTCTCGGAACGGCCCTTTCGTACTTTGCCAGGCGGAAGCCTTCGGAAATTCCCTCGCAGACTCGGTCAGTTTCCGCTTTCCTTCCTGGCAAAGTCTCGATGGGCACCCCGTTCCTCCGGCGAATTCCGCTCAGGGCATGCCACCCCGCCGGCGCGTCTCCCACTGATAAAAAATAGAACGGTGACAGACCGCTTGAAAGTCTGTCACCGTTAACGCTTCGCCACGTTCAGTGGGCTACGCCAGTAGGTACTGCCCTACGACCTTGCAGCCTCTTCGTCAGACGTATCCGGAGCGCATCAGATCCACGTATGCTGAGCTATTTATTCCATAAGCTGTTTATAGAAATTCTGCAACTGCCGATCCTTCTCTGGTGGCAAACCGGGGATCGTCCAAATACTCGCCTGCTGCGTATTATTAAATTGAGGCTTCCCTCTATAGACATCTGCAAGTACGTGCGTTGACACGAGAGCCGAAAGCAATCGACTGGAGGCAAGGTATTTTTTGAAATGGCGTTCGTGTGACTGCAGGAAGCGAGCGTTGCAACTGCTGATGAAGTTGCTCATTGCTTTCTGGGTGGGGGCTCTCACGATCTGATCGGGGGGCATCAAATCGTCGAGGTTAACTGCAATAATTCCAAAATCGAAGCTGGTTTCAATCTGCGCAACACCCTGCGAGAGAACGTTCTGAACATGTTTCTCAGAGTACAACTTTTTACACGCAATACCCACTTTAGCGCCTTCAAAAGTAACGATGATGTCCGGCGGGTCTGAAAGAATCGCATCAAGAGACCTGTTCCTAAGAACAGCCCACATCTCCAACTCCCAAAAAACATCTTTGGCTCTCGATTGTTGCCTGCCAAAGAAATCGAGGCTGCCGGAGGTCAATGCGATCAGATACTTGCCGCGATCTGGCACAAGATGAAGCGGTAGAACCGCGTCGGCAATCCGATCAAGGTGCATCCCACGAAACATTAACGCCATTGAGAGCTCATTGACTTTGTTCATTAACCACAAATCGGACAGGACCTTGGCATCAGCAATCAGACGAGCGAGATCACAGGTAGGGGGCAATGGAATGCTACTATCTTTGTACAATTTCTCGAGAGCTACCGCCTTCTCCTTAACCTGAAGGTAGGTTTGAGAAGAGGAACTAGACAAATCCGAAACAGTACCCGCCGGGACGACAAGTCCTGCCGCGCTCTTCTGCCATATCTGCCGAACTGATTTTTTCATTGGCATAAAGCAACTTTTACTCCGGGAGTCAGAAACGTGGGCATTCACCATTTTGGCCGGAAACAGGCTACGCGTTCCTAAGAATTGCGTCAAATATTTCAGAGAGACAACCACGCTTGGAGACGGGCAATGCGTCGCAGGCACTAGATATTGGAACTGCCCAATGAACGTGGCGAAGCGTTAACGGTGACAGACTTTCAAGCGGTCTGTCACCGTTCGTTTTTTATTTATCGGGACGGTCCATTCTTTCGAGCTGGCAGGTTGGTCTTCTCCAACTGCGCGCATCGAAGGAGCACATTCTGATCGTGCGCCTTCTGCGAGCAAGGAGGAGACCAACCTGCCAGCTCGTGCTTTGCTATGGTTTTTCGGTGGGAGATTGTTCGGATGGCGCTTTGTGCTTGAGGGCGCGGCCCTTGTCGGGCGTGGGATCAGTGATCAGTCCGTAGGTCTGCCGTCCTTCGTGGTTCTCCGGCAAATATTCCGTGATCGGCATGCCGTCCTCACGCACGAACAGGAGGCAGTGGCAGTATTTGTAGATATGCATCTCGTCGCAGGCGCAGATCCAGCGGCGCAGTTTCGCTTCTTCTTTTTTATCCTTATAAAAGTTGCAGGGGCAGAGCGGCTTGCCCAGTTCATCCACGTGGGCGGCCAGGCCCTTCACGACGGCTTCGGTCACGGCCTGGTTGGGATGCATGGTCGTGCCACTCTTCTCGGCGAAGCCCTTCACGTACTTCCACATTTTGTCGAGGCTCTCTTGGCGTGGTTCAGGCATGACGCTCCCTGCTATATTTTCGCGCCGCTCTGAGTTCCCAGGAAGACCCGGAGCCGCTCGCGCTGCGAGGCCTGGATGTCGACGAACTCAATGCCGAAGGTATCCGCTTTGACCCATCGCACGACGCTGCGCTCGACTTTGAGCGGCCGGGGATAGTCGGGGAGGAACAGCTCGACCTTCAGCGAGGCGCCCATTTCCGGGATGGTCTCGCACTGGATCTTGCACCCCGTCTTGGACAGGTCGTTGACGATTCCCTCTCCCTCCAGCCCGCCGCCTGCGAAAAAGGTCCGACAGTCGAGCTTGTGGCGGGCCGCGATGCGGGGCATCTGCGGAGGATGCTGCTGCAGTTCACGCATCAGTTCCTCGCCCTCGCTCTTCGAGAGCCATCCCTTGCGCGCCAGCAGGCTCAGCAGCGCGGCGGATTCCATTTTGTAGGAGGTCACCAGCGCTTTGAGCGTGGTGAGGTCGCGCGGGTCGATCAATTCAGCCACGGGTCATCCTCATCATCATTCAGGTCCGCCAGCGGAGCGTGACCGGTCCCTTGAGGGGATGGTCCAACGCGCCGCCGCTCTGCTGGGCGGCGAGATAGGCCGCTTTCAATTTCACATACCACTTGGCCGGCGCGTCGGGGTCGCCGAGCAGCATCAGCGGCGGATTGTGCCGCAGACCGATCGCCTGCCGCGCCATCACGCTCGTGTCCTGATTGAGAAACGCCCGGCCGAACAGCCGCAGGAGGGTTTTCGAGAACGGCAGCCAGCGGAGGCAATCCCAGGCCGCGCAGAAGTCCATGCGGCACTGCGTGTCGGAGATCGGCGTGATCATGGCGCGCGAAAGGAACCACTGGGAGCCGGATTGAATGGTCTCGATGCGGATGTTCGGCAGCAGGAAATCGATTGTGACGGACGGCGCACCGCCCGACAGGCCCACCAGTTTATACACCGAGCTGTTGCTCGAGGCCGGGTGGGAGACCATCCGGAAGCCGAGCGGGAGCGGTTCATATGTCTTGGATTTCTCGCGGATGGTCGCCCGGCTGCGCCACCATGGGCTGCGATGCACGAAGGGGCCGTGCGCCGGATCAATTAAACCCAGGAGGCCGTTGTCGAGCGTTGAGGTCAGCGGCACGGAAATGTGAAGCGTGCGATAGGACTCGGAGAGCACAGGGAGCGCCGCCGGCTCGGGTAATGCAGCCGGCACACCCTCCTTGCCGGGCACATAGACCCACACATAGCCGTCGCGTTCTTTCGCCGGATAGGCGGTGACGCTGATTTTTTCCGGCTGCACGCCCGAGTCGACGACGAGCGCCGGAATCTCCCGGCAGCGTCCGGTGGTATCGAACTGCCAGCCGTGGTACGAACATTCGATCCGCTCGCCGTCGAAGCAGCCGAAGGAGAGCGGCATCGCGCGGTGCGGGCAGATGTCGCGCAGCGCGGCCACGCGGCCCTGCCGGTCTCGACAGATGACGAGCGGCAGTCCGGCCAGTGTCTGGCTTTTCATCTGCCCGGCCCGCACGTCCGACGACAGCAGGGCGGCGTACCAGAAACCGGTCAGCGGCTGGCTCTGGGTTCCGTTGGAAGAAGTGTCCATGATGATGTGTGAGCGATTGTGCGCCTCAGGATAGTCGAACACCGCCGCCGGTGCAAGGACGGCGACACAATCTGCACGCCAGCCCGCATCATTCATGGCGATTCGTCGCGAAATCGCGAGGTCGCGTCGTGAGACGGATGCGCGGAGTCGTGAGGGAGGGAGGGAGGCGTACTGAATAGTACGTTGACCGACAGAGCGGCGAGCACGTCCAGCCTGCATGCCACGCAACTGCATGCAGGCTTGTCGCAACAGCGAATCCGCGATTGCAGCAGAAGCGTTCATGGATAATGCGGGCTAGTTTACAAGTCCCGGCCCCTCCTTATACAATCCGCAAGTTCGCAGACCATGGAGAATGTGCAGTGGAGCAGAGTGCGCACGAACAGCTGACGGCACGGTTGACCCAGGGATTGGGGCAAGCCGCAGCCGCTCAACTCGCCGGTGAGATGGAACGCGTAGGCCAGGCTGCCGCGGTGCTGGCGCTACTGGATGAACTGCGCGAGGTGTCGGCCAAGGCGGCGGCGGGCGCCATCGAAACCCTGCCGGAGTTGCAGCGGCGGGGCGGCCTGTCCGATGTGGTCGCATGGCTCGATCTGGGGGTCGCGCTCGCCGAATCCTCCGGCGCGGCGGCGTTGAAATATTGGAAGGACAGCCCGCTGGTGCTGGGGCTGCTGGAGCCGGCGAGGCGAGGGTCTGTGTTGTCGCTGGCATTGGAACTGGCTGAGGACGATCCGAACGTCGCGCTGGAGTTTTTCCGCCGCACGCCCGAACTGTTGACCCTGTTGCCGCCATCCGATCTCCGCGCCTGGGCTGAGGCCTGCGCGGAGTTGGCAAAGGTCGAGTATGTGCTGGGAATCGAGTTTGTCCGGCAGGTGCCCGCTGTGGCACAGGCGCTGCCGCTCGAACTGGTCCGCCCGTGGATCGCATTCGGCATGAAACTCGTCATGCCGAACAGCCTGGGCAAGACGGATTATGTCGGCACGCTGGAGTTTTTCCGCACGAGCCCGTCGATTTTGAGCGATATCGAATGCCGCCCTGCGCGTGCCGGGGTGATCGACGTCGGTTCCGTCGTGGCGGGCCGCTCGCCGCAACTGGCGATCGATTTTCTGGCCGAAGCCCCCGCGCTGCTGCGCCGCCTGCCGTCCGACGACTGGCAATTAAAAGTGATTCGATATGCTCCCTTGGTCGCCGAGCGGGATGCGGAAGCCGCCGTCAACTACATGCGCCGGTGTCCGGAAATCATCGCGCTGCTGGGCGAGACTCCGGACGCTCAGGCCAGGTTCGAACAATGGTTCAAGGGCGGGATGGAGATCCTGGAGTTCAGCCCAGACGGCGGACGGGCTTACTTTGCGCTGGAGACGAAGAAGGCGCTGGCCTCGGTCGAGCAGGCGATGAGTGGCGTGCCGCTCCGTCAGGTCGCGCGGTCGCTGAAATTGTTCGCGCAGGGCCTCTGCGGAACCGACGTGGCGATTCAGTCGCTGCCCGAGGCGCCGGAGCCAGGCAAGGAGCCGCCACGCGCGACGGTCAGCGCCGACGGCCGGACGATCCTCTTGCCCTCGCTGCTGCGGCGATATCCGACGCACGAAGAAAATATCCGGCTCTACACAGTGATGGCGGCCCACGAAGCGGGCCATCTGGAATTCGGGACCTACGATCTGTCGCTCGACACACTACGCGACGTAATTGCAGAGGTCCGTGGCCGCTACGGGCGCGCCGGGCAAAGCCATCCACGCACGTTGAAGGACGTATTTTCGCTGTATCCTCAGTCGGGGGTGATCCGCGATCTCTGGACGGTGTTGGAAGACGCAAGGGTGGAACATCGGCTCCGGCACGAGTATCCGGGCTTGAAGACCGACTTGGCCCGGCAGGCGCAGGAGGCCATCCGAACGCACACGCTGACGCAGGGCATGACGGTCCGCGAAATTGTGGTGGACGCGCTCCTGCTGCTCTCCACCGCCGAGCCGGGCACGTTTACGATTCCCGATTCGATTGCGAAGGTCGTTGACCGGGCTTGGGCGCAGTGCCGGACGATTTTGCAGCCGACCGCCACGGCGGCTGATGTCGTGCGGGTCGCCGATCGGGTCTATGTGCTGCTGGATGAACTGCTGACACCCGTGACGCTTCGGCAGCAGACCGACGATCCGAAACAGGAACCGGAAACCGACCTCGGTGTCGGGCCCCAGGCTTCCGAAACGCAGACGGACCAGTACAAGCCGGTCACCAACTGGGTCTATCGCGGCGCGATGAATCCGGACATCATCGGGACGAAGCAGGGGAACATTGGCGAGTCGGAACAATCGCCAGCTCCGGTGGGCACCGAGGGATCGGGGATCACGGCGTCGAACGCGTCCGGCGGGACGAAGGAAGGCACGAGACCGGCTCCGACTGCGTCCGGCGTGGGAATGGCCGATCTGCATCGTGGAGCCGGCACGACGCCGGATTCGGCGGCCGATCAATTGTTGCAGGTCGGCGATGACCGGCGCGGCGCGCATGCCGCCGCATCGCCGTCCGAGCGGGTCTTTCTCTACGACGAGTGGGATGGCCTCATTCAGGATTATCGTTCGCGCTGGTGCCGCGTGGTCGAGCAGACGGCGGCGGAGGCCACGGCGGACTTTGCCGAACTCACGCTTGCCACGCACGGACCGGCCGTGCGTCTGCTGCGCCGCTATTTCGAGAGCATCCGCCCGCCGGGGCTGAAGCGCGTGCACGGGCAGACCGATGGGGAGGAACTGGATCTCGACGCGCTGATTCGGCGCGCGGCCGATCACAAGGCGGGTGTGGAACCCTCCGACCGCATCTACATCCGGCGCGAAAAGCGCGAACGGAACGTGGCGGTGGCGTTCCTGGTGGATTTGAGCGGCTCGACCAGCCGGCAACTGGAAACCGGCAGCCGGCGGGTAATTGACGTCGAGAAGGAAGGGTTGGTCCTGCTCTGCGAAGCCTTGGAGGCGGTCGGCGATCAATATGCCCTGTACGGCTATTCGGGACGGGGCCGGGCGCAGGTGGATTTCGTCGTGATGAAAGAATTTGACGAGCGCGATCGGAACCTGCCGGCCCGCCGCATCGGGGCCGTGACGCCGCTGCATCAAAATCGTGACGGCGCGGCCATTCGGCATGCCACGCACAAGTTGCTGGCGCGGGACGCCCGGATCAAGCTGCTGGTGTTGTTGAGCGACGGCAAACCGTTGGACGACGGCTATGCGGACGAATATGCGCTGGAGGACACGAAGCGGGCGCTGCGCGAGGCGCGCATGGCCGGGGTGGATCCCTTCTGCATCACGGTGGACCGGAACGCCGACGAGTATCTGAAGCGCATGTACGGCGACGTGAATTTTTTGGTCATTGACCGGATCGCGGCCCTGCCGGAGCGGCTGCCGCGCATTTATCAACGATTGACGGCATAAGGATATGATGACGACGAACCAGACCGTTCCCCCATGGCTCTATAAATTGTTCACCGGCCACCAGTATCCCTATGTGCGGCGGTTGGCGAAGTTTGCCAAACCGATGGTGCCGGGCGAGGACCGCGGCGAGCCAACGAAAGACGAGATCGACGTGAAGTTCAGGGAGGTCTTCCCCCGTTGCTGGGTGAAGATTCTGCAGGAAGTGAAGGAAGGAATGATTGTCACGTTCCACGAATTGGGGCAGTATGAGGCGGGTAAGTACCAGGAGCTGATCGATACGCCGGAAGATTTTTTGGCGAAAACGTACGGAAAAAAGAAAATCAAAGTGAACTTCTACGACGGCGAGAATTTCGTCTGCACGATCAATTTCAAGGTGGCCGGCTGGAGTGGGCATGAGGGGCATTGAGTTGGCAGCTAGGCCAGCCCTGTGCTCCCGGAGCGCGCACGATGGGAATGTGCTCGCTCCACGGCCGCAGTTGGGCTAGCCTAGCCGCACTCAAGCGAGTAGAGCGTATATAAGGTGGCAGCCGAACTGACCTCATGCTCGCGCAACGCGAGGCCTCAGAAGGCCCTCGTTGGACGCGCGCATGTACGGTCGAGTCCTGCTGCTCGTGTGCAGGGCACGTATTATACGGAAGGACAGGGAGCGCGATGGGGCGATTGAAAGTGACTGTGGTGGGGGCGGGGAATGTCGGCGGGACGGCGGCGCAGCGGCTGGCCGAGGAGAACGCCTACGATGTTGCGTTGGTGGATATTGCCCCCGGTCTGCCCCAGGGCAAGGCCCTGGACATGACGCAGGCCGGACCGGTCTGCGGCTACGATTCCCGTGTGATCGGCACCAATGGCTATGAGGAAACCGCCGGGTCTGCCGTTGCGATCATCACGTCCGGCATTCCGCGCAAGCCGGGCATGAGCCGCGACGAATTGCTGGCGACGAATGCGAAGATCGTCACCGGCGTTGTGAAGGAGTTGGTCAAGCGGTCGCCGGACATCATCCTCGTGCTCGTGACGAACCCGCTGGATGCGATGACCTACGTGGCGCACAAGGTCAGCGGCCTGCCCAAGCAGCGGGTCATGGGGATGGCCGGGGTGCTGGACTCGGCGCGGTTCCGTTCCTTCATTGCGGCCGAGCTGAATGTGCCGTCGGCGGACGTGCAGGCTATGGTGCTGGGCGGGCATGGCGATACGATGGTGCCATTGCTCAAGCACACCACCGTCAAGGGACGCCCGATCACCGAGTGCCTGCCGCAGGAGAAATTGGATGCGCTGGTCAAGCGGACCAGGGACGGCGGCGCCGAGATCGTGAATCTACTCAAGACCGGCAGTGCCTTCTACGCGCCGGCGGCGTCGGCGGTGGACATGGTGGAAGCAATTCTCAAGGATCAGAAGCGTGTGCTGCCCTGCGCCGTCCGGTGCGACGGGGAGTACGGCATCAACGGCCTGTTCGTCGGCGTGCCGGCGAAGCTGGGCCGCAAAGGGGTCGAAGGGATCGTACAATACGATCTCTCCCCGGATGAGAAAACGGCGCTGGCTGCGTCGACTGCGGCAGTGAAAGAACTGTGCGACGCAGTGGACCGGATGCTGGAACGGTGAGCTTGACAATCTACGAAGCTGCCTTGTAATAATCTCAGCCGACCCAAGCAACTAGTGACAGGTACCGAGATACGCGCACCGAATCCTCAGCCCAGGAGCAACCATGGAGTTCAAAGCTGACGAGTTCATTATTCTGCTGATGCGGTGGGTACACTTCTTCTCGGGTGTGACCTGGATCGGGCTCCTCTATTACTTCAACATCGTCCAGGTTCCGTTTATGAAAGAGACCGACCCCGGCACAAAGAGCGGCGTCGTGCAGAAATTACTGCCGCGGGCGCTCTGGTGGTTCCGGTACGCGGCGCTGGTCACGGTGCTATCCGGGTTGGTCATCATCGCGTCGCATTTCACGCACGGTCATGGCCACGGGATTTTCGAAACTTCTTGGGGTGTCTCCATCGCCATCGGGGGCGGGCTCGGGATCATCATGTTCCTGAACGTGTGGCTGCTAATCTGGCCGAATCAGAAGGTCGTCATCCGGATGACCACCGAAGCTGCCGCGAACAAGACCGCGCCGCCTCCGGAGATGGCGAAACATGCGCGGATCGCGTTTCTGGCGTCACGGACGAATTTCGTGCTGTCGTTCCCGATGCTCTTTTTCATGGCGACCGCGAGCCATTACCCGCTGTTCTGAAGGGACTCCGCGATCGGGGGCTTTCCAGCGGCAGTGAGTGGTCGCTTGAGGTGGGGACAGTGCAGCGGGCTGCTGTACAGACTGCGCCAGCAGTGTATTCTCATCGAAAGGGGCCACGATGAAATTCCTTGAAAATCCCAATCTGACGATGATCGCCGGGTTCGGTTTGACGGCCGCGCTGGTGGCCGGATGGATAGCGATGACTGGAATCACACCGAGTCACGATTCGTGGGTCGAAACAATGTTCCGGTGGATCCACTATCTCGCCGGCATCACCTGGATCGGGCTGTTGTATTTCTTCAATCTGATCAACGCGGGATTTTTAAAGAGTTTGGATGCGGGCCAGAAGGGCGTGGTCGTCCCCCGGCTCATGCCGTCGGCGCTGATCTGGTTCAGGCACGGGGCGACGGTAACCGTGCTCGCGGGCATCGGCTTGATCGTGATCCTGCACCCGTCCCTGTCGGGCACCGGCGATAAGGCCGCCTGGCTCGGCGGTGCCTTGGGTCTCATCATGATGGGCAACGTGCACGGGATCATCTGGCCCTGCCAGAAGAAAATTATTGCGATGACTGCGGAATCGGCCGCCTCCGGCAAGGCGACGCCGCCCGAAATGGCCGACCTGGCCAGGAAGGCGCTCTATGCCTCGCGGATCAACTTCATGCTCTCGATCCCGATGCTCTTCTTCATGGGCGCGGCGGGCCATTTGAAGTAAAAACTTCGCGCAACAGTTAGGAACACACAGACCGGCCCCGCCGAGGGCATCGGCGGGGCCGGTCTGTGTTGACTGATCGATTATTGTCGCTTGGACGAAGGAGTTGGTGCGTCGGAGGCTGAATCGGACAAATCCACGAATTGATCCCGGCCCTCGTCGAAGGTCCACACTTGGCCGGTGGGGATCGAGTAGACCCAGCCGTGGAGAGTGATGGCTTCGCGACGGAGCCTGGCTGCGATCAACGGATGGGTCTGCAGGTGGGCCAGTTGCACGCGGACGTTTTCCTGGATGGTCTTGACGAGCAGCTCATTGCCTTTCAGGTGCGCGTAATTCTCCCCGATGATTCGGCGCGTGGCTTCCGCCTGAAGCAGCCACTCTTTGAGAGACGGCAGGTCTTTCGCCATGGATGGATCGAGGACTCCTTTCATGACGGCACAGTCCGTGTGGCCGCAGACGATCACGTTTTTCACGTCGAGGACGCCGATGGCGTACTCAATTGTGGCGGTGGTGCCTCCGATCTGCGAGCCGTACGACGGGACGATGTTGCCGGCATTGCGCAGGATGAACAGTTCGCCGGGCTGGGTTTGGGTCAACAAGCCGGGATCGATCCGTGAATCCGAACAGGTGATAAAAAGCGCCCGGGGGTTCTGGCTCAGGGCCAGCCGCTGGAACAGTTCCTTCTTGGCGGCAAAGACCTCGGTCTGGAATTTTTTGACTCCGTCGACGAGCGTTTTCATGAGACGGCTCCTCTGTTGATCGCGCCAGGTGTGCCGGGCAGGACGGCTGGCTATTTTAATGCGGCGCTCAGATCGCGGTCCATCGTAAAGACGAACACGCGTTCTCCGATCTGGGCGTCAATGTCGGTGAACAGCGCCGTGGCCTTCGCGTCGGTAATCGCATTCATCTGCTCGATAAGCTTGTCGCGTCCTTGGGCAATCAGGTTTTGTCGAAGGCGCTTGACCATCTCGACGCCCTCGACGGTCTTGGCCAGTTGCCGCTCAGCCGGCGTCAGGACGCCTTTGAGCCGGATGACGATCAGGTCCCGGACAATAAAGGCTTTGACTTCGTCCGGTCCCCGCCCCATGAACTCCTGCTCGAACTTGATGAGGGCGTTCTTGATCAGGCTTTCCATTTCCCCTTTGGTTTTAGCTACTTTCATCAGATGAATCCTGCGAGTTGTCCATCAGGGCGCTGATTATAGGGAGGGAAAGGCATGGACACAACTGTTCCCGCTCTTCCCGCAGGTCTCCACGGCACGCTGCGGCGCGAAGGAGCGCCATACTTTTCGCTTGATTCTGGCGGCTGTGGTTGGCTAGCATCCGACGCAGTTTGTCGGATGATATAGAGGCTCCTGGTCTGGCCGGCGTTGGATCGAGAGAATCTATCGTGAGAGACGATAGGCGGTAGGGCGACGGCGCTGTTCGGCAGGCCGATCGCAGTGCAAGCCAGTCAGGTGCCTTCTCAGCGAGAAGCACCGGCTGGCTTTTTTGTTGCGCACGGAAGGGCGTGGTGTCGGGCATGTCTTACATGGTCCTTGTGCCGCTGCTGCCTCTGCTGGCCGCGCTCCTGGTGGTGGTCGGCGGCCCCGGCTCGTGCGATCGGCGCGCCAGGTTCGGCGTGCTCCCGCTTGTGGCGGCATTCATCGGAGCGGTGGCGACACTGGTGCTGGTTTCTTCGAAGGGGCCGATCATCGTCCGTTTGTATGAACCGGGATCAGCCGCGTCGCTCGCGTTGCCGGTGGGCTTTTACATCGACCGTCTCAGCGCGGTCATGATGGTCCTGATCTCATTAGTCGGCGCCATCATCTACCAGTACTCCACGGGCTACATGTATCAGGACCGCTTCTATGTCCGGTATCTCGGGCTCATCGCGTTCACGACCCTTGTCCTGCTCTGCATGGTCTCGAGCGCCAACCTGGTGATGCTGTTCGTGTTTTGGCAGCTCTTGAGCTACCTGCTCTATCTCCTGGCCCACAACCATTCGCACGCCGCCACGCTCGAGGGCGCCTTCAAGACCTTCACGCTGTTGCGGGTCGGTGATGTGGCTTTTCTTGCGGGCATCGTGCTGGCCCATGTCCTGTACGGCACCATCGAGTTCCAGGAGTTGTTTGCCCGGGCCGCCGCGACGCCGGTCACGCTCTCGCCTCTGCCGGGGATCGAGATCAGCGGGGCGACGGCGGTCACGCTGCTCCTGTTCATTGGCGCCATGAGCAAGTCGGCCCAGTTTCCGATCCACATCTGGCTGCCCCGGTCGTTGTATGCGCCCACGCCGGTCCATGCCCTGCTGCATGCGGGCATCATCAATGCCGGCGGGTTTCTCATGAACCGGCTGGCTCCGCTCTATGGCCTCAGCCCGACGACCCTGCACGTGGCGTTTATCATCGGGACACTCACAGCTATTTTCGGCGCATCGATGATGCTGGTGCAGAACGACATCAAGAAGACGCTCGGGTTTTCCACCATCGGCCAGATGGGCTACATGATCATGGAATGCGGCCTGGGCGCCTTCTCGCTGGCGGTCTTTCACCTCATCGCGCACGGACTCTTTAAGGCCACGGTCTTCCTGAATTGCGGCGACGTGATTCATAAGGCCCGCCAGGAGCCGGCGTTTCCCCATACGCATCATGCCGTGGAAGAGCATGAGCTCTCCCGTCTTACATGGTTGACCGGGTTTCTCACGACACTCCTGATGCCGCTTGCCATTCTCCTAGTGACCAACGGTGTGTTGCACATCCCGTTGCGGGATGCGCAAGGGACCGTGATCTTCCTGTTTTTCATCTGGGTCACGTCTTCGCAGGCCATCTTGACGCTCACCCGCTTGCGCGCCGTCGCGTCGTGGAAGGTGTCCGTGGCCATGCTCCTGACCCTGCTGTTCGTCGTCTTCACCTATCTGTTTGCGGTGGAACGCTTCACCGCCTTCCTCTATCCGGATCCGACAGTGGTCTCCTCTTACTTCCAGGCCGCGGCGCTCCCCAATTGGCTCTTTGATGGTCTCATCGTCGGAACGACCCTGCTGATCACTCTGGGGTGGTTCTATATCTATGCCCATGCCCATGGACAGACGATGTGGATGCCGGCATGGGTGCAGACGCTCCGGGTCCGTCTGTATGTGCTGTTCATGAATCAGTTGTATCTCGATGAGATTCATCACAAGCTCGGGCAGGTCCTGGTGCGCATTGCCCATCGTCTGGACGTGGGGTCCATCGGAAGGCAGTTGTGATGACCGTACAGACCGCTCAGATACTGTTGGTCGTCACGCCCCTGCTGGGAGCGGCGGTGGGTGGTGTGGCTTGGTCGCCTCCCCAGCGGCTGAAGGTCTGGTCGCTTCTCGTCACGGTTGTCAGCTTGCTGATGCTGATCGGGATGGCCGGACGACTGCCGGTTCCTATCGAGGGCATGGTGTTTCTCTCCCTCCTTCCGGTGGTGGCAGGCATCTCCCTTCTTGGACAACCGGTTCATCGGGACAATCGCCCGGCCTGGTTGATGACCCTGGTGCTGCTGGGGCTGGGGCTTGGTGTGCTGATCAGTCAGGACAGCGTGAGTCTGATCTTGCTGGCGATCGTCCTTGCTCTCGTCAGCGTTCTGATCTACCGGTATCGGGCCATGTCGGGATCTCTTCCCTGGTGGGGGATCAGTACGTACAGCTTGGGTCTCGTCTGCGTGATCGTGGCGTTGATGGCGGCACCTCCGATCTCTTCGATCGCACGGTTACTGGTCTGCATGATGCTGTTGCCGCTTGTCCCCTTGCATGGGGGCTATGTCGCGGGGTTCAGGGGATTGCCGGGCAATCTTCCGGCGTTTCTGGCGCTGCTGCTCCCCAGTCTTGGATTCCATGGTCTGTTGAGTCTCATGCCGAACCTGCCGGAGCCGGTGCCAGCGGCTCTCGTCATGCTGGCGCTGACGGGGATGGTCTACGGTTCGCTGAAAGCGCTGACGCAATCACGCGTCCGATTGCTCCTGGCCTACGGAAGTCTGGCGTTCTGGTCCATCCTTTGGTGGTATGTGGCTGCGACCCGCGCGTCGGCTCCGCAGGCGGTCGTCTATCTGATCGCGCTGGGCCTGTCGACCAGCGGTCTGTTGCTCGCCTGGCATGCGATCCAGGCGCGCTATGGCGACATGGAACCACGCGCGATCAGAGGGTTGGTCTATCATATGCCGCGGTTCGCCGTGTTGATCTCGCTCCTGGCGCTCGCCGCCATGGGACTGCCGCCGTTCGGTCTGTTCTCCGGTTTCATGGGCATGCTACTCGCGCCGTCCCTGACCTTCTCGGGAGCCCTGCTGATCGTGATCGTCACCTGGCTCATGGCTTCCTGGTACATCCTCGACATGGTGCAGGGACTGCTCTTCGGCCGGCAACGGCCTGATCTGCGATATGCGGATCTCTGCCGGACGGAGTGTGCCTCGCTCGTGATACTCGTGGTGATTCTGATTGTGCTGGGATTCGCGCCGTCCCGTTACTTCGAATCCGGAACGCCGACGCCTCAGACGTTTGCCGCGGTGGAGTTTCTCTCATGGAACAAGTAAGAGCCACGCCGTACAGCGACACGCAGCGGATGGAGCTCCGAGGAATCATCCGTCTCTCCAGCGAGATCATTGCCCAGTACTGGCCCATGCGGACCTTTGTGCATCACAATCCGCTGCACAGCCTTGAATATCTCCAATTCGACGAGACGGTGAAGCGCGGCCGGCAGTTGCTGGGCGGGAACGGGTATCTTCCCGGCGACGTTTATCGCGGCTATGTTCGCTCAGGCCGGATTTGTCTTCCTCATCTCGATGTGGCCCTGAAGTCTTGTGTGCGCGACCAGCACGTGACGTTGGGACCTCGCCGTGTTGCTCACGGCGAAGTTCTTCGTGCCTGCCTGACACAGGGACTCTGTGTGCCCAAGGAAGAACCGCTGGATGCGCTGATGGAGCAGGATAGGGAGCTGCAGGTGGTCGAGACCCTGGCCGATCATCTTGGTGCTGCGGTGGCATCGCCGACGGTGCGCGAGTGTATCGCCACGGCGGTGCGGGAGGACCAGGCTGCGTTGGGGCGGTCTATGACGCTCTCGATCTGGTGCGACCGGACCCTGGGCACGCAGATCGTCGATCAAATCAACAGCGAACTCATCAAGTGGTGTGCAGCTTTCTTGGACGAAGGGCATGCCGCGTGGCCCATGCCAGGCCGGGAGCAGGGGTTGTACGGAGCGTGGAAATCCTTGGCCCGATATGAGTGGTCGCCCTGTGGCATCCCGGACAGTCGCCGCAAAATCGCGCAGCTTCCGGATGAGTCCGAAGATGCGGTGCTCGAAAGTCTTGAAGCCCTGGCGATCCCCCCGGAATTCCGGCAGGACTATCTCTCGCTCCAGCTCGCGGCCTTGCCCGGTTGGGCCGGATTCATCAAATGGCGGGGCGATCAGACTGACTATGCATGGCAGCGGGCCTATCCGGCCGGTCTGGTGAAGTTCATGGCCGTCCGCCTCTGGTACGTGCGTGAACTGGTCCGGAAAGCCTGCCGGGAAAAACTGGGCATCGAAGGAAATTTTCACGCCGTCTCGGCCTACATGCAAAGCCATCCCCACGCCTATTATTTGAGGAAAGAGCGGGTCGCCGGACGTCTGCCTGCCATCTATGCCGAGCGGGTCGATCGGCTCGCTCGGAATGGGGGCAATGGCTGGGAGATCCTGGCCGAACGCTACCAGACGGAATTCGGGTCGCGCCACGATCGGGCCGTACGGCGTGCCGCGGCCAGACGCCTGCTCACGCTGGCGCAGGCTCTGGAGGTGGCTCCTTCTGTGCTGATCGATACGCCGCCGAACGATCTCAAGGTGCTTGTGGAGTGGATGGACGCCTTTCCGGAATCGGACCATGGCCCGGTCTGGCTCAGGGCGTTCGAGGCCGGCTATCACGAGCAGCTTTTGGGAATGCTCACATGCAATGTGCGTTCGGTGGAAGTCCCGCACGGACAATCCAGCGCGCACAGCGCGCGTGAGGGGGAGGCTCATCCGGCTAAGCCGGAGGAGGGGGCGACGCGAGCCCCTGAAATAGTTCGCCCACAATCTCAGTCGGTTTTTTGTATCGATGTGCGGTCGGAGCCGTTCCGGCGCCATCTGGAATCGACCGGCGCCAATGAGACCTACGGTTTTGCCGGCTTCTTTGTCGTCTTTATTCGATACCGGGCTTGGGGCAAGGAGCACGACACCGAGCAATTCCCGGTGATCATGCGCGCAAAAAACGAGGTGCGCGAGATCCCACGCAATTATCTCGACCACGCGATGTCCGGACACGAGGCCAGAACCAAACTGGTCCGTGCGGGCCATACGCTCCTGCACGATCTGAAAGAAAACGTGGTGACGCCGTATGTGATGGTGGAGTCTCTGGGGTGGTTTTACGGCCTTCCGATCATCGGGAAGACGGCTCTACCGGCGTTGTACCGGCGGTGGGCGACCTGGCTGCGGCGCCGCTTCGTGCCGTCGCTTGCCACATGCGTCACGGTTGACAAGTTGGCGCCGGCTGAAACGGAAGAGATGCTGGCGTCCGAACAGGGTGCGACGATTCGAAAGGCCTTGCAGGATCGGCTGGGACTGCATGGCTCACGGGTGACTCCGGAGTTCGTCGAGGACTTGCGGAAACTGGCGTTGAACGGGGAAGAGGCGGTGGAGCCGTCCCTGAGCGAGGCGGCCCGACGGGCGGGCCTGCCGGAGGAGAAGCTGGCCGCATTTGTGGACGTCTTGCGGCGGCACTACCAGATCGATCGGCGCTGGGCCTCGGCACAGAAAGAACGCATCACGCGGACTGGTTTCACACTCGAGGAGCAGGTCCTCACGGTGGACACGGCGCTGCGCATGATGGGGTTGACCCGTAACTTTGCGCGGATCGTCCTGTTCTGCGCGCACGGCAGCACGAGCGAGAATAACCCCTTTGAATCGGCGCTGGACTGCGGGGCCTGCGGAGGCAACGAAGGCAAACCCAATGCGCGGGTGCTGGCCGGGATGGCGAACAAGCCCCAAGTCAGGGCCTGGCTGGCCAAGAAGGGCATCGAGATTCCTGCCGATACCCATTTCCTGGCCGGTCAGGTCGACACGACCACGGAAGACGTGCAACTCTTCGACCTGGAAGATCTGCCGTCGACTCATGGCGAGGATATGGCGCGGCTGCTTGCAAGCCTGAAAGAGGCTGGTCGGCGGACGAGCCAGGAACGGTGCGGCCGACTTCCGGATGTGGCTGCCACGCTGGCGCCGGACCGGGCTGCGGCCCAGGTGCATGAGCGCAGCACCGACTGGAGCCAGGTCCGTCCGGAGTGGGGTCTATCAGGGAATGCCGCCTTCATCATCGGCCGGCGCAAACTCACCAAAACGCTCAATCTGGACGGCCGCGTCTTTCTCCATTCCTATGACTATCGCGAAGACCCGACCGAGCGTTTGCTCGAAGTCTTGATGACTGCGCCGCAGGTCGTGGCCCAATGGATTAATATGGAGCATTATTTCTCGACCGCGGACAACGAGGTGTACGGCGGCGGCAACAAGATTTATCATAATGTGGTGGGGCGCATCGGCATCATGTCCGGGCCCTGGAGCGATCTCCGCCTCGGGCTGGCCTGGCAGACCATGATGAACGGCGACGTTCCGTACCATGAGCCCATGCGGCTACTAACCGTCATCGAGGCGCCGCGCGCGCGCATCGAGAGGTTGATTGCACGGCACGAAGTGCTGCGGCATTATTATCATAACGAGTGGGTGCACCTGATTGCGCTGGACCCGGTAGACGGAGCGTGGTACCGGTATCTGCCGTCGGGTACATGGAGCGTGGTCGCGCCCACTCAGGTATAATGAGTTCGAGGCCGAGAAAAGGAGTTCAGACATGGGCGAATTGACCCTGCATCCAATGAAGGAAATTCGTGTGATCGTGGCGGGCGAGCACCGGCCGTTCGTGACGGAACTGCTGGACAAGATTCAGGCAAGGGGGTACACGATCATCGGCAACATCTCCGGCAAGGGGCACCACGGGCTGCACGAAGCCCACTTCATGTTCAGCGAGCAGGAGAGCCAGGTCATGATCATGGCGGTGGTGCCCGCGGACAAAGTGGAGCCGATCCTGGCTGGGCTGCGGCCGCTGTTCGAACGGCACTCCGGCGTGATGTTCGTCTCCGACGTGGCAGTGAGCAGGCAGGAGTATTTCGGCAAGTAAGGATGCCGGTTCGTGACCCATCGCATCATCTCTACCTAGTCTATAAGCCCTAAATCCTTGAGATTCAGCCCTATTCAAGCCCCTTTGCTTGACGCTGCGCGCGCGGCGGCTTTATAGTACAGCCTCCTTCTGAGAGGAGCGCGCGACGTGACGGCAACTGGACCAAGGCTGTTAGAGAAGCTCGACGGCCAACCCTGGGACATCGAGGCCTACATCCGCACCGGTGGGTACGAGGCCTGGAAGAAGTGTCTCACGGGGATGAGCCGCGAAGATGTGGTCACCGAGCTGAAGAAATCCGGCCTCCGCGGACGCGGCGGCGCGGGATTTCCGACCGGCATCAAGTGGGATAAAATCATCCACCATCGGACGCCGGAACATTACTTCGTCTGCAATGCCGGCGAGCATGAGCCGGGCACGTTCAAGGATCGCTACCTGCTCAAACACTATCCGCATCAATTGTTGGAGGGCTGCCTGATCGCCGCCCATACGGCGCAAGCCAAGGCCTCCTTCATCTACGTCAATCACGATTACAACGAAGAGCGGAAAAATCTGGAGCAGGCGATCGCGCAGGTCAAGGCCAAGGGCCTGATGGGCAGGAACATTCTTGGTACCGGCGTGGATATGGAGATCGAGCTGTTTACCGGCATGGGCAGCTACGTGGCGGGCGAGGAGACGGCCATGCTGGAGTCCATGCAGGGCCGGCCGGCCCTGCCGCGCCAGAAGCCGCCGTTCTATCCGACCGACTTCGGACTCTACGGGAAGCCGACGCTCGTGAACAACGTCGAAACGCTCTGCAACATCCCGCGCATTCTCCACAAGGGCGCGAGCTGGTTCACGCAGGTGGGGACGGAAAAATGCCCCGGCACCATGCTGTTTTCGCTCAGCGGATCGGTCAACAAGCCCGGCGTCTACGAGCTGCCGATGGGGACGCCGTTGCGCCGGCTGATCGAGGAATGTGGCGGGGGCGTGCCGGGCGGCCGCAAGGTGAAGGCGGTGTTTCCGGGCGGGCCGTCGTTTTCGATGGTGACGGCCGATCAACTGGACCTGCCGATGGAATTCGACACGCTCAAGAAAGCCGGTACCGGTCTGGGGTCGGCCGGCGTGATCGTCGTGGACGATGCGACCTGCATGGTGGCCCAGACGCTCAAGTTCTCCAATTTCTTCAAGAACGAGAGCTGCGGCCAATGCCCGCCCTGCCGCATGGGGACGATCAATCTGGAAACGCTCATGACCAAGATCGAGCAGGGCGAGGGGACGCAGCAGGATCTCGACAGCCTGCTGCAACTCTGCGGGTTCGTGAAGGGCACCGGCTATTGCACGCTGGTGACCGGCGCGGCCGTGCTGGTCCAGAGCAGCCTCAAGCTGTTTCGTCACGAGTTCGACGAACACATCGCCAAGAAGCGCTGCCCGTACAATTCCCAGATGGCTGCCGCGACAGCCGGCCACTGACCACCCATACGAGAGCACGATCGTGCCGAAAGTGACGTTTCTCCATCCTGAAGGGAAAAGCGGGGACGTGCCGGAGAATCTGTCTCTGCTGGAAGCGGCGGAGCAGTTGGGGTTCCCGTTGAATCATGATTGCGGCGGCAATGCCTCGTGCACGACCTGCCGGGTGGAGGTGCAGAGCGGGCAGGAGCACCTGTCGGAAATCGATTTCGACGAGCAGGATCTATTGGATCGTGAGGCGTTGTCCGAGCCCTGGCACCGATTGGGCTGCCAGGCGCGCATCCACGGCGACGTGATCGTGCGGGTGCCGGAGAAGAAGTGGGAAGCACCGGCCTCTCCCGCTCAGGACGGCGCAAAGGCGGAAGGCCGATGACCGCACATACCAGCATCACCCGACGGTACAAGTTTGCCGCCATGCATCGGTTGCACACCGACCAGTTGTCGGAGGCCGACAACTGGAAGGTCTTCGGCAAGTGCAATAATCCGAACGGCCACGGCCATAACTATGTCGTGCTGGTCACCGTGGAAGGGGCCATTGAGGAGCGTACCGGCGTGGCCGCCGATGTGGGCGCTCTGGATCGGATTGTCCGGGACACGGTCGTGAGCCGGTTCGATCACCACGATTTGAACCAGGATCCGGCCTTTGCCGATAAAACGACCACCGGAGAAAACCTGGCCATCCTGGTCTGGAATCTGCTGGTGGACAGGATTCCGGGTGCCCGGCTGGCGAAGGTCGGCGTCATCGAAACGCGAGACAACTATTTCGAATATGCCGGCCCGGCGGCAGCGGGGGTGAGGTAGCAATGCCGACGAAGAAACTGACGCGACCCAGGGCGACGGTGCAGGGCAACGGACGCCTGTCCGACGATCACAGTATCCGCGATCTGGTCTCGAGGGTGCTGGTGATGCTGGGCGAAGATCCGCGGCGGAACGGCTTGCTCAACACGCCGGAGCGAGTGGAGAAAGCGCTTCGCTTCATGACGCAGGGGTATCAGAAGGACGTGGATCATCTATTAAACGGCGCCCTGTTCCCGATGGAATATGACGAGATGGTCATCGTCAAGGACATCGATTTTTACTCGATGTGCGAACATCATCTGTTGCCGTTTTTCGGGAAGTGTCACGTCGGCTATCTGCCCAATAAGAAAGTGGTCGGCTTGAGCAAGATTCCGCGCATCGTGGACGCCTTCAGCCGCCGCTTGCAGGTCCAGGAGCATCTCACCGTTCAGATCGCCGAAACCCTGATGAAGAAGCTTGGAGCCCATGGCGTCGGCGTGGTCATGGAGGCGCAGCACCTCTGCATGATGATGCGTGGAGTGGAAAAGCAGAATACGATCGCCGTCACCAGCCACATGCTCGGCGACTTTCGCACCCAGCAGCAGACCCGCGAGGAATTCCTCAAGCTGATCGGTCGAACCGGTTTCCGCAACTAGTCTGGAACCATCCTCCGTTACGCCAACGAGTTCAGAAACGATCTGACCGCCCCGGTAAATGCATCCGGCTGCTCGAGGTTGGACAGATGTCCGGCTTGGGAGATGATCTCCAGGCGGGCGCCGGAGATGCGTTCGGCCATGAGTTGCCCATCGGCTGGCGGAGTAGGCCCATCCAATTCACCCGTGATGACGAGCGTGGGGCAGGCAATCTGCGAGAGCAGCGGGACCGAATCGGGCCGCTCGGCCATCGCCATCAGCGCTCCAGCAATGCCGCTGACCTGAGTCTGTTCAATGGTTGCCCGCACGCGCTGAACCAATTCAGGCTTGGTTTGCAGCGCCACAGGCGACAGCAACTTCGGCAGCATGATGTCGGCCACGGCGCCGGCGCCTTTGGTCTGAGCCGTCTGCGCCATGGCAAATCGCCCTGCACGGCCTTCCTCGGTATCGGCCTGAGCCCGCGTGTCGGCGAGGACGAATCCCTTCACCCGATCACGGTACTTCCGGTAGAACGCAAACGCTGTGTAGCCACCCATTGAAAGGCCGACAAAGACGGCCTGCTTGATGGCCAGGTGGTCGAGCAGGCCTGCGACATCGTCTGCGAACTGATCCAGCGTGTAGTGCTGCAGAGGCGCGTCCGATTCGCCGAACCCGCGGAAGTCCGGCGCGATGATCCGATGGGTCTTCGAGAGGGCGTCCACTTGCGGCGCCCACATGGCCCGGCTTTGGGGAAAGGCGTGCAGCAGCACCACCGGCATGCCGCGCCCCTGGTCGGTATAGGCGAGGTTGATGCCGTTAATCGTGGCCCTCATGCGTTCACCGGAGCGCTACCTTACACGAAAACCGATGCGGGCGGCACCTGGTTTGCGGCATCCATCCGCAAACGTATACAATCTTCCCGAGGAATCACGATGAGTATATCCCGCCGGCGGGAAGCCCAGTCCGACCTCTTCCAGAAGAAACGCGCGCCCGGTGCGCAGGCCGATGCCTCTGCGCCGCTGGCCGAGCGGATGCGCCCGCGCGACTTCCCGGATTTCGTCGGCCAGGACGACATTATTGCGCCGGGCCGTCCGCTCCGCCGAGCGATCGAGACCGATACCCTCTCATCCGTCATTTTCTGGGGGCCTCCGGGTTCCGGCAAGACGACGCTGGCCCATCTGATCGCGCACAAGACCAAGGCCGAGTTTGTGGCGTTTTCGGCTGTCACAAGCGGCGTGCCGGAACTTCGGCAGCTCGTCGCAGAAGCGGAACAGCGGTCGGCGGTCAGCCGGCAACGGACAATCCTCTTTGTCGATGAAATTCACCGGTTCAACAAGGCGCAGCAGGACGCTTTCCTCCCTCACGTCGAGCGAGGGACGGTGATTCTGGTCGGCGCGACGACGGAGAATCCGTCGTTCGAAGTCATTGCGCCGCTCCTGTCACGCTCGTTGGTTGTGGTGCTGCAGCCGTTATCCGATGAGGCGATGGGGGCGGTTCTGGATCGGGCGGTGGCTGATCGAGATCGTGGGGTGGGTTCTCTGAACGTCACGTTGTCGCCGGAGGCGCGCCGCCGGTTAGTCGGGTTCGGCAACGGCGATGCCCGCGCGGCCCTGACGGCGCTGGAATTCATCGTCATGCACACGCCAGCCGGTCCGGACGGCTGCGTCGTCGTCGACGAGCGGGCGATGGACGCGGCGTTGCTGAAGAAGGCGCTCCGCTACGATAAGGCAGGAGAGGAGCATTACAATCTCATCTCCGCCTATATCAAGAGCCTGCGCGATTCCGATCCGGACGGCGCGCTCTACTGGCTGGCGCGGATGCTGGAGGGCGGTGAGGATCCCAAGTTCATCGCGCGGCGAATGGTGATCTTCGCGTCCGAGGACATCAGCAACGCGGACCCCTTCGCGCTCGTCCTGGCGGTCGCCGCGTTTCAGGCGGTGGAATCGGTCGGGCTGCCGGAAGCGCAGATCAACCTGGCCCACGTGACGACCTATCTGGCCACGCGTCCGAAGGACAATGCCTCCTATGTCGGATTGCTCGAAGCGCTGAAAGATGCGCGCGAGCACGGCAATCTGGCCGTGCCCATGCACCTCCGCAATGCCGTGACGTCGTTGATGCGTGACCTGGGGTACGGGAAAGGTTACCGGTATGTGCACGATGATCCCGCAGCAAAAAAAGAACAGCAACACCTGCCGGATCCCCTTAAAAATAAGCGGTACTATCGTCCTAAGCCATTGTAGATAAAGGCAATTTCATCTAATTATGCGAGAGTCAGCAGGGCTGTTAGCTTCTGACTTCACTGTGGACAAATATAAATCATTGGCTATACTGGAGGCTCGATTATCGAGAGGACGCCGATGGAAGTGAATTGGAACAGCCAGGAACGCCGGAGAGCAGTGCGGATCACGCTGATCGGTCCTGCGCGGGTCGGTTCCAGGACGGCTCAGCGTGCGGTCTCCGCCGTGCTCGACAATGCCAACCGGGCCGGAGCCGGTTTTCACGCCAGGGAATCGCTCTTGGCCAACGAACCTGTGACGGTCTGCTTTGCGTTTCTCGATCAGCATGGCGTGGACCATCAGGAAAAACTTCCCGGCCGCATCGCCTGGGTCAAGTCGTGGGAGAAGGGGCACTTGATCGGGGTGGTGTGGGACCGCCTGGTGGCGCAGGAGACGAGCCCCTGGCTCGCTTCTTTTTTGGATTACAGCCTGCAGCAGACTGCCTAACCCGCCAGTTTCTTTTTGACGTCTTCCAGTTCCTGCGACAAATCAGTCCATTGAGCGGTGAGCCGGTCCAGATCGTTCTTCCACTTTTCCTGCTCATGGTGCAGTTCGTTCCAGCGGGAAAACTTCTGGTACAGCGCCGGGTCGGCCAACTCCTGATCGCGGTCCTTGATACGCGACTCCACCTCGGCGATCTCCGCTTCGGCCCGCGCGACCTGTTTCTCCAGGCGGTCGCGTGATTTGGTGAGGTCGCGCCGGTTCGGCTGATTGGGGCTCTGCGGCGCCGGTTCAGACACCGCCGGGGCGTTCTTGCCGGACTTCTGCGCCCGCTGCTGGGCCGCCGCCGGCCGTAAATCCTCGCTGCTTTCCTTGATGGATTCCAGCTCCTGCGCCCGCTTCCAGAGGTAGTACTCGTAATCGCCGTGGAAATCGCGGGCCTTGCCGTCATCGATTTCCACGACGCGCGTGGAGACGCGCATGAGAAACGTCGGGTCGTGCGAGATGAACACGATCGTGCCGGGGAAATCGGTCAGGGCGTCGGTCAGCACGTCCACCGACGCGGGGTCGAGATGGTTGGTCGGCTCGTCGAGCAGGAGCGTATTCGCCGGCTCGACCAGCATGCGAGCCAGGGCCACGCGGTTCCGCTCGCCGCCGCTCAGGGCCTTGATGGGTTTTTTCTGGTCGGGGCCTGAAAACAGGAACGCGCCGGCGAGTCCGCGCAGGAAATTCCGTTCCGCCTGGGTCGACACCTCCTCGAGCGATTCCAGGATCGTGTGCTCGGGGTTCAGGGTTTCGGCCTGGTGCTGCGCGAAATAGTGCAGCGTGACGCCGTGCCCCACGGTCCGCGTGCCCTTCTCGAACGGCAGCACACCGGCCAGCATCTTGAGCAGCGTGCTCTTGCCGGCGCCGTTCTCGCCGACCAGCGAGATGCGTTGCCCGCGCTCGATGGAAAAATTGAGGTCGGCGTACACGACTGTCTCACCGTAGTTCTTGGCGACGTGCGCGAGTTCAATGACGTGCCGGCCGCTGGCAGCGGGCAGGGGGAATTTGAACCGCACACGCCGCTGGTCGCGCTTGACCTCGATCATTTTCACCTTCTCGATCTGCTTGATGCGTGATTGGACCTGGCTGGCTTTGTTCGCCTGGTAGCGGAACCGGTCGATGAATTTCTGAACCCGGGCGACTTCCTTCTGCTGCCGGTTGGCGGCGAGCTGTTCATGCGTGTCGCGCTCGGCCCGCAGCTCCTGGAAGTTCGTGTAGTTGCCGCGGTACTCCTGGATTTGATGGTGGCGCAGTTCCCATACGTGCGTGGCGATCCGGTCGAGAAATTTCGTGTCGTGGCTGATGACCAGGATTGTCATCTTGGAATTGATCAGGAAGTCCTCGAACCATTTCTGTGTGGGTTTGTCGAGGTGGTTGGTCGGCTCGTCCAGCATCAGCACGTCGGGCTCAGACAGAAGCAGATGCGCCAGTGCGACGCGCATCCGGTAGCCGCCCGAAAGGGCTTCGATCGGCCGCTCGAAGTCCTGCTGCACAAAGCCCAGTCCGGCCAGAATGCGTTTGGCTTCGTGCTCGGGATAGAGATCGCGATGGGCCGCGTCCAGCACGGTTTTGCCGGAGAGGGTTTCCAATTCTTGCGGCAGATAGCCGATTTTCAGTTTCGGACGTTTGCGAATGGTCCCCTCGTCCGGTGATTCTTCTCCGAGAATCATGCGCAGCAGGGTGGTTTTGCCGCTTCCGTTGGGGCCGACGAGGCCTGTGCGCGTGTGCGGACGTAAATGCGCGGTCGCATCCTTCAACAGAATGCGCGTCGCAAATTGCTTATTGACGTGTTCGATTTGGAGCATGGCAACACGAATCCATTGAGTGTGTAGTCAGTGCGTGAACGAGAACAGACGGAGACGTCAGTCAGAGGAGGAGGACAAAGAATTGACTGGTGGCAGAATAACGAGTCACGCGTAATCCGTAAGCAACACACACTTGAGGATGTTATCCGGCCGCGCTAGTTACGATAAACCTCTAAAGAGCGGCCGGCACGCGCAAGCGAGGTTGGTGGAGCTGGCCGGGATTGAACCGGCGACCTCCTGCATGCCATGCAGGCGCGCTCCCAACTGCGCCACAGCCCCACCCGACCGAAGTAAATAGTCAAAAGTAACAGGGAAGAACGGCTAGGAACGGAGGGGATGCTAACACGGGCTCGGCTTGCTTGACAAGCATGGCAGTGCATCCTACTATTGAGCGCACCAAGCTCTGCCAGGCTCTGATGTGGTGCAAGGATGCCCGGTCAGGGCTCTTTTTTTGAGTAGATTTGAGGTCGCATGGCTAATCTCGTAATCGTCGGCACCCAGTGGGGCGACGAAGGCAAGGGTAAGATCGTGGACATCCTGTCACGCGACGCGGACATTGTCGTGCGCTATCAAGGCGGGTCCAACGCGGGCCACACGGTGATCAATCATCACGGGACCTTCGTGTTTCATCTGATCCCGTCCGGCATTCTGTATCGCGGCAAGACCTGCATGATCGGCAACGGCGTCGTGATCGATCCGGCCGCGATGATCGAGGAAATGGACGGGCTGCAGGCGAAGGGCGTGCCAATTGGGAGAAACTTCTTCGTCAGCGAGCGGGCGCACGTGATCCTGCCCTATCACAAGGCGATCGAAAAGGCCTCCGAGCAGTCCAAGGGCTCGCGGAAAATCGGCACGACGGGACGCGGCATCGGGCCGTCCTACGGGGACAAAATGGCCCGCATCGGCATCCGCATGGGGGATCTGCTGAACCCGCACCTCTTCCGGCGCAAGCTGGAGGAAAATGTCGCGGAGATGAACACGTTTCTGGAGCGGCTCTACCAGATGGAAGGCTTTCAAGTCGAAAAGATTTTCCAGCAGTACCGGGGATATGCCGACCGGTTGAAGGACCATATCGTCGACACGACGGTGTTGCTGAACAATGCCATCGAGCGCGGAAAGTGTGTGCTGTTTGAGGGCGCGCAAGGCACGCACCTGGATGTGGACTGCGGGACGTATCCCTATGTGACATCGTCCAGCGCGGCAGCCGGCGGGGCCTGCACCGGCACCGGTGTGGGGCCGACGAAAATCGATGGGGTCATGGGCATTACCAAAGCCTATACGACACGCGTCGGCGGCGGGCCGTTCCCGACCGAGTTGAAGGACGATGTCGGATGCGGGCTGCAAGAGCGGGGGAAGGAATATGGCGCCACCACCGGCCGGCCGCGTCGCTGCGGCTGGTTCGACGGCGTCGTCGCGCGCTATGCCACCCGCGTCAATGGGCTCACGTCGTTGGCCGTCACCAAGCTGGACGTGCTCGACGGGTGCAAGGAGATCAAGCTTTGCACCGGGTATCGTTACAACGGCCGGCTCTACAAGGATATGTCGTCGGATCTGCAAGTCTTGACGGACTGCGAGCCCGTATATGAAACGTTCAGGGGCTGGGCGACCCCTACAACAGGAATCACCTCGTATGCGAAACTGCCGCCGCAGGCGAAGCGGTATCTTGCACGGATCGAAGAAGTGGCCGCCTGCCCGATCGACATCATCTCCACTGGGTCAAAGCGCGACGAAACGATTCTATTGCGCAACCCTATGGCCAAGTCCCGCCGCAAACGATAAAAACGTCGGTTTGTATCCAGCCTTGACCATTAGCCATTGACCCTTTACCATTGTCCCCAGAGGGCTTGGATTATCCAGGGGTACCGTCGCGAGGCAGTTGAGACCGAAGGCCGCCGTGGCTGCTCGCAAGTGAGGACGGCGCAGGCGTATCCACAGCGATACGTCGAGGAGGCCGAACGAGAACGGCCGCGCCGGTCGAGAGGATCGACTGCCGCAGTAGGTATCTCTGGATATTCCAAGCTCAGGTGAGCCGGTAGCTCAGTCGGTAGAGCATCGCCCTTTTAAGGCGAGGGCCCTGGGTTCGAGTCCCAGCCGGCTCACCAGCCTTCGCCCGCCTACGCGAAACGCTTCGGCGGGCTTCGGCTGGCATACCAGCCACGAGGTCACTTGCTGACCACTAGCGAACCTTCCCTCCGCGCCTCCGATCCAGACGCCCCCGTGTACGGACCTGTGCGCTTTATTGGGAGGGCGGGGCTGGTCAAAAATCTAGCCGGCCGCTGCAGCAACTGGCAGTCCGTCCTGCTCTATGGAGGGCCGAAACTCGGCAAGACCTCGCTGCTCCTGCAGCTCCGCTGGGTGCTGGAGCGTCAGCAGACGCCGTCCTGGACGCATCCCGCCGTGCAGTATCTCGATTTACTTGACGAGGATAGCCGCAGAAAATTTCTGCTCGGAGTCGGAGAATGGGATCGGGCACAGGTGCTACTCCTCGACAATTGCGACGCGCTAATGGCGGAGGGGAATCGGCTGGCGAAGACAATGAAGAGCTACGCGCAGGGTGGAGCGGCCGGCCAGGCGGTCGTGTGGGCGGGCGGTCGCGCGTGGTATGAGTATGCGAAAAGCGCGAAGGTCGAGTTGAATCTCCAGCTAGCTCCGCTTGCCGTGCTGCTCAACAGTGAAGCGCGAGCGCTCGTGGGGCCGGCGCTTCAGTCGGCGCAGATTGACGCGGCCTTGCAGCATGGAGGGACGCATCCCTATGTGCTCAAAGCGCTGCGGGCACAGTTTCTGGCAGCCGGGCCGAAGGTCGGAACCAAGACCGTGATGCGCGCAGCAACTGAGACGCTCGTGCCATTTTTTGAGGCGTGCATGAAGGCGGTGGAGCCGGGTGAACGCAAGTTGCTTCGCTGGCTCGTCAAAAAAGGGAAGCCCGTTAATCCCAAAGAGGCCGCCAAAGCGCTGAAGATGCCGTCAGTCAAGGCCGCGGCGGACGCACTGTGTTATCTTGGCGTGATCAGCCGCTGGAATTTGGAAGATGGGGCCAAACTGCATGCGAGTTGCGGTCTCCTGAATGAGTGGTACCTTGCGACGCAACGTGGGTAAGCGGCGATGATGAAACTCACGCGATCGGCCGTGGAGCACTTAAAGGCGCTGATCTTTGCGCACCCTGAGGATCCCATCGTTCGGGTGCAGGTCAAAGACCTGGACGATCATCGTTTGGCCTTCAACATCACCCTGGAGGATAAGGTCCAGCCGGATGACGAGGTACAGATTGTCCACGGTTTGACGGTGGCGATGGCAGGCGGCAGCGCCGCGCGGCTGGAGGGCATCACCATGGATTATCAGGAGCCGGGCGGATTCAAGTTCAACCATGCCGATCCGCAGGACGATTTCCGGCTCGATTTCGTCAATTTGAACTGACCGTACTTTTAACCAAAGGAGCAGACATGGCGGACGTCACGACACCGTCGGGATTGAAATATGAAGACCTGAAAGTCGGCACAGGCGCGGAAGCCAAGGCAGGACAGACCGTGAGCGTGCACTACACCGGCTGGCTGACGGACGGGAAGAAGTTCGATTCCAGCGTGGATCGGAAGCAACCGTTCGAGTTTCCGCTCGGCATGGGCCGGGTCATCAAGGGTTGGGACGAAGGCGTGCAGGGCATGAAGGTCGGCGGCAAGCGCAAGCTGACGATTCCTCCCGGGCTGGGCTATGGCGCCCGCGGAGCCGGCGGGGCGATCCCGCCCAACGCCACGTTGATCTTCGACGTCGAACTGCTTGGCATCAAGTAAGCCTCTCCGCATGGACGGCTCGCGAGAGCAGTTTTTTACCCCCTGCCCTCGCGGGCTTGAGTCCGTTCTCGCCGATGAACTCAAGGAATTAGACGCCCGGAGTCTTGCGCCGACGCAAGGAGGAGTTGGATTTACTGGGCCGTTCGATCTCTGTTATCGCGTCAATCTCGAAAGCCGGATTGCCAGCCGCGTGCTCTGGCGCGTCTGGCAGGGGCCCTATCGTAGCGAGCAGGACCTCTACGAGGCGGCTGCCGCGTTGCCCTGGCGCGACTGGTTCTCTGCGGATCGCACCATAAAAGTGAAAGTCAGCGCGCAGCAATGCCCGCTCAAGAGCCTCGACTTCGTCACCCTCCGGATCAAAGACGCCGTCTGCGATACCTTCGTGAAAGCCGTACGGGCTCGTCCCAGCGTGGACACGGCGAATCCAGACGTTCGAATCGACGCGTTTCTGGACGCGCAGCAGGCCACGCTCTATCTCGATACGTCCGGCGAGCCGCTCTTTAAGCGCGGCTTCCGGGCAGCGCGGACCGACGCGCCGCTGCGAGAAAATCTCGCCGCCGGTATTTTGACACTGACAGGGTGGACGCCGGATCAGGCGTTGCTGGACCCCATGTGCGGAGGCGGCACGTTCCTGCTGGAGGCGGCCCAGATCGCCCGGCGCATCGCGCCGGGGCTCGGCCGCCACTTCGCGTTCGAGAAGCTGAACCGGTTTCAGGACAAGTCGTGGCAAGCACTCTGCGAAGCCAGCCGCGCACAGCAACAGCCGGCGAGACCGCTCAGGATCTATGGAAGCGACGTCAACGGCAACGTGCTGTCGGCGGCGATGGCCAACCTGGAAGCAGCCGGTCTTGCGGATGCCGTGAGCCTGAAGCAAGTCAGCGTGCTGGACGTGAAGCCGCCGGTGGAGGCAGGCATCCTCGTGATGAATCCGCCATACGGGATTCGCACGGGCGAGGAAGCAGACCTGGCCGACCTCTATCCGCGCCTGGGCGACGTGTTGAAGCAGCGCTTCGCCGGCTGGCGTGCCTCTATCTTCACCGCCGATCTGCGTCTGCCCAAGCTGATCCGCCTCACTCCGTCCCGCCGCACGCCGCTCTTCAATGGCGCCCTCGAATGCCGGCTCTACGAGTTCAAGCTCGTGGAGGGTTCGATGCGCCGAACAATACCGAAACAAGCGGGAGAGGCGTGACATGGCGCGTGGATTCGCATTGGCGATCGGCGGAGGAGTCCTGGCGGCTGCGATCGGATGCGCGGTCATGCCGCCGGCCGAAGTCCTCCGGGAAAAGCAATTGCCGGTCATGGCGCTGCTTGGCAAGGTCCGCGACGAGGTGAAGCGCGAACAGGGCGCGGAGGAGGCTCAGGTCCTGCCGGGGCTGGCCGATCCAGCGACGAATGCCGTGCTGTTCAAGCTGCCGCTCGTCGTGCAGACCTTGACGGAGCCCTGGCAGGGTTTTGAGATTCTCGCACAGCGGGTGTTTCGCGTGGCGGTGGCGCCCTTGCGGCTCCACCCGGTGGCGGAGCTGGCGACGGCATTGCACGATATGCTCGGCCGTCCGGCTGCGCTGGGCGCGCTGACGGCTCCTCCCGTCTCGGACAAGCCGGAAGATCATCTCGCCTATCTCGAAGCCGTGCTCGTCGAGGCCGACCGGCATCGGGAACGCGCGATCGAGGCATTGAGCGAGTCCGAACGGCAGTTTCTCTTCGAACATGCGATGTTCCTGGCCGACAATTTCGTGCCGCAACTGTCTGAGCAGAACGAGGACCAGCGCATCCGCGCGCTCCTCAATAACCGGTTTTTCAAGCTGACGGCCGATCGAATAGACGCCGCAGCACTGCTCGCCGCAGCGCAGGCCGTTGCGAGTTTGGCAGACGAAGACTGGCTGCGGGCGGCGCGAGCGGCCTTCGACACCCTATCGTCCCGGCCACAAGCATTGCCATGGGTGACGGGCATGGTGGTGCTGGCGAAGGAGACGCCGGCAGGATGGATTGTCATCGGGGGGCGGGGCTCCAATACCTATCGCGATGCAGGACAGCGGGTCGCGCTGCTGCTCGACCTCGGCGGAAACGACAGCTATGCCGGTTTCGCCGCTCCGATGAACGAGACGCAGGGTATCAGCGTGGTCATCGATCTCGAGGGCGACGATGTGTACGAGGCGGGTCCGTTGGGACTGGCCACCGGACGGCTCGGGGTGGGGATGCTGGTGGATCTTTCGGGAAACGATCAGTATCGCCTCGCGGCTGGGAGCGGCGGCGCGGGTTTCGCGGGAATCGGCCTGCTGGTCGACCAGGAGGGCGACGATCGCTACGAGGGATCCCGTTTCACGCAAGGCGCGGCGATCGGTGGAATAGGCCTGCTTCTGGATCGATCCGGACACGACGACTACAGCAGCTTCGGCTATGCGATCGGGTTCGGGGGGCCCCTCGGAATCGGCGCGGTCGTCGATCTGACGGGCAACGATGTGTACCAATGCGGGCATCGCTACGCGAGCGGGTATAACCGGGTTGAGGCGCCTGATGCCAAGCCCGGCGCGGCGCGCTATCAGTATGACTGTTTCGGCATCGGCGCCGGCGTCGGCCAGCGGATCCTGCCGAAACAGGAGCCGCCGGTTGTCGAAGACGTCGCCGGCGGGATCGGGCTGGTCCTGGATCAGGGAGGCGACGACCGCTACTCCAGTTCGAACTTTTCGCAGGGACTCGGCTACTACTTCGGCGCCGGCATCAAGATAGATGAGCGCGGCAACGACGTGCATGAGGCGGCGCGCTACGGACATGGCGCAGCTGCTCATTTCGGGGTCGGCCTGTTCGTGGACCGCGCAGGTGTCGATCGCTATGGATCGACCGGGCCGTTTTATAACGGAGCGGCGGCCTGGGATCGCAGTGTTGCGCTGGCTATCGATGATGGAACAGACGACGATATCTACGACCTGTCACGCTCCACGGGACTCGGCATCGCCGATCGCCGGGCCTGGAGTCTCTTCATCGACGCGGGCGGGAGGGATCAGTATCGGGTGCCTCAGGGGATGGGCTTTGCGCAGCCCGGCAGTGTCAGCGGCTTTTTTGATCTGGGCGGGGAGGATCGGTACGAGACGGCAATGCCGGCGCGTCAGGGCGCGGTCCTGCGTCGTAATGGGCCGGGCGGCCTGTTTGTCGACCGCTGATTGAGCCCGCATTATCCATGAAGGTTTCTACTCCACCCGCCGATACGCCGCTGCCCGGGACAGCCATGCCCTGGGTTTGCGGGTGGGTGGATTCGACATGGGAGGAGCGGTATCATAGGCCATCAATCCATTCAACGGGGATTCGGCGTAGCATGTAAGGAATGAGCGGCCGCTCCGACGAAGGGGTATCCACAGAAAGGAAGACGTATGGACCAGAAAACCGTGAAAGCCGTGCCCAGGCCGGCGATCCCCGATCCGATCAAGAAAGTGACGAAAAGCGAATCGGAGTGGAAAGCCGTGCTGACGGCGGAGCAGTTCGATGTGCTCCGCCACGAAGGGACCGAGCGGCCCTTTACCAATACGTATCACGACAACCACGCAGCGGGCATGTACAACTGCGCCGGCTGCGATCTGCCGCTGTTCTCATCCGAACAGAAGTTCGACAGCGGCACCGGCTGGCCGAGCTTCTGGCAGCCGATCGATCCGCGGGTCGTCGGCACCACCGTCGATCGCAAGTTCTTCCAGACGCGGACCGAGGTCCACTGCGCGCGGTGCGACGGTCACCAAGGCCATGTCTTTCCAGACGGGCCCAAGCCCACGGGCCTGCGCTACTGCATCAACTCGGCGGCGCTGACATTCGTACCGGCGTAGGCCGGCATGGAATTGTCCCGCTATTTGTTTCGTGCCTTGACGACCACGGCGCTCACATCGTCCAGGCGGACGGCCGCATCGTAGAAATCCATCCCCGCCAGTTGCGTCACGTGCACGGCGTGCGCACCCACTTTCGTCACCGTGCCTTCCAGCTCCTGCCCTGAGCGCATTTTCAGCTTGACGCGTTTGCCCACCTGGTGTTCGAGCGTCTTGCCGATCCAGGAGGGCTCGTTCACCTCGATGCCGACGTCGTCGGCGTGGAGTTCCGGTGCCGTGAAAAGCAGACCGGTCAGGAAGCAAACGGCGATGGCTGCGGAACGGATTGACGACACGAAACTGGTGCGCATAATGACCTCCTGTTTTAAGGGTGGCCGGGTTATAGCAGAATGAGCCGGTGTGCTCAAGGCATTGCTGCGAGCTTCGTCTCTCACCTGCAATCGGCTTGGAGCCGTGGTGTGCGTGCAATTAAGCGACGGGCGGCACTGCGTTTGACATCTCCTTATCGCATATGCAATTATATGGCCGTTAGTCGGCAGGCGGAGCGAAGAGCCGGCAAGGGGGTGCGCATGAAAACCATCTCGGTGCGAGAGCTGCAGAAATGCATCAAGGAATGCGTGGATCATTCACAGAAAGCCTGCGTGGTCGTGACGCGGCATGGCAGGCCATCGGCGATGCTCATCGGCGTCGAGGGGAAAGACTGGGAGCACCTCGTGACACATACGGCGCCCGAGTTGGCGAAGCACATTGCCGGGAAGCCGCGTCGCGCCAGACCGAAGCAGGTCCTGCCTGTCCAGGAAAAGCCGAAGCTTGAACAACCGGTACCGGCGCAATCAGGGCAAGCGGAGCAGACTCAGCCATCGGAATTTCTTCAGATCGTCCGCCGGTTCATTCCGGGCCTGTAATGCGATGGCTCTGTTCGATGGGGCAGCGCAGAGTATTTCTGCATAGTCAAAAGACCATGCAGAAACACTAGACGGGAAGGAGCTTCGGACGTGATGTGGTCGGCCTTTAACTGGAAGCAAGTGGGTGTCTGGGCACTGACCGTTGTCCTGGCTGTGCTCTTTCTCCTGGCCGGAGGCGGTAAGCTCATAGGGGCGCCGAAGCAGGTTGACAACTTTGCCCACTGGGGCTACGCCGCATGGTTTGTTTATGTCATCGGTGCCGTTGAAGCGGCCGGGGCGATCGGGTTGCTCCTGCCTCGCTTTGCCGGGTTTGCAGCACTCCTGCTTGGCGGCACGATGCTCGGCGCCTCGCTCACGCATTTGGTCCATCATGAAATGATGGCTGTCCCCATTCCGCTTGTCATTCTGGGTCTTCTCGCGGTGGTCGGCTATGCCCGCCGTGGCCCGGTGCTGGCGCTCTACGATCGGCTGACAGACGGTTAGAATCCGCTCGGCTCCGATAACAACACAAGAGCCGCCCCCGATCATCCGCCAATCATCCGATCGGGAGCGGCTCTTGCTTGATTCCCAGTTCGTCTTGTCTACACCGATTGCCTCGTGCCCCGTACCCCGCGGCCTGTTATTATTTAGGCTGTGGCGTGTAGCGCAGGTACGGCTTCACAGTTTTGAAGCCGGGGAACATTTTCTTGGCGTCCTCGTCGTTGACGGCAGGTGTGATGATGCAATCCTCGCCGTTCTTCCAGTTGGCCGGCGTGGCCACCTTATGCTTGGCGGTCAGTTGCAGCGAATCGATCACGCGCAGCAGTTCGTCGAAGTTCCGTCCGCACGAAGCCGGGTAGGTCAGCATGAGCTTGACCTTCTTGTCCGGCCCGACGATAAACACGGAGCGCACCGTCATATTGTCGAGCGCGTTCGGGTGGATCATGTCGTAAAGCTGCGCGACCGTTTTCTCGGGGTCGGCGATCAGCGGATAGTTGACGGTCGTGTGCTGCGTCTCGTTGATGTCGCCGATCCAGCCCTTGTGGGCGTCGATCGGATCCACGCTGATCGCAATGACTTTCACGCCGCGCTTCTTCAGCTCCGGCATGATCTTGGCGACCGTGCCCAACTCGGTCGTGCAGACCGGGGTGAAATCCTTGGGGTGCGAGAAGAGAATGCCCCAGCCCCCGCCGAGCCAGTCGTGAAAGGTGATCTTGCCTTCGGTCGTGTCCGCCGTGAAGTTCGGCGCTTCGTCTCCCAATCGCAGTGCCATGGTCGGCCTCCTTGTGAATACACGGTGAGAGCAAACGAAATAAACGGCTTGTGCTACAGGATGCAGGATACTGTGCAGCGCCGGGCAAGTTCAATAGGGCCGAGGTGGTTGGACCCCTCCATCCCCTGTTGCGCAGCCCGTTCCAGCGTTTGACTCCCTCTACCCCATCTGTTAGATTTCCCCTCCGAGCGCTGGTCCTGACCGGACCGCGCTCATATCTTCTCGATTGCACAGAGTCCCCATCGTCTAGCCTGGCCTAGGACGCCGGCCTTTCAAGCCGGCAACACGGGTTCGAATCCCGTTGGGGACACCAGCCTTCGCCCTCCTACGCGAAACGCTCGGCGGGCTTCGGCTGGCAAGCCGTGCCAACCGTATCGCCGCCGGAGAAAACCCCTAAGAGTGGTTGTTCTTAAAACCGATGATGTCATACACCCGTAATTCATTAGAGGCCTTACAATGAAGACCCATAAAGCTCTTGCGCAAACCCTCAGCCTGCTGTTTCTCGGCGTCCTCCTCCTCGGCGCGGCCGATGACAAGAAGGCGCCGCCGGTTCCTCAGGGCGAGCCGAAAGGCAAGGATGCGGCCCCGATGGTGCTCATCTCCGAGGGGGAGTTCACCATGGGGACGGAGGAGGTGGGGAATCAAACGCATCAGGGCAATCCCAACGAAAACCCGGAGCATGTCGTCAAGCTGCGCGCCTATTATATCGATCAATTCGAAATGACGGTGGACCGCTACGCCAAGTTTCTCGATGCGACCAAGCACGATCCGCCGCTGTGGGACGAGGATGCGACCGCGTCGGCCAGCGACCGTCCGGTGGTCGGCGTGACGTGGCAGGATGCGGCCGACTATTGCACGTGGGCCGGGAAACGCCTGCCGACCGAGGCGGAATGGGAAAAGGCGGCCCGCGGGACGGACAAGCGGCGGTTTCCCTGGGGCCAGATGCAGCCGTTCGTGGACATCGTCAATTACAACCGCGGCATCTGGGTGAGCTATCCGGTGACGCTGGCGTCGGTCACGAGCGGGCTGGACGGCATGAGCATCCGGCACGGCTTGAAGACGGGCGGCACGAGCCCCTACGGCCTGTATCATATGTCCGGCAACGCGAGCGAGTGGGTGGCGGACTGGTATGACGGCGAGTATTACGGGAAGAGTCCGAAAGAGAATCCGACCGGACCGGAGAAGGGCGACAAAAAGACGATCCGGGGCGGAAGCTGGAGCGATCCGCCTCGCAATCTCCGCGTCACGGCCCGCTTCAAGGCCACGCCGGATTTTCAGGACTCGACCATCGGTTTCCGCTGCGTGATGGACGCGTCGAAATAAACGGGGAATGGTTTATGGATGATGGTTGATGAAGATGGTCATCGCCTCCAGCACGTCACGCTCAACCATCCACCATTAACCATCAACCATGCCTCTCCAGATCGGCGATCCTGCTCCTGCCTTCTCGCTCCCCGGCACCGACGGACGGACCTGCTCGCTCGACGGCCTGTCGGACAAGCCGGTGCTCGTTGTCGTGTTCTCCTGCAACCATTGTCCCTATGTGCAGGCCTATGAAGACCGGCTCGTCGCGATCCAGCGTGACTATGCCGGGCGCGGCGTCCAATTGATTGCGATCAATTCCAATGACGATGTGAATTATCCGGAAGACAGTTTCGATCAGATGGCGATACGCGCCGGGGCCAGGGGGTTCAACTTTTTGTATTTGCGCGATGCGTCCCAGGATGTCGCCCGGACCTATGGCGCCACGCACACCCCGCAGCTCTTTGTGTTCGACCGTGCCCGGTCGCTTCGCTATACGGGCAAAATCGACGACAACTGGCAGAACCCCAGGGCCGTCACGCGGCAATACCTCCGTGATGTCCTCGATGCGCTGCTTGCCGATCGCGCTCCTGCCGAATCTCAGACGCATGCAATCGGCTGCACGATCAAGTGGAAATAGTCTGTGGCGGGACGGGATCTCGATGAACGAGCGTGGACGTTCCTGATCGCCGGGATCATTCTGCTGGGAATCACCTATGCCGTACTCAAGCCTGCCCCTGCATCGAAGCCGGGGCCCGCCCTTCCACCCGTTCCGCAGCTCGATCCGGCGATGATTCCGCTGGCGACGGGCGAAGAACCAATCGACGTCCTGTTCATCAAGTCCGGCTGCCCGATGTGCCACACGATCCCGGGTATCCAGGGGGCCGACGGACGTGTCGGTCCGAAGCTCGTCCTGGGAACGACAGGATCTCAACGACTGGCAGACCCGCGCTATCGAGGGCAGGCGAAAACGGTGCGCGACTATATCACCGAATCGGTGCTTGAGCCGGATGCCTACGTGGTCAGTGGCTATCCGGATCAGACGATGCCGAGGTGGTATGGGCAGAAACTCAGCGCCGCGGCCCTGGACAAAATTGCAGCCTACATCGAGGCGCTCAAAGAAGACTCTTGAGCGCGATTGATCCGGGCATGACGAGCGCCGCGGGGGCGCTACATTTTTTTCATTGCCCCAGGCGTCGCTTTCAGCGTGAAGGAGCCAACGTCCGAGACTGGTTTCGGGGCGACGGCCGGTGCTCCGGGCTTGGCAGCGGCAGCGGGCTCCTCATCAGTCTTGAGGCCGGCGAGCTTGATCTTCAGGCGCAGGTTATTCGCGCTGTCGGCGTTCATGAGCGCCTGATCCAGCGAGATTTTCCCGTCGCGGTACAGACTGAAGAGCACGTAGTCGAACGTCTGGCAGCCTTCCTGGACGCCTTGCTCCATGGCTTCCTTGAGCGTATCAATCTCGCCTTTTTTGACCAGGTCCTTGACGCGCGGGGTATCCATCATGACTTCCATGGCGGCGACACGTTTGCCGTCCACACCTGGAATCAGTCGTTGCGACACGATCGAGCGCAGGTTCAACGACAGTTGGAGATAGATCTGTGCGTGGCGTTCCGCCGGGAAGAAGTTCATGACCCGCTCGATCGCCTGGTTGGCGTTGTTGGCGTGCAGGGTGCCCAGGCACAAATGGCCGGTTTCGGCGAAGGTCATGGCCGCTTCCATCGTTTCCAGGTCGCGGATCTCGCCGATGAGGATGACGTCGGGCGCCTGGCGCAGGGTGTTCTTGAGCGCGGCATGGAACGACATCGTGTCGAACCCGATTTCGCGCTGCGTGATGACCGACCGCTTGTGCTTGTGGACGAACTCGATCGGGTCCTCCACCGTGATGATGTGACCCGGGGAGTTCACGTTCCGGTGATCGATCATGGCCGCGAGCGACGTGGATTTGCCGGATCCGGTGGCGCCGACCACGAGCACGAGCCCGCGCTTGGACATGATGATGTCCTTGATGATCGGCGGGAGGCCCAACTTGTCGATCGGCACGATCTCGACCTTGATCTGCCGGATGACGAATCCGACGTTCCCCCGCTGGCGGAAGATGTTCACGCGGAACCGGCCCATGTCCGGATAGAACAAGGCCAGATTCATCTCGTTATTTTCCTCGAATTCTTTTTTCTGCTTGTCCCGCATCACGTCGTTGGCCAGCGTTTCGAGCATTTCGTTGGTGAAGGCGGCCGAGCCGACCGGCTGGGTCACGCCCTCGACCCGGTACATCGGCGGCAGGCCTTCCGTCAGATAAATATCCGACGCGTTTCGTTCCACCATGACTTTCAAAATATCGCGGATGTTCATCGTGTGCCTCCAGGCTGCGATAGCGTTCCAGGAACTGCTGCGCGACGCCGCTAGGCCGCGGGCGCAGCGGGCGCGCCGGGGGTGCCCGCTGCGCCGGGCGCGCCGAACAGATTCGCAGTCATGCTGCGGGACTGCGCCTCCGCTTTCGTGATCAAACCCTTGGTGACCAGGTCGACCAACGCCATGTCCATCGTCTGCATGCCGTCTTTTTTGCTGACCTGCATTATGCCGGGGATTTGATGGAGCTTGGCCTCGCGGATGAGATTCCGGACCGCGCTGGTGCCGACCATGATCTCCAGCGCCGCCGCCCGGCCCCCGCTCTTTTTCTTGAGCAGCGTTTGAGTGATGACGCCCTCGATGGATTCCGAGAATTGGGAGCGAATCTGTGCCTGCTGGTTCGGCGGGAAGACGTCGATGATACGATCGACGGTCTTCGGCGCGCTGGATGTGTGCAGGGTGCCGAAGACCAGGTGGCCGGTCTCGGCTGCGGTGAGGGCCAGCTGGATGGTATCGAGGTCCCGCATTTCGCCGACGAGGATGATGTCCGGGTCTTCGCGCAACGCCGATTTGAGCGCGTTGGCGAACGAATGCGTGTGCGGCCCGAGTTCGCGCTGGCTGACCAGGCATTTCTTGGATTTGTGCACGAACTCGATCGGATCCTCGACGGTCAGAATATGGCCTTCGAAGGTGTCGTTGAGGTAATCGATCATGGCCGCCAGGGTCGTGGACTTGCCGGATCCCGTCGGACCGGTCACGAGGACGAGCCCCTTCTCCTTGTCGCAGAGCTCGCGCAGGATCGGCGGCATTCCCAATTGCTCCAGGGCCAGGATCTTTGTCGGAATGGTCCGGAAGACGGCCGCTTCGCCGCGCCGCTGCATGTAGACGTTGACGCGGAAGCGGGCGATCTCGCCCATTTCGAACGAGAAGTCGCATTCGTGGGTTTCCTGGAACACCTTTCGCTGGGTGTCGTTCATCATGTCGAAGACCATGTTATGGACTTCGTCTTTGGACAGGGCCGGGTGTTCGAGTTTTTTGAGTTCTCCGTGGATGCGCAGCATGGGCGGTTCGGCCGAACTCAGGTGACAGTCGGATGCGCCCTGCTGGACGCCGAAGGTGAGCAACTGAGTGATATCCATGACGAGCCTCCGCTATCAGCGTAATGTGATCAAGTATAGCTCAATTTTTACGAACGGGCCGGGCCGGAGTGGGAGCCCCACGGCTTTACAGCCGTGGCCCCCACGTGACTTCGGCGTAACCCGCCGAAGCGTATCCGCCTTCGCCCCGACCTCCGCCAAGGCTTCTGTGGCCGCCGAAGCTTCAGCGAAGGCGGCAAGGCTTCGGCGGATACCCGCCCCGCATTCATCCACGGGTTAAGCCTACTCCGCCGAAGTAGCCTCGGCTACGAAGGCCGGGCACCCGTGGCCTTCTGCGAAGGCGGGTAAATTGTGACCTAAACCGGTTTTGGGTGCAAGCCCCTCCCGTTCTTTCCGCCGGCCCTGCCCGGCGGCCGGCTCGGCGTCAGATCACCTTCAATTCGCGCCCTGCCTGCCCGAAGGCGGCGAGCGCGCGATCCAACTGTGTCCGGCTGTGCTCTGATGTCACGGTGACCCGGATGCGGCTGGTCTCTTTGGGCACGGTCGGCGGGCGGATGGCCGGCGCGTAGACGCCTAATTCAAGCAGCCGACCGGCCATCGCGACGGTCTTCTGCGCCTCACCGATGACGATCGGCAGGATCGGGCTGGCGCTGCCGGTGAGTTGAAAGCCTAGGCGCGTCAAGCCGGCGTGCAGATAATTCCGATTGTTCCACAGCCGCGTCCGCCGATCCGGCTCTGCCTGCAAGACGTGGAGCGCCGCCACCGTCGCTGCCGCCGTGGCCGGCGGCGGGGCCGTCGCGAAGAGAAACGTCCGGGCTGTGTTGATCAGGTACTGGATCAGGCCGGCCGGTCCGGTCACGTAGGCGCCGCTCGTGCCGAGCGCCTTTCCCAGCGTGCCCATGTGAAAGGGCAGGCGCGATTCCACGCCATAGTGTTCCAGCGTTCCACGGCCCTGCGCGCCCATGACGCCGGTTCCGTGCGCGTCATCCACGAACAGGCGTGCGCCGTATCGGTCCGCCAGATCGATCAGGTCCGGCAACGGCGCAAGGTCGCCGTCCATGCTGAACACGCCTTCCGTCACGATCACCGTGTCGCGTTTCGCGGGCCGTTTGGCCAGCAGCGATTTCAGATGCGCCATGTCATTGTGGCGATAGACACGCAGGTGTGCGCCGCTGAGTCGGCAGCCGTCGATCAAACTGGCGTGGCAGAGCCGGTCGGCGAGGATCAGGCCGCCCGCGCCGATCAGGGCGGGGATCACGCCGAGATTGGCGAGGTAGCCGGATCCGAACACCAAGGCCGCTTCCGTGCCTTTAAACTTGGCGAGCGCAGTTTCCAGTTCTTCATGCGGCGGCAGGGTCCCCGACACCAGCCGGGCGGCGCCGGCCCCCACGCCGAACTGCTCGGTGGCCTGGATCGCCGCGCGCTTCAAGACCGGATGGGTGGCCAGGCCGAGATAATTGTTCGACGCCACCAGAATGATTGGGCGGCCCTCGAGGACGACCTCGGATTCTGAGGCGAACTCGACCGTGCGCAGGCGGCGCAAGAGATGGTGTCGCTCAAGTTGACGGAGGCGTTGTTCAAACATGCCCGGGCTGTCTCCGGAGAAATCACCCTCAGGGATCGGCTTGCGGCAGGTACGCTACCCTGCAGGCGACAACCCTGTCAATGCGCGGTCGCGTGGCGCCCGACGCATTGACAAGCACGAAGCAACCTGCGTATAAGCGCGACGGCGGCGAAAAAATGAGCTATCGAATCAAACACGAAGCGAAGACCATCCACGCGGACGAAGCCCATCTGCTGAGCGGGATGGAACGGCTGCTGGTGTCGCTGGAACAGAACCGCCGAAGTGTGCTCATCGGCGCGCTGGTGGCCGTGTGTGCCATCGCGGCGGTTGGCGCCGCGCTCTGGTACGATGCGCGGCAGGATGAGGCTGCGGCAGACCTGCATCGACAGGCCACGCAACGGCATCTCGACCGTTCCGCTGATACCCTCGCCAAAGCCGAAGACAATCTCAAGCAGGCGATCGTGCTCTATCGCCGCGTCGCCGAGGAGCACCCGCGCAGCCGCAGCGCGCAACTCGCCCTGTTTCAACTCGGCAACGCGCTGGTGCAGATCAATGACGTGAAGGGCGGGGTCGAGGCCTACAGCAAGTACGTGGCGACCTATGGCACGAACAAGATGATGCTGGGACTGGTCTACCAGCGGCTGGCCTACGCGCACTTGCTCAATGGGGACCGGGAAGCGGCCGCCAAGGCGTTTCTGAATGTCGTGGGGCTGCCGGGGACGCTGAACAAGGATCACGTCCTGTTCGAACTCGGCAAGCTGGAAGAGTCCTTCTCCCGTCCGGAAGGCGCCCTGGCCTACTATCAGGATCTGATCAAGGTGTTCCCGGATTCGCCGTTCGCCGGAGAAGCCACGGTTCGGATGAAGGCGCTGGAAGCCAAAAAGACTCCTGCCAGTGGCACGCCTGTCACCTCGCCGCCTGCCGGCATGCCTGCCACACGCTGAGCGCCCACTCGGGCGACGCGTCTCTATTCATTATCGTCCGACGATAAGCAGGTCGCCGACTTTGATCGAGCGGCCGGACAACTTGTTGCGGGCTTTCAACTCGTCGATCGTCAGACGGAACCGCTTGGCAATCTTGCCGAGGTTATCTCCCATCCGCACGCGGTACAAGCCGGATCGTTCTCCTCGGTTTTTCTTGGCCTGTGCGATGAGAGGAGGCGGTGTCCAGGGCTTGATCGTGGCCAGCGCCTGCTCGACCGTGTCGCGGGTTCCCACCGGCACCTTGAGGTGGTAGGCCGGATCGTCGGGCGGGGTGACGTCCCGGCGCAGCTCCGGATTCAACCGGTGCAGCTCCGCGTAGGGGATCTCGGTGGCGGCGGCGATGGCGCGCAGGGCGAGGGGTCGCGAGACGACGATTTCCTCGAACCGATGAATATCCGGGGGGGCTTCTTCGAAACCGTACTGATCGGGATTCTTGGCGATGATGGCCGCGGCCATGAAGCGGGGCACATATTCCCTCGTTTCCCGCCGGATGAATTTGGTCTGCGCAATTTCCCAAAAGGTTTCCGCCTTGGCTTTACGGAGCGCCCGCTGGATCTTCCGTTCGCCGGCATTGTACGCGGCCATCGCGAGCGGCCACGTGCCGAACAGATCATAAAGGTCCCGCAGGTAGCGTGCCGCGGCGACGGTGGATTTGATCGGATCCCGGCGTTCATCCACGTAGTCGTCCACCCGCAGTCCGTAGATTTTTCCGGTCGCCTTCATGAATTGCCAGGGGCCCGCCGCGCGCGCCCGGGAATAGGCTTTCGGATTGAAGCCGCTTTCCACGAGCGAGAGAAACACCAAATCGCCCGGTAATTGAAATTGCGTGAAGATCTTTTCGACCAGCGGCTTGTAATGATTCAGACGGGTGAGCCACTGATCGAAGTGATCGCGCTTGGACGTCTGAAAATAGCGGATGTGGCGTTCGACCCGGGCGGTCCGGATCAGCGGGATGTGCGACAGGTGTTCTTCGAGCTCTTCGATCGTATCCGGCAAACCGTCAGCCGTGTCTTTACGGGCGAACAGGGTCTTAAACCGCCAGAGGAGTTGCGGGGGTTGGGGCTCCGGCAGCTCGCCAAGCGCCGCGGCTTCCAGATCCGGGGCCTCCGCGTCTGCGACCAGGTCCGCTTCCTGCGCGTTCGTGTCTTCCGCCGGCTCGCCGTCCGGAGAATCCGCGTCCGACGCGATCTCCGTATCGTCGGTCGCGTCGCCGTCCGCTGCGTCTGCCGCATCCGGTTCCGGCCCGTCCTGGGCCTGGTCCGGGTCCTCCGGTTCCTCCTGTTTCGTTCCGTTGTCGGCGAGCACCGGCTGGTCGGCAGCCTGTGGATCGGCGGGAGCCGGCTCCAGCACCGTGTCGTCGAACGCCGCTTCGCGAAATGGTTGGAGGCCAAGATCAAGCCGTTCTGCCAGGATCGGCGATTCGCCGATCGACATGAACAGACTCAGTGTCAACGCACCCAGCGCGATGGCATGCGAACGGTCGTGTTTTCTCCGGCGCGCGAGTTGCGAGGCTTTTTTCTGCATGGAAAGTCAGCGTAAAGGCGGGCCTAAAGCTTGTCAAGTGAATCTCTGTGACGCGATCGCGCGACGTGCGAGCGGGGCATCGCGCGCGTTCCATACGCGCGCGTTTTTGAGGCGCCGGTCGCCTTGACCGAGGCCGGAATCCTGTGATAGCGTAGCGCCCTTCCTGCCGTCTGAGCACGATCTGGAACGTACTGAAGGGACCATCCATGCTGAAACGGTATTTGCTCGCTCCTGGACCGACGCCGGTGCCGCCGGAAGTGTTGCTGGCCATGGCCCGGCCCATCATCCATCATCGGGCGCCGGAGTTCGACCCCATCTTTGCCGAGGTGCGGGAGGGGTTGAAATGGCTGTTCCAGACCAGACACGACGTCCTGATGCTGGCGTCGTCCGGAACCGGCGGGATGGAAGGGTCCGTGTCGAACTTTTTATCTCCCGGCGACAAGGCCCTGTTCGTGAACGGCGGCAAATTCGGCGAGCGCTGGGGCAAACTGTGCAAGACCTTCGGCGTGCAGGCGGCGGAGATCAAAGTGGAGTGGGGCCATGCGGTGAATCCGCAGGCCGTCGCGGATGCGCTGAAGAAAGATCCGTCCATCAAGGCCGTCTACGTGCAGGCGAGCGAAACGTCCACCGGCGTGTCGCACGATGTGAAGACGCTGGGCGAAATCGTCAAGGGGTACGACGATACGATTCTCGTGGTGGATGCGATCACGGCGCTCGGCGTGTTCGACATCAAGACCGACGCGTGGGGGCTGGATGTGGTCATCACCGGTTCGCAGAAGGCGTTGATGCTGCCGCCCGGCATGGCGTTTGTGAGCGTGAGCGAGAAGGCCTGGCGGCTGGCTGAGAAAGCCAAGAACGCCGCGTTCTATTTCAACTTCAAGAAGGAACGCGACAATCAGATCAAGAATCAGACGACGTTTACGCCGACCGTGTCCTTGATCATTGGATTGCAGGAAGTCTTCAAGATCATGAAGGCGGAAGGATTGGACAAGATGTTCGCGCGGCAGGGTAAACTCGCGCAGGCGATGCGGGAAGGCATCAAGGCGGCCGGCCTGGCGTTATTCCCAAAAGAATCGCCGAGCGATGCGCTGACGGCCGTCTGCGCGCCGGACGGGATCGACGGGCAGGCGGTCTATAAGAATCTCCGCGTGCAGTACGGTATGACGGCGGCCGGCGGGCAGGATCATCTGAAGGGAAAGATCTTCCGTCTCTCCCACATGGGATACGCGGACACCTTCGACGTGATTGCGGCACTGGCGGCGACCGAAATGGTCCTGAAGGGGCTCGGCCATCCGGTCAAGCTCGGCAGCGGGGTCGGCAAGGCGCAGGAAATTTTGATGGTCAAGTAACGAGGAGTCAATGAGCGGCACCAACGCCATGAAAATTCTGGTCAGCGACAGCCTCTCGAAGCAGGGCATTGCCATTCTGGAGAAGGCCGGCTTCACGGTGGACGTGAAGACCAAGCTGCCGAAGGAAGAGCTGATCAAAGAGATCAAGCAATACGACGGCCTCATCGTACGATCCGGCACGAAGGTCACGGCCGACGTGATCGCGGCGGCCGTGCGGCTGAAAGTCATCGGCCGGGCGGGCTCGGGCCTCGACAACGTGGATACCCAGGCAGCGACCAAGCGCGGCATCGTCGTCATGAACACGCCGGGCGGCAACACGGTCACGACCGCCGAACACACGATGTCGATGATCTTCGCCATGAGCCGGCGGATTCCCCAGGCCACGGCGTCGGTCAAGGCCGGCAAGTGGGAAAAAGACAAGTTCATGGGCGTGGAACTCTACAACAAGACGCTCGGTATCGTGGGCATTGGCCAGATCGGCGGCTATCTCTCGAAGCTGGCGCAGGGCGCCTCGATGAACGTGATCGCCTACGATCCCTACCTGGCGCCGGAGCGGGCGGAGAAGATGGGCGTGGAATTGGTGGACCTGCCGGAACTGTTCACGCGGGCGGACATCGTCTCCGTCCACACGCCGCTGACGGCGGAGACGAAGTCGCTGATCAATGCCAAGGTCATTGCGACGATGAAGCAAGGCGTGATGATCGTCAACTGCGCGCGCGGCGGCATTATCAACGAAGCGGATCTGGTGGAGGCGCTGAAGTCGAAGAAAGTGGCGGCCGCGGCGTTCGATGTGTTCGAGGAGGAACCGGTCAAGCCGGACAATCCGCTGCTGGCGCTGGATAATTTCGTCTGCACGCCGCACATCGGGGCGCAGACGGGCGAGGCGCAGGAGAACGTCGCGATCGGGATCGCCGAACAGGTCGTGGACTACTTCACGAAGGGCATCGCGCGCGGAGCGGTCAACATTCCGTCCATCCCGCCGGATCTGCTGCCCAAGCTGCAGCCGTACCTGGCGCTGGCGGAGAAAATCGGCATGCTGCAATCGCAGTTGTATGAGGGCGGTCTGGAGCGGGTGACGGTCGAATATAATGGTGAGGTGGCCGGCCTCTCGGTGGCGCCCCTCACGATCGCGGTGCTGAAGGGGCTGTTAACGCCGATCCTGGAGGACGTCGTCAATTACGTGAACGCGCCTGTAATTGCGAAGGAGCGCGGCATTGAAGTGAAAGAGGTCAAGAGCAGCGATGCCGGCGATTTTACCAGCGTGATCCGCGTGCGCGTCGAAGCCGGCAAGAAGGCGCACCGCCTGGCCGGGACCCTCCATAACCGCAAGGAGCCCCGCATCATCGAGATCGATGACTTTCAGGTCGAGGTGGTGCCGGAAGGGCACATGATGCTCATTCTCAATGAAGACAAGCCGGGGGTGATCGGGGCGGTGGGGCAGGCGCTGGGGGATCACAACGTCAATATTGCCCGGATGCAATGTGCACGCGAAGATCGGGGCGGCAACGCCCTGCTGATTTTCGGTCTGGATGCCTCGCTGCCGGCCAAGGTGTTGGAGGCCATCAAGCGAGGGAAGCACATTCTCTCCGTCAAGCTGGTCGATCTTTCGCACTGACGCGCGCCCGCGTCGCGCCTGCGTCATGATTGTTCTGCCCGGTCTGTGCCGGGCGATCCATTATTAAGGTGACACTGATGAAGAAAGACGAGCGGTCGCTCGTGCCGTCAGGCATGACCACTATTCTCCCGCACCTGTCCAATGGATGCGTCGTTCGGAACAGACACTCCCGGTTCATCGCAACAGCGAATGGGCGTCCGGTAATCGTTGTGAGGATGGGCCGATGAAAAAGCAGGAACGTTCATTAATCCCTGCTGGCATGGCGACGATCCTTCCGCATGCCGCCCAGCGGGTGCGGCAGATGGAGACCGCCCTGTTGGGCACGCTGGCACGCTGGGGCTATCAGGAAATTATTCCGCCGACCTTCGAGTACCTGGACGTGCTCTCACCCGGCCTCGAGCCGGACGTCATCGAGCAATGCTACAAATTCGCGGACCGGACGACGGGGCGGATGCTGCTGTTGCGCCCGGACGTGACGGCGCAGATCGCCCGAATTGTCGCGATGGGCATGGCGGGCACGGCTTCGCTGCACCGCCTCTGCTACCGGACGACGGTGTTTCGCCATGCGCCTGAGCATGCCGGGCGTGAGCGGGAGATCTTCCAGGTCGGCGCCGAATTGATCGGTGTGGACGGCGTCAGCGCGGACGCGGAGATCATCGCGCTGATGATCGGGTGCCTGGTGCAGATCGGATTGACCTCGTACACCATTTCGTTGGGCCATGTGGGGTTTTTCAAAACCCTTCTGGCCAAGTCCGGCCTCTCCGCGGAAGGCCAGAAACGGGCGGAGCAGGCGGCGGCGCGAAAAGACCTGCCGCGCCTGGAGGAGATTTGCGCGGAGGAACGGATTCCGCGCGGGAAGGCGCGCGCGATTCTCGAAGTGCCGGAACTCTGCGGAGGAGAAGCGGTGCTGGCGCGTGGGCGCGCGCTGGCCGGACGCGATCCCGCATTGCGAGCCACGCTCGACCGGCTGGCACAGGTCTATCGGTTGCTCAAGACTTCCGGCCTGCACGGGCAACTCCTCATCGACCTCGGCGAGTTTCGCGGGTTCGATTACTACGATGGGGTCGTCTTCGACGTGTTTGCCAAAGGGCTTGGGTGCGAAGTGGGCGGAGGGGGCCGGTACAACCACCTCGTAGGACGGTTCGGCCGCGATCTGCCGTCCACTGGTTTCGCCTTCGACATGGACCGGCTGTTCCAGGCGATGGAGGCCGGGGGGAACGGCTACGTCCGTCCTGCCGCGGATTTCTTCCTCGCCGCGCCGGCACGGGCCGGCGACCGGCTGTTCCGCGCCGCGCAGGCGTTGCGCGCAGCCGGCTATTGCGTCGTCCAGGGCCTGTTGTCAGGCACAGGACCGGCAGGCGTTCGCGCTGTTGCCGAGGAAGGTCTCGCGTTGCGGGCATCGGTGGTGGCTCTGATCGGCATGCCGGCCACCGGTACCGACGATGCTCTGGTGATCGCCGGCGCGTCGGTCAAGGGGCGCAAACAGGTCAAGATCAAGGATCTGCCCGAACTGCTTTGAGGAAGGCACCGATCGCGAACGCCATGGCACCCACCGACGTCCTGGATCCGAGATTGCCGCCGCAGAATCTTGAAGCCGAGCAATCGGTGCTGGGCGCCATCCTGCTCGAAAACAGCTCCATGAGCAAAGCGATGGAGATCCTCACCGACGAGGATTTCTACAAAACCGCCCATCGGAAGATTTTTTTGGGCATGCTGGATCTCTCCGAGCACGGCGAGGTGATCGACCAGATCACGCTCACGGAACATCTCAAAGGCAAGGGCGCGCTCGAGTCGGTCGGAGGAGCCGCGTACCTGGCGGAACTGGTCCAGGCGGTCCCGACCGCCGCCAATATCCGCTACCATTGCAAGATCGTCCGGGACAAGGCGCTGCTGCGCGGGCTGATCGGGACGTCCACCGAGGTGATCACGAGAGGCTACGATGGGACGGGATCGGTGGACGACCTGCTCGATTATGCCGAGCGCTCCGTGTTCAGCCTGGCGCAGGGGAAGCTGGGCCGGTCGTTCACGGAACTCAAGCACGCCATCATGGAGAGCCTCGAATTCGTCAACACGCTATTCCAGCGCAACGAGCATATCACCGGAGTGCCCACCGGATTTGCGGAGCTGGATGATCTGACGGCCGGCTTGCAGCCGTCCGACCTGATCGTGATCGCCGGACGGCCGAGCATGGGGAAGACGAGCCTCGTCTTGGGCATCGCGCAGCACGCGGCCGTGAACCATAAGAAGGTGGTGGGCATTTTCAGCCTGGAAATGTCGAAGGCGCAATTGGTGCTGCGCATGCTGAGCTCGGAAGCCCGCGTGGATTCCCATCTGTTGCGGATCGGAAAACTCCAGAAGGCGGATTGGGTGCAGTTGTCCGAGGCGGCCAGCCGGCTGGAACATGCCAAAATTTTCATCGACGATATGGGCTCGCTGACCGTGCAGCAGATGCGGGGCAAGGCCCGCCGGCTCAAAGCCGAACACGGGCTCGATCTGCTGATCGTGGATTATCTGCAGCTGGTCCAGGGGCGCAGCGACGCCGAATCGCGGCAGCAGGAGATTTCGGACATCTCGCGTTCGCTGAAAGCACTGGCCAAGGAGCTCAATGTGCCGGTCGTGGCCCTCTCCCAGTTGAGCCGGGCCGTAGAAAGCCGAAACGATAAACGGCCTGTCCTGGCCGATCTGCGCGAATCGGGCGCGATCGAGCAGGACGCGGACGTCGTGATGTTCATCTATCGGGACGAGGTCTATAATCCCGACACCAACGACAAGGGCATTGCCGACATTCTGGTGCGAAAACATCGGAATGGGCCCACGGGAGAACGGCAGCTGGTCTTTCTTGAAAAATTCGCGAGTTTTGCGGATCTGTCCAGGCACGAAGCCACTTAGCCCGCAGTATTCATGACGGCTTCTACTGCAACCACCGATACGCCGCTACGACAAGCCTGGCCGCTGCTGAGCGCGGCCAGGCGGGCGGGCTCGCCGCTCGGTCGGTCAACAGCCTGTTCAAGGCTGCCTCCCTTCCTCGCGGCTCCGTGCGCCCGTCTCGCCAGGCGTCTGGGCGGTTTCGTCACGAACCCTCATGAATAATGCGGGCTAGAGTGGTTTGACACACCTCCGACCCCTTCGTATAATGCGCCGACCGCGCAACCATCCTTCCGTATGACACGCCGACTAGCGCATGCAAGGGAGCCCTCGATCGTGAGAGGAACGTCCCCCGTCGACGAGTTGATCATGTCTCGGTCTCGATCAGCGTGGAAGAGCGTGCGCGGCATGGCAGCCGGTCTGTGCGCCATGTGGTTGCTGACCGGCGCCTGTGCCGGCGCTCCTCAGACAAAACCCGCATCAGCCACCGCGCCTGCGACCACGAACCATCCGGCCGCACGCCCCGTCGTGCCGGCTGCGGCTGCCGACCCCGGGGCCTATTACCATTTCATGCTGGGCTATCAGGCGGAGCTCGCGCAGGAGACCGAGCGGGCGATCCGCGAATATCAGGCGGCGTTGCGCGCCGATCCCTCGTCCCTGCATCTGAAGACACGCCTGGCCCTGCTCTATTTTTCCGTCGGCGAGTCGGCGAATGCCGTCCGGTTTGCCGATCGCGTTGTGGAAGCCGATCCCCCCGATGCCGCGACGTTTGCTCAAATGGCAAGTATTTATGCATCGACCGGGCAGGCGGATAAGGCGCTGGCGCTCTACGAGCGCGCGATCGAGCGCAATCCAGGCGACAGCGAGCTCTATTTCTGGAAGGGACTGTTGCTGATCAATACAAAGCGCTTTGACGAGGCCGAGCGGACCTTGCAGCAGGGCGTCGAGCGGGGCAAGGACTCGCCGGTCGGCCAGTATTACCTCGGCCGCGTCTACGCCGAGCTCAAACGGTTCGACCGGGCGATCGCCAGCTACGAGCAAGCCATCGCGATCAATCCCGCCTTCGAGCCCGGGTACCTGGCGCTGGCATCCGTCTACGAATCGCAGCAGGACCGGGACAAGGCCGCGGAGGTCTACCGGCGGTACCTGCAGAAGGTCAATCCGCACAGCCGTGAGATCCGCCGCAATCTCGTTCGTCTGTTCATCAGTGGGAAGGCCTACCAGGAGGCGCTGGCCGAACTGCAACGCATGCTGCAAGAGGATCCGGATGACCTGGATGCGCAACTCCGCGTGGGATTGGTCTACGGCGAGATGAAGGACTATCCCAGGGCGGTGGAGCGGCTGACGTCGCTCCTGGCCGCGCGGCCGGCCGAGTTGAAAATCCGGGACTACCTCGGTCTGATGTACGAAGAGATGAAGGACTACGACAAGGCCGTCCAGGCCTACGAGCACAATCTTCGGCTGCAGCCCAACTATGCCGACGGCCATATGCATTTGGGATATTTGTTCTACCGCCAGAAGCGGTACCGCGAGGCGATTCCACATTTTTCGACCGTGGCCAGGCTGAACCCCAAGCAGGCGGACGGCCATATTCTGCTGGGATTGACCCATCTCCAGACCGAGCGTTACGACAAGGCGGTCGAGGCGCTTGAAACGGGGATTCTGCACAACCCGGGCAGCGCCGATCTGTACTTCAACCTCGGCACGGCCTACGACAAGTTGAACCGGTTCGACGACGTGGTCCGGGCCATGGAAAAAGCGCTGCAGTTGGATGCCTCGCATGCGGATGCGTTGAACTACCTGGGGTATAGTTATGCCGACCGGGGCATCAAGATCGAGGAGGCGCTCGCGTTGACGAAGCGGGCCGTGTCGCTCAAGCCGGCCAACGGCTACTATGTGGACAGTCTCGGGTGGGCCTTCTTTAAAATGGGCCTGTTGAAGGAGGCTCAGGCCGAGATTCAGCGCGCGCTCACGCTGGTCGGAGATGATCCGGTCATCTTCGAGCATCTCGGCGAGATCTATCACAAGCAGAATCAGGTCAAGGAAGCGCGGGAAGCGTGGTTGCGCTCGCTCGAGCTGGACCCCTCCAACGTGAAACTGATCGATCGGTACCGCGAGCGGGGCCTGGGCGATCCGACGCTCGAGGAACGGGTCCGGCAAGCCAAGCGGCGGATCTCGTCGCAGCCGATGGCGCAATAGGCGAAGCCCTCAAAGCACGGTCTCTATTTTCTTCTCCAGGACCCTCATCCACTCCACCCGGACCTCCACCAGGTCGAGAGTTGATCGTGCGGACTCGACCCGGGATCAGCCGCATGCGGTTTTAGATGCGACAATTTTTGGTAAAGACGGTCATGAAGTGGTTTTCCAGAGACGATGAGCAGGTAATAGTTTTCAAGCAGCACAAATTATTACTACATATTCAATGACTTACGCTGTATATGTGTAGTGCATATAAGTGGCATGAAAGATGCGTAGTCTTCTGCAGCGCGCGGAGTCGATCATGAACAAGAGTGCGTAACGCATCAACCAACCAACTAACTAAGGAGGACAGTATGTTTACGAAGCTCAAGGGCCAACAGGGATTCACCCTGATCGAGTTGATGATCGTGGTGGCGATCATCGGGATTCTCGCCGCCATCGCGATTCCCAACTTCATTCTCTACCAGTTGAAGTCCCAGCAGGCGGAAGGCCGCACCAACCTCGCGGGTGTCAAGACGTCGGAAGTGGCCTTCAGCGGCGAGCAGGGCTGCTACGTCGGCGTAGCCGCCGCCGGATACGGGTCTCCTGCTGTATCGGGTACGAGAAGCGTCGGAATTCCGTGGCCGACATCCCTAATAATTCCGCTCGGTGTGCCCACCGTGGTTCCCGGCGGACAGCCGAACCACTGTGTGACCGCTTTGGGAGTGTCTCTGAGTCCCGTCGTCACCTTTGCGACGATCGGATTCGCGCCGACCGGGCTGGTCCGCTATAACTATGGGGTGACGACGTTCGCGGCCCCCACGACAATCCTTGCGGTTCCTAATGGCCCGAGCTGCACTGCTCCTCTTCCATTAGCAATAGCTGGAACTACAGTTGTGCCGGCTTCGGGGTTTTCAGCGATCACGACTTCGAATTTGGACGGTGATGCTGCCGCAGTTCCGGCATACGGCGGTCCAGCCGGCGTATCCTGGTTTACGAACAACGATATTCAAGGCGTGACCGATTGCACGCCGCAGGTATTCTAAGGATCCTGTGAAGCACGCTTCGCTGGCTCGTCTGTACGACGGGCCGGCGAAGACCGTGAGCCGTGAGCGTCTGCCGGTTTGCTGCTGGTGAGTGTCCTGTCTAGACAATATTCTCCATTGGCCGCTCCGCTGATTCCCATGCTTCTCCGGTTGTCGGCGGGCGCCTTGTTCTTCCTCGTGGCGCTCTGGTGCCAGGCGACTCTCGATGTTCGTGACGACCGTGTGGCCCGTCGCGTGCAGGAATTGGCCGTCTTGCCACGCGGCGACGTCCTGAAACCTGCGGTGCTGGGCTATCGGCACGTCGTCGCGGATCTGCTCTGGTTGCGGATGGTGCAAGTGCTGGGCGAGCGAACGGTGACGCCCCGCGCCTATGAGTGGGTCTACCATGCGGTGGATGTCGTGACGACGCTCGATCCGCACTATGCCTACGCCTACCAGGTCGGTGGGATCGTCTTGACCGAATTGGCGCGGCGGCCGGAACTCAGCACCCTGCTGCTGAAGAAAGGCGTGGCGAACAATCCGGCCTCGTGGCAGCTTCACTTTTATCTCGGCTACAATTACTATTTCTTTCACGATGAACCCCGGCTGGCGGCCGAGGCGATGGCCCAGGCGGGCCGGCAGCCGGGCCACCCTCCCTTTGTCCCGACCCTGGCGACGCGCATGTACGCCGAGGCCGGCGATCCCTCGGTGGGGCTCGAGTTTCTGGCGGCGCTGTGGCGCCACACCGAGGATCCCCAGGTGAAGGAGTCACTGGAAAGACATATGAAGCTGTTGACGATCGAGCGTGATATTGATCAGTTGGAACAGGCCGTGGGGCGCTATCGTCGACACAAGGGTCGGGTGCCGGCCGCCCTGGGCGAGCTGGTCGCCATCGGGCTGCTGCCGGCCCTGCCGCAGGAGCCGTTCGGAGGGATATATCGGTTCGATGCCAAGACCGGGACAGTGCGCAGCAGCACGCACCCGGAGCGCTACCGGGTCTATGAGTTGAGCAAGCGCGCGGTGGGAAGGAGATAACGGACGATGAGCGCACCGGTCAGCATACTCCGCACCCAGGCCCTGACGAAGGTCTTCAGAGTCGGCTTCTGGGGCCGGAAAGTGACGGCTCTCGATGGGTTGGATTTGGACGTCCAGGCGGGGGAGATCTTCGGCTTTCTGGGACCGAATGGAGCGGGGAAAACGACGGCGTTGAAGATACTGCTCGGCCTGCTCTATCCGACCAGCGGGCAGGCCTGGCTGCTGGATAGGCCGATCGGGACCGTCTCCGTCCGGCAACAGATGGGCTTTCTGCCGGAAGCGCCCTATTTCTACGAATATCTCACGGCGGTCGAATGTCTCCGGTTCTACGGGCGCCTGTTCGATCTGAAGGGACCGGCGCTGGCGGCGCGCATCGACCATTTGCTCCAGCTGGTGGGGCTGGCCGATGCGCGGGATCTGCCACTCCGCAAGTTCTCCAAAGGGATGCTGCAGCGCATCGGAATTGCCCAGGCGCTGATCAACGATCCGCAACTGGTCATCCTCGACGAGCCGATGTCCGGACTCGATCCGATCGGTCGCAAGGAGGTGCGGGACATTATCCTGGGCCTGAAAGCGTCGGGGAAGACGGTGTTCTTCAGCTCGCACATCCTGCATGACGCGGAGATGCTGTGCGATCGCGTGTGCATTTTGCGGAAAGGCCGCCTGGTGACGATGGGGCGGGTGAGCGATCTGCTGAACACGGCCTCGATCCAGTCGGTCGAGATCGTGGCCGAGGGGATTGGTCCCGCCGAGTTGAGCGCGTTGCAAGGTCTGGCCCGGCAGTGTGTCGTCCAGGGATCGCGGGTGCTGCTGGAATGCGACCCGGCCCAGGTGGACCGCGTGCTGGACGCGATTCGGCGCGGTCGGGGTGGGCTCATCTCGTTGAACCCGCATCGGTCCTCTCTCGAGGATCTCTTCATCCGCGAGATGGGCCGGCCTGCGACGAAAGGGGTGTCGTCATGAGCCGGGTGCTGGCCATTGCCCTCAACGGCATGCGGGAGCATCTCCGGGACAAGCTGCTCTACAATCTGCTGGTCTTTGCGCTGCTGTTGATCGGGAGTTCGATCCTGCTGGTCCGGTTGACGCTCGGCGAGTTCGAGCGGCTGATGCTCGATCTCGGCCTGGCCAGCATCAATCTTTTCGGGGTGCTGATCGCCATTTTCATCGGGATCGGGCTGGTGAGCCGTGAAATCGAGCGGAAGACGATCTACACCATTGTTTCCAAGCCGATCCCGCGCTATCAATTCCTGCTCGGCAAGTACCTCGGTCTGGTCGTCACTCTGCTGCTGAATACCGTGATCATGACGGTCGGTTTCCTGCTGGCGCTGAGTGTATGGTCGGTGCCGGTCACGCCGTTGTTGTTCGCGGCGGTGGGTCTGATCATGGTGGAGTTGATGGTGATGACCGCGGTCGCGCTCTTCTTCTCAACGTTTACGACGCCGACGTTGAGCGCCATCTTCTCGCTCGCGATGTATGCGATCGGCCATCTGACCGCCGATCTGAAGTTGCTGAGCGAAAAGCCGGATGTGAAGATCAGCGCGATGGCCCGCGCGATTGCGAACGGTCTTTATTACGTCCTGCCCGACCTCGAGCGGTTCAACCTGAAAGGCCAGGTGATTCACCAGCAGGCGATCGGGGCCGATGTCTTCGCGCTCACCATCGCCTATGGGCTGGCATGGACCGTGCTGCTGCTGATCCTGGCGGCGACGATCTTTCAGCGTCGCGATTTTCAGTGAAGACCGGTCGAATCCCCGCGGAACCCGTGAGCCCGTCCGGCTCTCCAACTCCTTCAGCAGGTGGAGCCCCACGGCTTTACAGCCGTGACCCCCATGTAACTTCGGCGTAACCCGCCGAAGCGTATCCGCCTTCGCCAAGGCTTCGGCGGATACCCGCTCCGCATTCATCCACGGGTTAGCCTACTTCGCCGAAGCAGCCTCGGCTACGGAGGCCGGGCACCCGTGGCCTTCTGCGAAGGCGGGTAAGGACATCACACCGGTTTCACTCGATCGGCGCAAGGCGCTCGATTCTGAGAGGATCGCGGCGGGCCGGTATCGCTTGCGTCATCCGGCAGGATCGGCTAGGGTTGGACATGCTCTGGCGCGTGCGGAGGTCGGCATGCTGTTGTTAGAAAAGATCAAAGCGCATACGGCGACGGTCGGCGTCGTCGGACTGGGCTATGTTGGACTTCCGCTGGCCGTGCTCCAAGCCAAGACGGGTTTTCGTGTGGTCGGGATCGACGACGTGCCGGGGAAAGTCGAACGGATCAATCGGGGAGAAAATTACATCTCCGATGTCGACGATGCCGCGCTGCGCCAGGTCGTCGAAGCCAAGCGCTTGTCGGCAACCTCGGACTTCGGAGCGCTTGCTGATTGCGACGTGGTGCTGATTTGTGTCCCGACGCCGCTCACCAAGAACAAGGAGCCGGACCTCAGTGCGGTGATCAATGTCACCACGAAGCTTGCGCAACACCTGCGTCCGGACAGACTGGTGGTGCTCGAGAGCACCACCTACCCGGGGACGACGGAAGAAGTCTTGCTGCCGATACTGACCGCGGGAGGCTTGAAGGCCGGCCAGTCTCTGTATGTGGCGTTTTCACCCGAACGGGTGGACCCCGGGAACCGCGCGTTTCAAACGCACAACACCTTCAAGCTGGTCAGCGGGGTCACGCCGGCGTGCCGCGACGTCGCGCAGACGTTTTACGAGCAATCGGTCGTGAAAATCTTTCCCGTTTCGTCGCCCCGCGTGGCCGAGATGACGAAGGTGTTCGAAAACGTCTTCCGGTC
>Ga0247727_10001136_pt1 | contig 64914 bp, 51 predicted proteins | sample WisWelCaveWW1625_FD_202498 | JGI IMG/M metagenome (GOLD analysis project Ga0247727, IMG submission 202498) | Biofilm microbial communities from Wishing Well Cave, Virginia, United States - WW16-25 | ecosystem: Environmental > Aquatic > Deep subsurface > Groundwater > Cave microbial mat | place... | reverse complement strand
GACAAAAGCCACCTTGGCGTCGAGACGAGTCTCGACGCGGCAGACACGAGTGTCTGCGCCACATTGCTGGCTCGGAGGCTGCCAAAATGTACAAACTCCAGGGACAGGCCGGGAGGCCTGTCCTACAGCGACGCGCGCACGGCCTGACCCGGATAGAGACCCTTCTGCAACTGCCCGTCTTTGACCACCGCCACGCCGTTGACCCACACGTGACGGATGCCCTCGGAGAACTGGGCCGGTTGCTGAAACGTGGCGCGGTCGATGACTCGTTCCGGATCGAACGCGGTGAGGTCGGCGTCGGCGCCCAGGCGGATCCGTCCCTTGTTCTTCATCATCGGCGCTCGGGCTTCCAACCTCTGCGCCGGAAGCAGGGTCATCTTTCGCAGCGCGTCCATCATGGAGAGGGCTCGCGATGTGCGGACATAGCGGCCAAGCACGCGGGCGAATGTGCCCGCGCCGCGCGGGTGGCCCTTGCCGTTCTGGAGGATGCCGTCGCTTGCGATGAGGACGAGGGGGCTGGCCACGGCCGCCTCGACGACCGGGTCGGGAATCATGTGCATGATCACCATGCCGCCTTTCTTGCGGTAGGCGGCGAAGGTTTTCTCCGTCAGCCGTTCCCCGGTCTCGGTCCACTCCACTCCCTCGAAACCGATGCCGAGCACAGACTGCCAGCCGGGATCGAAGATGGCCGACCGGAGCTCGGTCATCGCGGCGTTGTACGGGTAGCATTCGGTGGTCACGTCCAGGCCGCGCGCGCGCGCTTCGCCGATCACCGTGAGCAGTTGCGGCGCCGCCCGCAGGCCGCTGCTGGTGATGTGGACCACGTGCAGCGGCGCACCCGTCACGACGGAGGCCGAGATCACTTCCTGTAACGCGTTCAGCGCTCCGGCCGGCTCGCGGTCTCCCATGTGGCGGATGTGGACGAAGGCCGTGGCGCGGAAACGGCCGGCGACGCGGAACATCTCCAGGATCTCCCACCGCGACGCAGCCGGTGTGTACTGGAGGCCGAAGCCGACGCCGAGGGCGCCGCGGGCCAGCCCACGCTCGATGCGTGTTCGCAGGGCCGCAATCTCCTCGTTGGTGGCGGCGCGGTGGGCGGCTTCGCCGCTGGGAACCAGACCGGGGTTGGGGTCGCGGAACACTTGCATGCGGTTGGGGACGTGACCCACGGTGACGCCGGAATGGATCAAGCGGCGACCTTCCCGGCTGCTGTACCAGTCGTCCATGTCGGCGGCCCCGATTTCAAGTTCGAGCGCCGTCGTCACTCCGTCCATCACCTGGTAGCGCTGGTTTTCTTCGTCCTGCCCATGCGCGTGCAGATCGATGAACCCGGGAGCCACAATCAGACCGCGGGCGTCCGTAGTGCTTTTGCCCTGGAGCGAGGTCGAGGAAATCGCCGCGATCTTTCCGCCCAGGATGCCGATCTCCCGCACGGCATCCAGGCCGCTTTCGGGATCGATCACACGGCCGCCCCGAATGACCAGGTCGAAGGTCTGCGCGCCCAGCGACGAGGCGAGGAGGAACAGAACCGCGAGCACCTTGTGTTTCATAGGAACAATGAGTCTAACAGAAGCGGCCGACGGTGCTGCTGTGGTATACGTCACCCAGATGAGCCATACCCTTCTCGGTCTGCTGTTGGCGCCGCTGCTGTTGTCCGCACAGGAGTCGACGCAAAGCCGCCTCCGCGCGGACCTGACGTTTCTCGCCTCCCCGGCGCTCGAAGGACGCCTGTCGTTGCAGCGCGGTTCGGAGGTCGCCATCCATTGGATCGCCTCGGAGTTCGCCAAGGCCGGGCTCGAACCCGCCGGGGGAGGTTCTTTTCTCCAGGAGATGACGCTGGTAGAGTACCGCCGGGATAATCGGGAAACGTTGCTGGTGGTGGAGAGCGGAGGGAAGAAGCGACGCTACGAGCCAAACAAGGGCTTCTCCGGAGCCTTTCCCCGAGACGTCACCGTGCGCGCGCCGGCCGTCTTCGCCGGCTATGGAATCACGGCACCGGAGTTCGGTTACGACGATTACGCGGGACTTGACGCACGGGGGAAGATCGTCATCGTCTTCGACCACGAGCCGCAGGAAGGCGATCCCGCATCCGTGTTCAACGGCGTGGGAAACACGCGTCACGCCAGCTCGCGCCTCAAGGCTCTCAACGCCCAGCGGCACGGGGCGGAAGCGGTTCTGGTGGCGAGCGAGCCCAATCGCAAACACCCCTCCAATGAGGAACGCCGCGCGCGCATCCCTACGCGCCCGGAGCGTGAGCGGCGGCTGCTGCCCCAGGCGCTGGCCGACAGCGAGATCCGGATCCCGTTGTTCACCCTGGACGATGAACCCGCCCGCGAGCTGCTGGCGGCGACCGGCCGCCGCGCCTCCGAGTTGCAACGGCGCATCGACGAGACCTTGCAGCCGTCCTCGCAGCCGCTCGCGGAAACGATCGTCGAGCTTCGCTACGTGAACGCGGAAGCGCGGCGGGCGGGCACGGCGAATGTCATCGGCCTGCTCGAAGGCAGCGATCCGGCTTTGAAGGCCGAGACCATCGTCTACAGCGCCCACTACGACCATGACGGAACCGGCGACGGTAACCTGTATGCGGGCGCCGACGACAACGGTTCCGGCACAGTCGCCGTCGTGGAGCTGGCGCGCGTTTTCGCCAGGAGCGCCGCACGTCCGAGGCGCTCGATTCTGTTCGCCGTCTTCGCCGCCGAGGAACGCGGGTTGCTGGGTTCCTACCACTACATCGCAAATCCCATGCGGCCGCTCGCCTCGACGCGCGCCGTCATCAATTTCGACATGATCGGGCGTAATGAAACACCCAGCCGGCAGACCGACGGGCTGATGCGGATCGATGCCGATACTTCCGAAGAGCTCAACCTGATCGGCACCATCCACAGCGCCGACTACCGAAGGATCGTCGAACGCGAGAACCGGCAGGTGGGCCTGCGGCTGAACTATAAGTGGGATGAGGACGCAGCCCTGAACATCTACCAGCGCAGTGATCAGTTCCCCTTCTCGCTACACGCGATCCCCGCCGTGTGGTGGTTTACGGGATTCCATCCGGACTATCACCAGGTCACCGATACCGTCGAGAAGATCAACTTCGCCAAGATGGAGAAGATCGTGCGGCTGGCATACCTGGCCGGTCTCGCCATGGCCAACGACGGCGAGGTTCCACGGTTCGAGTCCAACCCTCGCCGGGTGCGTTGAACTACGATCAGGTCAACGCTTCAGCCAGCGGTCCAGGAACTCGTACCCTTGCCGGCGAACCTCCGTGGGAAAGTCGTGGCCGGCATCCGGGTGGACGGCCACCAGGCGATCCCGCATCCCAAACACTTTCTCGTAGACGGGACCGGCGGCGCGCACGCAGTCCCGCACGGCTCCAACTTCGAAGTTGGCGTCGTTGAGGGGAGCGTTGACGAATACCGGACGGGGAGCGATGGCGCCGAGAACTTCCGTAAAGTCGAACGGCATCTTCGCCGGCGATAAGCCGAACACTGCGGCGATGCGCGGCATGTAGCCTTGATGGCTCCACCCGGCGAGGTTGCCTCCGTAGTATCCGTAGAACGAGTTGAATCCGCAACTGGTCACGACCGCACGGATGCGGTCCTCGAAGACTGCCACAAACAGGGCATTGTGTCCCCCCAGCGAATGGCCGATCGCCCCGATGCGGCGTGCATCCACTTCCGGAAGCGATGCCAGCAGGTCCACCGCGCGGCGATGGTTCACGATGCCCTTCATGGTGGCGCTCGCGTAACCCATGGCGTAGGGATCAACTTTGTAGTCGCCGAAATTCGGGTAATCCGGCGCCAGCGTGACGTAGCCTCGCTCGGCCAGCTCCTTGGCATAGTGCAGGTTGGGCTTCGCCCCCAGGCCCACCGGCTCCGCCTTGCCGATGCGCGTGGTCTGGTGGAGGCATAGCATCGCGGGCAGGCGCTTTTTTCGCTCGTGCGGGATCAGCAGGTAAGCCGGAACACGGTCGCTGCCCTCGGAGACGTAGGTCAGCTTGATTCTTGTGAAGGACTCCAGCCGCGTCTCCTCCAACCTCACCACATCGAGCGGTGCGCTGGATTTGGCGGCGAGCGGGCCCATGACCATCTCCATGTTCGCCAGAATGTGTCGCCTCCGACGCTCCCATTCGGAGCGCTTTCGCACAATGTGACGCTCACCGGCGGATCCCAGGGAATACAGCAGGTCGGCTTTGTCCGTGTAGAAGGGAGGAGGCGCGGGCTGGCCGGCCAGCAGCGTGAAGGTGAGCGCTATCGCCGGGGCTGTTCGCATTTGTCGGGGCTGGTAGGGACGGGCAGATTCGAACTGCCGACCTGCCGCTTAGGAGGCGGCCGCTCTATCCATCTGAGCTACGTCCCCGGGCAGTTTTCATTCTACCAGCGCTTCAGCCCCTTACGACCGATGTCGCGCCGGTAATGCATTCCATCGAACTGGATGCGTTCGACGGCAGCATAGGTGTTGGCGATCGCCTGGCTCAAGTCGGGCCCCGCGGAGGTCACGCCGAGAACCCTTCCTCCCGCGGTTGCAAGACCTTTGGGACCAATGCTGGTACCGGAGTGGAAGGCCGTGGCGCCACAGGCGTCGACACCGTGGATCGTGTCTCCGGTGCGCACCGCTCCCGGATAGCCCTCGGCCGCGAGAACCACGCACACCGAAGGATCTGCTTTCCACCGCGGATTCTCGTCCCCGAGCAGCACTGCGATCAGGTCGGAATCCATCCGGTGGATCAGAGCCTGTGCCTCCGGGTCTCCCAGCCGAACGTTGAATTCCAGCACCTTCGGGCCTTCGGCCGTCATCATAAGGCCGGCATACAGGAATCCGGTGAACGGCGCTCCCTCGGCGCGCATTCTGTCAAGCGTAGGGAAAATGATGGTCTCCATCACTACCCGGCTCCGCTCCTCGGTCAGAATGCGGCCGTCACAGTAGGCGCCCATGCCGCCGGTGTTCGGACCGGTGTCATTGTCGCCCACCGCCTTGTGGTCCTGAGTTGCGGGAAGGGGGACGATGCGTGTCCCATCGGTGAAGGCGATAAAGCTGACTTCTTCCCCCCGAAGGCATTCTTCGATGACCAGCCGGCCGGCAGGCAGTCGGGCGAGCGCCGCAAGCGCTTCGCCCTCGTCCTGGGCGATGATCACGCCCTTGCCGGCGGCCAGCCCGTCCGCCTTCAGGACCACAGGGTAACCGTATCGTCCGATCACGGGACGGGCCGCACGGGAATCCTCAGCCGTAATGAATTGCGCCGTGGGGATCCCGGCCCTTTGCAGGAAGTGCTTGCTAAATACCTTACTTCCTTCGAGTTGGGCCGCGGCGGCGGCGGGTCCGATGATGCGGCGGCCGCGGGCTCGAAACTCATCCACCACGCCCGCGACCAATGGTGCTTCCGGACCGACAATTGTCAGGTCGGCGTCGAGGTCTTCAGCAAGCCGGAAAAAGTCGGCGGCGCCGGCGCCGGGTGCGGGAAGACAAGTGGCGAGCCGCGCGATGCCAGGATTGCCAGGCGAAGCGAATACTTTGCTGCATAGAGAACTCTGCGATATTTTCCAGGCCAGCGCGTGCTCCCGCCCGCCGCCTCCGAGGATCAGCACCTTCATGGGAGCTACAATAATAGCCAATGCGTGGTGGATACGATGTTGTCGTGGTCGGCGCCGGTCATGCCGGCTGCGAAGCGGCTCGCGGCTGCGCGCGGCTCGGCCTGAACACCGCCATCATCACGATGAACCTCGACCTCATCGCCCAGATGTCCTGCAACCCGGCCGTCGGCGGCATCGCCAAGGGTCATCTGGTCCGCGAAATCGACGCCTTGGGCGGAGTCATGGGTGAGGTGACCGATGCGGTGGGTATCCAGTTCCGACTCCTCAACACCAGCCGCGGGCCGGCGGTCTGGTCCCCACGCGCGCAGTGCGACAAGAAGCAGTACCGCATCAAAATGCGCGAACTCCTGGAGCGCGAGCCCGGGTTGAGGATCCTGCAAGCCGAGGTGGCCGCACTGCTTTTGGACGACGGTCCCACTCGCCGCGTCCGCGGGGTGACTCTCCGAGATGGCCGGACCATTAGCTGCGGGGCGGTTATCATCACCACCGGCACGTTTCTCAATGGGCTGGCTCATGTCGGCGAGAAGACCTATAGCTGCGGCCGTAATGGCGAGCCGCCCTCGATGTTGCTGGGAGATTACCTGCGGGGCTTGGGCCTTCGATGCACTCGTCTGAAGACCGGAACACCGCCGCGCCTGGATGGTCGCACTATCGAATGGTCGCGATTTGAGCCTCAGCATGGAGACCCCACACCGACCCCATTCTCATTCCTGACTGAGCGGATCGACCGCCCGCAAGTGGATTGTTACATTGCGTACACAACCGAGGCGACGAGGCAGATTATTTCAGCGGCGATTTCGCGGTCCCCCTTGTACAGCGGGCAGATTGAGGGGGTGGGACCGCGATACTGTCCTTCTATTGAAGACAAGTTTGTCAAGTTTAAGGACAAGCCTCGTCACCAGATCTTCCTGGAGCCGGAGGGCCTGGATACGTACGAGGTTTACGTGAACGGCATGTCCACCAGCATGCCGATAGACGTCCAGGCAGCAATGGTCGCCTCGATACCCGGCCTTGAGGAGGCTGAAATGATCCGGCCGGGCTATGCAATCGAATACGACGCGGTCGACCCAACCGAACTGACTCACGCGCTTGAGGTTAAGTCCATCGCGGGGCTTTTCCTTGCGGGGCAGATCAATGGGACCTCTGGGTACGAGGAGGCGGCATGCCAAGGCCTCATTGCCGGCATCAACGCTGCCCGTCGTGTTGGCGGTAGTGATGCCATTCAGTTGAGCCGCACCGACGGCTACATCGGGATTCTCATCGACGACCTTGTCACTAAAGGAGCCGATGAACCGTACCGCATGTTCACATCACGGGCTGAGTTTCGGCTGCATTTGAGAATAGACAACGCCGATGAGCGGCTCACTCCTGTTGGCCGTAAGATAGGCTTGGTGTCCGCTTACAGGTGGTCGGTGTTTGAAAAAAAGACGCGTCAGAAGGCGAAGCTGCTCGATTTTGTCGGTCGGACCCGGCTTGACCATCAGGAAGGCAAGCCGCTCATTTCACACTGGCTCCGGAGGCCGGAAGCCAGTTTGAATACCATACAGCCGCTGATCGTCGAAGCACTCGGCGAACAGCCGGTGCATGGCCTTCTCGAGACAGTTGAAACTGAAATCAAATATTCCGGCTATATCGGTCAGCAACTACGTCAGATGGAGCGCCTTCGGGGTTCCGATGGCCGCAAGATCCCCGGTGGCTTCTCCTACAACGATATCCCGGGCTTGTCAGGTGAAGTCCGGGAAAAGCTGGTTCGGGTCAGTCCGGAGACGCTGGGTCAGGCGGCCAGGATACCCGGCGTCACGCCCGCAGCAGTTGCTGTGCTGGACGTCTATTTGAGTTTGGCAGCCGATGGAGCACGTGTCCGAGGCGCGACCAGCGGGAGCGGTTCTCGGCTGAATACGTCACCGTAATTCCGAACCAGGAGTACCTGGCGGAGCGGGCTCTCGTTCGGAACGCTGATCGGCATCACTTCGGAATCGTGATCGAAATCAGTTCGGAACGCTGATCGGCATCCCCCGGAATCCGCACCTTGCAACGCTCTCGCCCTGACCTTTACAATCAGGCTGTGGGTACGCCGTGCCCGGCTAGCAAATTCAAGGAGTTGGTTGCTGCCGGAGTCCAGGGGTTTTGTGCGCTCAACCCTGAGCGATTGGAGCAACTTTACAAGCACTACGAGCTGATGATCCGGTGGAACAACTCGATGAACCTCACTGCAATCCACGGGGTGGCCGATGTCGTTGAGCGACATTATTGCGAGTCACTGGCGTTGGGCTCAGCCCTGCCCGAGGGTTCTGTGAGTGTTTTGGACATCGGCTCTGGCGCCGGCTTCCCGGGTATCCCAGTGGCTGTGCTTCGTCCTGATTGTCAAGTGACGCTTTTGGAGGCAAATCAAAGGAAAGCGGTCTTCCTCCGGGAGGCCACCAGAGAGTTCCGAAACGTGAGTGTAGTCGCCGGACGGTTCGAAGCCATAGAAGGAAGTTTTGACTGGGCTATCAGCCGTGCCGTAAACCCAGTGACTCTGCTACGTACAATCGTCAGGTCATCAAGACATGTGGCGTTGCTTGTCGCCGAGTTGGGATGTTCCCGTTCTGAGGGATTCGATCAGATCACGTGGAGACGCAGGGTCGAGCTTCCTTGGGGAGAGCGAAGATACATCCTGATCGGTGACGTTGCTGCCCCTCCATGATCTGACGTTTCACGTGGAACATGGTAGGATAATCCGAATGGGAAAGGTTATCGCGATTGCCAACCAGAAGGGAGGCGTTGGGAAGACCACGACCGCAATCAACCTTTCTGCATCCTTGGCAGTCAATGACTTGCGGGTTCTTTTGGTGGATTCCGACCCTCAGGGGAACTCCACAACGGGGCTTGGCATCGACAAGAGAACCAATTCGCACACGGTCTATCATGCCATGGTTGGAGAGGTCGACCTTGGTGCGCTCGTCGTTCCTACGGAACTTGATGGGCTTTGGATCGTCCCCGCCGACAGGGACCTTGTTGGGGCCAACGTGGAGCTGGTTCAAACGAAGCGCCGCGAATTCCGTCTCCGTGATGCGCTCGCGTCAGTTCGCGACTCCTATCACTACATCATCATCGACTGCCCGCCAGCCCTCGACTTGCTCACGCTGAACGCCCTTGTCGCTGCGGACTCGGTGCTGATCCCAATCCAATGTGAGTTCTTCGCTCTTGAGGGATTGTCGCAATTGCTCGATACCATTGACCGCGTGAAGACATCCCTGCACAGTGACCTGGTAGTCGAGGGTTTTCTGCTCACCATGTACGATGACCGCACCAACCTCACTCGCCAAGTGGCTGCGGATCTAAAGGAATTCTTCAGTGATCAGGTCTTCACGACCATAATCCCGAGAAGTGTGAAATTGGCGGAAGCGCCCAGTTATGGAAAGCCAATCCTGCTCTATGACGTTCGTTCCAGGGGCGCTGAGTGCTACATTCAACTGGCAAAGGAGATTCTTGCCAATGCAGCGGTCAGTCGACCATTCACGAAAGGCGCTAGGTAGAGGCCTCTCATCGCTCATTCCGGAAAAAGGCACGAGTGAACCGCCCGTTGCCCAAACTTCCCAGACTAGCCTCGCCAGCGTCAGCATTGACGCCATCCGGCCTAACCCGCTTCAGCCTCGCTCCGCATTTCATCCCGACCGTTTGCAAGAGCTTGCCCAGTCCGTTCGCGCAAACGGCATTCTCCAGCCGCTCATTGTCCGCCGTGTCGATGATCATTTCTTCGAACTGGTAGCAGGAGAGCGCCGCTGGCGTGCCGCGAAGCTTGCGGGGCTTGACAGTGTGCCGGTCGTTATTCAGGATCTGGCCGATGACAAGCTACTCGAAATCTCCCTAGTTGAAAACATTCAGCGAGAGGATCTGAACCATATCGAAGTCGCTCATGCGTTCCAGCGCCTAAGCCAGGAGTTGGGCCTGAGCCACGAAGAGATCGGCCAGCGTACAGGAAAAGACCGCTCCACCATAACCAACACGCTTCGCCTTCTGCGACTTCCCGAGCCGGTGCAACTCCTGCTGGCTGAGCGCAAGCTCAACATGGGACACGCCCGCGCTATTCTCGGCCTCCCAACAACCGCGCTCCAGCAGCAGGTGGCTGAGAAAGCAGCGGCCCAATCCCTTTCCGTCCGCCAAGTGGAACGACTTGTTCAAAAGATGACACAATCTCGTGAACCCACCGAACCAGACGAGGCCGTAAAGAAGGTCCAGGATGCCAATGTGAAAGCCGCCATGCATGAACTTGAACGGGTTCTCGGGACACGGGTTCGCATAGTGGAAGGCTCCGAGGACAGGGGCAAAATCGAGATCGACTATTTCTCAAACGATGATCTGGACAGGATCTACGGGCTCATGGTTGGCAACGCGTCGCGAGCCTCGATTGGCGAGGCGTAGGATTGCACTCGAAAGAGTCTCGGGGATGGTTTTTCCCCTGGTGGTGCTGTAACATAATAATCTTCTCTTATTATGCTTCAGACGCGGCTCCGCATCCGAGCCAGGTGCATGCCCTGGTTCAGGCGACCTGCTTCTTCTTCATTTTTCACCTCCCCGCTTGACTGGAAGGCCCCACCCGGACGGCCGTCATTTCCCGGCCTCCCTGCCGGAAGCTCAGGCCGGTGGCGCGGCCATCCTTCATCGTGAACTGGACCTCCGCGTTCACTTCTTTGAGGAAGTAGAGGTTGTCGGCGCCGGCATGCAGCTCGAGCGGCGGCTGGCCTGAAATCTCCAGCAAAAGCCGTCCCCGCTCGCGCCTCACCACCATTTGCACGCCCGGCCGCAGTTCATATGTGCCGTCATGATCCGCGGCCGCGACTTCAGCGACGGCGGCGGGCACGCGCTCCTTGGGAAGGTAATCGGGCCAGGCATACTCGCGCGCGATGCTGCGCAGGATCTCGGGGTTGATACCGCTGCCGCCAACGTCGGCGTTGGACATGACCACCGCGCCCAATCCCCCCTGCTGGTAGGCGACCATTTCCGAGACGAATCCCTCGTCCCAGCCGCCGTGGCCGAAGCGCGCGGACTTGTCGACGCCGCTCAGGAAAAGCCCCAGGCCGACGTCGTCCATGCGGCGCGTCAGCAGCTCGCGTGTCATCTTTTGCGACAGCAGCTTTTCGGACTTGCCGGCCAAGGCGAGCTGGATCTCGATGGCGAAGCGGGCCAAGTCCCCCGGCGTGGTCCACAGGCCGGCGGCGGCCATTTCGGGATAAACGTGCCACTTGCCGGCCACGGGTTTTCCGCCGGCGCGATGGCCGGTAGCGGCGACGGCCCAAAGGCTGGAGGGCAAAGGCTGCTCGTAGGTGCTGTGCGCTCCGAGCGGACCCAGAACCAGCTCCTTCATCAGGGCGGGAAAGGGCTTCCCCGTGACGTCGATCAGAAGCTGCTGAAGGACCGAGTATCCACCGCCCGAGTATCGAAACATGGTGCCGGGAATGGCGTTGACCGTGACCGGCGGGGTGTTGGCGCGGCCGCCCCCATTGAGCACCTCGACCAGCGACGCGATGGGACCGTCGCGTGGATAGCCCGGAAAGCCGTGCACGGTGAGCCCCGCGGTGTGGCTGACGAGTTGGCGGATGGTTACACGCGGCTGCCAGTTTCCGCCGGCCGGAATCTTCCAGGAGCGCAGGTAACGGTTCGCGTCCTCGTCCAGGTGGAGCAGGCCGCGTTCCACCAGGCGCAGAGCCGCGACGGCGGCTACCGGCTTGCTGATCGAGCCGGCCTGGAACAGCGTCCCGGTGGTGATGCGCCGCGAGCCTCCCGCTTCGACAACACCGTAGCCGCGTTCCCACTCGATTCGGGAATCGCGAATCACGGCAATGCCGACTCCCGGGACTTTGTGGAAGTCCATGCGGTCGGCCAGCCGCTGCGGCGTCCACGGCTGGCTTTGGAGAGCGCGCGTTGGGAGCAGGCCCTGCTCGACGCGGCGAATGCGCTGCTCATCATCGGCGCCGAGCGCCGCCGCGACCAGCCAAAACAGGGCGCCGCAGACACGAACGCCGTATCGGCGGGAGACCGGTTGCATCTTACTTCACTAACAATCGGATCACGTGCAGCGACGCCCAGCCGACCGCGGCCGAGGCGGGGATGGTCAGCACCCAGGCCCACAGGATCTCGGTGGCCAGTCCCCAGCGCACGGCCTTGATCCGCTGAATGGAGCCCACTCCGGCGATGGCGCCGGCAACGGTGTGTGTTGTGGAAACCGGCATCTTCAGCCGGGTCGAAAACAGGATCGAGATCGCCGCGGCAGTTTCGGCGCAGAAGCCGCTGCGCGGGTTCAACCGCGTCAGCCGGCTGCCCATGGTGCGGATGATGCGCCAGCCGCCGGCCAGCGTCCCCAAAGCGATGGCGCCGTGGGCGGAAAAGATCACCCAGATGGGTACCGTGAAGCTGCTGAGATAGTTGGCCTTGACCAGGGCGCCGGTGATGATTCCCATGGTTTTTTGCGCGTCGTTGGTGCCGTGGGAATAGCTGAAGGCGGCCGCGGAAACCAACTGCAATTTCCGGAAGAAATAGTCCATGCGCTTCGGCGAGCTTCGGCGGAAAAGCCAGTATACGGCGATCATGAGCAGGTAGGCCAGGGCCAGACCGAGCACCGGCGCAATGAGGATGAACGGCACGATCCAGGCCCACCCGCTCCAGATGATCGCTTTCAGGCCCGCGCTGGCGATGGCCGCGCCGGCGTAGCCGCCGTAAAGGGCGTGCGTGGAGCTGCTCGGCAGGCCCCACCACCACGTCAGCAGATCCCAGACGATCGCGCCGAACAGACCCGCCAGGATCACGTACTGATCCACGTAGTTCAGGTCGACCAGCCCCGAGCCCACCGTCTTGGCGACGCCAGTGCCGAAGCTGAACGCGGAAACGAAGTTCCACCAGGCGGCCCACACCACCGCCTGGAGGGGGCTCAGCACGCGCGTGGCGACGACCGTGGCCACCGAGTTAGCCGCGTCGTGGAAGCCGTTGACGAAATCGAACACCAGGGCCACGGTGATGACGGTGATCACCAGAGTCAGCGTGGGGTCCATACGGTCTCCTGGAACGGCGAATCCGGTTGAAACGGCACTAGCTGTTTTTCATCATGACGCTTTGCAGCACGTCGGCCACGTCTTCGCAGAAGTCCGTGGTCTCTTCCAGAACTTCGTAAATCTCCTTCAGCTTGATGATCGCGATGGGATCCTTCTCCGTGGCGAACAGGTCGGCGACCGCCGACCGCAGCAGCTCGTCGGCCACGTGCTCCAGGCGGTTGACCTCGATGCAATCCTCAAGCATCGGCTGATCCTTGCTGAGTGCGGCGAATGCCTTTTGCAGCGCCTCCGCGCAGGAGAGGATGATTTCGCAAAACTCTTTTACGGTCGGCGGCACCGGATCCAGGCGGTAGGCAATGAGGCAGTGGGCGGCCTCTTCGATGTCGTCCAGAACGTCGTCCAGGTGGGAGGCGATCGAGTGGATGTCCTCCGGATCGAGCGGGGTGATAAAGGTCTGGTTGAGCCGCGTGGAGATGTCGTGGATCAACTCGTCGCCCTGCTGTTCCAGGGTCTGGATCTTGATCACGACCGTGGTCATGTGCGGGCCTTCGCTGCGCGAGGCCTCCAGCAGCAGCGTCGCCGCCTGGCAGATGAGCTTCGCCTGGTCGAGAAAGCTGGCGTAGAATTTCTCTTCGCGTGGCAGCAGTCTCATAGGGCCCCGACTCGTAGACTCATGGGTATGGCTCCGTGGGAGAACTATTCTCACATTTCCCCAACGGCGGGTCAACCTCTGGCGCGGCAGGGTGTCGATTGGCGCCAGGCGGACCCAACGAGCCGATCAGCGGCTGAGCGGAACGAAGTCCAGCGAAGCGGAATTCATGCAGTACCGAAGCCCTGTCGGCCTCGGCCCATCCGGAAACACATGTCCCAGATGAGCGCCGCAACGGGCACACTCGACCTCAATGCGCTGCATCCCCTGACTGTGATCGGGTACTTCTTTCACGTTCTCCTTCGCGATGGACGTCCAGAAACTCGGCCAGCCGGTACCGGATTCGAACTTGGTCCTGGAATCGAATAATGCGGTTCCGCAACAAATGCACCGGTAGATTCCATCGCCGTGATGATCGTGGTATTTGCCGGTGAAAGCGCGCTCGGTACCTTCTCTGCGTGTCACCTGAAACTGCCCAGGTGTGAGCTGCTTCTGCCATTCGGCGATGGTCTTCTCCACGCGCTCCACTTCGGCAACGCGGATGCGTTTCCCGGAGCTGTCGAACTCGGCGATCCGCACGGTCTTCCCCTTTGTCATGCTCTGAGCCGACGCTCGCCGGAAAAGCACGCCGGGCAGAACCATCAGGATCGCACGGCGACGTGTCCAAATGCGACGATCTCTCACTGGTACCCCTCCCGACTGGCCCTCAGTCACTTCTTCGCCCAATCGGGATACAGCTTTTTCAGCTTCTGCAATTTGGGCAGGGCGTTCACCACGACATAGGGTTGAACGGGGTTGTTCTTGACGAAGTCCTGGTGGTAGATCTCGGCCGTGTAGAACGCCTTCAACGAAACGACCTGTGTGACGATGGGACCCGCGAAGACCTTCGCCTTGGAGAGTTGCTCGATGTAAGCTTCCGCGATGCGCCTCTGGTCCGCGTTGACGCAGAAGATCGCGGAACGGTACTGCTTTCCGTGGTCTGGGCCCTGGCGATTGAGCTGCGTCGGATCGTGCGCCACGCTGAAGAAGATTTTCAACAATTGGCCATAGGTCATGCGGGAAGAATCGTAGGTGATCTCGATCGCTTCGGCGTGTTCGGTCCTGCCCTCACTCACGCTCCTGTAATGAGCGGTGACGGCGTCGCCGCCGGAGTAGCCGGAGACGACCTTCTCCACTCCGGCCAGTTGTTCGAAGACGGCCTCCGTACACCAGAAGCATCCGCCGGCAAAAACGGCGGTTTGCTTCCCCTTGGTCGCGGTTCGCTCCAGGTCGATCGCCGGATCCGGGAACGGCCCGCTGGCCGCCATGAGCAACGAGAGTGCCGCAAGCAGGAAAACAAAGTCCTTGCAAAAACACATACCCGTGAATTATTCTCCGTAGCTCAGTATACGGGCAAGACCGCTGCGCAATCCAGCCCCGCCGCTGCTCTTACTGCCCAGGCAATGGCCCGTGCGGTGGTCGCTCAGCCGGGACGGCGCGAATCGGCTGCCATTTTGAGCAACTGCTCCGCGTGGCGGAGCGCCTCCGGCGTGAGGCGCTGGCCGGAGAGCATGCGGCCGATCTCACGCGTGCGCGCCGCCGGGTCCAGCTCCTCGATGGCCGCGGCCGTGCGCCCCCGCAGCTCGCGCTTGCTGACGGCGTAGTGATGGTCGGCGAAGCCCGCGATCTGGGGCAGGTGGGTCACGCACAGCACCTGGTGGGAGCCGGCCAATTGCTTCAGCCGCCGGCCGACCGTCTCCGCCGCCGCTCCCCCGATGCCCGCGTCCACCTCGTCGAAAACCAGCGTGCGGGGTGTTTGCCGGCCCGCTTCGGCAGCCGAGGCGATGCAGCTTTTCAGCGCCAGGGCGATGCGGGAGATCTCCCCGCCGGAGGCCACCGATTCGAGCGGTCGAGGATGCTCGCCGGGGTTGAGGGAAACCAGGAAGTCCACCTTGTCCGAGCCGCGACGGGACCACGGGGCATCGGAAAACTCAATGCGAAACACCGCCTTCTCCATCGCCAGCGACGCCAGCTCCTCCCGGACGCGCGCCGCGAGCAAGCCCGCCGCGCGGCGCCGGCTCTGCGCCAGCTTCTCCGCCGTCTCCCGATACGCCGCCGCGAGTTGCTCGCGTTCGCGGGTCAACGTCGCGCAGCGCTCGCCGCTGGTCTCCAGGGCGTCGAGGCTGTTCCGCACCTGGTCGAGAAAGGCCAGCACCTCGTCAATCGAAGCGCCGTATTTGCGCCGGAGCTTATCCAGCTCCGCCAGCCGGGATTCCACCTGGTCGAGCCGCACAGGGTCCGCTTCCAGGCCGCCGAGGTAGTGCCGGAGGCCGTGCGCCGCCTCCTCAATCGCCAGCTCGGCCGGGCGCAGGCTCTCGAGCAGGCCGGCCACGGCCGGGTCGATGCGGGCGATCTCCTCCAGGCGGCGTCGCGCCTGTCGGGCCAGCGCGAGCGCGGATGCGGGGGCCTCGTAGAGGGCCTCAAAGGCGGCCGAGGCCTGTTCTTCCAGGCGCGCCACGTTGGTGAGGATCTGCCGCTCGCCCTCCAACTCTCGGTCTTCCCCGCTGCGCGGGGCGGCGGTTTCGATCTCCCGCCGCTGGAACTCCCACAAGTCGGCCATCCGCAGCGTTTCCTTCTCGCTGCGTTCCAGCTCGACGAGCTCGCGCGTGCAGGCGTCCCAGCGCTCAAACACGGTATCGGTCGAGTCCACCAGGTCCTGATGGCCGGCGAAGGCGTCCAGGATCTCCAGTTGCGCCGCCGCGGAGAACAACTGCTGCTGGTCGTGCTGGCCGTGGATGTCTCCCAGGTAGGGCGCCAGCTCGCGCAGCAGCGCGGCGGTCACCGGACGGCTTCCGGCGAAGGCGCGGGATTTACCGCCGGCCAGGATCTCGCGCTCCAGAATCAACTCGCCTGCTTCCGGCTCGATACCGGCTTGCGCGAGAAGCTCGGCGATCCCGGGCCTCTGGGGAACCTCGAAGATCCCGGATATTCGCGCGCGGTCGGCGCCGGAGCGAATCATGTCCACCGACGCGCGGCCGCCCCATAGCAGGGCCAGCGAGTCGACGACGATCGACTTGCCGCTGCCGGTTTCTCCGGTCAGCAGGTTGAGCCCCGGGTGAAAGCGCACGCGGAGGTGGTCGATCACCGCATAGTTTTCCACCACCAGCTCGACGAGCATCCCTGGAGATTATACGGCGTCGGCAGTGGCGCCGCGAGCGGGGGACATTGGTCGTTATTGGTCGTCACTCGAACGCCGGGCGCGGCGCGGTCGTCCCGGAGCCCGCGACTGGCCATCGATGCGCCTCGACGCGCAGCCGGCGGCCGTCGGAGATCACCGAGACCAGCCCCCATCGGTCGGTGCGGAGCACGGCGGCATGCCGCTCGCCGAGCCGCGCGACCACTTCCGGATGCGGGTGGCGGAAAGAGTTTTCAAATCCGCTCGAGATCACGGCGAAGGCCGGGCGCAGGGAGTCGAGCCATGGAGCCGTGGTCGAGCTGCGGCTGCCGTGATGCGCCACCTTGAGCACGTCGGTCTTCGTGGCCAGGCCCGCTTTCAACAGGGCCGTTTCGACGGGCCGCTCGCTGTCTCCGGTGAGTAGAAACGAGTGCGCTCCCCACACCAGGCGGAGCACGAGCGAATCGTTGTTGCCGGGCGTCGTGGCCGGAACGTAGCCCGCGGGCGGAGCGAGCACCTCGACGCCCGCCCGGCCGAAAGTAAACCGCTCGCCCGCGCCGAGGGAAACGATTCCCACACCGGCCCGGACGGCCGTTTCCCGCAATGCGCGCCGGCTGATCCGGGGCATGGCGGCCGCCGTCCAGATCTCTCTCGGGCGGAAATTGGCCACGATCGACTCCAGTCCTCCAATGTGGTCTTCATGCGCGTGCGTTACCACCAGCGCGTCCAGGCGACGGATGGAGCGGCTCCACAGGTAGGGCGAAACCACGTCTTCTCCCATGTCAAGGCGCGGCCTTCTGGCGCCCCCGAACGCGGGAACGCCTCCCGTGTCGACGAGCATCGTTTTCCCGTCGGGCAGGGCGACGAACAGGCTCTCCCCCTGGCCCACATCGATCGCCGTCAGCTCCAGCGAGCCCTTCTCCAGCCGGGGCGCGAACGGATGCCACAGAAGCAGCCCGAGCAGTACCACGAGCAGGGCGATCGCCCCCGCCCGAGCGAGCCGGCCGGCACGCACCGTGGCGGCCACCATCAGCAGCGCAAAAGCGAAGCCGCACGCCAGCCACGGCGGTGGGGCGGGGATCCGCCAGTTCGGCTCGAGCCGCGCGTGCCATTCCACCACGATTCGCGATGCCTCGAGCAACCAGCCGGCTGCAACGGCCGGCAGGCTCCATCCGGTGAGAATCGCGAGGAAGCCCGCCGGTATCAGCGCCGACATCAGCGGCCCGGCGATTACGTTGGCCGACAGCCCGGAGACCGAGGCCCGGTGGAAAAACACCACCATGGGCAGCATCATGCCCACCTGGACGATCGCGGAAACCACGGCGAGCTCGTAGAGGTAAAACGCCATCCGCAGCAGCCATCCGATGAGCGGCAGGCTGACCGCCTGCGGCACGCGCAACCACCACCGCAGAGTTTCGGCGAGCAGCCGCAGCTCCACTCGAAACTGTGCCACTTTTCCCGCCAGGTGCAAGTCGCGGTCGGTCTCGGTGAGGCCTTCCACGCCGTTCCGGTACGGGGTGGAGGTGCGTTCCAGCCACGGTACGGCGAGTCCCCCGATGAGCGCCACCGCCAGGAACGAGAGTTGGAAGCTGGCATCGAATAACTGATCCGGATCGTGGATCAGGAAGACGATGGCAACCAACGCGAGCAGGTTCACGATGCGTCCCTGACGGTAGAAGAACCGCGCCACCAGGTACAGGGTCAGCCCGGCGGCGGCGCGCGCCACCGGAGCCGTCCCGCCCGCCAGCAGCGCGTAGAGCCACGCGGCGGCGGTGGTCGCGGCGAGCGATCCGCCCGGTCCCAGACGCACCAGCCGCAGCAGGAACAGGAAACAGGTGGCGAGTACGGTGACATGTAGTCCTGAGATGACCAGGGCATGGTAGGTCCCTGTGCGGCGGAAGTCGTCGGTCCATACCTGCTCGAGCCTGGATGCGTCGCCCAGCAGCAGGGCGCGCATCATGCCCGTGGTGTAAGCGTTGCCGGCGTACAGTTGATCGAGCCGTTCCGCGGCGCGGGCGCGAACACGATAAACGGCCGACAGGATCGGCGATCCGCACGGCTTCGGCAGCAGACGGGGTCGGACGCCCCGCCGCGCGGCGGCGAGCCACCAGACGTTGCGACGGGCCAGCCAGCCGGCATAGTCGAACGAGCCCGGGTTCTGGAAATTCCGCGGGCGCCGGACGCGCGCCTCCAATTCCACGGTTTGTCCATAGGCCAGCAGCGGCGGCGCTTCGCCCGCGCGAAGGTACAGGCTGACGCGAACACGGGCGCCGGGCGCCACCTCGAGGGTGAACTGCTGCCGATCCTCGGAGAGCACCGGCGGCTCGACGACGCATCCGCGAACCAGGACGGGCTCGCGCGAATCGAGGAACAGATCCGGGGGCGGCAGGCGGCGATGGTAGATTTCGCACAGCGCCCCCGCGGCGACAACTACCAGCAGCAGCCCGGCTGCCAAAGTGCGCCGCGTGCCCCACCGGGCCGCCACTGCCGACACCACGAGCAGCGCCGCGAAACCGGGCCAGACTTCCGCCGCCTGCAACCCGGTGAATCGCGACACCAGGATCCCGGCCGTCAGGGCGCCCAACGGCCAAATCAGCGGCTCGCGCAAAGGGGTTCAAAACAGTAGTAGCCGGCCCGAGGGAGGTTCTCGGGCGAAAGTTAGGATACTGTCCGCGAATTAACTGGACAATTGTTTCCGCCGCTGACCGAGCGCGTGCTTGGCGCCGGATTCTTCGAGAGAGTCTACGAGCGTGCTCTGCTCAGAACTCGGCCTTCGTGGCATCCGGGCTACCGCGCATGCCTCGTTTGCAGTCACCTACAAGGGCCACTCCGTCGTAGCTGTCTTAGCCGTGTCGCATTCCGAGCCGTGACCGGAGGGAGCGGTCTGTTGTTCTACCGGACCGCGACGGTCAATCCGCTCTGGCTGGTGGCGGTTCCCACGGTTACCGTCACCGGCACATCCCCGGAGGGACTGTCTTCCGGCAGCCGGACGTTGATCTGCAAGACGCCGGCCACTACACCTGGAAGAGCTCCCCAGTATTCCAGTGAATCGACTCGCCTGCCGCCGAAGGAAACGAAAACAGGCAAAACCGGTTTTGGGAAGACCGTGAGGGCAAGTTGACCATCCACTCCGGCAGGGTTGGTCTGTCCTTCGCCAGTGCCGTACAGAACCACGATGGTGCCCTTGGCAGCCGGATTGGCGGCGTTGTTGTAACTGAGGTCCTGGTTCTGAATCGCACCCAGGCCGCGTCCGGAAGAGTTCGCCGAGAACAGCCCCGGCTTGGAAGCGACCACGGGCAAAGTGACCGCGGCCGACCGCACGCCGCGATACTCGGCCACCACCTGTGTGCTGGCTCTGCCGGTGATCGCGTAGGGTGCGACCACGGCGCTCTGGACGGCGGAAGCGTAGATCATCGCTCCCGGCACGCCGTCAAACAAAAACCTGGTCTCGGCCAGAATGTTGCTCAAGGTTGTCGGGGAGCTCAGGACCGCTGTTGTCAAGTTGGTCGGGCCGATGCCGGCGCCCGTGACCACCAGAATCTCTCCGGGGGCCACCGACCCGCCTACGTAGCTGGCGGCGTTCCCAACAGCGCTTATGGAAACCTGCGGGCCGGCCGGCCGGTCGCCGAAGCGCGCCAGGAACACATCGCCGAGCGGCATCAAGGTAGCGGTGCCTCCGCCGAAGCCGCGCTGGAGGACCCCTTCGGTGGTTGGAAAATTCGCGGACGCCGTGCCGCCGGAGACGTAGACGCCGGCAGGGGCCCAGGCCACTCCCATCGCCCAATCGCCCCCGGAGCCGCCCAGGTGAGTCGAGTAAACCAGCGCACTGCCGGCGGCGTTCAACTGCGAAAGGAAGGCATCACCCACCTTGAAACCTTCCTCCTCCGATGACCCGCGGTTGGCGCTTTGCTGGGCGTCGGTCGAGACAGGGAAATCGCGGGAGAGTGTGTTGCCGGCTATCCAGACGGCGCCGGAGGAGTCCAGGGCAATGCCGGTGGCCCGGTCGTCGAGGGTTCCGCCCAGGTAGGTCGAGTAGACCAGGGCGGCGCCGGCAGGGTTCAGCTTGGTAACGAAGGCGTCGCCGGCCACCCATTGTGGCTCACCGCCGGCGCCACGGTAAGCGGTCTGGAAGGCCTGCGGCGTGGTGGGATAATCCGACGAGAGCGTGCTGCCGGTCACGTAGGCGTTCCCTTGCGCGTCCACGGCGATCCCGAAGGCGACATCATCGCGCGCCCCACCGAGCAAGGTGCTGTAAACCAGCCCCGTGCCGGTCGGGTTTACCTTGATGACGAAGGCATCTCCCAGGGTGACGAAGCCCTGCCCGCCCCCTCCCGCAAACCGCGGTTGGAAGGCGCCTGGTGTGACAGGGAAGTTGAAGGAATTCGTCCCGCCGGCGACATAGGCATTCCCGAGGGCATCCACGGCGATCGCCGCGCCGCCTTCATTCGCTGTGCCGCCGAAAAATGTGGAATAAATCAGGGCGGAACCGGTGGCGTTGAGTTTGGTCACAAAGCCGTCGGAGGCCGGGAGGAACGTTTGCGAGGTCCCTCCCCGGTTGGCTCGCTGGAAAGCGTCTTCACTAACCGGGAAGTCCGCGGACTCGGTAATGCCCGTCACATAGGCATTGCCGCTGGAGTCCACAGCGATGGCGGTGCAGAACTCCCTCTGATTCCCCCCGAGGTAGGTGGCGTAAACCAGAGCGTTTCCCGCCGCGTTCACCTTCGCAACGAAGCAGTGTCCGGGATCCAAGCTCGGACTGCCGGGCGGACCGAACCGGGTGCGGAAAGCTTCCTGGGTCGCGGGAAAGTCGAAGCTTCTGGTCCCTCCCGTCACGTATACGTTGCCTGCCGAATCCAGCGCAATGGCCGAGCCGAAATCCGAATTGGAACCGCCAATATGCGTCGAGAAGACCATCGCTGTTCCCGAGGCGTTGACTTTGGTGATCACGATGTTGCCCTGTCCGGCGCCCCCCGTCGGAGTCTGGTAGACCCCCGGAGTCGCCGGATAAGCGAAGTCGCCGGTGAACCCGGTGAGAAAAGCATTGCCCGAGGAATCCACGGCCAGGCGGGCTCCCATCTCGATGTTGTTCCGGCCAACGTAGGTCGAATACAGGATCACGGGGTCGATGACCAACGGTCGATGGACGTCATAAACGCCGATCTCAAAGCCGACTTCATTGGCTGTCACCATGCGGTAGCGCCCTTCCACCTTCCTGCGACCCCCTTCCATCTCCTGGTAGATCACCGGGCTCTGCCAGCTCAGCTCATGCCGGCCCACCCGGACCATCAGCGAGCCATCCGAGTTCGGGTGTAGCTCGCCGCCCTCGAAGACCATTCGGATGATTGCGGGATCCGCGCCCGGACGGACCACAAAATCGTGTTCCAGTTGCATGCCTTGACCGTGGTAGTCCAGGTCGATCCCCGGGTAAACATCGTGGTAACGAAGGCGCTCATAGGTTGGAATATCGGTGATCCACTTGGCCGGGTCGTTGCCGAGGAAGTAGTTCACTTTGCCGCCGAGAGGCTCCAGCGGCTCAACCGAGGTGGCTCTCTGGCTGCCGGCCAAACCAAAGCGAAGGATCGACGATTTCCTGCTCGTTTCGTCTCGCAGGTCAAGCACCGCCTCGGTTCGCGACAGGAAGGCGGTGAGGCCTCGGCCGCGCGAAAGGAATTCGTATTGGGGATCCGCCTGTCCCAGGTTGACCTCGAAAGCCAGAGGCAGATCGTTAGCGCGGGGGCCAACGATAAAAATGGTATATTGCGCGCAGCAGAAACTACAGTCGCACTGCACCATGGGGCCGATCCCAGTCAGGCTGGCCGTGATCAACGCGATGAGAATCGACGTGCTGCTATGTTTCCTGAGCATTGGTTCTCCCTTGCCGCGCATGAAGCAGGCTGAGGGCGCCTGCCAACATTGCAGCGGCGGAGGCAAACTGGTCCACGGTCCACCCGAAATAACGCACCGGGGCCACGTGGAGTGTGTCGAGCGCCAGGCGGAACAGCCCGTATAGGATGAGAAAAAGCCCCAGGAAGAAACCCGGGGGCCTGGGTCGTCGGCCCAGCCAGAAAAACAGGACTACTACGGGCGCCAAGAACAAAACCTCCAGCAGCCCCAGATCGTACCGCGTGCCGCCAGGGTATTGTACTCCAAGCCAGCTCGAGGTGCGGATCCCGGGATGATCGTGGGCAAGCGCGCAACCGGCGCGGCCGAAAATCCAGGCGCTCGGAAACGCCCAAGCCACCGCGTCCATGTAGCGCAGCTTCTCCGCCCTCTTCGGGTACCGCCACTTCAAGTAAAGGAGGCCGGCCAGCAGCCCGCCGAAGATTCCTCCGAAGGAAGCAATTCCGGGGGGCCTTCTGACACTGGCCAGGATATTGAGCAGGTACTCGGGCCGGTAGGAGAACTTGAACAGGAACGACCCTGCAAACCCGAACAGGATCATCCACAGGCTCAGCCAGCCGGCGATCGAAGGTTCCAGTCCTGTCTTTTCGGCGCGCCGCAGAATCAACAAGTGCCCCACCAGCGCGGCGGTGCACACCAACAGCCAATACGCCGACCAGCGAAACGGACCAACTACAAGGTGCGGCTGTTCTATATAGGGAATCACGGCTCGGCCCCGCGGGCGCGCCTGAAGCGCAGCCATGACGAGCATTATAGGCCACGCGATCCCAGGCCGCTCTTCACGCGTTTACGTGGTAGACTGGAAATTGTGAAAACCAGAAACGTCACCCTGGCGCTTCCCGACGAGCTGCTCCGCCGGCTCAAGGTGATCGCCGCACAGCGGGACAGCTCGATCTCGGCCCTACTCGCCCACTCGCTGCAACAAATTGCCGACCAAGAGGAAGGCTATCGGGCGGCGCACCGCGGCATGCTGGAGGACCTCCGGAAGGGCTTCAACCTGGGCACAAAGGGACAAATCGCCTGGAGTCGGGATTCGGTGCATGAACGGTAGGGAATTCGTCGACACAAACGTCATCATCTACGCGCTGGACCGCACCGCCGGGCCCAAGCGAGACGTCGCCTTCAGGCTGCTGGAGCGACTTTGGTCAGAGCGCAGTGGATGCGTAAGCCTCCAGGTCTTGCAGGAGTTCTACGTCACGGCCACCAACAGGCTTGCAATGTCGTCGACTGAAGCCGTGCGCCAGGTGGAACGGCTGGGAAAATGGACCGTTCATCGTCCACGCCTGGAGGATGTAATCTCGGCCATCGAACTCCACCGCCGCAAGAGGGTCTCCTTCTGGGACGCGCTGATCGTGAGAAGCGCCATTCAATTGGGCTGCTCGATCCTGTGGACGGAATATCTGTCCGACGGCCAGGAGTGGGAGTCGGTCACCGTTCGAAACCCTTTCCAGAGCTCGCTTGGGCCGACAGCTTGATGTAATTCCCACCCTCCCAGCTTTGCCGTCATAAGTCTTATATAGTGAAGTCATGAGACGCTGTTGCCTCTACTTGCTTTTCCTGGCCGCGGCCCAGGCTCAGCCTCCCGTTAATTCCAGGCCGTTCCGGCTGGAGGAGTTGAAGACGCCGCCGGGCTACGAGGTCTCCGTCTACGCACGGGTGAACGGCGGGCCGCGGCTGATGGCGTTCGGGCCGAATCGTGTGTTGTACGTGGCCTCGCGCGGTGGCGGCAGCGTGTACGCGGTGCCGGAAGCGGGCCGCGTGGTGCAGGCGCTGCGCGGGCTGAACGGGCCGCACAGCGTCACCTTCCGCGACAACGATCTTTACGTGGCCGTCAACGACGGCGTCGTGCGATTCCGCGAAGCCGTCACCGAGGACCTGGTGGTGCGCACCAACGCCGAGCGCGTGCTGAGTCTGCCGGCCGGGGGTGGCCACTCGACACGCACCGCCTACTTCGGGCCCGACGGCCGGATCTATGCCACTGCCGGCTCGACCTGCAATTTCTGCGTGGAATCCGACGCGCGGCGAGCGGCCATGATGCGCTATGAGGCCGATGGCAGCGGCGAGCAGATCATCGCCCGGGGCCTCCGCAACACCGTCGGCTTCGCCTGGCACCCGCTGACCGGGGAGCTGTGGGCGGTGGACAACGGCGGCGACGGCTTGGGCGACGATGAGCCCCCGGACGAGATCAACGTGGTTGCCGAGGCGAAAGACTACGGCTGGCCGGACTGCGTCGGCCAGGCGCGTGGTGTGCGCTGGGGCTGGCAAGCGCGTCCGGAACGGTGTGGCGACACCCAGGGCCCGGAATGGGAGATACAGGCGCATTCGGCGGCTCTTGCCATCTCCTTCTATTCGGGCGAAATGTTTCCCGCCTCCTTCCAGAACGACGCCCTGGTCGGCCTTCACGGCTCATGGAACCGTAACCAGCCGACCGGGTTCAAGGTGGCGCGCGTGCGTGCCGCCGGCGGGCGGGCCACGGCAATCGAGGATTTCCTGTGGGGATTCTTCGATCCCAATACCCGCACCCGCTCCGGCCGGCCAATGCACGCCCTGAGCGGCCCCGACGGCGCCGTATACGTCTCCGACGACACCACCGGCAACATCTATCGCGTGGTCTACACCGGCCCGCGCATCAGCCCGGGCGGCATCGTGCGCGTGGCCGACCGGATTTACGAGCTGTACGGGCGGAACCTGGTTCGGGAGCCGGCCGAATTCGGACTCTACGCCAACGGGCTTCTCGCCGAAACGTTGTACCGGAGCCCCGGGCAGGTCAACTTCGTTCTACCGGGGTCGCTTTCCGGTGACATCACCATCGCCGTCAAGAACGAAAGGGCTGTAGACGAAGCGGGGATCCGCGTGGAGTGAGCGTGGGACAGGCCTCCTGGCCTGTCGCTTTCGGCGTTCAGTGACTTCCGCCGCCGGCATGTTAGGCTGATGAGTATGCGAGTCGCCCTCATCGCTTCCGGTATTATTCTGCTTTCCGCCGGCTGCGCGCAGGCCTCCGGAGAGCTCTCCGGCCGCCGCGCCCCGGGATTCTCGCTCCCGGACATGAATCTCCAGCGCCACGATCTATACGACTACCGCGGGCGCGTGGTGGTGCTGGAAGTGATGCAGACCACCTGCCCGATCTGCCAGCGGCTGGCCCCGCTGCTGGAGAAGGTCAAGCAGAGCTATGGCGACAAGCTGGCGGTTCTCTCCATCGTTCCGCCGCCGGACAACCAGACCACGGTCGGCGAATACATCGCCAAATTCAGTGTAACCTCGCCCATCCTGTTCGACTGCGGCCAGGTGCTGGCTTCCTTCATGAACGCGACGCCGCAGAATCCCACCTTCCACGTCCCGCACGTGTTCCTGATCGACCGCGACGGGATGATCCGCAACGATTTTCATTTCGGCGAAGACTCGCGGGCGATGTTTGAATCCGGCGGCCTGAACGCGGAAATCGACAAGCTGCTGGCGCCGGTCCCGACGCCGGCCAGGAAGCCGAAAAAGAAGTAACTCGCGCCTGGCCCCGTTGTTACGCCGGAACCGCCTGGGCTCGCGTGGCTGACGAGAGCCTTTGCGCCAGGCGGGTCATCAGGGTCGCCGGGGCGCTGCGCGGTCGCAGCAGCACCAGCGGAGTTCCCGACTTTTGCGCGGTCGCGCACAGGTCCGGGGCGGGCGGCAGCACGGCCAGCACTTTCGTGCCGAGTATCGACTCGATCCGGTCCGGGGTCAGCGAATCCACCATCGTCGCCCGGTTTACGATGACCATCCCCAGAGCCTCACTGACGATGCCTTGGCCGCGGAGATAATCCAGGGTCATCTTGGCCGCCATCACGGAAGAGTCATCGCGCTCGGTCACGATGACGATGGCGTCGGAGAGCCGCAGCGCGGCCCCGCACTCCGGCCCGTAAGCTCCAGGGAGATCAAGCATCACATAGTCGGAGATGCGGATCAGTTGGTTGACGATGCGCTCGGCGTGCGCGGCGGTGAGATTGCGGAACTCCTCCGGTTTCTGCGGACCGAACAGGACGTGGAATCCGAACGGCGACTTCAGCAACAGCTTCTCTATCTCGCCTTCGCGGATCTCGTCCACCGGGAGTTCCAGCAGTCGGCTCAGGTTCTCGGCCGGGGAACGTTTCAGGTGCGCCGAGAAGCTGCCGCAGCGCCCGCGCAGCTCGGCCGCGGTCACCAGGTTCTCGCCGGCGAGAATCCCGGCCATGTTCAGCACCAGGGTCGTGGTTCCCACCCCGCCCTTAGCTCCGAGGAAGCTGATCACCTTCCCTCCGGCCGTGTAGCGCGACTTGCTCATGTGCCATTGCAGGCTCCGGTTCCTCTCCACCGCGTAGAGGATCGAGCGCGCCAGCAGGTTGCCGCGGATCTCGCCCTTGCCGAGGAAGTCCTGGGCGCCCTCCTGCACTGCCCGCAGCCCCAGCACTTCATCCTCCAGGCCGGTCAGCAGCAGGATCGGCAGGTGCGGCGCCCGCTCATGCAGGCGGGAAAAGGTCTCCACGCCCTGGCTGTCGGGCAGGTTCAGATCGAGCAGGACGGCGTCGAAGTGCTCCGCGCAGATGCTCTCACATGCGGCGGCAAGGCTTTCGACACAGGAGACATCGAACGTGCCGCCGCCTTCCTCCTTCAACTCCTCCCGCACCAGGCGGGCGTCGCCCGGATTGTCCTCGACCAACAGAATCCGCATGGACGGGTGTGTCATGAGTCGCTCCCCGGGGCCGGTCCCGAAGGCCGCCCCACGATGGACTTATCGACCGAGTCGGAGGCGACTTAAGTCCGGGGAAGGGGAAGGTGAGCCGTCACCAGCCAGAAGTCCTCGATCTTGCGCATGGTTTCCAGAAACTGGTCGAAGCTTCCCGGCTTGGTCAGGTAGCAGTTGGCCGCAAGCTGGTAGGCGCCGGCCACGTCCTCCTCGGCCGAGGAGGAGGAGAACACGATCACCGGAATGCGCCGCAGCCGCTGGTCGCCGCGCATCTCGGCCAGAAACTCGTGGCCGCTCTTGCTGGGCAGGTTCAGGTCGAGCAGGATGAGGTCCGGTTCGGCGCAAGTCTGGTAGACGCCTTCGCGGCGGAGAAAGGCGAGCGCCTCCACGCCGTCCTCCACCGCCTGGAAGTTGATCTGAACACGGGCTTCGCGCAGCGCCTCGCGCGCCAGCCGAACATCGGCGGGATTGTCCTCCACCATGAGCAGCTCGAAGGGTTGCCGCCCGCGCCCGCTCATCCTGCTTCCGCGCCCCCGGCCATCGGCATCGTGAACCGAAGCTCGGATCCGGACCCCGGCCGCGGCTCCACCCAGATGCGGCCGCCGTGACGCTCGACGATGCGCTTGCACAGCGCCAGGCCGATGCCAGTGCCGGGATACTTGGCCTGGCTGTGCAGGCGCTGGAACAGGACGAAAATGCGCTCGGCGAACTTCGGATCGATGCCGATGCCGTTGTCGCTCACCGAGAGCATCCACCTTCCTTCCTGCGTCTGGCAGGCCACGTGCACCCGCGGCGGCTCGGCGGAGCGAAACTTGACGGCGTTGCCGATGAGGTTTTGAAAGAGCTGGATGAGCTGGACGTCGTCGGCCATCAGCACCGGCAAGTTCTCGTCGGTCGTCACCACCGCTCCACTCTCCTCCAGGGCGACACTCAGGTTTCGCATCGCCTGATTCAGCGCCACCGCGCAATCCACTTGCGTGAAACTCCTGCCGTGCGTCCCAATGCGCGAGTAGGTCAGCAGGTCCCGGATCAACGCCTGCATCCGGCCAGCGCCGTCCACGGCGTATCCGATGAACTCGTCGACCTCCGCGTCCAGCTTCCCGCGGTAGCGCCGCTCGATCAGCTCGAGGTAGCTGCGCACCATGCGCAGCGGCTCCTGCAAGTCGTGCGAGGCGACGGAGGCGAAATGCTGGAGATCCTGGTTGCTGCTTTCCAGTTCGGCTGCGTATTGCTTGAGTTTCTCTTCGACCCGTTTGCGGTCGTTGATGTCGGTAATCTGCCCGATTTGATAGACGGGATTTCCCTGAGAATCCCGCACCAGGGAGATGTTCCACTGCACCAGGACCGTCCGGCCGCTCTTGTGGCGGTAGCGGGTCTCCATCTCGAGCGAGGGGATCCCTTCCAGGGCGAGCGGAAACGCTTGCCCGCCCCCCTCGGCGCCCGGGTGCAGCAGGTCGAGCCAGCCCTTCTCGGCAAGCTCCTCCTGGGAATAGCCGACGATCCGGCAGAAGGCCGGATTCACGTGAAGAAACCGGCCGTTGGGATCGGCAATGGCCATGCCGATCGGCGCGTGCAGGAAGGCCTGTCGAAAGGGCATCTCGCAATCACCACGGGGAACCAGCCCCTGTAGGGGCTTGTTCGACCGTTTGCGGTTTCCTCTCACCGATTCCCGGTTGCGCTAAAATTTAACCGGGCGGCCTCCCGGCGGTAACCGGCAGGCACGGCCGCGCCGCCTTGTGGAGCAGACCTTCATGCCGAGCGATACCCTCACCATCACCGACAACCGCACCGGAAAAACCTATCAAGTGCCGGTCCAGGACGGCGCCATCCGTGCCCTGGACCTGCGGCAGATCAAGGTCTCACCCGACGAGTTCGGGCTGACCACTTACGACCCGGGCTTCACCAACACCGCCGCCTGCAAGAGCCGCATCACGTTCATCGACGGGGACCTGGGCATTCTCGAATACCGCGGCTATCCGATCGAACAGCTCGCCGAACAGAGCACTTTTCTCGAAACGGCCTGCTTGATCTACTACGGCGAGCTCCCCGAGCGAGCGACGCTCGAGCGCTGGACCAACGCCATCACCCACCACACCATCCTCCACGAGAGCATCAAGAAGTTCATGGAAGGGTTTCATCACGACGCCCATCCGATGGGCATGTTCGTGAGCACGGTGGCGGCGCTTTCCACGTTCTACCCGGCGGCCAAGAACATCTTCGACGCCGAGATCCGGCTGAAGGAGATCTACCGCCTGGTGGCCAAGGTGCCCACCGTGGCGGCGTTCGCCTACCGGCATAGCGTGGGGATGCCCTACTCCTACCCCGACAACGACCTTTCCTACACCGGTAATTTCCTGAACATGATGTTCAAGAAGACGGAAGTGAACTACCGGCCCAACCCGGTGCTGGAGCAGGCGCTCGAAGTGCTGTTCATCCTCCACGCCGACCACGAGCAGAACTGCTCCACCAGCGCCATGCGCGTGGTGGGCAGCGCGCAGACGGACCCGTATTCCTCGCTCGCCGCCGCCGCCGCCGCGCTCTACGGTCCCCTCCACGGAGGCGCCAACGAGGCCGTTCTGCGCATGCTGCGCCAGATCGGCTCCAAAGACAGGATTCCGGCCTACATCCAGCGCGTCAAGGCCGGCGAGGTCAAGCTGATGGGATTCGGCCACCGCGTCTACAAGAACTACGACCCACGCGCGCGCATCATCAAGCAGACCGCCGACCAGGTGTTCGCGGTCACCGGGAGGAACCCGCTGCTGGACATCGCGCTCGAGCTCGAGCGCATCGCGCTCCAGGACGACTACTTCGTCAGCCGGCGCCTGTACCCCAACGTCGATTTCTATTCCGGCATCATTTACCAGGCCATGGGCTTCCCCACCGAGATGTTCCCGGTGCTGTTCGCCATCCCGCGCACCATCGGCTGGCTGGCGCAGTGGGAGGAGATGCTGCTGGACGCCGACCAGAAGATCTCCCGCCCGCGCCAGCTTTACCTGGGCCCCCGGCGGCGGGACTACATTCCGATGGTGCTGCGCGAGGCCGCCGTGCCGGAGCCGGTGGCAGGGTAGGGCTCCGATGCACGCCCGCCGCTGGTGGTTGCTGCTGGCGCTGCTGGCCCCCGCCGGCGCGCAGGAGTTCGACCTGCTCGTGCGCGGCGGCCGCCTGGTGGACGGCACGGGCAACCCCGCCTACGTCGCCGACATCGGCATCCGCGACGGACGCATCGCGCGCATGGGCCACCTGGCGGGAGCCGCCGCGCGCCGCACCATCGACGCCGCCGGCCTGACGGTGGCGCCCGGCTTCATCGACATCCACAACCACTCCGACAACACCGTGATGGCGGACGGCAACGCCGAGAGCATGGTGCGCCAGGGGGTCGCCACGATGATCTTCGGCGAGGGCGGCTCGGCGGCGCCGGTTGGCGGCCTCCAGCAGCGCGTGCGCCCCAGCGCCGACTGGATCGACTTCCGCGGCTACTTCGCCCGCCTGCTGAAGCAGGGCGTCTCGACCAACGTCGGGACCTACGTCGGATCCAGCCAGGTGTGGACCTACGTCCGTGGGCAGCGCGCCGGACCACCGTCGGCCGCCGAGCTCGACCAGATGCGGGCACAGGTGCGCCTGGCGATGGAGCAGGGAGCGCTCGGCGTAGCCAGCTCCCTGAGCGGGCCGCCGGGGAACTGGATCGACACCGATACGCTGGTGGCGATGTGCGAAGTCGCCGCGCGGTACGGCGGCATTTACTCGACCCACATGCGCACGGAAGGCTTCGGCGTCTTCGAGGCCGTGGCCGAGGCGATCGCGATCGGCCGGCGGGCGCGCCTGCCGGTGGATATCATCCACCTGAAGATCGCCGAGCACAAGCTGTGGGGGCAAATGCCGGAGCTGGTCTCGACCATCGCCCAGGCGCGCGCCAACGGCCAGCAGGTGGAAGCGCATGTTTATCCCTACCGCGCCGGGCAGAACAACCTCGCCTCCATCATCCCGCCCTGGGCACACGAGGGCGGCTCCAAGGCGATGCTCGGGCGCCTGAAGGATCCGGCCCTGCGCGAGCGCATCGAGCGCGAGATCCTGCACGGCATCCCCGGCTCGAACTGGTACAACCACTACACCGCCACCGGGGGTTGGGAGGGGATGCTGCTGGTGAGCCTCTCCAGCCCCGAGTACAAGCAGTTCCAGGGGAAACGGATGAGCGAGGTGATCCGCGCCAAGGGCGCACCGCCGCTGGCGGTGCTGTTCGAGCTGCTCGAGGCCAACGGCGGCTCGGTACCCACCGTCTACTTCCACCACGACGAGCGCGACATGCGCTACGCGCTGGCCCAGCCGTTCGTCTCCATCGGCTCGGACGGCACGGCCGTGAAAACCGAAGGGCCGCTGGCCGCCACACACCCGCACCCGCGCTACTACGGGACCTTCCCGCGCGTCCTGGGCCGCTACGTCCGCGAGGAGAAAGTGCTGACGCTCGAGGAGGCCGTGCGCAAGATGACCTCGGCGAACGCGGCCAAGATCCGCGTCTGGGACCGCGGGCTGCTGCGTCCGGGCATGTGGGCCGACCTCGCCGTGTTCGACGCCGCGCGGATCCTGGACCACGCGACTTTCGAGAAGCCGCACCAGTACGCCACCGGGGTAGAGTACCTGGTGGTCAACGGCGTTGTGGTGCTCGACCGCGGCCGCCATACCGGCGCGCGTCCCGGCGCGATCGTATACGGTGCGGGCCGGCGGCCGTAGTCCCATTGTGGGACAGGCCTCCCGGCCTGTCCTTTTCGGCATTCGGTGACTTCTGCCACGGGCTGTTAACCTTGCTTGACGGCCTCCCCGGTGTACAGTACACTTCAAGTGAACGAACTCGTCAGTTCATTACGGGAGGTTTATGCAAGCCCATGTCCAACGTCATCTCCGCGCTGACCGCGCGCAGCCAGTTCGGGCGGATTCTCGACACAGTCGAGCGGCAGCGCCGCAGTTTCGTCATTGAAAAGCGCGGCCGGCCAAAAGCCGTTCTTTTGAGCATCCAGGACTACATCAAGCTCGCCGCCCCCGAGCCCGAGGTGCTCAAACAAATCGGCGAGGCGTCCATCCGCCGCGGCACGGACAAACTCACCCTGCGCCGGATTGACCGCGTCATCAAGGCGGCCAGGGCTGCCCGTCGCCGTGCTGCCTCTTAAGCTGGTCATCGACACCAATGTCGTCGTCTCCGCGGTGCTCAAACCCCAAGGGCTGGAACGGACAGCCCTGGTTTTTGCGTTGACTCCGCCGGCCGCCTTGTTCGTCTCCACGGACATTCTGGCCGAGTACCTCGAAGTTGTGAGCCGTCCGGAACTCAAGATCCTTACCGGGGAACGCCACGCGCTCCTGGGGCTGATCACCAGCCGCAGCCGACGCGTGATGCCCGCACGCAAGCTGGCGGTCTGCCATGATCCGGACGACGATATTTTCCTGGATTGCGCCGACGCCGCCCGTGCCGACTACCTCATCACCGGCAACGCCAGGCACTTCCCGGCCTATTGGAAAAACACCAAAATCATCAACGCGAGAGAGCTGATGAACATCATCGGCCCTCACCTTCCCGATTAGGCAAACGCGACAGACAGACGGATAATGTTAGGACCCGTGGCAGAAGTCACTGAATGGCGAGGACAGGCCGGGAGGCCTGTCCCACAGGGGAAAAGGACAGGCCAGGAGGCCTGTCCCACGGGGGAAGCAGAGGTGAACCGATGAGTCTGGCTTCCGGCATGCGGCTTGGTCCTTACGAGATCCTGGACCCGATCGGCGCGGGCGGGATGGGGGAAGTCTACCGCGGGAAGGACACCCGGCTGGATCGCGTGGTGGCGATCAAGGTGCTGCCCTCGCACGTGGCCAGGAACCCGGAGGCGCGCCAGCGGTTCGAGCGGGAGGCCAAGGCCGTCTCCAGCCTCAATCATCCCCACATCTGCCAGCTCTACGACATCGGCGAGCAGGAAGACATCGATTACCTGGTAATGGAGTACCTGGAAGGCGAGACGCTGGCGGCTCGCCTGAACAGGGGACCGCTGCCGGTAGCGCAGGTGCTCGAGTACGGCGTCCAGATGGCGGATGCGCTGGGGCAGGCGCACAAGCAAGGCGTGTTTCATCGGGATCTGAAACCGGGCAACATCATGCTGACCGCCAAAGGGGCGAAGCTGCTGGACTTTGGTTTGGCCAAGCTGGCGCAGCCGGCGCCGGTCGCGGGCGCCACCGCCAGCGTTCTGCCCACCCGCACGCTCGGGTTGACGGCCGCCGGGACCATCCTGGGCACCGTCCAGTACATGGCGCCGGAGCAACTGGAAGGCAAAGAAACCGACGGGCGCGCCGATATCTTCGCGTTTGGCGCGATTGTTTACGAGATGGCGACAGGCAGGAAGGCGTTTGCCGGTGACAGCCCGGCCACGGTGGTGGCGGCGATTCTGACCTCCCAGCCGGCCCCGCTGGCCGCGCTCGAACCGATGACGCCGCCCGCCCTGGGACACCTGGTCGAGTCCTGCCTGACGAAGGATCCCAACGGGCGCCGGCAGAACGCGCACGACCTGATGCTGGAGCTGAAATGGATCGCCGAGGCCGGCTCGCAGGCGGGGAGGCCCGCGCCTGTCACAACCGGGCGGCGGAGCCGGGAGAAGCTCTGGATGGCTGCCACGGCGCTGCTCGCCCTGGTGAGCATCGCCGCCATCGCGGCGATGTCAGGGCAGTGGCTTCGGTCCCGACCGGTTGAGGTTGGCGCGGTCCGTTTTCTTCTGGCTCCACCCGAAGGAACGGCCTTCGCCCAAACCCCGAACATGCCACAAGTGGCGGTTTCGCCGGACGGCCGCAAGCTCGCCATGGTCGCGATGGATTCTTCCGGAAGGAACTCCCTGTGGGTCCGGCCTTTGGACTCCATTTCTCCTCAGCGGCTGGACAAGACGGAGGAGGCCATGGTTCCGTTCTGGTCTCCCGACTCGCAATTCATCGGGTTCTTCGCCGCTGGCAAGCTTAAGAAAGTCCCCGCTTCCGGCGGCGCCCCGCAAACGCTTTGCGAGGCGCAATCGATTGAAGGGGGCGCCTGGAGCCGGGACGGGGAGATCCTGTTCGGCGGCCCTGACGGGGCGCTCCATCGCGTTGCTGCTACGGGCGGAGGGGCCTCTCCGGCAACGACGCTCGACCAGGCTCAGGGAGACCTCTGGCATCGCTGGCCGCAGTTCCTCCCCGACGGGCGCCGATTCCTGTATCTCTCTGGGAACAAGGCGCCGGAGAAGTCGGGCATTTTTGTCCAGTCCCTGGACACCAAAGAGCGCAAACTGGTGCTGAACAGCCAGACCCGAGCCGCCTATGCGCCGCCCGGCCACCTGCTGTTCCTGCGGGACGGCACGCTGATGGCCCAGGTGGTGGACAGCAGCCTCCAGCCCAAGCGGGACCCGCCTGTCCGAGTTGCTGAGGATGTGAACAGCGCCCTCGGCCGCGCCGCTCTCTCGGTCTCTGAGAATGGGGTGCTGGTCTACCGCAGCGGTCAAGCTGTCGTGACCTCTGAGCTCCGCTGGTACGACCGCGAAGGGAAACGCCTCGGCGTGGTTGGTGAGCCGGCCCGGTACCGGCAAGTTGTGCTTTCCCCGGACGAAAAGCGCGTCGTCTTGGAGCGCGTGGAGGCCGGCGGTTTTGACCTCTGGCTGCTCGAGCTGTCCAGCGGCATCTCCACCCGGTTGACCTTCGACCCGGGGTCGGAACAGGATGCCATCTGGTCGCCGGACTCTCGCCGCATCATCTTTCTCGGCTCCGCGCGCGGCAAGGTCCAGCTACAGGAGCTGGTCGTCGGTGGAGGCAACCCGGTCCCCCTCTCCGCGGACCCGATGTACCCGGAAGACTTGTCCGCGGACGGGCGCTTTCTTCTCGGCATCAGTAATAACGGCCGGGCTGTTTCCAAGGTTCCGCTGTTTGGGGAGCGAAAACCTGAGAAGGTGTTTGAAACGCAATTCGACAAGGACGAGTTTCACCTTTCTCCCGACGGGCGCTGGATCGCATACAACTCGCTGGAGTCGGGGCGGTGGGAGGTCTACGTGGCCTCGTTTCCCGGCTTCACGGAAAAACGTCAGGTTTCAAGCGGGGGGGGGCTGCCAGGCGCGGTGGAGAAAGGATGGAGGAGAGCTCTTCTATTTGCGACTCGACGGGAAGCTGATGGCTGCGCAGGTGAAGGCTGGAGCCGCCCTGGAGGCGAGTGTTCCGAAACCCCTCTTCCAGACCGCGGTCAGTCTTACTCCTATGTTGGACCAGTATGCAGTGACCGGAGACGGGAAGAGATTCCTGGTCAACGAAACGGTCAAGTCAACCGTGGAGCATGTCAACGTCGTCATGCACTGGCCGGCCGGATTGGGGCGGTAACCGTGGCCTATCGCCGGCACGATCCGGCCGGGCAGCCCCTCATGCACTACGAGCCCTATCGCTCGACGGTTCGCCGAGCGCCGTCCAAGCCGCTGGTCTTGCTGACTCACACGCTGTCCGAGCTGACCGGCCCGCTGTTCGGGCATGACGCGATCGGCGAGACCGATGCGGACCTGACGCGGCAGCGCTCCGGGGAGCCGCTCGGAGAGCGTATCATTGTCGCGGGCCGCGTGGTGGACGACGGCGGTCGTCCGGTGGCGAACACGCTGGTCGAGATCTGGCAGACCAACGCGGCCGGACGATATCGCCACGTCAAGGACGATCACCCGGCGCCGCTCGACCCCAACTTTATCGGGGTCGGGCGCACGATGACCGACTCGAACGGCTTCTACCGGTTCGTCACCATCAAGCCCGGCGCCTACCCGTGGCGCAATCACGATAACGCCTGGCGTCCCGCGCATATCCACTTCTCGTTGTTCGGACCTGCGTTCGTCACGCGCCTGGTCACGCAGATGTACTTTCCCGGCGACCCGCTGATGGCCTTCGATCCGGTCTTGCAGTCGATTCGCGACGAGAAGGCCCGCCAGCGCCTCATCGCCCGGTTCGATCTCGAGACCACCCAGCCCGAGTGGGCGCTGGGATATCGGTTCGACCTGGTCCTGCGCGGCCGCCAGGCCACTCCGTTTGAGCAATAGGATGCACCTGGTTCCGAGCCCCTCCCAGACCATTGGCCCTTTCTTTCATTTCGCTCTCACCACGGACCCGGCCCAGGGACGCCTGGCGGAGGCGGCCGCGAAAGGCGAGCATATCCGGCTGGCCTGTCGCGTCCTGGACGGCGATGGAGCGCTGGTCGACGATGCCATGATCGAGCTGTGGCAGGCCGACGCCGGCGGCAACTACAACCATCCCGACGACACCGACAAAGCCGCCGACCCTGCCTTTCGCGGCTTTGGTCGCCTGGCCACTAACCCGGAGGGCGCCTGCGTGTTCGAGACCGTCCGGCCCGGCCGTGTGCCCGGCGGCGGCGGGAAGCTGCAAGCGCCCCATGTGAACGTCAGCATCTTTGCCCGCGGCCTGCTGAATCGCCTGGCCACTCGCATTTACTTCGCCGACGACCCGGCGAACGCGCAGGATCCGGTCCTGGCGCTGGCGCCCGAGGATCGCCGCGACACGCTGATGGCGCACCCCGATCCGGAGCGGCGCGGTGTTTGGAACTTCGACATCCGTCTGAGCGGCGAGCGCGAGACCGTGTTCTTCGACGTGTGACCTGGGGCATGCCCGTGCGTCTGATTGAGAGCCTGACGACCACCGAACCGCTGGCGAACGTCTTTTCCGACGAGTCGCTGATCGAGGCGATGCTCGGGTTCGAGTGTGCACTCGCACGCGCCCAGGCGCGTCTGGGCGTGATTCCGCAAGCGGCGGCGGAGGCGATCGAGGCGGCCGCCGGATCCGGCGCGATTCCCGGGGCGGAGCTGGCGCGGGAGACTCTGCGCGCGGGAACGCCGGCCATCCCGCTGGTGAAAGCCCTCATCGAACGCGTGGCGGCGCGTGACGCCGGCGCGGCGCGCTTCGTACACTGGGGCGCCACCAGCCAGGACGTAGCCGATACGGCGCTGGTGTTGCTCCTCAAGCGCGCGCGGGCGCTGGTGGCGACCGACCACTCGAGGCTGCAAGCCGCGCTGCGCGAGCTTTCCGAGCGGCACCGGGACACGGTGATGCTGGGGCGAACCCTGCTGCAGCCGGCGCCGCCGGTCACCTTCGGGCTGAAAGCCGCCGGATGGCTGGCCGCGACTCATCGCGGCTGGAACCGCGTCGAGGCCGCGTTCACGGAGGCGCTCACGGTGCAGTTCGGGGGCGCGAGCGGAACACTCGCCGCGCTGGGCGACCGCGGCATCCAGGTGGGGCACGCGCTCGCCGAAGAACTCGGGCTCACCTGGCCGGAGGCGCCCTGGCACGCCCAGCGCGACCGGCTGGGCGCCCTGGTTGCGGCCTGCGGCGTCTATACAGGGTCGCTGGGAAAGATGGCGCGCGATGTTGTCCTCCTGATGCAAAGCGAGGTCGGTGAAGCTGCCGAGCCCGGCGGAGCGGGACGGGGCGGCTCCTCCACCATGCCGCATAAGCGCAACCCGATCGGATGCACCCTGACGTTAGCCGCCGCTCATCGCGTTCCCGGCCTGGTGGGCACGTATTTGTCCGCGATGGTGCAGGAGCACGAGCGCGGCGCGGGCGGCTGGCAGGCGGAATGGGCGACTATTGCCGACGTCGTCCAGGCGACCGGCCTGGCGGTGGCTTCCATGGCCGAGGTCGCCGGGGGCGTGGTGGTGGATGCCGGCCGCATGCGCGCCAACATCGAAGCCACCGGTGGGGTGATCTTCGCCGAGCGTGTCGTCATGGCGCTCGCGCCGACTCTCGGCCGGGATGCCGCGCACAGGCTCCTCGAAGAGGCCTCGCGGCGCAGTATCGCGCAGCGCCGGAGGCTGGTCGAGATCCTCGGCGAGATGCCCGAGGTGAGCCGTCATCTTTCCGCGGACACGCTGCGCGATCTGGATTCGCCCGAGGGTTATCTCGGTGTGGCCGAAGCGTTCCGACGATGCCTGATTTCCTCCACGGAGTAAACGTGTGCCCTTTGTAACGGTTGACAACACGCGCTTGTTCTATCGCCTGGAGGGCAGCGACGAAAAGCCGCTGCTCGCGCTGGCGCACTCGATCGGCGCCGATCATGGCTTGTGGGATCCACAGGTTCCCGACCTGCTGTCGCATTTCCGCATCCTGCGCTTTGACAGCCGCGGCCACGGCGTCTCCGATGCGCCCTCGGGCGACTACTCCATCGAGCGGCTGGGGCGCGACGTGCTGGGCATGGCCGACGCGCTCGGGATCGGCCGCTTCGCTTTTTGCGGGCTCTCGCTGGGCGGCATGGTGGGGCAGTGGCTGGGCGTGAATGCCGCGGATCGCCTGACCCACCTGGTTCTGGCAAACACCTCGCCGCACCTGGATCCCTCGTTCTGGCAAGCCCGTCGCGAGACGGCGATCTCGAGCGGCATGGCCGCCATCGCCGATGTGGCTGCAGCGCGCTGGTTCTCGCCCGGGAGCGCGGCCGCGGGCGGTGCACACGCCTGTTCGATGAAACGGACTCTGGTCGCCACGGACCCGCGCGGCTACACCGGCTGCTGCGCCGCGATTCGCGACATGAATCTGACTCCGCTGCTCGGGAGGATCGGCGTTCCCACGCTGGTGATTGCCGGCGAACAGGACGTGGCCACGCCGTGGGAAGGGCACGGCGAGGTGCTGGCGCGCGAGATCCCGGGTGCGCGTGCGGTACGGCTCGCCGCGGGGCATATCTCGAACGTCGAGCGCCCGCGCTCGTTCACTTCCGCCCTGCTCGACTTTCTCCTGCCGGGTGCGGCCGGCGATCCACTCGAGGCCGGCTCCCAGGTTCGACGCGCCATGCTCGGCGACGCCCACGTGGATCGTTCGATCGCGCAGGCCACGGAATTCACGCGCGGGTTTCAGGAGCTGATTACGCGCTTCGCCTGGGGAACCATTTGGGCGCGGCCGGGCCTCGACCGGCGCACGCGGCGCCTGCTGACGCTGGCGGTGACGGCGGCCCTCGGACGCTGGGAGGAGTTCCGGCTGCACGTGCGCAGCGGCCTGGCGCGCGAGCTCGAGCCGTGCGATCTCGAGGAAGCTCTTCTGCACGTGGCGGTCTACGCCGGAATGCCGGCGGCCAACACGGCCTTTCACATCGCGGGAGAGGAAACGTGCGAACACAGGTTGGAATCGTAGGAGCCGGGCCGGCGGGGCTGATGCTCGCGCACCTGCTGCACCTGCGCGGCATCGAGTCGATCGTTGTCGAGGCGCGCAGCCGGGAATACGTGGAAGGGCGCATCCGGGCGGGTGTGCTCGAGCAAGGCACGGTCGACCTGCTGGTGGAGACCGGTGTCGGCGACCGGCTGAAGCGGGAAGCCCTCGTGCATCGCGGGATCAACCTGAGCTTCGGCGGCCGTCATCATCGCATCGACCTGGCCGGGCTGACCGGCGGGAAATGCATCACGGTGTATGCGCAGCACGAGGTCGTCAAGGACCTGGTCAAAGCCCGCCTGGAGGCCGGAGGCCGGATCGTGTTCGAGGCCGAGCAGGTCGGCGTGCATGAGCTGAACACGGCGACGCCGGCGATCCGCTTCCGCATCGACGGCGAACCGCACGAGATCGCCTGCGATTTCATCGCCGGCTGCGACGGCTCACACGGCGTGTGCCGCCCGTCCATCCCGGAGGGGGCGCTGGCGATGTATGAACGGATCTACCCATTCGCATGGCTCGGTGTGCTGGCCCAGGCGCCGCCCTCCTTGGAAGAGCTGGTCTACACCTACCACGAGCGCGGGTTTGCGCTGTTCAGCATGCGTTCTCCGCGGATCACGCGGTTGTATCTCCAGTGCGCGCCCGATGAGGAGATCGCCCACTGGCCCGACGACCGAATCTGGGAGGAGCTGCAAGCGCGGCTGGCGACCACCGATGGCTGGCGGCCGGTGGAGGGTCCGATTATCAACAAGGCGATTACGGGAATGCGGAGCCTGGTGGTCGAGCCCATGCGGTACGGCAGGCTGTTCCTGGCCGGCGACGCGGCCCACATCGTCCCCGCCACCGGCGCCAAAGGGCTGAACCTCGCCGTCGCCGACGTGCGCGTGCTGGCCGAAGCCCTGGCCGTGTTCTACGCCTCCGGGCGGGTCCAGTTACTGGATGAATACTCGCGAACCTGTCTGCGGCGGGTGTGGAAGGTGCAGCGCTTTTCCTGGTGGATGACGTCCATGCTGCACCGCTTCGATGAGGACAACGATTTCGACCAGCGCCGGCAGCTCGCCGAACTCGACTACGTGACCAGCTCGCGTGCCGCCGCGACAGCGCTGGCGGAGAACTACGTGGGTTTGCCGATGGAGTAGGACTGGGCCGGCTATTTGGCGTGCATAGCAAACGCCCACAGCGTGTCACCGCCAGCGACAATCACATACTGCGTTCCATCGAGCTCATAGGTGATCGGCCCATTGCTCACCTGGCCTGTCAGGCGGGCGTGCCACAGAGCCTCCCCAGTGGTGGCATTCAGGGCAACGAACGCGTTATGCGCGCCGCCGGCAAAAACAAGATTGCCCGCCGTGCTGAGCAACCCGGATCGGCCGCCATTCTCCCATTTGTGGCTCCAGCGGATCTTTCCGGTCTTGTAGTCGACCGCCTGGAGCATCGCCTCCGAGTAACCGCCCTGGTCGGTGCCGCCCCAACCTTGGGGATTGTCATCGAGATCGTAAAGGTAGTAGATGCTGAAGGCACGACTCGCGTTGACGTAGAAAAGGCCGGTCGCCGGGTTGAATGTCGGTGGAGGCCAATTGGTCGCGCCGCCCTGGTTGGGCGAGACGAGGGCTCCCGCGACTTGCGGCATCTTGGCAGGGTCCGGGATCGGCTGGCCCTTCGCGTCGTATCCCTTGGCCCAATTGGTCTTCACAAACTCAGACGAGACGATCGCTTTCCCATTGGTTCGGTCCAGAACGAAGAAATGTCCGTTGCGAGCCGCCTGGGCAATCAATTTGCGAGGCTGGCCGTTCACTACGTCGTCGATTAAGACGGCAGTTTCGGTGGAATCCCAATCATGAGTGTCGTGCGGGGAGGATTGGAATCCCCAGACGAACTTGCCGGTGTCGGCGTTGAGTGCAACGATCGATCCGGTGTAAGCGTTGCTGCCGGGGCGGTTCTTGAAAGCGATGACCGGCTGCGGATTGCCGGTCGGCACGTAGATCAGGTTTAGCTCGGGATCATAGGTCACCGGCTGCCACGTCATGCCACCGCCGTGCGAAGCGGCCTCGATGCTGGGCCAGGTGTCCCAGCCCGGATCCCCCTTCTTCATGGGAACCATGTAGGTGCGCCATTGCAATTCGCCGGTTTCCGGATCGTGGGACTGCAAGTAACCGGGGGTATCCAGATCGTCGCCGCTCACACCGGCGATCACGTGGTTCTTGATGATCACCGGAGCTACCGAGCCGAAGTAGAACTGGTCGAGGTCGCAGATTTTCTTGCGCCATCGCTCGGAGCCATCCTTCATGTTGAGCGAAACCAGATGACAATCCGGGGTCTCATAATAGAGCCAGCTTCCGTAGGCTCCGACACCGCGGTTGCCAATGTGGATCCCGCCGGTGTTCGTCCATTGGTGATGCCAGATCTCCTGCCCGGTGCGAGCATCCACAGCCCAAACGTGATCCGGAAGGGTGAAGTAGAGGACGCCGTTGATCATGATTGGCGTTGCCTTCACGCCTCCTTGGCCTCCGGAGAGACGATAGGCCCAAGCGAGGGAGAGAGAGGTGATATTGTTCGCGCTGATCTTGTTCAGCGTGCTGAACCGGCGCCCGGAGTAATCGCCGTGGTAGATGGGCCAGGAGTCCGTCGGCGGCTGGCCGAGCCTGGCGTTATTCAGTCCGGACTGGCCGTTCAGAAGGCAGCTCGCAAGGAAAACGATCGATAATTTGAAGTTCACTTCAATGTCTCCAGATAGGCCGTGACATCATGCATGTTCGTGTCGGTGATTCTGTCCAGCAGCTCCTGATGGGCCTGGAACGGGTCGTTTTTGACGACCTTCACTACCGGCGTGCGCTTCCAGGTGTGCAGCTCCCCGGAGGCGTCGCGGATGGTGACGAAGAAGTCGTCCAGCAATACGAGCGCGCCAGTCATCGGCGTGCCGGACGCCGGGGTAACGGTCAGCGTGACGGTTCGGCGGGCTGAAGGCGCGGCTGGGGCTGGTCCTCGCCCAAAACGGCCAAAACGGCCGCCGCCGCCCGGGAACATGAAGCGCTGCTGTAATTGGACAGGCGTCATCCTGCGGCCAATACCGGCGAGGTCGCCAGTTGAGGAGTGGCAGCCGCTGCATTTTCCATCTCCGGCGAAGTAGGCCGCTCCCGCCTTTGCATCACCCACCAGAACGTTATTGGGCTGGAACAGGGGCGAGCCGCGAAATGAGTCGTTGACGCGCTGTTTGAGGAAGTGGGAAAGGTCCGCAATCTGGGCCGTGGTAAAGGACCCGGAAGAAACGCCGCTCTGGGTTTTATGTCCCTTTTTGAGGAACGGGCCGAGCTCGGCGCCAACGCGATCGCGCAAAATGACCAGCGATCTGACGAGATTCTCGCCCAGGTCGGTGCCTCTGGCCAGCGCGCCGTGACAGTTGACGCACTCGGCAGCGTAGAGGCTGCGGCCGCGGTCAGCAGCGGTGGCATCCACCACCTGCTTGTCGCAGGGACCAGCTCCGCGGCACCCGCCGCCGGCGGGGCCCTCAGCGGGTCCTCCGCGGCCCGGCCCGAATCCAACTCTTCCGGCGGGGGGATCCTGCGCGAGGGCCATGCCGACGCAGGCTACAACAAGAACAAAGGTCGCGGCTGAGGCGCGATAAGTGATAGTTTTGGCCATAGTTCACTTACGGCGTAATCTCCAGCTCCAGCGTTACCGTACCAGTCACCTGCACCAGCCCGGTCTCGACCGGAGTGGCGGGGGCGGCGAGAGCGCGTTCATCCAGGGAGGAGACGCGCACGGCGACCCCCTCGGCGGCCACCAGCACGGCGCCGGTCTTCAAGCCGAGACCGGAGACGATCGCGTCGGCCTGCACTCGCGCCTGGACCGCGGCCTGGCGCAGGGCTTGCCCGCGGGCCGGCTGGTCGTCCTTCAATCCGAACCGCAGCGAGCCGACGTTGGTGGCGCCGGCCTGGATACAGGTATCGATCAGGCGTCCGATAATGGCCAGGTCATCGGTAGCGGCCTCCACCGTGTTGCTGGCGGTGTAGCCCACCAGCACGGGCTGGCCTCCGGGCTGGCTGCGATAGTTGGGATTGAGTGAATAGGAGATGGTCCTGATCTCGGCGGCCGGTCCGAGCAACTGTCGCATCGCGTTGAGAACCGCCGTGACCTGAGTGGCATTCTGCGCCGCCGCTTCCTGAGCCGTGGTCGCCTGCGTCACTACGCCGGCCGCCAGCCGTGCCAGGTCCGGCCGCAGTGCGACTGTGGCGGTGCCGGTAGCCCGCACGTAGGGCCGGGTCTGCGCGGTCATGCCAGGGACCAGCAGCAGGACGCCGGCGGTGAGGGCGCTGAGGAAAGATAAGTTGTTCAAGGGAGCCTCCATGCTAACCATTATCGTTGGGCGCCGGTGCTACGATGGGGTGTTCGAGGAGCACCCATGAACCGCCGTCATTTCCTGCACTCCGCGCTGGCCGCGCCGCTGGCCGCCGCCTCCGCCGCGGCCGCGCCCGCTTACCAGTACCGGCTCCGCTACGCGCCGCGCATCGGGTTTCCGGGCAACCTGCCCATCCCCAGGCAACTGGAGATCTACGCCGAATACGGCTTTCGCGCCTTCGAGTACAACGGCCTTCCGCGGCACACCGGTCAGGAACTGGAGACCTTCCGCAAGAAAATGGACGAGCTCAAGATGAGCATGGGCGTGTTCGTCGTCAACTCGGGCGGCTGGAAGGGCGACGCCATGTGCGACGCCCGCTTCCACGAAGGCTTTCTCAAGGACACGCGCCGCGCGGTCGAGATCCACAACATCATCGGCAACGAGTGCGCCACCGTGTGCTCGGGCCTGGCGGTGCGGGATCTCTCCGAGGAGCAGCAGACGCGCAACTGCATCGAGGCGCTGAAGCGCGCCGGCGAGATCGTCGAGAAGACCAGGATGATCCTGGTGCTCGAGCCGCTCAACATCCGCGTGGATCACGCCGGCTATTTCGTGGTCTTCTCCGAGCACGCGCACCGCATCATCAGCGCCGTCAACCATCCCAACGTGCGGATCCTGTTCGACATGTATCACCAGCAAATTTCCGAGGGCAACCTCATCAACCACCTCCGCAAGTACTGGGACTGGATCGCCTATTTCCAGGTAGGCGACGTGCCCGGCCGCAGGGAGCCGGGAACGGGCGAGGTGAACTGGCGCAACGTGTTCCGCGCGATTCACGAGAAGGGGTTCCAAGGCATCCTGGGCATGGAGCACGGGCTTTCCATCCCTGGCGAGGCGGGGATGAAGAAGTGCTTCGAAGAGTACCGGAAGGCCGATACCTGGTAAGCCCCTACAGGGGCTGCCCCCGCCTTGCGGCGGAGTGGCGCCCAATAATGTAGGGGAGCAAACTGTCATACCGTTTGCTTGGAGCGTAGAGCGATGAGTTCCTGCCGGCTTTGCGAGACGCGGCGGCCGCGCCGGTGGTGCCCGGGCGTGCGCGGCGAGATCTGCGCGCCCTGCTGCGGCGCCGAGCGGGAAGTCACGGTGGACTGCCCGCTGGATTGCGAGTACCTGCGCGAGGCGCGGCAGCACGAAAAGACGCCCGAGGTGGATCCGGACGCGTTTCCGAACGCCGATATCCGCATCAGCGAGCGGTTCCTGGTGGAGCAGCAGAAGCTGCTGGCGTTCCTGGGCGCGGCGTTGCTGGAGTCGGCCTTCGAAACCACGGGCAGCGTGGACGGGGACGTGCGCGAGGCGCTGGCGGCAATGATCCGTACCTACCGCACCCGGGAGACCGGGCTGTACTATGAGAGCCGGCCGGAGAACGTGATCGCCGCCGTGATCCAGGACGGGGTCAAACGGCGGCTCGAGGAGATGCAACAGAAACTGCTGGAGCGGACCGGCATGCACCAGTTGCGGGACGCGGACGTGCTCGGCATCGTGGTGTTCTTGCAGCGGTTGGAGATCCAGCACAACAACGGCCGCCGGCGCGGGCGCGCGTTTCTCGGCTTTCTTCAAGACCAACTCCGGCCCGTGGAGAGCCGGGACTCGCCGCTGATCGTGCCTTGAGCCGTCCCGCCATTTTTCCGTCAGGTCAACTTGGCCATCTCGGCATCGAGAAACGCCAGGGCGGCCCGTAGCTGCACCTGCCGGCGCGGATGGCGCGCCGATGCCAGATCCCGCTCGACGCGACGCCGGGTGAGCGCCAGGCTTTCCCGCCTCGCTTCCATATCGCTGGGTTCCAGCGCCGGTATAGCCTGAAGGCGTTCCCGGCGCCTCGATTCATGCGCCTCGATCTGCGATTCGACGTCCTTGCTTTCCCAACCACGCGACATAAGGACAGCTTGATTGTAACAGGCGCGTCATCCGGCCTTGCGAGGTCTTCCGTCGGGCAATTGACGGTCCGTGGTCGCTCCGATACACTGGGAAAGTTGTCTTTCCGCGGCCGCAACAGGATAGGCAAGAGGACGGAACACATGGCAGACGGGATGCGACACATATTCACTTCCGAATCGGTGACCGAGGGTCACCCGGACAAGATGGCCGACCAGATTTCCGACGCGGTGCTGGACGCGGTGCTGGCCGAGGATCCGATGGGCCGGGTGGCCTGCGAGGTGCTGGTCACCACGGGGCTGTGCATCGTGGCGGGTGAGATCACCACGCGGGCGCGCATCGACGTGCCGAGGCTGGCGCGGGAAGTGATCGCCGACATAGGCTACACCGACGCCGCCTACGGGTTCGACAGCATCACCTGCGGCGTCCTGAATGCCATCCAGACGCAGTCGCCCGACATCGCCATGGGCGTGGATACGGGCGGGGCGGGCGACCAGGGGCTGATGTTCGGCTTCGCCTGCGACGAGACCCCGGAGCTGATGCCGCTGCCGATCGTGCTGGCCCACAAGCTGGTGCGGCGGCTGAGCGAAGTCCGGCGCCAGGGACGGCTCGACTTCCTGCGCCCGGACGGCAAGTCGCAGGTGAGCGTCGAGTACGTCGACGGCAGGCCGCATCGTGTCGACGCGGTGGTGGTCTCCACCCAGCATAGCGACAGCGTGTCGACCGAGCGTCTGCGCGCGGAAGTGAAGCGGGAGATCATCGACCCGGTGATCCCGTCGGGCATGGTGGATTCCGACACCCGGTTCCACATCAATCCCACGGGCCGGTTTGTGATCGGCGGGCCGCACGGGGATACCGGCCTGACCGGGCGCAAAATCATCGTCGACACCTACGGCGGCATGGGGCGGCACGGCGGGGGCGCTTTCTCCGGCAAGGATCCGACCAAGGTGGACCGTTCGGCCTGCTACATGGCGCGCTACATCGCCAAGAACCTGGTTGCTGCCGGGCTGGCCTCGCGCTGCGAGGTGCAACTGGCTTACGCCATCGGCGTGGCCGACCCGGTCTCGGTGATGGTGAACACCTTCGACACCGGCCTGGTGGAGCAGGAGCGGCTGGTGGAGCTGGTCCGGGCGCAATTCCCACTGACGCCGCGGGGAATGATCGAACACCTGAAGCTGCGACGGCCCATCTACCGCGCCACCGCCGCCTTCGGCCACTTCGGCCGGAGCGAAAGCGGCTTCACCTGGGAGGCCGCCGACAAGGCCGAATCGCTGCGCGAGGCCGCCGGTCTGGCAGTCACCGCCGGCCGCGTCTGAGGATTCATCAAGGCAAACATGGCAACCAATCTGCAAGCGCCGCCGGCGTGTGACGTCAAAGACCTCTCGTTGGCCGAAACGGGCAAGCTCCGGACCGAGTGGGCGCTTGAATCCATGCCCGTCCTGCGCGACATTCGCCGGCAGTTTCAGAAGTCGCGGCCGCTCGCCGGCATCCGCATCGCCGCCTGCCTGCACGTGACCACCGAAACCGCCAACCTGGCGATCACATTGCGCGACGGCGGCGCCTCGGTGGTGGTGTGCGGCTCGAACCCATTGTCGACGCAGGACGACGTGGCCGCCACGCTGGTCGCCAACGAGGGCATCCCGGTGTTCGCCATCAAGGGGGAAAACAACGATGTGTACTACTCGCACATCGCCTCGGCGCTCGATCATCGGCCGCAAATCACCATGGATGACGGCTGCGACCTGGTGACCCACCTTCACCAGAACCGGCGCGAGTTGCTCGAGGGCATCCTGGGCGGCACCGAGGAGACCACCACCGGCGTGATCCGGCTGAAGGCGATGGCCGCCGAGGGCGTGCTGCGCTACCCGGTGATCGCCATCAACGACGCCATGACCAAGCACCTGTTCGACAACCGCTACGGGACCGGGCAGAGCACCCTCGACGGCATCCTGCGGGCGACCAATGTGCTGCTGGCCGGCCTGAACATGGTGGTGTGCGGTTACGGCTGGTGCGGGCGCGGCCTGGCGATGCGCGCGCGCGGGATGGGGGCCAACGTCATCGTCACCGAAGTGGATCCGGTGCGGGCGCTGGAGGCGCTCATGGACGGCTATCGCGTCATGTCGATGGCCGAAGCGGCGGCCGCGGGCGACGTGTTCATCACCGTGACGGGAAACAAGGGCGTCATCGCGGCCGAGCATTTCGGGCGCATGAAAAGCGGCGCCATCCTGTGCAACTCCGGTCACTTCAACGTCGAGATCGATCTGGAGGCGCTCGGGAAGATGGCCTCCGCGCGCCGGCCGGTTCGGGAGTTCGTCGAAGAATTCACTCTCCCCGGCGGGCGCAGGATTTTCGTGCTCGGCGAGGGGCGGCTGATCAACCTCGCCGCGGCCGAGGGGCATCCGGCCTCGGTGATGGACATGAGCTTCGCCAACCAGGCGCTCTCGGTGGAATACCTGGTGGGTCACCACGCCGAACTGGAGACGCGCGTGTATTCGGTCCCGCAGGAGATCGACCGGCAGGTGGCGCAGAGGAAGCTGGAGTCGATGAGCGTGCGGATCGACCGGCTGACCCCGGAGCAGCAGAAGTATCTGGCAAGCTGGTCGGAGGGCACCTAGGGGCCGGGACTCGAATCCATGGAGAGCTGCAAGCGCACCCTGGATATCTCCATTCCCGTTGCGGAAGTGGAGAAGGAGACCGAGCGGGTGATCACCAGGATCCAGCAGCGCGTGCGCGTGCCGGGATTCCGGCCGGGCAAGACGCCCGAGAGCCTGATCCGCGGCCGCTTCCAGAGCGAGATCCGCAAAGACGTCCTGGAGAACCTGATTCCGAAGTTCTTCAAGGAGCTAGCCGAGCAGGAGGGCCACAAGGTGGTTGGCACCCTGGGGATCCGCAACGTCCACTTCGTGGAAGGCGAGCCGGTTCGCTTCCAGGCGGAATTCGAGGTGGCGCCTCAATTCGAGCTCCAGACCTATCGCGGCATCCAAACCACCTATCGGGAGCCGGAGGTGAACGCCGCGGATGTCGGGAAACGGCTCGAACAGGTTCGTGAACAGAAGGCCGAGTACCTGAACATGGATGCGCGTCCGCTGGCCGACGGCGATCACGCCGTAGTGTCGCTGCGGAGCATCGCCGGTGTGAGCGGGCCGCCGATTGAGCAGGACGAGGTGGTGCTGTGCCTGGGCGACGAGGGCACCATGCCCGAGTTCAGCGAAAACCTCCGCGGGATGTCGCCGGGCGAGGGAAAAGAGATCGAAGTCGCTTATCCGGAGAATTACGGCGAGGCCCGCCTGGCGGGCTCCCAAGTGCGTTTCCACGTTCGTGTGAAGGGGCTCCGGCGCAAAGAGCTGCCGGAGGTCAACGACGAGTTCGCCAAGGACGTCGGCGACTTCCAGACGCTGGAGGAGCTGCGCGAGGCGCTGCGCAAGACGCTGCTGCGGGAGCGCGAGTTCCTCGCCCAGAAGTCGGCCAAGGACGAGATTGTCGATCGCCTGATCCAGATGCATGACTTCCCGGTCCCGGAGAGCTACATCGACCGTCAGATAGAGGCCATGGTCGAGCATCGGCTGCGCGAGCTGGCCGGGCCGAAAGCCGACCTGAGCAAGGTGAATCTGGACTGGGAGGAGGTGCGGGCTTCGATGAAGGACCGCGCCACACGCGACATCAAGGCCTCCCTGCTTCTGGACCGCATCGCCGACCGGGAGTCGATCGACACCACCGCCGACGAGCTGGACCGCGAAGTGCACCGCATCGCCCGCCAGCAGCGCGAGCCGGCCGCCGCGGTGCGCAAACGCCTGGAGGACGACGGCAACCTCCGGCGGATCGCCACTCGCATCCGCACCGACAAGACGCTGGCGCTGCTTTTCGAGCACGCGCGCAAAGTCGCCCCGGAGGAAGCCGACCCCTCCCCGGAGGAAGCCAAAGGATGACGGGCCGGTCCTTGTGATACGCTGAGGAAAACCTGATCGAGGAGTTTGCTTCTATGTACCGATTCCCCGCCTGTCGATTGCTGCTGCTGGCCGCCTGCGTGGCCGTTGTCGACCCGGCCCAGGCCCAGGTCAAGCTCGGCACCATCAACCTCCAGCGGGCGCTGCTGGATACCGCCGAGCTGAAGAAAGCGCAGGCCGATCTGGAAGCCAAGTACAAGCCGCGCCAGGACCAGATCGAGAAGATACAGAAGGAGCTGCAAGGCATCCAGCAGCAGCTCCAGAGCCTACAGGGCAAGCTCACCCCGCAGGCCGAGCAGGAGATGACCTTGCAGGGGCAGCGCCGCCAGCGTGAGCTCCAGCGGCTGAGCGAGGACCTGCAAGCCGATGTGGACCGCGAGCGCACCGACGTGCTGGGGCGCTCCGGCAAGCGCATGCAGGAGGTCGTCAACAAGCTGGCCGAGGAGAAGGGGTTGGATATCGTCATCGACGTCACCAACATCGTGTTTTCCAAGCCGGCCCTGGAAATCAGCAAGGACGCAACGGCGGCCTACGACAAAGCTCACCCGGTGAAGTAACAACGGCGGCCGGGAGAGGAAGGCCAATGGGCGGTTACCTGGACGGCTACGGGAGGCAGGACGCGCGCAGGGAACGAGTCGTGTTCCGCGTCGTGGCCGTGGTGGTCGCTCTGGTACTGACGACTGGGGCGGTGTATTTCTTCCTCTTGCGGAACCGGAAGGAGAAGCAGCAGGTCCAGTCCTTCCTCGCATTGCTCCGGAACAAGGATTACCGGTCCGCGTACGGCCTTTGGGGCTGTACGGAAAAAACGCCCTGCCGCGAATACGCTTTCGAGAAATTTCTGCAAGACTGGGGCACGCAGAGCCCGCACGCCGAGGCCGCCGCCGCGCGGGTGGCGAAAACCCGTTCCTGCTCGAGCGGGATTATCGCGACGGTGGAATTCGCCAGCCAGGAACCGGTGCTGCTGTTTGTGGGAAGGAATGATCTGGCGATCGGCTTCGCCCCCTGGCCCATGTGCAACCCGAGACTGCCGTCATCTACGCCTTAGGTCCGATAAGATTCCACTATGAACCAACCGCAACCGCAAACCAAGTTTCAGCTCGTGAACACGCCCGATTACCGGGAAGGCTATGCCAACAGCGTTCAGGTCCGCCTGAGCCTGTGGGACTTCTACATCGTGTTCGGGACGGCCAACCAGACGTCACCCGATATGGTGACCATCACGAACTTCCAGGGCGTCTATTTGAGCCCGCAGCAGGCCAAGGCGTTCGCCAACGTCCTCCAGCAGAACATCTCGCAGTATGAAGCCGCCTTCGGGGCCATCCGCCTGGAGCCGCAACAGCCCGGCGTGGTGCAGTAGCCGACCCGGGTTTCCGAGCCGCGACCACAGGGAGCGGTTTTCTAGCGTTCCGGGGCAAGAACTTTGGCCGATTTCACATCCAGGTAGTAGACCCCCGGCGTTTTGCGCAGATCGCCTTTTTCCACGACCGCGGTCAGCTCGATCTGCTTGCCGAGGAAGCTCGCGAGCGTCGGCGGCGCCTGGCCGGTTCCGGGCGGGCGCGGTGGGAGGCTGGTGGGCAGCCACGGACGCACCAGGAATCGATTGCCCTGGGAGTCCTTGAGCACCACCTGCAAATCGGTGAAGTAGTTCTTGCCCTCGTTTTCCAGCGTGCCGGAAACGACAACGTTCTGCCTGAAGAACTTCGATGCGTCCGCAGACAAGGTCTTCAAGGTCACCGCGGAGGGCTTGGCCTCAGGTTGTGCCAGGACGGCGCAGACGGCACCTGAGATGGCGAGGAGCCATCGGCTGATTGATGTGGCACGCATCGAAACCTCCTTTTCCACAGTAGCAACTTCCACAGTAGAAACACGGCAGGGACCAGCAGCACCAGGCTGATCCACTGGGCGGTGCTGAGCAGAGTCCGGGGAATCAGCGCATCGCCGCGGAACTGGTCGAGCAGCAACCGCCCTCCTGAATAGGATGCCACCAACCATAGAAACCTTTCACCTGCCGGTAGAGACGGGACCCTGACCAGTACGGTTGCAAGAACAATAAGAAACGCCGATTCATAGAGTTGCACGGGATGGATGCCGCCCGGCACGTCCGCCGCGCGGCCGTAACAGCAGCCGGCCAGATAGCAACCCACCCGCCCCACCGCACCGAAGCAACACAGTCCGACGGTCCCCGCATCGAGCAGAGTCCTGACAGGCAGACCGGCGGTACGCGCCGCCAGGGCGGCCACGAGACTTCCACCGAGAACGCCGCCGTAGGATGAGAAACCTCCGGCGACAGGGTTGAATAACCATGTCCACCAATCTCCAACCAGCAGGGATCGATGCTCGACGACGAAGAACAAGCGGGCTCCGCTGAGTCCTCCGATGTAGCCTGCAACCAGAGTTGCGAGCAGCGCCGCCCGGGGGAGCCCCGCCGCTTCGCCGTCCTTGAGGACACGCCAGAACAGCAGGGCCACTCCGAACGCAATCATGAACGGATAGGCGGAGACGGTCATCCCCGCCCACTCGAGCAACACAGGTCTCATCGCGCAGGCAATGGCCGCGGTTGTCGCAGCCGGCTCCATAAGGCGATGCCTGCCCCTGCCAGTACAGGGATCATCAGAATCATCCAGTCGCCCGGACCGGCCGGGCCGGCACCGCCGGGAACAACCAACGACGTGCAGCGCGAGGCGGGAGCGCAGTTGCCGGTCGACACCAGGACCTTGGCCGTCATGGTGTCAGCCGAAGGGCCGACGTCGCAGACGGCTGTGTTCCCGATGGAAGCCGGGTTGGAGGTGTTGTCGAGCTTCTTGTTGCCGGAAGAGCCTGGGTAGAGGTCTCCGGCATCGCCGCGGTTGGCTGCACTATCGAGGTGCTTTTGTCCGTCCGCCTCCATCAACTCCACGCCCTGATTGTTCTCGTCGGCGTTGACCTGGTTGTTGGCCAGGCCGGAATTGACAACCGTCTCGTTGATTTTCAGAATCGCCAGCCCTGGCGTGAGAAGGTTGCCGTCGAACAGCACTTTCTGGAGATTACTGACCAGGTAGTACTGGCTGGCCGAAATGGGTATCTTGAGCGCGAAGGCGTTGTCCTCCATGCGAGGGATGCTCGCCGGATTCCGGTCGGCCGTGACGTCGGTGGGGGCGATCCAGCCGAGAAAAGCTTTCGACCAGGCCGACATGTGAACGGGCCGGTCGGGACTCTGGCCGTCGCCGCCCCAGGATCCACCGGCCATCAGGCACCAGTTGCCCAGACCTTCGGAAACGCCGTTGCCGTCGTCAGTGTCATACAGATCCGGCAGACCGAAGGCGTGGCCGAATTCGTGGCAGAAAACGCCTATCTGGATCATGGTGGTGCTGTCGCAGGCAAAGGCCGGCATGATGACGTAGTCATCCACGCGGATGAAGCCGCCGCCGTTTTTGGCGTCATTCGTGGTAAACGTGGAGGCGCCCCAGGCGGAGATGGAGGCGCGGTGCGACCAGATGTTGTCGTTGACGCCGCCGCGGCATTCGCCGCCTTTTTCCGGATGCACGAAGGCCACGAAGTCGACGAAGCCGTCGTCGTCTCCGGAATTGGCGACCCCGTCCGGCCCGTCGTTGTCGAATTGAGCGAAATTCACCGACGTGTCGTGCAGGGTAAGGGTGTCGGTCAGGAACTGGGACACTTTCGAGCTGTTGCAGATACCGTTGCAGCCGGCCGGTCCTTCATAGAACGTGTCGTTGTTAGCGACCATCTTCCACGGCGCAACGGTGCCGGTGACCGAGAAAACACCGTAGGAGATCTCCTTGTAGTAGTCGGTCATGGTGCCGGTGGGCCAGGGGCCGTCGAAGAGCTCTTTCTGAAGATTGGCGGGGGGATAGGGGTCCGCCGCCGTGTTGTTGAACTTCCCGGGCAAGACCGGGATGGAGCGCGTCCCCTTGACGGCGGTGCCACCGGCGGCGGTGATCGAGGCCAGCGTCATGATGCCGCGCCGCAGGCCGTCACGATTGGCTTGGATACGGCGGACCAGGGGAACCAGAGCCCGTATGGAAAGGGCCTGGCGCTTGTTTCCAATGAATTGGCGGAACGAATCGGGAAAACGCTCGCCCCGTGCCGGCGGCTGCGTCGCAGGCGAGTGCAGCGCGGCTATGGCCAGCAAGGCGAGCAAGCTAAGCGATCTGCGCAAACTTTGACAGTCCATTTTGCCTCCTCCTCCAGATGGGATTCCCTATTGGGGTTTGGAATGGCTAACAGTATACTCCAGTCACAAAGGCCCTGGTCCTGATTGCGTGTTGGATTTCGTCAAGAATTAACGCCATTACTTCAGTTCGCCATCTTCCCTGGCGCGTGCAGGGCGGAAAAAGTCCCCGGCGGGCCCTATCCCACCTGGATCGCAAGCTGCTGATTCTGGGTTGTGGGCCAGGCGTCCTCGCCAGTCTTTCGCGGGTGCGCGACTTAGAAGTGGAAGACGGCCCGGACCCTCTGCTGAGCCGCGACCGGAGGGAGCGGTCCTCAGGGCTCTATCGCCTCGAAGACAGCCATTCGTCCCCGACAAACTCCGCGGCATCCACAACCACCGCGTACTTGCGTGCTGCGCCCACCGCTTTCGAGCGGTGCAAGTCGGTAGGTCACCAGCTTATGGATTCATCCGCAACCGCTCCCTGTGCGGTCGCGGCTCGGCTTTGCGTACGGCTACGCTCGGCTTCCGCCGTTTGGCCGAGACACCGCCCAATTGATCACTTTCATGTCGCACACCCGTCTTTCGCGCTTCCAGTGGCCCTGGGCTACACTGAGGGTATGATCCGCAAGTTGGTTCATTCTGCGCTCATGGTGTCGCTGGGCGCCACCCTGGTGTGGGCCCAGTCCGAGATTGGCGGAGCCACGTTGAACGGAACGGTGAGGGACCCGAGCGGCGGCGTGGTCTCGGGCGTGAAGGTCACCGCCCTCCAGAAACAGACCGGCTTCAGCCGGACGACCGAGACCAACGTCGAGGGCCTCTACACCCTGGTGCGGCTGCCGGTGGGCCGCTACGACCTCCAGTTGGAGAAACAGGGCTTCAAACCGACCAGCCGCACCGACATCACGCTGGCCGTGGGCGCCGTGGCGACCCTGAATATCGCGCTCGAGCTGGGGAGCACGCAGGAAACGGTGACCATTTCGGCCGAGGTGCCGCTGGTGGAAACCACGCGCTCGCAGAGCAGCACGGTGGTAAACGAGCGCGCGGTGGCGGACCTGCCGATCAACGGCCGTAACTTTCTCGATTTCGCCATGCTAACGCCGGGCGTGACGCGGGACCCGCGGCTGGGCGACCTCAGCTTCGGGGGCCAGAGGGGAACCGCCAACAGCCTGCTGGTGGATGGCGGCGACAGCAATAACCTGTTCTTCGGCCAGTCCAGCGGGCGCGCCGGCGCGGGCAGGAATCCCTACAGCTTCAGCCAGGACGCGGTGCAGGAGTTCCAGGTCAACACCAGCAGCTACGGGTCCGAGATCGGGCGAGCCGGCGGCGGCGTCATCAATGTGGTCACTAAGTCCGGCACCAACGACGTGCACGGCACCGCCTTCTGGTTCTTCCGCGACAAGGCGATGAACGCCAACACGTTCATCAACAATTCGCGCGGCATCCGCAAGCAGCCGTATCACTTCAACCAGTTCGGGGGCAACGTCGGCGGGCCCGTGATACGCGACAAGCTCTTCTTCTTTTTCGACCTCGACGGCCAGCGCAACCAGAACCCCAATCCCGTCTTCTTCACCGTGGTCCCACCGCCGGACCCGCTGTCACAGCAGGCGGCGCGGCAGCTTGCCCCGTACCTGGCCGCTTACACGCGGAATTTCGACAACGACATTTACCTCGCAAAAGCGGACTGGAACATCGGGCCGATGGGCCGGCTGAGCGTGCGCTACAACGCCCACCGCTTCAAGGGCAAGAACCTGGAGAACAGCGGGAACTCGAGCGCCGCCGAGCACACCGGCGACAGCAACGTCACCACCGATAATGTGGCCGTCGCCTACGGCCGCAGCTTCAGCCCCGTCACTTTCACCGACACGCGCTTCATCTACCTGCGCGACAACGAGCCTGGCCAGGCCAACTCGACGGCGCCCGAGGCGGTCATACGCGAGCTCGGCAACACGGTGATGCAGATCGGGCGGAATTTCTTCAGCCCTCGCTACACCAACACGAAGCGTTACCAGTTCATCCAGAGCGTGGCGCACGTGCGCGGCCGGCACACGTACAAGATCGGCGGCGACCTGAACTTCGAGCGCATCGACAACTTCTTCCCCGGCAACTTCAGCGGTACGTTCACCTTCAACAGCTTCGCCGATTTCGCCGCGCGGCGGCCCTTCAGCTTCACACAGGCCTTCGCCGGGCCCAACACCAACGGCCCGCTGACGCGGCCGCACATCAACGAATACGCCTTTTTCGTGCAGGACAGTTGGCGGACCACCGAGAAGCTGACGCTCAACTACGGCATTCGCTACGACCTGATGAACTCAGTCGACCCGCCGGTGGCCAATGCCGATCCCGGCCTGCGCGCGGCGGGTCTGGACACCAAGCGCATGAACCTGGACACCAACAACTGGGCCGGCCGGTTCGGCTTCGCCTACCGGATCGACGACAGAGGCCGCCTGGTCGCCCGCGGCGGCTATGGGATCTTTTACGGACGCACGCCGGCGATCATGACCGGCACGGCGCACTCGCAGAACGGCATCCAGGTGCGCACGTTCACGCTGAACGCAAATTTCCCCGTCTACCCTCAGATCCTCAGCGCACCTCCCACGGGGCTGAACGTGACGCCGGACATCTACGTGTTCGCCGCCGACTACGTGCAGCCGCAAACGCACCAGTGGAGCCTGAACCTGGAAAAGTCACTCGGCCGCAACTGGGCGGTGACGGTGGGCTATCTCGGCGTGCGCGGGGTGCACCTGTCGAGAACGCGCGACATCAACCTGTTTCCGGTGGAATTGGTGGAGGGCCGCAATGTCGATGCAACCGCGGTGGCCTTTTATCGCCATCCCGGCGCCCGGCCGACCCGGCCCAACTCCGCCTTCGGCCGCATCAGCCTGTTCGACAGCGGCGCCGACTCCGTCTATCACGGCGGCTTCGTCCAGCTCGTCAAGCGCTACGCTCGCAACTTCCAGGTGCTGACCTCCTACACTTTCTCGAAGGTGATGGACTCGGTGCCGGACCAGACCGCGGTGGTGGTGGGCGGCTCCGATGACGCCAAGATCCCCCAGGACACGCTGCTGCCGAACCTGGACCGCGCCAGAGGCGATGCCGACCTGCGGCAGCGGTTCGTGCTCTCGGGAGTCTGGGACCTGCCCTACGGGAATTCCCTCTCCAGTCCCGCGCTGCGGGCGATGCTCAGTAATTACCAGGTTTCGCTGATCTCGACGGTGCAGACCGGGCGATGGTATTCCGCCTCGGTGAGCGGCGACGCCAACAACGACGGCAACACGCGCAACGACCGCCCGCCGCTGGTCGGGCGCAACACCATCCTGGGGCCTGGGTACGCCGGCGTCGACCTGCGCTTCTCGCGCGAGGTGCCGATCCATGAGGGAGTGCGGCTGAAGCTGATCTTCGAGGCGTTCAACTTGACCAACCGGGCGAATTTCGACGCCTTCAACCGCGGCCAGTTCACCTACAGCGCCGCCAACCGCGTCTTCACGCCGACCAGCAACTTCCTGCTGCGCACCGTGAGCGCGGATCCGCGGATCCTGCAACTGGCGGCCAAGATCACTTTTTAGGTGCAAGTGGGATAGGCGTCCCCGCCTGTCCCGACTTCTGCCACGGGCCGTTAGCCGACCCGCGGCGTCGGCTCACCAGGGCATTTCGCGCTTCGTGAAGCGGCGGCCTTTTTCGGCGGCGGCCTGGCCGCCGGAGCCGATGCGGACGCCCTCGCGGATCATCTCCTCGACGTCGTCCACGGTCACCGTGTTGAGGAAGGCGAGCTTGTTCGCCTTGCAGGCGGCCAGCACGCGGGACCGCGCCTTGGCCATCTCCGGATGCAGCGGCGGCCGGTGCCCGTCGGGCAGGCCGAGCGACATCCCCATGTCGCCAGGACCCCACTCGGCGAACCCGATGCCGGGCACGGCGGCGACCTTTTCGGCGTTGGCCAGCGCGTACTTGTCCTCGATCTTCAGACCCAGCAGCACCTCGCCCTCCGGATTGAGCGGCCATACGTCGGCCTTCGTCAGATAGTCGTTGCCGGAAATCCCCCAGATCTGCGAGGCGAAGCCCTGGCTGCCGCTGCCGCGCAGGCCCTCGCCGAGCTGCCCGGCGCCCACGGCTTTCTTGTGATGCGGGTATCGGGCGGCCTGGACGAAGATCTTCACCGCCTCCGCGCTGCGCGCGTGGCACAGCAGGATGCCGTGGACCCCGGAGGAGAGCACCTGCTCGACTATCCAGTAGTTGGCGTGCATGGCCGCGGCGTCGATGCCGCCCACCGGCAGCGTCACGATAACCGCCGGGGTGCGATGACCGCTGCGGGTGGGGCCGCCTTTGACCAGCCCGCGCATGAACTCGCGGAGCTGCCGGATGTCGAAAGCGCCGTGCTCCATCTCGTAGTTGATGTAGTCGGCCCAGGTCTGCGAGAGCCGCACGCCGTCGTCGAAGCCGCCCTGCCCGCCGGTGTAATAGACCGGCTGGCCCTGTTCGAGCAGTTCGATGACGCGGTTGATGCGCTTGGGCTTGTGGGCCGGCGTGGATTGACCGGCAAGCGAGAGCAGAACGGCCGAGGCCGCCAGCAGTGCGACCATGGCAATGGATCGTTTCATAGGATGTACCTCACTGGGTGAGAGCGATTATATCGAATCGGCGCTCGGGACGTCTGCGCGAAAACCCGTAGCGTCAGTTGTGAAGCTGGAGCCGCTTCAATAATGCCGGAAAACGCGAATCCGAGCGCACGGCGTCAAACAGTGGTGAGACCCCGAGCCTGGGGATGATCTCGGACCGTTCGGCGACGGCTCGACCGAGCGCGGTGAACAGGAGATCAGGCTCAGCCCAGCCGGCGTGGAGCCGGACCAGCGCCGCCGTGGAAACGCCGGGACGGGAAAGCAATTGTCGCCGGAGCGCTCCGGCGCGTTCCTTTTCACCCGCCCGGTGGTAGGCGGCGCTGAGCGTCGCCAGTATTAACGGGTGGGGAGGAGAAGGCGCTTTCTGGCAGACCTCGATGGCGGCTCGATCATTGCCCTGCGCCATGAAGCATCCGGCGAGGATCAGGCGCGGGGCCAGCACGTTCGGATCGAGTTCCAACGCCCGCCTGCCCGAGGCCACCGCGAGATCAAAGCGGCGTCCGTTGTAGTGGACGCTGGCGAGGGTCATGTGCATCGTCGGCGACAAGGGATCCAGAGCCACGGCACGCTGGGCTTTCACGGTCGCCTCCTGGTCGCGTCGTTGTTCGGAAAGAAGGGTGGCGTACCACTGATGAGCAGTGGCATAGCCTGGATTGAGAGCCAGCGCTCGACGGTAGGAACTCTCGGCGCCGGGCCAGTCCCAATCGTAGTAATAAAGCACTCGTCCGAGCGAGGTATGCCCTTCGGCCAGGCTATCATCGAGGGCGAGCGCCCGCTTGGCGGCGGCCTTCGCCTGCAGCATCCCGCCCGGAACGGCCGGAGTCGAGTAGCCGGCCGTGCCGAGAAAGCTGTACGTATCCGCCAGACCCGCGTGGGCGAGGGCGAAATCAGGATCTTTCGCCAGCGCCTCCTTGAAGAGTCGGATCGCGTCCTGAAAGCCATCGACTGTCCGCAGGCTCCAGGAGTGACGACCTAACAGATAAAGATCGTAGACCGCCGGATCGACGGCCCGGCTCTCGGTCCGTCGTCTCGCCTCTTTGGGCGTAACGACAACCTTTACCTCCTGCGCGATCGCCGTCGCTACCTCCGCCTGGATCGACAAGACATCACGCAGTGACCGGTCATATTTGTTCGCCCACAGGTGTTCGTCGGTCTTCGCGTCGATCAACTGGACGGTAATGCGGACACGCTCGCCGGACTTCATGACCGACCCCTCCACCACCAGGTCGACGCCCAGTTCCTGAGCGATCTCCGGAAGCGGCTTCCGCTGCCCTTTGTAGTACATCGACGAAGTCTTCGAAATGACACGGAGCCCGTCGATACGGGAGAGGTCGGTGATCAACGCATCCGACATTCCGTCGGCGAAATACTCCTGTTGCGGATCGCCCGATAGGTTCTCGAGCGGCAATACGACCAGTGCGGTTTCGCCCGGTCTCCGCGGCCGGCTGGCGCGCGAGATTCGTTGAGCGTCGGCCGTCGGAGTGGCGCTGTCCTTGCGAGCATTTACCTGGTACTGGCGGGCAATCAGGAGTCCAAGGATAATGGTCGCCGCGGCGCCAAGGATTTGGGCGAAAATCCGGCCCGTGAAGGAGATCCAGACGGAACGAACCTTCTCCTTACCCTTAGGCTTCTTCTTCTTCTTCCCGTCCTGTTCCGCCGGCGAGGCCTCAGGCGGTAGAGCCGGCGCGTCGGGTTGTTCAGCCATCACAAAGGAGGACTCGCCTCGATAACCTCCACGTTACTCAATCATATCGAAGAATCGTTGACGAGGCGCGGTATGCCGTGTGGCACAATGACTACCAATGAAAGTGGTGGTCCCTTGGCGGGCGACTGCCGGTGCTCCGGACCTGCCCTCGTCGCTCGAGCCGTTATGGCCCGCCATCGGGCGGCTGAAGCAGGCGGCGTTTGTCGCCGTCCTGGTCAGCCTGACCTTCCTTGCTTACGTGAATTCGTTCCAGACCGGCTTCCCGCTGGATAATGCCTACATCATCCTGGGCGACTCGCGGCTGCACGAGGTCAATCGCGCCAACCTCGAAGCCATCTTTACGGAGAACTATTGGTATCAGAAGGCTCAGAGCGGCCTCTACCGCCCGGTGACCACCCTTTCGTTTCTGCTCAACTACGCCGTGCTGGGGAACAAGGATCGGCCCGCCGGCTACCATTGGGTGAACTTCGTTCTTCATGCCGCCAACGCCGTGCTCGCCTACATCCTGGCTTTGGTGGTTTGGCGCCGCGCCTGGCCCGCCTTTTTCACCGCGGCCATCTTCGCCGTGCATCCGGTCGCCGTCGAGAGTGTCACCAACATCGTCGGAAGGGCCGACTTGCTGGCCGGTCTGGCACTGCTCGCCGGCACGCTTCTCTACATCCGAAGCATGCGGGCGTCGGGTCCGGGCCGGCTGCTTTGCCTGGCGGCGATTGGCCTGGTCGCCCTGCTGGGGGTTTTCTCGAAGGAGAACGCAGTGATGCTGGCGGGCATTCTGGTTCTGTTCGATTTGACGTATCGCCTCGGTGAGGGAAACCGGTTGCGGGAGCGGATCATCCGCTTCCGCGGCTTTTTCTGGAACGGCTACGTCGCCCTGGTGCCGGCCCTGGTCCTGCTCTGGGTGGTCCGCCTGCGGCTGACCGATCGGTGGCCGGTGCCGGAGTTCCCGTTCGTCGACAACCCGTTGCAGGGAGCGGGCTTCTGGACATCGCGGCTCACCGCCATCCAGGTCCTCGGCCGGTACCTGGCATTGCTGGTCTGGCCGCGGGAGCTCACCAGCGACCGCTCCTACGATCAGATCGCGCTGTTCTCCTGGAGGCTGGCCTCCTGGCAGGACTGGGCCACTCTGCTGGCGCTCGCGCTCGTGATTCTGCTGGCGGTCGTAATCGGCCGCTCCCCGCGGACGGCCCCGGAAGTGTTTTTTTTCGCCTTGTTTTTCGCCGTGACATTGCTGCCCTCTTCCAATCTCGTGATCCTGATCGGCAGCGTCATGGCCGAGCGCTTTCTCTATCTGCCGTCGTTGGGCTTTGCCGGCTGCGGGGTCTGGGTGGTCTACTGGCTCTCGCGAAAAGTGACGCTGCCGCAAGGCCAGATCCTGGCTGCTTCGCTGTTGAGCCTGGCGGTCTTCTGCCTCGGGATCCGGACCTGGCTGCGGAATTCCGATTGGATCGACGACGAGCGGCTGTGGACCAGCGCGCAGCGCGCCAGTCCCAACAGCTTCAAGGTGTACCAGCAGCTCGGCCTGCTGCACTTCCAGAAAGGGCTGAATCTGGCCAACATCAACCAGGCGATCCGGAATTCGGAAGAATCCGTGGCCATCCTGGCGCGGCTGCCGCTGGAGTGGCAGTCCTCTTTGCCTTACGGCCACCTCGGCGCCTTCTACCGCATGAAAGGCGATCTGCTGGCAACGCTCGCGCCGGCCGGCTCGCCTTCGGCCGCCCAGGAAAGCCGCAATTGGTATCGGCGGGCTGTCGACGTCCTGGAACGCGGCCGGGAGGTGGACCGTGCGTTCGCGGAAAGCCGCCGCCGGCGTGAGCTCTCTCGGGGGCGCCGCATGGACGACTCCCCGGCTGCCGGCAATACCGACATTTACACGCACCTGGGCTTAGGCCGGCTGCGGCTGGGGGAGGTGGAGAAGGCCGCCGAGGCGTTCGCGTATTTGCAGCAACTGGCGCCGGTTTCCTCCAACACCTACGAACAGCTCGCGGAGCTGTTTCTCAAAACAGGGAGCAAGCGGGAAGCGATCGTCGCCCTGCACCAGGCACTGGCCCTGCAAGGACCAGCGCGGGTGGTGGAGCGGCTGGTGAGCCTGTACGGCGAGATCGAGCCTGCCAACTGTGCCGCGGTGCGTTCCGGCGGCCGCGTTGCCGTCAACGCGAGCTGCCCGATTGTGCACCAGCACCTCTGTGATGCATACCGGCGGCTGGTCAACGTTTGGACGGAAAAGAAGCTGTTTCTCATGGCGCAGCAGGGACGTCGGATGGCAACCCACGAGTTCTCCTGTCCGGCTGCCGCGTTCCCCTGATGCGGCCGTCATGAAGCCTATTGACTCTCTGTTCTGGCCGCTGGCCGTGTTGCTGTTGGGCATTCAGACGCTGTTGATGGTGTCCACCGCGCTGGACGATTCGCCGACCTTCGATGAAGGCATTCACCTGGCTGCCGGCTACCTGTACTGGAAAACCGGCGACTATCGGCTGGATCCGGAACACCCGCCCCTGGGCCGCATCCTGAACGCGCTGCCGCTGCTTGCAACCGGGGCGCGCCTTCCGGGCCGGCCGCCGGCCTGGGACATCGAAGCGACGCTGCGCTACCAGGCGGCGTTTCTTTACGAGAATCACGTCGCGGCCGGCGAGTTGTTATGGCGGGGACGCTCCGTGACCATCGTGCTGACGCTGGTTCTCGGATTCGTTCTGGCCTTGTGGACGAGGAAAACCTTCGGCGCGCCGGCGGCGTTGCTCGCGCTGCTGCTCTACGCGCTGGACCCGAACCTGATCGCCCACGGCCGCTACGTGACCACCGACCTGGTGGGGACGCTGTTCGTATTCCTGGCCGTCATTCTCTGGACGCGCTTCCTGGAGCACAGCCGCAAGCGCGATGTTGCGTGGGCGGGACTGGCGCTGGGCGGTGCGCTTTCCAGCAAGTTCTCCGCCTGGTTCCTGCCGGTCGTGTTCGTCGTGCTGTGGCTGCTGCGGTACCTGCAATGCCGCCGCACGCCGAAGCCGCTCGGCCTCCGGGGCGGCGCGGCGGCGATTCTCGCGGTGTCGGCCATCGGCCTGCTCGTGGTCTTTGCGGTATACCTGCCGGCGACGATCGCCAGTGTCCGGCAGCCGGAGAAACTCGCGGCCGTGGTAGAGCGCAACACCGTGCTCGGCAGGTTCCTCCACGATGCGGGGACCGCTCTCTCCTTGCCGGCCCATCCTCTTCCGGTGGGCCTGAACTGGCTGGCCGAGCACGCGCACCGCGGCCACCAGGCTTACCTGCTGGGACGCCTGTCGATGCACGGCTGGTGGTACTACTTCCCGGTCGCGTTCGCCGTCAAGACGCCGCTGGCGGTGCTGCTGTTGCTTGCGGCTGCCTTGTTGCGCCTCGTCCGGGCTTCTCCGGTCCGGTTTCAGTCGCTCGAGCCGGGCTGGCTGGCCGTTTCCGTTGCGCCGGTTGTCCTGATGATCCTCAGCATGACCAGCCCGCTCAACATCGGGTTGCGGCACGTGCTGCCGTTGTACCCCTTTCTTTTCGTAGCGGTTAGTACAAAGTGGGACAGGCCTCCTGGCCTGTCCAAACTCACTATCGCCGCGATTGCCGTGGTGGCAGGCCTGTCGGTGGTCGAGAACGTCCGCGCGTACCCCAACTACCTGGGTTTTTTTAACTCCGCCGCCGGCGGTATGACCAACGGGCCGCGTTACCTGCTGGATTCCAATATCGACTGGGGCCAAGACCTCATCAGGCTGCACCGGTGGCTCCTCGTCAACGACAGTCCCAGCCTGTGCCTGCGTTATTTCGGCGCCGTGGACCCGGCCCGTTACGGGATTCGCGCCCAGCCGGTGCCGCGCTCATGGCAGACCCAGGCGCGGGAGCGCATGGACTGCGTCGCGGCGGTCAGCGTGAGCTCGCTTTTTGGCCTGTACGAGCCGCCGGGGTCGTTCGCCTGGCTGAGGGAGCGCGCGCCGTCGGGCCGCGTGGGATCCTCCTTCTACGTCTATGATTTGCGAAGAAAGCCGGCTCCTCTTCGCTTCCCGCGGTAAAGAGCCACCCGGAGCATACCCCCCCCCGCAAATGTCAGGGTAGTACGTACTATGTTGTTTAATTCAGACTAGTACTATGTTGTTTAATACATGACTATAAGATTTTGTTCTTGACACAAGCAGGGTTTCACCTTAGTATGTGAACCCGGGCTCTGCCACGGATAGCAGAGGCACTTTCAGAATGAATCGCTATCTCGTTGTTATATTGGGAGTTATCGTTACAGCCGGTGCATGTTCCTCGGCCGTCATCACCTGGGATTCGCCCGGCGCCAGCACGGTGTTCGGCGCGGCGGGCAACTGGGATCCCAATGGTGTTCCCGGCGCGTCCGATATCGCCGTGATCGGACTGGCGGGCACACCCAATGTCAATCTCAACATCAGCGCCACACTGAGCGGGCTGGTGATCGACTCCGCGCACACGTTCACGATTAGCGGTTCGAACCTTCTGCGGATCACCGGGACGCTCAGCAACGCCGGGTTGATGTACTTGATGAGCGGCACGACGATAAGCTATCCGAACGCGGGCATTCTCACCAACTCGGGAACCATCAGCCTGAACAACTCCGATCTGGTATGGGGAACCGGCGCGCTCACCTTGACGGGAGGCGGGGTGATCGTGATGAGCAACAACGCGGGAAACGAACTGACGGCTACAGGCACTCAGGCCCTCCACAACGTGAACAACACCATCATCGGCGGAGGCGTGCTCCAGGAAAACGGCGGCGCCATCCTGAACGCGGGATCGATCATCGGCAATACCACCAGCGGTTTGACCCTGGGTGGAACATTGACCAACAGCGGCACGCTGCAAGTGACCGGCTCAAGCACGCTCACGGCAAACGGCGGCGTGATTCAAACCGGTGGCCGGACGACGATCGATGCCGGCTCAACGCTGGTGCTCCCAAACGCCGGTACCGGCGTCCTTGTGTCGGGCGGCACGTTGACCGTGAACGGCATCCTGAGCGGTGGAGCTGTCACTGTGACTGGCGGAACCGTGATGGGATCGGGGACCCTCAGCTTGAACGTCGGCGCCGGCGGTACGATCGCGCCCGGCGAGT
>Ga0247727_10001135_pt1 | contig 64927 bp, 64 predicted proteins | sample WisWelCaveWW1625_FD_202498 | JGI IMG/M metagenome (GOLD analysis project Ga0247727, IMG submission 202498) | Biofilm microbial communities from Wishing Well Cave, Virginia, United States - WW16-25 | ecosystem: Environmental > Aquatic > Deep subsurface > Groundwater > Cave microbial mat | place... | reverse complement strand
GTTTCTGCCCAAACCTGGCCATAAGCCGCCGCGCCTTCGCGAATCCGGTGGCCGGCAAAAGAGGCTGGCGCAGGAGTAAAAGGCCGGCCCTTGCGCGCTTGCGCGGCGAGGGGAAAGGTGGAATAATAAAGCATGCGATCTTTGACGAACGGCAGCCGGCTCTTTTGCATTTCGACGAGAAAGTAGTTGCCGGCGGCATCGCGGCACAAGAGATCATAAACGCCGCTGCGGCGCTCGAAGGCTTCGGGAAGCTGCGCCGGGTTGGGAAATTCCAGATCGAGTAGCGGGCTTTCGAGCTGCAACAGATCGTTGAGAAAGCTTCGAGTGATGTCCTTGTTCGCTTCCTCGCCAAAAAGTTTTTTGAAGCCGAAATCCGTGGTCGCATCCATGAAACGAGACATGAGCTCATCCCTCCCGGTGGTTCAATCGCGCAGCAGCAAATTATTTTATCGCGCGGCAAAAACGGATAGACGCACCCGCTAATATAAGAAACCTGCGAGAATATCAAAATCAAAAAAACAGTAAAAATTTAGCGAAATGAAGCGCGGAGTGCAAAAAACTCGAGGTCATGCTAAAGCAGGACGCTACGGTTCAGGCGGCCGGCATCAGAGTGACGCAAACAGGTTTGCAGTATCCCGGCCGGCCAGGCACTCCAATTGCGGAAGTTGCTTGAAGCCGTGATCGTCCAGGGCGTCACCTAACTTCTTCAACAGTTCCAGATGGTGAATGCTGCCCCGGGTCTCGCGCAGGATTTTGACCAAAAAATACGTAAACGCGCCGTGATAAGTTTTATCGAATTTGGCGTCCGCGGCTTTCTGGTCGCTCTGGCATGCGGCGAGCAAGATGTTCCCCTCGCGCACGCGATGATCGCCATAGCGCTGCTTTTCAAAGCTTTTCATGACGCCCATGATCTGCCGTTCAAATTCTTCATCCGGCCCGCGCATGGTTCTTTGATTTTTGAATGGCTTCATCTTTTCGAGCACAAACTCGCGTTGCGCCTGCAAAAATTCTCTTTTGGCTTCGGCAATAGCTTTGCGGTCCGTGTAACTGACGGGCATAAAACGATAAATAACGTCGCGTTCCACGTCACGCTGGTTGGTGCCGGAATGGCAGCAGTCCATGATCAAGGTAAGATTGCCGTTCTCAGGAAAACGATCGTAAAGCTCTTTAAGATGATCGTCGATCAAGCAGCCGTTGCGGTCGTAATCATACGGCACCAAAGCTTCGTCCGCGCCGTCGGGCTCGTCGCCGTTTTTATCCGGAACGAAATGGCCGTGGCCGGCGAAATGAAACAGGCGCACGGCCTGCTCGTTGCCGCCTTGTCCGAGCCAATCCAAGCCCGCGATCATGCCGGTTTTCGTGGCCTCGCGATCCAGAATCATGCGAATGTTTTCCGGCGCGAACCCGAACAGGTCAAGCAGGGCTTCTTTCATTTGCAGCACGTCGTTGACGCAACCGCGCAGAGGTGTTTCGGGATAGTCATTGATGCCGATAAGCAAGGCTTTTTTCAACATGATCGAGCTCCCTTTGCAATTTGAATGGTTTTGAAGACGCTAAAATGCGGCAAACAGCCGGGCTTTTTCCCGGCCGCGGTCGCATTCCAGTTGCGGAATCTGCTTGTAATCGTGCGCATGCAGCGCCTCGCCGGTTTTTTCAATCAGCTCGCGATAGGTGATGCGGCCCTGGCGGCCGCGCAAAATTTTGACGAGATAATAAGTAAACGCGCCGTGATAATCGCGTCCAATTTTAGCGTCGGCGGCTGATTGCGCGCTGTGGCAAGCGGCGAGCAGCACGTTCCCTTCGCGCAGCTTGAAATCGCCGCCGAAGCGCTGCTTTTCGAATTTATGCATCGCTTCTTGCACGCGCTGTTGCAGCTCGTCGTCGACAATTCTTTTTCCGCGCAAATCGGCCAGCGCTGTCATGACATAACCCTGTTGATCTTTGGTGAATTTCTTGCGTGCGCGAATGATGGCCTTGCGCTCTTCATATGAATTATGAATGAAGCGATAGCGAATATCCTGAACCGGATCGCGTTGGATTGTGCCGGAGTGGCAGCAATCCATAATCAAAGTTAGATTGCCGTTTTTCGGAAAGCGCGCGTATTGCTTTTTCAGCGCGTCATCCACCAAAAATCCGTTTTGCACGAAATCGTAGGGCGCGAGAGCTTCATCTGCGCCGTCGGGTTCGTCGCCATTGCGGTCGGGTTTGGAAAAGCCGTGGCCGGCAAAATGAAAAATGCGCACCGCTTGGTCTCCGCCGCCCCCGGCCAGCCATTTCAAACCGGTTTCAATATTTTTTTTCGTGGCTTCACGATCGAGCAACATATGAATATCGTCCGGAGCAAAGCCGAACAATGCCATAAGCGTTTCCCGCATTTGCCGGGCGTCATTGACGCAACCCCACAAACGTAAATCTTTTTCCGGATATTGGTTGATGCCGGCGAGCAATGCTTTTTTGAGCATGAATTTCTTTCTGCGAATCCTGGCGCGATTTTGATCGACGAAAGCGAATAGAATAGTAATTACAAAGACACGGGCATGCCACAATTTTTCTCAAAGGGAGGGAAAATTAATGAAGCGCTGAGAATTTATTCTCAGCGTCTCCAAAACCCTTCGTGCACGGCCAGGGCTTCTGCAACCATGAACGGCCCGGCGACTGCAACCGGTTCTTGGGCGCGGGCAAAAAGCTCGCGGCAGGGAATGAGAAAATCATTGCCCGCCAATTTTGCCAATTCCGTGCAGGATAACGCATAAACTACCTGTCGAATTCCGGCCCAATACATCGCGCCGGTGCACATGGCGCAAGGCTCGCAACTGGTATAGAGCGTCGCCCGGTTGATTTGCTCGGGCGCAAGCTCCCGGATTGCTTTTTCGATGAGATTGGTTTCCGCATGCCCGGTGGGATTGGCGGCGGTATTCACGGTGTTTTCAGCAGTAAGCACGACCTGCCCGTCGCTCACCAGCAAAGCGCCAAAGGGTTGATTGCCGTGCATGCGCGCTTGCCGGGCAAGTGCAAGGGCTTGTTGAATGAAGCGGTCTTCGATTTTCATTTGGCCTTTGCCTAACTAATAAGCGCACGCCGAAAAGTCGAGACAGAGACGCAAAGAATCCGCAAAGTCTTCAAAGACCCAGCTCATATCAGTTTGCGTTTTGAAGGTCTCCCAAGATCAAGCTAAAATAAGCTCGACCTTGGGAAGATTTTTTCTTTGCGATCCTTTACGTCTCTGTGTGGAAGTTTTTGCTTTCAGGCCTGCAAAAAGTGCAAGTCCTTCAAAAAATTCCTGAATGACACGTCCTAAATTCCTCTGGAATGAAAATACTTCAGGTGCTCCAACGACCAGAATGCCGAATTTTGCGGCGTTCGAAGTTTGCCATGACATGAAATACAGACAAGCGTGAGTTATCGCATTGCCAACGGCGAGCTCACGGCTTTGAACGCGTTGATCACGCCGCCGGTGACCGTCTTACTTTGCAAGCCCGGGCGCGCGTCTACCGAGTTCATCAAACGTTGCTTGAGCTGCACGTTGGTCAAGTTGCCGAATTTGGACAACGTCAGCGCGGCCACGCCGGCAACGTGTGGCGTCGCCATGGAAGTGCCGGAGAAAGAAGAATAACCGTTATTGGGTGTGGTACTGAGAATGTCTTTGCCGGGCGCGGCCAAATCGACAGACGTCGCGCCGAAGTTCGAGCCGGGAGAAGGCAAAGCTGCACCCGCACAGCCGCAAATGCCGCCACCGCCGCCGGAGCCGAAATTCGCGAGGTCGCCTTTGTGATCGATCGCCGCAACGGCCAGCACATTCGGGACGTCATAGTTGGAAGGAAAATTTGCCGTGGCGTCATTGTCCGTGCCGTTATTGCCGGCAGCCGCGACAAACAACGAGCCGGCGTTATTCGCTGCTGTGATCGCATCTTCGAGCGCTTGGGAACGGCCGCCGCCGCCCCAACTGTTGTTGGTGAGATTGACGCCGAAATGATTGGCGTAATTGATGGCATCGACGGCTGCGGCCAGCGAACCCGAGCCGCTGCCGCTCAAAAATTTCAACGGCATGATTTTTACTTTCCAATTCACACCCGCTACGCCGACGCCGTCATTGCCCACAGCGCCGATCGTGCCGGAAACGTGCGTGCCGTGGCCGTTGTCGTCGAAAGGATCATTGTCATTGTTGATAAAATCCCAGCCGCGCCAATCGTCGACGTAGCCATTGTTGTCGTCGTCGATGCCGTTGCCGGTATTCGCACTGTTGGGATCGGTCCAGGCATCTTCGCCGGGATTGGTCCACATGTTGGCCGCGAGATCGGGATGTTTATAATCGACGCCGGTGTCAATAACTCCCACAATGATGCCGGTATCGCCGGTGGTCACGTCCCAAGCCTCGGTCGCATCGATGTCGGCGTCAGCCGTGCCGCCGGTTTGTCCGGTGTTATTCATGCCCCAGAGCTTGTTGAATTGAGGATCGTTGGGCGTGCCGAAAGCATAATAAAAAAAATTCGGCTCGGCATATTCGACCCTGTCATCGGCTTCCAGACTCTGCACCAGTTGTTCCATGTCTTTGCCGGTGCTGTCTTTTAAAACCACAATGATTCCTGCAGCAGACACCTCACGGCTTGCGGCGGCCTCTTCTGCATCAACAGCAGGGATGGGAGTTAAAGAGCGGACGAGCTTTAGATTCATGTCGCTCGCCAGTTCTTCTGCGGCATTGCCTGGACCCACACTTCGAGTGGGTTTCAATTTGACCACGACCTCGCCTGGCACGAATGCCGGCTTGTCTTCCTTTGGGGGCGTTTGCGCACTGAACACCATCGCAAGCAGAAACAACGCCATCACGCTCCACCATTTTTTCATAACGCGTCCTTTCGGTTTAAATGAGAAAAATCGTTCTAGCGGCTGTTGCCGGCTTTCACTGCGTCCGGGCAACATTCAGCAGCAGAATCTTGTGAGGGATTAGCCCAAGCGGCAGTCCCTCACAGATTCCATTCTGAATGACAAATCAGTTACTTTTCGGACGAACTCCGAACGCTCGGAGTCAATAGCTTAATAGACACAAATAATGATCCCAAATCTCGGTAAATTTTTGCCTCAATTCTGCTTTTCCGGGATTTTGTACTCGTAATTCGGCTCGGCATATTCGACGTTAGGGTCGGCTTGCAGCTTTTTGATCACCTGTTGCGCATCGCTGCCGGGCGGCACGCGATAGACGCGCACACCGATGGCCTTCAAATCGCGCACGTGCTGCAAGCCGGCAGCGGCTGCCAGCGTGCTAACGGAATCATCCGGCACGCCGGCTTTGAATTTCACCAAAATTTCTTGTGTTTGCGTGGAATTTTCAGGAGCGGGGGAGCGGCTGCCGCCGCGCTCGGCGGATTGCTGGCAGGGTGCCAAATGAAGAAAGAAACTGCCGGCCATAACGAGAATGAAGCTGTGAAAACGCATGATGCATCCACCTCCTTTGCCAATTCTTAAATTGTAGCGCAGACCTCTTGTCTGCTTTCAGCGAATGAAAACTGCTGAATAGTTTTTACTGTTGCCACGCGGGCGCCAGAATGCGTGCTTGCTTGGCTTCGACCAGCGCTTTGTAATTGAAGATGATCACGCCGTGCGAAGGCGTATCGAGCGCATTCAAGATCGCGCCGGCAAATTCATCGTCGGAAACGCGATGCTCCGGGCCGAAATCGCATTGGATGACCGGCAGCACCGGCTTTTGCGTTTCCGCCGCGGCATAATCTACGAAGCGGCTCACCCATTCCGTTTCGCGGCGGCACAACTCATGATACAGCATCGGCGAGAAAATGTCAATATGCTCGCGCAATTTGCGATAATCCTGGCCGAAATAATCCAGTATCGCAAAGCCAAATTCGTCGCGCTGCCAGGGCACGGTAAAAATGCCCAGCACGATTTGCGGCTTGGCGGCCATTTGCGCTTTGGCGCGGCCGGCGAAATCCGTGATGACGCTAACCAGATAATTGCGCCATTCCCGGCGATGATGCGACAAAATCCACGCGGCTTTGTCGGCCTTTTGTGCCGGCGTTTTATTGCGCACGCTGTCGGTTCCATTGGCAGAAGCAGGCAGGTCAAAATTTTCCGGAATGGCAATGCCGGTGGCGCGGCTGAAATCGGCGAGGGTGGAATCGCAAAAGCAGGTGTGTTCCAACTGCGGCCGCGATTCTTCCCAATGGCCGCTGAACCGCAGAAAGTCGAGCCAGATGCCGTCGTAACCGCCGTCCATTTTTTGGGAGAGATTGCGCAAAATGCGCGGCCAATGCCAGCGCTGCGTGGGGCAAATGCCGTTGCCGGCCGTGGCTGCGAGCGGCTGGCCGTTGCTGTTGAACGGGCGCAAATTGGGATGGCGTTTCCAAACGGAAGGGTCGCCGAAAACGTTGAGGGTGGTGTAGACTTTGATGTTGGCCGCGCGCAACGCTTGCAACATTGGCGGCGCAGCATGGCTCATGAACACGGCGTTCGCGCCCAGCTCTTGCAGTGTGGCCACGGCTTCCGCCGGCGGCGTTTGCGCTTCCGGTTCGAATCCCCACAAGGCGCGAATCGGTTGCACTTGCGCCTTGGCCGGCGCGAAGAGGGCGCCGGCAAAAAGTTGGAGCAAAAAAATTGCTTTATAAAAATTGTGCATCATGGTCGTGAGTTGAATGCTTTAGTGCTTCCGCCAAAACTTCAACCGCGTGCCGCGCTTTTTTGCCGGTGGCGTGCGCGATTTGATGGCGGCAACTGAAGCCGTTGGCCACCACCAGGTGATCCGCGGGCAAGGCTTGCACCGCGGGAAAGAGCCGCCGTGCGCCGATCTTCATTGAAATATCATAATGTTTTTTTTCATAGCCAAACGCGCCGGCCATGCCGCAACATCCGGAATCCACTTCGGTAACCTGGCATCCGGCGGCTTGCGCGAGCGCGCCTTTTGAAGCCGCGGTGCCGAACAAGGCTTTGAGATGGCAATGGCCGTGATACAAAACATTGCGCTGCAACGGCTGAAAGGCCTGCTCGAATTTTTTGCGGTGTTCTTCGCGCAACACGAACTCTTCAATTAAAAAGAAATTGGCCGCCACGCGTTTAGCCGTTTCCACCTCGCGCACGAAATCCGGATAATCTTCCTTCACCGCCGACACGCAACTGGGCTCGCATCCGACAATAGTCAGGCCGGCATCGACGAATTTTGCCAGATGCTCGACCACGGCTTCGGCGCGCGGGCGCGCTGCGCGCAAAAAGCCGTTTGAAATTTGCGCCCGGCCGCAACAACCGGCATCCGCCAGCAGCACGCGATAACCCAGTGCTTCTAAAATGCGCACGGCGGAAATGCCGATTTCCGGCTCATGATAAGTCAAGAACGTGTCATTGAATAAAACCACGGCCGGCCGCTCACCGTGATTGGCGCGGCTTCGTTCATGGCGTTTGAACCAGCGCGAGAAATTCTCACGCGCATAAAGCGGCAACACCCGGCGATAATCGATGCCAAACAGCCCATGCAAGGCCGCGCGCATAGATTTGCTTTGCAAAAAAAAGTTCACCACGCCCGCAAACGGCGCGGCTAATCTGCCTAAAACTTCAGGCCGGGAAAAGAGCAACGTGGAAAGCGCAGCGCCATGCTCGTCATAATAATGCTGCAGAAACTCATATTTCAGTTTTGCCATATCCACGTTGGACGGGCATTCTGCTTTGCAGGCCTTACATGCCAGACATAAATCAAATACCTCATAAAGCCGCCGATTGGTGAATTTTTGTAAAGAAATTTTGCCGGTCAAAGCGGCGCGCAGGGCGTTGGCCCGGCCGCGTGTGGAATGCTCTTCGTCGCGCGTGACCATGTAGGACGGGCACATGGTGCCGCTGAGGGTTTTGCGGCATTCACCGACGCCGGTACATAATTCCACGGCGCGGTCGAGGCCGCCATCTTCGAGATAGTGAAAATGCGTGTGCAAGCGGCGGGGCTTGTAATCCGGCCCAATGCGCAAATTCTCCTCGATGCTTTGAGCCTCCACAATTTTGCCGGGGTTCATCAGCCCCTGCGGATCGAACGCGGCTTTAAGCTCGCGGAACGCTTGATAAAGTTTCGGCCCGAAAAATTTCGGATTCAGATAACTGCGCACCAGGCCGTCGCCGTGCTCGCCGCTCATCATGCCGCCGTATTTCAGCACCAAATCCAGCGCGCCCTCGGAAATGCTGCGCATGATTTTGACGTCTTCTTCTTTTTTGAGATTGAGCTGCGTGCGCACGTGCGCCAGGCCGACGCTGACGTGTGCATACATCGTGACTTCGCGGCCGTGCCGGTGAATCAGATCCGTGACCTCGCGCAGATATTGCGGCATAACCGCAACTGGAACCGCCGCGTCTTCAATGAACTCGATGGGCTTGAGCTCGCTTTTCATGCCCATGAGCAAGCCCAATCCGGCTTTGCGCACATGCCACACGCGCGCTTGTTCTTCGGCCGTCAACGCGCGCGTGCAAGCATACGCGCCGTGCTTTTGCCGCATTTCATCATCAAGCTGCGCCACGCGTTCGGCAATTTCCGCAGGCCTCTCTGCGAAAAACTCGATCAATAAAACTGCGGCGGGATCGCCTTGCACGAAACCGCAATGCTTGTGCAGCGCCAAATTTTGCGCCGCGAGGCGGAGGATTGGACGGTCGAGCAATTCAATGGCAGCAGGTTGATAGGGCAAGATCGGAGCTACGGCGCGCAACGAATCGAAAAGATCCTGAAAATGCGCAATCAACATGCCCGTGGCTTTGGGCAAAGGCTCGACGCGCACTTTGGCTTCGGCGACAAACGCCAAGGTGCCTTCACTACCAGCAATGATTTTGGCGAGATTCCAGTTTTGTTGACCGAGAAGCAGATCAAGATTATATCCGCCGGAACGGCGCATTACTTTGGGAAAGCGGGCGCGAATTTCATCGGTATTTTGCAACACCAACCGCCGCGTTTCGCGATAGATTTGGCCTTCGAGATTATTTTGGGCGCATTTCTTTACATATTCATCCGGCGTCAATTCTTTGAATACGGCTTCACTACCGTCGGATAGAATCGCGCGCACGGAAACCACTTGATCCACGGTTTTGCCGTACACGATCGAATGCGTGCCGGCCGAGTTGTTGGCAATCATTCCGCCCACGGTGGCGCGGCTGGAAGTGGCAACGTCCGGGGTGAAATGCAAGCCGGTTGGTTTAATTTTTTGATTAAGCTCGTCGCGCACGAGACCCGGCTGCACGCGCACCCAGCGTTCTTGTTCATTCACTTCCAAAAAGGCATTCATGTATTTCGAGCAATCCAGCACCAGCGCATGGCCTACGGTTTGGCCGGCGAGACTGGTGCCGCCGCCGCGTGCAAGAATGGCGACGCCATATTTCGCCGCGGTGCGAAGACCGTGCAGCACGTCCTCCGCATCGCGCGGCGTCACCACGCCCACCGGCTCGATTTCGTAAAGGCTGGCGTCGGTGCTATAAATCCGGCGCGAAACCCGGTCGAACAAAACCTCGCCGCGAATTTTGCGCCGCAGCTCGGCGGCGAATTTGCTATAATCGGGGTTCGGCATGCGCGCGAGGGAGTGGTGAAGGGAAATTAGTTCATTACAATCAAAAAACCGTGATTTCTTTGTCGGTCAAGAGGGGGACTTCTGTTAACGATTTACCGGCGCATCAATATACGCTTTTCAGTTTTAGATGCAAAGAAATTTCCCTTGCGCTTTTCAAATTTCAGTATTAGCATAATCCGTATTCATAGCGGGTGCGATACAACCTAAAATGAAGCGCGGGGAGTCAAATCATGCCAAACCCGAACTTTGCACAAACGCGGCGGGACTCTTTCCTTCGACTTCTGTTCTATATTTTCCTGCTGGTTTTCTTGTTATGCCACGACGCTGTTAGCCAAGTCCCACGCCCTCCGGTTCCTCTATTTTCATTGATGCAATTGCGCCTGCCGCCGATCAATCCTGCCGCCCGGCCGGCTAGCTTGGGCGGCGCTTTCATTGGCGTCGCGAATGACGCCACCGCCGCAGCGATCAATCCCGCAGGTTTGAGCTATCTGCTGCGACCGGAAGTCAGCTTGAGCCAGGCGCTGGGTTGGCAGAAGCGCGAGTTTCCCGTGGGGAGCTTTGCAGAGGCGGAGGGAACGCAAAGCCAAGCCAATCTCATTTTCGACCAAACTTTGGTCAACATTGTCTATCCGCAATGGGGATTCACTTTTGCGCTTTTTCGGCAAGTCATCTTCCGTTCGGAGTCTGATTTTTCCCGCAGCCAATTTTTAACGATTGCACCGGCCCGCCGGCTCAGTCTGCATGAGCAGCTCGGCGCTTCCGGCAATTTCCCCGGCATCAGCAGTCAATCCTCCTCAGAAGTGGTTCACATTGCCGTAGCGATTTCAAAAGCCTTGCACCGGAGACATCGTCTCGGGTTGTCCTTTCGCTCCACGCAACTCAATCTCCAACTTCATGAAAAGCATTATTTCGATCCCGAGCTTTGGCTGCGAACAAGTTTCGCGAATGGGTCCGTTCAAATTGGCTCCAATCATGCTCAGAGCCTGTATCGGCTTTATGAGTTGCAAGAGAACGAGCTGAAGCCCAGTTGGAGCGCCGGCATTCTCAGCGAATTGCACCCCAATCTCACCCTCGGTATCGTTTATGAAAAGCTGCCGGCGTATGATCTGGAATCCAAAATTTTTCTCCCGGCCTACAGGCCTACACTTTGCCGGATACCACGTCCGGCGATGCGCGCAACGATGAAATTCGTTTTGCGGCGGAGGAGAAAATCGTTCGCTTCACTCTTGACTTGGCGGACCATATCGGCGCGGGATTGGCGTGGAAACCGAACTCGAAAACGTTGATTGCCGCAGACGCAGTGTATTATTTCAATCGCTCTTTGCTCCAGGGGATAACGATGATGCTCCCGCAGGATGACTCGCTTCAAAAGGACGGCGGCTATGCCGACCCGGATGGCCAGACGATCTCGAGGCTCGAAACATTCTAACGCTGCACGCCGGCCTTGAATATACTTTCAGCGCACGGAAGGTCAATTTGCCCGTGCGTTTGGGTTTCTATACCGAACCTAATTTTGGTTTGCGAGCCATTGCCAACGACAAAAACCTGCAAAGAGAATATCCCAACGAACCAACGTACCTTCATGTCACCGGAGGATTTGGCATCATTTTCAAGCACGTCCGGTTCGAAGGCAGCGTCGATTTTTCGGAGAATTTGATCGAGGCCATCGGCTCCACGGTGGTGAGGTTCTGATATGCGTCCGCCATTTCTTAAAAATTTTTTGTACACAGTTTTCATGTTGGTCGCTTTTTCGATTACGGCCACATCGCAATGGTACGTGCATTATGAAAACGGCTTGAAGCAGCTCAAACAGGGCGAATGGAGCGAGGCCATCAAATCCCTGCAAAAAGCCATCGGCCAAAAGCAAACGCCCGACTTGAATGCTATTACTTATGCTTTAGCCTACGAGGAGTACCTGCCATATTATCATTTGGGCTGCGCACTTTTTTTCTTGGAGGATTATGCCACTGCCAAAGAAAACTTCAAACGCGAACTCTCTTTCGGAGTGATACAGAAATCCTCCCATCACAAAACGCTGCGGAGGTTGCTCGAAATTGCGGAGGCGATGCAGGCGCAAAGCCAGCAAAGCAGAAGCACGCAGGCAAATCAACCGGAAGAATGGCTTGCTTTATTGCGTGCGAGCTATCAGTACGGCCAAGGTTCATTCCCGAAAGAAAGCGAACTTGATTCTCTACTGGCAAAAGCAAAGCTGGACGAAGATACCCGAGAACAAATTCGCAAGTGGTTTGCGCAATTGCCCAAGCAGCAACCGGTTTCGCCCGCCATTTCGCCGTCTCCGGCTTCACGGCCAGCCGGCCGCCCCGAAGCCGCGACCGACTCTGCAAATGTTTTGAAAAACGCGGCCATCACGGCTTATCTGCAGGGACGCTATCGCGACGCGCTGCACCTGTTCAATCGCCTGGCGCAGCGCGCGCCGAATGAGCCCGCGCTGGCGGATTGGCAGCAACGCTTGCGCTTCGAGCTTTCCCGCCTCGATCAGCCGGTGGTGGAGCCATTGATGAAAACCGATACGCTGACAGTGGAGAGTTCGGCCGCGCCCACGATCAGCATTCTCGCGCCTCGCCCGGAGAAAAACAAATTCCGCAGTGAAAAAGTGCGGCTCACGGGTTTGGCGAACGACGACGTCGGCATCGCTGCCATCGAAGTTGTTGTCAATGGCGAGCCGCTGCGATTTGCCGAAGGCGCGACGCGGTTCCATCCCACGCGAAGCGCCGAGGGCACTTATCCTTTCGAAGTTGAAATCCCTTTGCGCATGAATGAAAATCAGATCGCGATCACGGCTTATGACCTCGACAAAACCCAACATCGCCGCACCGAGCTGCGGCAAGTATTCCGGCGGCCGCCGTTGCAGCACACCCCGGCTTTCTGGCTCGTGGCCGGCTCCGTCTTGCTGGTGATTGCCGGCGCGTTCGTGGGGAACCGCCTCATCAAATACCGCATTGCCTTCGTGAATCGCTACAATCCCTACATCGCCGGCGCGCCGATTCGCAACGAGGAGATGTTTTTTGGGCGGCAATTTTTGCTGGAACGCATTCTGCGCACGCTGCCGAATAACAGCCTGATGGTCTATGGCCCGCGCCGTATCGGCAAAACCTCGCTGCAATTTCAACTGCAACGTTTGCTGAAGGAAAGCCAGGACCCCGAATATCATTTCGTGCCCGTCTTCATCGACTTGCAGGGAATTGCTGAAGAGTTTTTCTTTGCGCATCTCATTGAAGAGATACGCGAGCAGCTTGGACCGGCCATCGCGGAAGCGGTGCCGGCGCCCGTGCACCGCGCCGCCTATGGCTACCGCGAATTTGCAAATGACCTGCGCAGCGTCTTCGGCATTCTACAAAATCAGCAAGCCGAGAAAGGGCATGCCGGCAAAAAAGTACGGCTGGTTTTTCTGGTCGATGAAGTGGACGAGCTCAACCGCTACAGCGAGCGCACCAATCAAAGGCTGCGCGCGATTTTCATGAAAACCTTCAGCGAGACTTTGGTGGCGGTGCTCACCGGCAGCAACATCCGGAAGGAATGGGAAAGTGAATCGAGCCCGTGGTACAATTTTTTCGAGCAAGTTCCGATGCCGGAGCTGACTCGCGACGAGGCCATGGCATTGATGCAACGGCCGGTGAAGGGCTTTTTCAAATTCGAGCCGGAGGCCGCGGAAAGAATTTGGCAAATGTCGAACGGCCGGCCTTTTGTGATCCAAAAATTCTGCGTGCGGCTCGTCAATCTGGCCATTGAAAGACGCCGCCGCCGCCTCACGGCCAGCGACGTGGAGGCCATCTCCACCGAAGTTTTGCAAGACACTACCGGGCAGACGCGCGCCATGATGGCGGAAGCGGGTTAGCCGGAGCCGCAGCAAAAATAGTGCTGTGTTACCTAAAAATAGCTGAAATACTTTTCCCACACTTACTGAAACCTTCTGTCCGTATTCCGATTGAATTCAAATCGGGTCAAACATAAAATGACCGGCCAAACCATTTCTCACTACAAAATCCTCGCCAAACTTGGTGAAGGCGGCATGGGCGTCGTCTACAAAGCCGAGGACGCCAAGCTCAAGCGCATCGTCGCGTTGAAGTTTCTCTCGGCCATCGCGCTCGGCGGCGAAGACAAGAGCCGCTTTCTGCGAGAGGCGCAAGCTGCTGCGGCGCTCAATCATCCCAACATTTGCACCATCCATGCGATCGATGAAGCCGATGGTCAGATGTTTATTGCGATGGAATTCATCGAAGGCCAGAGCTTGCAGGAGAAGATCAGAGCCGGGCCGCTGAAGATCGATGAGGCAATAAAATTTGCCATGCAGGTTGCAGATGGTCTGCAAGCCGCGCATGAGAAAGGCATCACGCATCGCGACATCAAAAGCGCCAATATCATGATCACCGAAAAAAATCAGGTGAAGATCATGGATTTCGGCTTGGCCAAATTGACGCGGGGCGGAACCATGCTGACGAAGGAAGGCATGACATTGGGCACGGCTGCCTACATGTCGCCGGAGCAAGCGCGTGGCGAAGTCGTGGATCATCGCACCGATATTTGGTCGCTCGGCGTGGTGTTGTATGAAATGATCAGCGGGCGATTGCCATTTCGCGGCGAATACGAGTCGGCGATGATGTATTCGATTTTGAATGAAGACCCGCAGCCGCTCACCAGCTTGCGCTCGAATGTGCCAATGGAATTGGAGCGCATTGTTGCCAAAATGCTGGTGAAAAATCCGGCGGCACGCTACCAGCACGTGGATGAGCTGCCGGTGGATTTAAAAACGATCGATCTATCAACGACCGGCACCTCGAGAATTTTCATGGCGAAGGTTGTAAAACAAACTGAAAAACAAATTGCATTCTGGCCTCGTGCGATTCCGTGGAGTATCGCGATTCTGTTGGCGGCGGCATTGATCGCCAATTGGCTTTTGCAGCGCCCATCTCCCGCACCGGTGAAACGGTCGAATATCACTCTTCCTGAATCCGCGCCGATAGCTCCAGTCGGATCCGCGCCATTGGGAATAGGCCAGCCGGCTCTAGCACTTTCACCGGATGGAACCAATCTGGTTTATGTGGCTGATACCGGTGGCAAAACGCAGTTGTACCGGCGTGCGATGGATCAATTTGAAGCGGCGCCCATCCCCGGTACCGAGGGCGCCTACAATCCGTTTTTCTCGCCCGATGGTCAGTGGATTGGATTTTTTGCCGGCAACGAAATGAAAAAAGTTGCCATTTTGGGAGGAGGGCCTGTCCTGCTGTGTGAGGCTACAAATCACAGAGGTGCAAGCTGGAGACCTGATGGCAGGATCATCTTTTCACATCACGAGGGTAATACACTTTCCTGGATTTCGGCATCTGGCGGCGCGCCACAGGTCTTAGTTGAGAAGCAGCCAATTTATAGTTGGCCCGAAATTCTCCCAGGTGGTAAAGCTGTGCTTGTATCAGATCTTCTTGATTTGGGTATAAGTATAATCCTTTTAGGCACCGGTGAGAAAAAGACGTTGCTCGATAGGGGCAATAACCCGAGATATATAAACACCGGACACTTGGTATATGCGCAAAGTGGAAATTGGAAGCAGTGCCCTTTGATTTGGATAACCTGAAAGTTACCGGTTCTCCGGTGCCGGTTCTCGACAACGTTAGAATAGAAGCGACTGCGGGCGCTGCGCAGTACGCTATTTCCAATGACGGAACGCTCATTTATCTTCCTGGCGTTTATGAGGGCAAAAGCACACTGACCTGGTTGGACCGTAAAGGCCAGGCGGAACAACTGCAATTTCCCGCTAAAACTTATGGTAATTTTCATTTGTCTCCTGATGGCAAGCGTTTGGCCATTCAGGTTCAAAATACGAAATGGGATGTTTGGATCTTTGATCTATTACGCGGTTCTCGCTCAAAACTCACTATAATGGAGGGAAACAATAGTAGGCCTGTATGGACGCCGAATGGCAAGTCGGTGACTTTCCTTTCTCAGAGGGTCGGTGCTCATAATATATTCATGCAATCTGCTGACGGAAGTGGTGAGATCAAGCAGCTCACCAAAAGTGATATATATCAATCTCCGTCTTCATGGTCACCCGATGGAAAATTATTGGCATTTGTTGAGAGAACACAATCAGGGGATATCTATTTACTCTCGATGAATGGCGAAAGTAAACGGCACCCATTCGCCACCACCCGTTTTAATGAAGTGGGTCCGGCATTTTCACCTGATGGCCGATTGATTGCTTATAACTCAGATGAACATGGACAATACGATGTTTACGTTCAACCCTATCCCCAGACCGGGGAAAAGTGGCGAATTTCAACCGAGGGAGGAGAAGAGCCGGTCTGGTCGCCAAGCACTCGTGAGCTGTTTTATCGCAACGGCAGGAAGTGGATGGCCGTCAGTTACAGCACCAATCCGAAATTCTCTGCCGAGCTGCCCAAGCTGCTCTTTGAAGGTGATTACGTAAATGTCGCGGGCCGATCCTACGATGTTTCGCCGGATGGCCGGCGGTTCCTGTTGCTCAAAAGCAGTGAAGAACCCTCGCGGCAAACCCAGCTTAACGTGGTGACGAACTGGTTTGAAGAATTGAAACGCAAAGCTCCCAGAGGCAAGTAAGATGATCGGCAAAGCTATTTCGCACGCAACTCCGCTAGGAGTGCAATGTTTATAGTACGAACGCCAAATAAATCACGAAAACTCCGTAGGAGTGGCATGTATTTTTTAGCATTGCTTCATTCGATGAAGCACAAGAACATTTCACTCCTACGGAGTTTCCGGTTTTCGGATTCGTGTTTTTCTATAAACATTTCATCCCTAACGGGATTATTGAGAAGGCTGCAAAGGTTGATGATTTGTGCAAGAAGCGAAAGGCATTAGGGAACAAGATGAGCAACATCAAAATTTTTGAAAGCAAAAAAATTCGTTCCGCGTGGAATGAGGCCGAACAGAAGTGGTATTTCTCGGTAGCGGATGTGGTGGAAGCTTTGACGGATAGCAACGATGTCAAACAGTACATTAAAAGAATGCGGCAGCGCGATCCTGAGTTGAATTCCAACTGGGGTACAATTTGTACCCTGGTTGCAATGACCGCTGCTGATGGGAAAAGAAGGCAGGTTCAATGCGCGAATGTCGAAGGGCTTTTGCGCCTCATTCAATCCATTCCCTCTCCCAAAGCCGAGCCGTTCAAAAGATGGTTGGCGCAAGTAGGGTACGAACGATTGCAAGAAATTGAGAATCCCGAATTGGCCGCGCAACGCATGCGTGAGATTTATCGCGCCAAAGGTTACAGTGAGGCGTGGATTGAAAAAAGAATGAGAGGTATTGCCGTCCGCGATGAACTCACGAATGAATGGCAAAAGCGTGGCGTGAAAGCAAGTCGGGAGTTTGCCATTCTCACGGCAGAAATCAGCAAAGCCACTTTTGGCTTGACGCCTTCCGATTACAAAAAGCATAAAAATCTCATGAGTCCCGCGGACAATCTGCGCGATCACATGACGGATCTGGAATTGATCTTCACCATGCTCGGCGAAGCCTCAACGACGGAAATCGCCAAAAATAAAAATGCCCAGGGCTTCGAAGAAAACAAAAAGGTCTCGAAAGAAGGTGGAAAGATTGCTGGAGACGCACGAAAGGCGTTGGAAAAGAAGTCCGGCAGAAAAGTGATCTCGAAACAGAATTTCAAGGAATTGCCGGAAAGAGAAGTAAGAAGATTGAATGCAGGCAAATAAGGATTCATGGCAATGATCGGCAAAACTATTTCGCACTATCCCGTTTTTCGAGATCCCGCACAGCGGGACAAGCTGAGGAATGAAAAATGAATCCTTCACCGGCGCGCAATCCCTTCGTCATTGGCCAATGGGTGCGCGGCGAAAATTTTCTCGGGCGGGAGAGCATCATTGCAGAGCTTTTGGAAGGGCCGCGCCAGGCAGTCTGGGTCGCGGGTTTGCGGCGCATGGGTAAAACTTCCTTGCTGCGCGAGATCGAGCGCCGTGTTTTGCAAAATCAACAATCAACCTATTTGCCGCTTTATTGGGATCTCGAAGGCGCGATCGATGACGAAACCCTGCAAGAAAGCTTGCTGGCGGCGCTCGATGACACCTCGAGCGGTGTGACGCCCGAGAATGCCGGGCCGGGATCCTCGACGCTGGAAACGTTGCGCCATATTCAAAAAGCGGCGCAACGGCAAGGCCGCGCGCTTTTCCTCTTGTGCGATGAGGTGGAGGCTTTGCTCTCGGTGATGAAAAATGATCCGCATTTGCTGGCGCGCTTGCGGCGCGCCATGCAAGCCGGCAAAAACATGCGCTGCATTCTCACCGCCACCCGCCGCCTCGCGCGCCTGGAAACGTTCGAGGCCGGCGAAACTTCGCCTTTCTTGCACGGCTTCACGCCCCCTTTGTATCTGTCGCCCATGAGCGAGCTCGAAGTGCAGCCGTTGCTGGAACGAGGCGGCTTTCCCGCTGCCATTCAAAAAACGCTATACGAACTGACCGGTGGCCATCCGTTTTTATTGCAGGTCATGGCCAAGCGAACGCTGGAGCTTGGCGGCGTCGAGGCCGGGCTCGAGAGCCTCAAGCACGATGAAACGCTGCAAAATTTCTTCCTGGTGGATTACAACCTTCTGCAAGCGGTTGAGCAAAGGCTTCTGCGCCGCTGCGCCGCAAGCAAGGTGGCAGCGGCCGTGACGGACACCAACGAAGGCATGGCCAGACAAACTCTGCTCGCTCTGGGGCTGCTGTGCGAGCGCGAGGGCATGCTTTTTCCACGTTCGCCTTTGATCAGTTACTGGCTGTCAACGCTCAAACCCGAAGAGGCGCTGCCCCCGCTTTCGACGGCTGCCACCGGCTTTCATGCCCTGCAACGCGGCGAACGCATCGGGTCGTATGAAATTCTATACGAAATTGCCCGCGGCGGCATGGGCATGGTTTATTGCGGCCGCGACGTTCATCTGCAGCGCTTGGCCGCGATCAAGCTGCTGACGCCGGAATTGGTGCATGATGAAAGTCACCGCGCGCGCTTGCTGGCCGAGGCACAGGCGATCTCGCAATTGCATCATCCTCATGTCGCGACTATTTACTCCATCGAATTTCTCGGCAAAGTGCCGTGCTTATGCATGGAATATATCGACGGCCAGCGACTGGATGCGTGGGCGCAAACTCCGCCGAAAAGCATTTCGCAAAAGCTGGAAATCAGCAGGCAAATCGCTTCGGCACTGGCAGCCGCACATGGCCTCGGCATCATTCACCGCGATTTGAAGCCCGGCAATATTCTCGTGCGCCACGACGGCGCCGGCAAGCTGCTCGATTTCGGCATCGCCAGGCGGCTGAGTGCGGTGACACGCATCACTGGCACCGGCCAGATTCCGGGCACGCTCGTCTATATGTCGCCGGAGCAAGTCAAAAATCTTGACGTCGATGCACGCAGCGATATTTTTTCCTTCGGCGTCGTGCTGTACGAGCTTTTTACCGGCGAGCGCCCCTTTCGCGGCGACAACGAGCTGGCGTTGGCTTATGCCATCGTCAATGAATATCCAAAATCGCCATGCGAGATTAATCCGGAGTTGCCAGAAGCGCTGGAGGCAATTATCCTGCGGGCGCTACAAAAAGAACCGGAGTGCCGTTTTGCTGGGGGCAGAGAGATCTTGTTGGAATTGGAAAGAGTGGAGAGTGGTTAACGCGCGACGCAAATGAACTGATCGCCCAGAGAACCCTTTGCTGGACTGAAAATAAGTTTGGCGCTTGGCATAAAGCTCTATGCCACGGAGGAGCGGCAAAAACTCTTATTCACTCATCGATGACTACAACCGCCAACAAGACGGTTGTGGAAAGGAGAAGTATCAATGAAACTCAAGAGGATGTTTGTAGCTGCGGGAGCAGCTCTTGCTGTGGGGCTTCTGGCCATTTCGATGGAAGGAAGCTCACCGCAGAAAGGCACGGGCACAGATCATGAAGCTCTGGCTCAGAAGCTGGTAAATCAGTGTACCGGGGTCAGCGAAGCCGACTTGGTTCTCGTCTATGGTGGGGCGCGTGACGTCGAGTTGTTAGAGAATATCGCCGTCCACGTTCAAAAGCTGGGCGCCTTCCCCCTCGTGACGCTTGGTAGTGACCGGATGTCTCGGCGGAGATATACGGATGTGCCGGCAAAATATGACGCCCAGACTCCGGAGTTTAATCTGAAGCTCGCCAATCTGATCACGGCACAGATCGGTGTGGACTTTGGCGAAACGCAAGGGTTGCTTGCTGACATTCCGCCTGAACGCCTCGCTGCCGTTGGCAAGGCCTTTCAGCCCGTGAACGATCTCATGATGAAGCGCAACGTCCGTCGCGTATTCCTGGGCAATGGTCTTTATCCCACCACGGAGCTTGCCAAGCAATTCGGCATTTCCCAAGAAGCGCTGTCGAAGATCTTTTGGGGCGGTGTGAATGTGGACTATGCGAAACTCCAAGCAACGGGTGAGTGGGTTAAAACAGATCTCGAACGCGGAAAGGAAGCGCACCTCACCAATCCCAATGGCACCGATTTGAAGATGCGCATCGAAGGCCGGCCGGTTTTCGTAAGCGATGGCGTCATTTCTGCCGCTGACATGCAGAGGGGCGGCCCGGCGTGCCAAGTTTGGCTTCCTGCCGGCGAGGTGTATCTCGCGCCGGTTCCCGGCACAGCCGAAGGAAAGGTTGTGATTGATCGGCAATTCTTTCAGGGCAAGGAGATTCAGGGACTGACACTCACGTTCAAAGCAGGTCAGCTCACCGCAATGACAGCGAAATCCGGAATCGAACCGCTCAAGGCCGCCTATGATGCTTCAGGTGCAGGCAAGGAATCATTCGCCTTTATCGATATCGGCATCAATCCAAACGTTCGGCTGGCGCCAAGCAGCCGCATGGTATGTTGGATGTCGGCGGGCATGATCATCGTTGGGATCGGCAACAATATCTGGACCGGCGGTGAGAACAATGTCTCCTTTGGGCTGGAGAACTTTCTGCCGGGAAGCACTCTGAAGATAGACGGCAAAGTGTTAGTGGAGAACGGCGCTTTGACGGAATCTTAACGGAGACCTGAAGGTTTGAACTCTATATTTGCAGATGCCGCTCCTCCGTGCGTTTCTACGGTATAGAGCAGAAAAAGCAAAAACGTTCACGCAAAGCTGCGAGGACGCAAAGGGTCCGCAAAGAAAAGCCTGAGACAACAAAATGACCCATCAAAATTAAGGAGGTGAAACCATGCACGCAAGAGTCGTTACTGTTCAAATCAAGCCGGATAAGATCGAGGAAACGTTGAGTGTCTGGCGAGATGCCGTTTTGCCAACCGCCAAGCAGCAGAACGGGTTCAAAGGTGTGCTTGTGTTAACCGATCGTGGCGCAGGCAAAGGCCTGTCGATCACTTTGTGGGAAACAGAGGCCGACATGAACGCCGGCGAAGCAAGTGGTTACTTCCAAGAGCAGCTCGCCAAATTCGCAAACTTTTTTACCGGACAGCCTGTGCGGGAGCATTACGAGGTTGGGCTTCAGGCATAGGCTCATGTTGCATTGAGCTGTCAAACAGCAAATTGAAAGGTTGTGGCTATTCAGCTATTTCTGTCATTCCGGCGAATGCCGAAATCTCCTTGCTTGGATTTCTGGATCATGCGTTCGAAATAGGAGATTACTGCATTCGCAGGAATGACACCTGAATAGTTACTTTTTGTTAAGGCTCCACCAAGAGCCAATCAACGAACTACCTTTGTGAGGAGGTTAGCGATGAAAAGCATGGGCACTTGTTTCGCATTGGCGCTCGCTGTTTTTTTGTTGTTATCAAACAGCCGGGCATTGGCGCAGGAAGAAGAGCCGCACGTCTATCAAATTACGACTTGGAAAACCGTTATGCCCGAAGGAGGAAGCGCCACCGAACGAGATTCACTCCTGCTGGAGTGGGTCAATGCGGTGTTGAGGCCAAACACCAAGATTCTGAGCTCTAAAAATCTTCGCCATGATTATGGAAGCGATAGCCACGACTGGGTCGTTATCACGGAATATAAGACCTGGGCCGATATCGAAGCCGCGGGGAAGATGAGCGACGAGTTGTTCAACAAGAAATGGCCGGACAAAAAACAACAGGGTGAATTCAACCGGAGACTTGGAAAATACTTTACCGGCCATTCCGACGAAATTTACAGAGAGTTGCCGAAGTTTCGCAAGTGAGGGCCTACGGTAGGACTAACTTGTTTGACACGGAGTGCATGACATGAACTTCAAGTTTGAGGTGATCTCATGAACTCGGCACTCGCACGCTCTTCCGTGCCGCGTGCCGGAAGCCGGATTTTGCAATTGTTGAATTTAGATTTCGCAAAGAAAAACTTTGCGTGTTCTTTGCGTCTCTGCGTGCGCTTTTCTTGTTCGGTTGCGGCTTGCGCGTTGGGTTACTTCGCCGCCAAATTGATAACCCCTTCCCAATCCGGCGGTGGGTCATGCCGTCGCATGAGAATGATTTGCTCGGAAAGAAACAATTCAATTTGATCGCGTGGGACCGCACGCATGGCTTCGGCTGCGGCTTCGAAATCTCCCTTTTCAAAAAGCGCCAGCGCTGCTTCGTAAGTGCGTGCGCCCTCAACGGTGACGCCTGTGCCGCCAAGCTCTGCAGGCAACACCAATTCATAAACCTGCACAACCTGGCTCATGCCGGCCGGCCGCACCGCGGCAATGCGGCGAATGATGATGTTTTCACGATCGAGCGCCGCCGCGACCGCGCCGTCAATCAAGATCGGCACGGCAAATTTTTTGGTCATGCCTTCCAGGCGTGAAGCTTGATTGACAGAAGGACCCATGACCGTGTATTTCGATAGCAATGCTTGATTTTGACTTTGTGCCGTAAACAAACCCGCGAGCACTTTGCCGCTGGTGATGCCGATGCCGCAACGCAGATTCGAATCTCCCACGGGCCAGTCGTGCTCTTGCATCAATTCCACAATCCGTTTACTGGCCACAACGGCCTGGCGCGCCGGGAGAGGCGGCGCTTTCTGGTGCGGCACGCCCCAGCAACCCAAAATGGCGTCGCCCTGAAAATCGATCACAATCCCGCCGGTTTGAAAAATGGCCTGGGCGGCCTCGCCGAGAATTTTTTCGAGACGGGCAAAGTAATTTGCCACCATCGGTTGATTATGAGTTGGAGGCGACGAATTCTCCGCCAGTCGTGAAGATCCTCTCAAATCAAAAAAACAAATTGTGGCTTCGTGTTCCCCGGGCTTTAGTGCTTGTTCCAGATTCGTCGTATCCAACATAATCGTGCGCAAAGCGGGTGAAAAAAATTGTCCAATCTGCCCGCGACGTTCTTTCACGCGCGCCGCGATCAAATGTTGTTTCGCCAAAGCTCCAAGCGTGGCCAGAACCTGCTGCACTTCGCGCTGGCCGGCGACCACGAGCATGTGTTTGCCGGTTGCATACAGCGCAAACTCTTCTTGTTTGGATAGTGCGATCGGTACGCACATCGCCCATTGCGCGCCCGAGGAAATAATCGAATTTTGGGCGTCAGTTTGCGTCTGGTCATGGCCCCACATGCTGACCACGGCCTCATCTCCGGTCAAGGCGAAAGCCTGTTTGACCAAACGCCGGCTGGGCACGATCGGGATAAATTCCTGCCGTTGCTGGTTCGAAAAGTGCGTGTGAGGTAGCGCCAAAATCTCGGGCCCATCCTCGCGCCGCTCCACCCGCCAAGCCGTCACCTGCAAGTCGTGAACGTGGGATTGCAGCGTTTCGCACAAGGCCAAAAGAAATTCGGCGGGCGTGTTGTTCTCCTGCATCAAGCCGGGCATTTGCGTGACGACTTCGAGAAAGCTGCGCGCGCCCGGCTCATGCAACGTCGAAGAAAAATCACGCGCAGAAAGCGTGTAAGTAATTTCCGGCTCCGTCGAGTCCTCGCGAGTTTTGTCAAGGCGCTTCGAGGCTGCAGCGCTTTTGTCAACAAAGCGAAAGATAGTGACGCCGACGGTGAAGGACTCCCCCGATTTCAAGCGCAAATTTATAGTTGTATCATGTGCATTTAATTTTTGGCTGGCTTTGGGATGGCGCTCGACCAGCAAGGCCTCCTCCACGACTTCCAGCCAGGCTTGACGCCGACTGATGGAGCGATCGCGCGAGAAAACCAACATGCCCGGCTCCATCGTCGCGCTGCCGAGCAGATAGCGCCGGCCCTTCTCCAAATCGAAACTGTGGGAAAAGTTCAGGGTGGGAATACTGGCAATTAATTTGTATGAACTCGTGCTCATCGCACACCTCGGAGTGACAAACTTCAGTTTGTCCAGTTTCTCCCTGCTAATCTAATCTCGAGGCGGAAGACCCGCAAGCTAAATTTTTATATTACGCCGGAACCGGCGCTGGTTGAAAAAACCTGCTTGTGCTTTTCCTTTTTTCTTCAATCATTATCTACGCATAATTATCAGCGATGTCATTCCTGCGAATGCAGGAATCTCCTATTCCGGGCACAAAGTCCGGGAATCGAACGAGGAGATTCCGGCATTCGCCGGAATGACAAATAGATGCTGGACTGATTTCAAAAACCAAAAGGAGGAAGGATGAAGCTCTTGACCATCGCGCCTGGAATATTATTGTTATTCATACTGGGAGTCGCGTTGTCTGCCTGCCGTGAGCAAAAAGAATTCGCCGATCTGGTGTTGCGCAACGGTATGATTTATACGGTTGACGAAAACTTTTCCACGGCGCAAGCGGTTGCGATGAAAGGCGATCGCATCCTGCAAACCGGTTCAAACGAAGCAATCTCTCCATTGATCGGGTCGGAAACACAAGTCATTGAACTCGACGGCAAAACCGTGGTGCCGGGATTGATTGACAGTCATTATCATTTTCAAGGCGTGGGCCAGCGCGCATATAACTTGAATCTCGACGGCTGCACTTCACTGCAAGATTTTCAAACACGGCTGAAAGATTGGGCCGCCAGCAAACCGGCGGGCGAATGGATCATCGGCCGCGGTTGGATGGAGGAAGATTGGCCCGTTAAAAAATTCCCCACGCGCGCCGATCTCGACGCTGTTGTTGCCGCTCATCCGGTTTATTTGAATCGCGCCGATGGCCACATGGCGGTGGTGAATTCAAAAGCTCTGGAACTGGCCGGCATCACGCGCGGCACACCGAATCCGCAAGGCGGTGAAATTCTCAAAGATAGCAACGGCGAGCCTGACGGCTTGTTGGTGGATCGTGCGATGCGTTTGGTTACGGAGGAGATTCCCACGGGCGCACGCGCCTGGCAAGAAAAATATGCGCGCAAAGCCAATGAAGTCGCGCTGGCTTACGGCTGGACCACGATTCACGATGCGGGTTCAGGCTGGGATACCATCAATCTGTGGAAAGAACTTTACGGCAAAGACGAACTGCAAATTCGCATTTATAGCATGGTGCGCGGGCCGGGTGCGGACGTCGAATCTTTTCTCCAACAGGAGCCGCAAATCGGATTATATAACAATCATCTAACCATTCGTTGCATCAAAATCAGCGCCGACGGCGCGCTCGGCTCGCGCGGTGCGGCATTGCTGGATCAATATTCCGATGCCGACACCAAAGGTCTTTTTCTTTTTAAAGATGAAGAAATTTATCCCATAATCAAAGCTGCGACTCAGCAAGGCATTCAAATGGCGATTCACGCCATTGGCGATGCCGCGAATCGCAAAGCGCTGGACTTTTATGAGCAGGCGCAAAATGAAGTGCCAGAGGTGCAGCGAAAAATACGCGAGCCGCGCCATCGCATCGAGCATGCGCAAATCGTTCATCCCGGCGATTTGCCGCGCTTTAAAAAATTGGGCGTGATTCCTTCGATGCAACCGAGCCACGCCATCGGCGACCTGCATTTTGCGCCTCGCCGGCTGGGGACAGCACGTTTGCCCGGAGCATATGCCTGGCGCACATTGATTGATTTGGGTTGCACGATTCCCGGCGGCTCGGATGCGCCGGTGGAGGAAGGCGATCCCATGCTCGAATTTTACGCCGCCGTCGCGCGCAAAGACACCACGGGATTTTCCAACGCCGATTGGCGTTCCGAATCGGGCATGACGCGGCAGGAAGCGCTGCGCAGCCTAACTATCTGGGGCGCGCACGCCGCTTTTGAAGAAGAGCTGAAAGGCTCGATTGCACCGGGCAAGCTCGCGGATTTTGCCGTGCTGAATGGCGACCCCATGACCGCGCCGGAAGAAAGCTTGTTTCGCATTCGAAATGTGATGACCATTGTCGGCGGCAAAGTGGTTTTCGAGTGGTCGCCTATGGCGGAAAGCAATAAGTGAAAATTCTCGTGTAACCCCGCAGATACGTAGCGCAGTCATCCTGGCTGCAAGCAAGATGCTTGCGCTACCACATGTAATCTGAGGCCTTACATTCTCGCCGTTCTTCGCCTTGCTTTTCGAGCATTTTATTTTTATTTTCTCACTGCGAAAAAACCGATGGAAAAATCGTTGCAGTAGTGCAAACCTTCAAAGTAAAGGAGAAATGGGATGTCCGAGAAAGTCGCAACCATCACGGATGCCGCCGGCCAAGCCGTTCAATATCATCCCGGCCTCGAGGGCGTTATCGCCGGGCCCAGCACGATTTGCTCGATCGACGGGCACAAGGGCGTTCTAACTTATCGCGGCATTCTCATCGAAGACATGGCGGAGCATTCGACTTTCGAGGAGACGGCTTTCTTTCTCTTGCACGGCCATTTGCCCACGCGACCCGAGCTGGCGGATTTTGAAAACCGTTTGAAAGACCATCGCGAGTTGCCGCAAACGGTGATCGATCTGATAAAAACCTTCCCGCCCACGGCCAATCCTATGGATATTTTGCGCACCGCGGTTTCGGCGTTGGGGTTGTTCGATGATAATCCTGACGATGATTCGCTGGCCAAGAATACCGCGCGCGCCGAACACTTGATTGCAGCATTTCCGGGGATCGTGGGCGTATTGCAGCGTTTGCGCCAGGGCCAGCCGCCGGTGCCGCCGCGCATGGATTTGAGCCATGCCGAGCATTTTCTCCATCAAGTTTCCGGCAAAGAACCGGACGCCAACGCCGCGAAGATTTTTGACGTCTGCCTGATTTTGCATGCGGACCACAGCTTCAACGCTTCGACGTTCACTGCGCGTGTGTGCATTTCTTCATTGACGGACATGTATTCCGCGATCACGGCTGCCACTGGCAGTTTGAAAGGCCCGCTGCATGGCGGCGCCAACACCGAGGTGATGACGAACTTTCTTGAAATCGGTGAAGTGGAAAAAGTGGAAGAATGGGTGATGGCGCGCCTGAAAAACAAAGGCAAAGTCATGGGGTTCGGCCATCGCGTTTACAAAACCTACGATCCGCGCGCGCGCATATTGAGCCGGTATTCGCAACGCCTGGCGGAAATCACCGGCAATCTCAAATGGTTCAAAATGTCGAAGGAGATGGAACGCGTGATGGAGCGCGAGGTGAGCAGCAGAGGCATTTATCCTAACGTCGATTTCTTTTCGGCCTCGGTTTATTATTACATCGGCGTCGCGCCGGATTTGTTCACGCCGATTTTCGCCGTCAGCCGCATCGCCGGCTGGACCGCGCACGTGCTGGAGCAATTGCGCGACAATCGCTTGTTTCGCCCGGAAGCGGCATACACCGGGCCGTTGCAGGTGAAGTATGTGCCGATGGAGAAGCGGTGAGCCATTGATCTGTGTGGGGTATCAGTACAACATGAACACGCAAATAAAAACCACAGTCTATTGCAGCACGCAGCCAAAGGACGAAACCGGAATAGATTTCAGGAACTCAAAAAAACGCATTTGGTTTTGCCGTGAAAGGACGCAAACTTTCGTGCGCCGCCACTCTCCTCGTTAAACTCTCGCTCGCTTTTGTTTCTTCACTCGCGGCCTTCTATCTGGCCGAGCTTGCTATATTTTTCCTCGATACTCGCTTCGTTCGCACCCGCGAAAATATGGCCCGTCAAAATGGGGTTCCTTTTGATGCAAGAACCTTGCTCGAAGTGATTGAGGATTTACAAGCGCAAGGCCTCGAGGCCTATCCCATCGTTCCCCCTTCCCTCGTTGTTGACTTCAATGGTATTGGTAATGACAATCGCAAACTTTTCTCTCTCGGCGGGGTATCGCGAAAAACTACCGTCTATTGCAATGAAAGCGGCGAATACGCGATCTACGAGAGTGACGAGCACGGCTTCAACAACCCTGCCGGAATATGGTCGCAAGAGCCGGAGGTGGTGTTGATTGGCGACTCGTTTGCGCAGGGCGCGTGCGTCGGACCCGGTGAAGACGTTGCCGGGCAATTGCGAGAGTTGGGTGTGAACGCTCTCAATCTAGGCATGGGAGGCTGCGGCCCACTCCTCGATTTGGCTATGATGAAAGAATATGCCGAATTTCTTCAGCCGAAACTCGTACTTTGGATGTATTTTGAAGGCAATGATTTGCAGGAAATTGCCCGTGAAAAAACTTCTTTCTTTGCGCAATATTGTTTCGACAGCGGCTTCTCTCAAAATCTCATATTGCGGCAAGCGGAGATCGATCTCGCATTGATGGAATTAATACAAAAATATAAACAAAAGGAAATCGAGAGAATAAAAGAAGAAAAAATTCGACGACAAAGAAAATGGGCCAGCATAATTAAGTTGGAAGCCCTACGGGCAAGATTATCGCAGGTGACTACCCCCTCGCCTCGGCCGGGTCATCCGGCTCCTCCTGATCCCATGTTCGAGACCATACTTGAAAAAGCCCGGCAACATACTTCGTCGTGGGGCGGGAAACTCTGCTTCGTTTATCTGCCAGAGTATTACCGTTACGCCGGGTCAGTCGATCATGATAGTTTTCATCAACGCCGCGAAGTGCTCGCCCTCGTCGAAAAACTGGGTATTCCCCTCATCGACATGCACGAAGTTTTCCTGGCCCAGCCGGATCCATTGGCGCTTTTTCCATTCAGAATTTACGGTCATTATACGGCGCGAGGATATCGTCTGGTTGCGGAGACGATCATTTCCCATTTGCAAAGCGAGAACATTCAAGTCAAAAAATAAAGTGGACTGAGAACGAGGATTGTCAAGGAGGGTCATGATGAGCAAACCCGTGGTGCTCATTCTTAACCAAGATGGGCTTCTCAAAGAGAAATTGGAAGAATCTATTGCAACCGTTGGGCAACCGCTTTTCGTTAATCATTGGGCAGAGATCCATGATCTTGTTAAAGAGCGAAATGTGTTATGCGTACTGGTAGATGCTAACTTTAAAGGCAAAGCCCATCGAACAAAAATAGTAAACTTTCGGGGCAAGTTTGAGACCATCCCAATCGTTCTCTTTGGCAAAATCACCAAAGGAAGCTTTCACGAATCAATGTCAGATCATTGCATCTTTATTGATTCTCTCGACGAACTCTTGCAACAGCTTCCGACCATAATCGGACGCCGTGCTTTTGAACCCGAGGTCAAAGTTTTCGGCATTGTTCCTGAGCAATGTTCGCCACGTATCAAGAAGGCCTTGCGAATGATGATTCAAGAATTTCGTGAAACCCTCACGATGGAGGCGCTCGCCGATCGCCTCGGCGTTCATCGAAGTCACTTTGAAAGAGAATGGCATCATAACTGTGGCACTATTACCGCCAAGCAGCTTTTGATCGGCTTGCGACTTCACCATTCCATCTATCTTATGCAGAATGATGGGCTCAAATTGAAAGATATTGCGCGACGGACCGGTTTTGCCAACGAACACATGTTTTATCGAAGTTTTCATCGTCACCTGGGAATGACGGCCTCTAGCTATCGAAGAAATCATGCCTTCGCAGAGTTCGAATTATGTTATTGGAGCTGGCAGAGAACACGATAATGAATTTTCATTTTTTGCAACGAAAGCATACAGAATGCAACAAAGGGATATTTACAAAACGAAGCTATCGATGTAAATTCTTACGTGCTTGAATCAATAAAATAAAATTCATGGTCATGGGCAAATCAAGTGAGGTGAATATGAAACAACGTCACTTTTTGAAGCTGGGCTACGTCGGGGCCTTTTTGTTGGTCGTCGCCAGTATGATTTACGTGGCTTGCAATGTCAAGAACCCCTCATCCGAGCAATCGGATGATAGTACGATTGCGGTTTTAAATCAAGCAACGCCAACTAACTTTGAAACCATCAAACCGGAACTGAAAAAGCTTTTGACTTATTTACAGCGCAATCCCCAAATCATCACGCCGGCAGTGTTGGTCAAAGCAGTTGAACGGTATGCGACGGTTAAAGACCTGGGATTGGTCGATAAATTTCCTGTTGAATTCCCACTGAACGACGGCAACACGTTTGAAGTGTATATCGAATTGTTTGATGGTTCGGTTGGTAACGGTTCGTCAATCGAAGACACCGACGTTTATTTCACTTTAGACATTGATCGTTATCCGGAAGATGCGGAAGTGGTCGATCCAGACAATGTGAAAAACTTTAAAGCCTATGTGGCAGCGACTGAGCACAATAAAAGAAAAGGCTTGTACACAGGTGATGAAAATCGAAGACAGCTTGCCATCGATTCCACTACACAAAAGGTGAATTACTTGTTGTTCTTCATAGGCGGCGAAGAACGTTTTTCACGAGAAAACGAAAAACGCCAATATCAATCGTGGTTAAATAGCCGCAGTGGTCTCGCTAAGGCTCAAAGCAATCCATCCACAATATACTATTGGGTAAGTTTCATACATGTATCCTTGGATCAGAATACAGGCAATGATGAATTCGAGTTATATTACGCGAATCAAGGCGGCACAGAAACACCGTTCCAAGCTACAACCGCTTGGAGATTTGATGGCAACGTGCATCAGGATGCGACCGGTAATTATCCCTATTTCCCGGATATTAACGGCCCGGGATCCTATGTTCTTTCACCTCCTAATTATATTGCTCTAGAAATTTTGACTCCTGATAGTCCGCTGGGTTTTAATTTATCAGCTATTGAGGACGATTGCACAGCCGGGGTGCATAAAAATAATCATACCGGCGGCGGTTTCACACAACAAATCTTTTGGGCAGATTTCATCGACACCAAAATACCTGTGTCAGGTTATTTTCGTTGGACTATCTTGGACGATTGTTTTAATGATGATGACATTTACTCCCATAGCGGAACGGTTAGCTTTGGTAACGCGGCCGAGTGTGTTTATTCCGTTCCTCCAAACTCTCATGTAATACTGTTTCTGCGAAAAGGCACAATAGACCAAGCCATAAATGATTGGTATCATGTGCCTTGTCTATAAAAGTCTTTGTGGTATAACAATACAACAACGATAGGTTGATAAAAGCGTCCAATTGGAAGGAAGATCAGAAATGATCTTCCTTCCAATCTCCTTTTTGTTTTTTAGGCACAACCAGTGAAAATTAATTTGAAATGAGCCCACGAATCTCTTTTGTTAGGAGACATTATGTTATCCAACAAAACATGCCCCGTCAAAGGCTTCTCGTTAAAATCATTGCTTTGTAATCTGCTTCTAGCGCTCTTCTGCAGCGTGTTATATTTTTCTGAAGCCTACGCGCAAGAGAAATGTGCAGTGTTGCTTGAGAAAGCCGAAGAAGAATACCACCGCGGCAAATTCAATAATACAATTGAATTAATAAATAACTGTTTACAGAATAGAGGACTGGCTAAGTCAGAGCAAATTCGGGCCTATAGATTGATGACGCTTTCTTATCTTAGAAGCGGCAAGCCGCAAGATGCAGAAATGAATGTTCAACGCATCTTCAAACTCGATTGTTGCTATCAGCCTAATCCAGCCGAAGATGAGCAAGAATTTATTCGTCTTATCAATAAAGTCAAGGCCGATCAAAAATGTAAAAATGGCAATAAAAAGTGGTTATGGCTCGGGGGAGGGGGATTAGCTGTTGCCGGGATTATTACGGCGATAATTTTACGTAATAATAAAGATCTTCCCTCCGGATTGCCCCCGCGCCAAAACAGCCCTGATCCAATTTATCATTCTTACGGGATGGAAAAATTGTACCGACTTAACGTTGTAGTGCTAAATTATTATCAATAAAGGTCTGGAGGCTTCTTATGTTACGAAGGCTTTTTAAACTGTTAGTATGGGTATTTTTCTTTTACGCCACTCTTCTGCAGGCGCAAGGATTAACAGAACTCGCTTTCCTTAAGACTATTGGTTCCGTTTCTGCCGTCCAAAGCACTGGCAATTTTGTTTATTTCTCTGAAATTCATAGCTCTTTCTCTTACTTTAAACGAGTTGATATTTCTCATCCAACGCAACCTGTAGTTGTCGATTCTTTCAAGACCGCTGGCACAATCCTGGATTTTGATATTAACGGAGATTATGCTTATTTGGCGATGGCCGACAATGAGTTTGGTACTCGTATTCTAAAAATAGCTGGCTCTGCAAAAATACAAGAGGCTCTTTTTTTCGAAGGGACGGAGGTTTTTGGCGTTTTTTATCAAGACAACTTTCTATACCTCGCAGACGGTGGCGGTTTAAACGTATATGATGTTTCAAAACCAGATAGCCTCAAATTAGTTTGGGGATACCATACGAGCAGCGTGTATGGAGATGCTATCGAGGTTTTTGTTGACAAAAACCTTATCTATGCCACTGTTCTTAATACGGGATTATTCATTTTTAATAAAGCCACACGTGAGCTTCAGGATATTTTCCCATCTCGTGAAATCGCGATCGGAATTGCCGCCAATGACGTTTATGCTTATATCTCGGATACAGCGAGAGGCTTTATCGTTGTCGAGGTCAGTGATCCCAAACATTTGGTCACTGCCGATTCGCTCGTGGGAAGCCACCTGGGTGGAGGTATAACAATTGGAGGACATTATGCTTATTTTGCCGATGGTTCGAACGGGCTCAGAGTCATTGATATTTCTAACCCGCGCGATATTAAAGAAGTGTTTACGTTTAAACGGAATGCTCTCAGTACAACACGGGTCGCATTGAAGGGTCCCTTGGTTTTCCTGGCAAGTGGAGATTTTCTCGATATCGGGAATATCGTCAAGGGGTTGTACATTCTGCGTAACGATTACATAATCGTGGTCGAAGATGAGCTCACTTTCTCACCGCGAACATATGCTTTGGAACAAAATTATCCGAATCCGTTTAATCCAGAAACGACGATAGAATATACACTTCCCAAACCAAGCTTTGTTAGACTTGTGATCTACGATATGCTCGGCCAGGAAGTGAGAACTTTAGTGAACGAGTTTCAGCAGAGCGGAGTTGAATCAGTGATCTGGGACGGCAAGAACAATCAAGGCCAATCGGTGCCGAGCGGGCATTATGTTTACAGGATTATTGCCAATGGATTTACGAAATCATCCAAATCAGTTTTGCTGAAATGAGGACGGCGGGGTATGAAAGGGCATAAGCAACTGCAAGTTTCATTTTGGATCACAACCGTTGCCGCTGTTTTACGCATGGCGCAACCCCTTTTTTCGCAAACCTATCAAGTTGGCGTTCCGGTTTGTGATACCATCAGCACGTGGACATATCCTGCGGGCCCCTGTAGCAATGATAATTTGACCTTTAGACTGGGCAGCACGCTTGTTCCGTATGTAACGGGGCTTGATTTGCAGATCGTCATTACAGCGCTTCATGGCAAGGCATGGTCGAATTTTACTGATTCACTCAAAGTAGGTGAGATCTTGCCACTAATCCGCCCCGGCACCTCAGAGAGATTAATTATTTTCTTGGGATCATCCTCGAGCTCTTTTCAGTTCATCACGAAAATCACCGGAACACCGGCAGCGGCCTATGAAAGTTATTATTGTGAAATCAAGCAGGCACAAACAACAGCAGCTTGCTATAATTATTTACATTACTGGGGCGAAGGCCCAATCTGCCAAGTTCAACCTGCAGTTTCAGTCGAGGAAGAAAGTGATGCTTCCATTCCTGTCCGTTTTCGGCTTTTGCAGAATTACCCCAATCCTTTCAATGCGGCAACCACGATTGGATTTGATCTGAATCGCGCCGGCGAAGTGGATTTGAGAGTTTTCAATCTGCACGGCGGAGAAATGGCAACTTTGATCAATCAGAAAAAATTTACCGCAGGCAGCCACAGAATAAATTGGAATGCCGAAAACGCGCCAAGCGGAATTTATGTTTATCGACTGCAAATCAATCGTGACTTTGTCGCCATGCGAAAACTCATTTTATTGAAATAAAAGGAAAACCCTTTTTCTCAAAAATAAAAAAGCCCGGACCAGCTCCGGGCTTTTTTATTTCGATTGATTTGTATTTCCTCCACGGCAAAAACTATCTCCGCCGCTGGAACCAGCGCTCGCTGCCGTTGATCGAAGCGGAAATGCGCAAAATGTTTTCTTGCAGAAAATTGTCGCCATTGCCGCGTTTGCCCCATTCCAGCGCCAAATCCACGCGGCTGAAACCGCGATTGAACGGCACACCCAGGCCCGCGGCCACGGTCCATTCCGGAATGGTATTGCCATTGGCTTCGCGATAAGGCAGGCGGCTGAGGTTGGCGCCGGCGCGATAATGCATGCCCCGGCCCTCGCGCAGGCGGTCCTTGCCGGGAGAAAATTCAAAACCAAATCCCAGGTTGTAACTATCCACGCCTTGCGCGCCAAGCAGGTCCGAGCTGTTCACACTGCCCCAGCGTTGTGTGCGGCCTTCTGCGCTGAAGAGCCAATGCGGCGTGGCGCGATAGGCCAGCCCCAACCCGTACCACAATGGCAATTTCGATTCCGCCGGTTTGGGAACCTCGACTTCATCATTATTAGAGCGCGTGTCAATGCGCGTTTCGCCGCTGATGTTGACCGGCGAGCCCGCCGCGAGCCCGGCTTGCAAATTTTTCAGCCGGAATTGCAGGCCTCCATGCACGCCGAAGCCGCGAAAATTCGTCTCCACGCGATCGGCGGTGTAATTGAAATCGTCGGCGTCGAAATTCACGCGCCAGGTTTCGCGCACCAGGCCAAAATAAAAATCGCTGGTGACACCGATTTGAACCGGGCCGAAAGTCGTTGCCAGCGCCAGGTAAAAAGCGTCCAAGCCGCCGGAGCCGTTGAGCGATTGCTCGAAGGCTTTGCCGTCAACCGAATCCGATTGGCTCAACTCGTAATTCACCTGGCTGTAAGGCTGAAGCCCAAATGCCAGTGCCGAACCACGTTTCAAGGGAATCAAAATTCCCAGGCCGTTGACGTTGACGTCGTGAAAGCGAGCTGAATTTCCCGACAGCGTCAAACTGGCGCGCTCGTAAATGGCGGCGCCTTGAATGTGAGTGCTGCGCACGCTCGCCAGGGCCGCGGGATTCAAATAAAAAATGGTGACACTGTCGGAAAGGGCTAGGCCGGCGCCGCCCATGCCGATCGCTTTTACACCGTCGCGCAGAAACAGCAGGCCGTAGCCGTAGCGCGAATAAGCAGAGCCGGCATGCGCCCCTTCGCGGAACGCCAGCAAAAAAACGGCGCTCCATAAAATCGTCTTGAAAAATTTATCGATTGGCTTCATGATTTCATCCAGGCTGAGAAGTTCCGGCGTTATTTTCCCGGGGGCGTGGTGTAATCCAGCGTTAATTTGGGCGCCAGCGCGGGATTGCTTGCCGCCGTGTGGAACGCAACGCGCTGCAAATCCCAAAAGGCTGCGGTCGGCTCGATGGTCAACCCGCCGTTGATTTCGGGCGAGTTGATCCATGCCTGCGCGCTCAGGGTTAAATTAAACTCCGCCATGTCGGCATCTTTGGAAAGGGTGTTGCTGCTGGTGGCGTTGGCGATCAAAGAGAAATATAAAGAATCCGGCTTGGGCACTTTGAGAGAATCCGCATTCACCAGAAAGCCCGCAGAGACCAGGCCGTCTTGATTGATGAAGGTGTGCTCGCGATCGATATGCAGCGTGAGAATCGCGCGATTAACCGTCGCATTCGCCGGCAAGGAATCCAGCGTGGAAAAACGCAAATAAGTCAACCGCCTTTCGCCGTTGCCGACATACAAACGATCTTCGGGCAGGGGCAAGGCCCGGCGGAATATGAAGGCATCGGCCAGCGGCGCAAAGCGCAAAGTGGTATCCGCCTTGCCGGCGCGCGTTTGCAGTATCTCCAAGAAGGGCGCCTTCACACCGTTTTGGCGCGAGTGCAGCTCGAGCATGAGGCCCGGATCCATCATGCGGATCAAAACGTTTACGGAGTCGTTCGCCAGCCTTTGCACGTAGGTGGAATCCAAAACGAACGCCAGTGTATCTTTATCGACGCTCTTTCGCAAGCTGTCCAAAGAAGGAAAAACGGCCCGGCCAACCGGCATGGGGTCATAATCGGAAATCTGGAAATTTTTGGCGGTAACCGTATCTTCCTGCCAGGCTCGCGTCACACGATGCACGGAGGGGTTGAAGCTGCTGCCCGGGCCCGCCACCAAATGAACCGGCAAAACCAGCTTGGCTTGTTTTATTCCTGCGATCTTGGAAAAAGCCAGGAGAATTTCGCCGGTGAGGTTTTGTATTTCGCCGGCCACGAGATAGGGGCTGCGGCCGGTATTCAGAACTCTGGAAAGCGTGGTGTCATCCGGCGCGGGACGAAAGGCTTTCTTTAGAATTTTTCCCAGGTCGCCTTCATCCACCAGCTCGCGGCGCACGCCGAGCGGCTCATTGTTGATGTTGCAAGCGGACAACGCCAGGGAGAGAACCAGGAATAACCACAAAACTCTGCTGAGATTCATAAGGATTGCGAAGGTTCGTGAACGGCTGCGTTTCGATGTTTGCAACTGTTTGTTAGGTCAGGCCGGGCTTCCCGGCAACTATTGCAATTCTTCCGCCAACAGCTTTTTCTCCGGCGGAATTTGATAAACGATTTCGCCTTTTTTGATCACGGTGTGAACCAGGTTGACGCCGAAATGATAAGGAATTTCGTGCACGGATTCCGCTTCCAATAACACGGCATCGGCTTGCTTACCAACTTCCAAAGAACCGATCTGGTTCCCCAAACCCAGCGCGTGCGCCGCATGCAAAGTGGCGGCAATCAAGGCTTCGGCCGGCGTCATACGCAAAGAGAGACAGGCCAACGTCATGATCATGGCCATGTTTTCCGTCATGCACGTGCCGGGATTGAAGTCGGTGGCAATGGCCACCGGCAGACCGGCAGCGATCATGCCGCGGCCATCGGCATAATGTTGCGAACGAATAAAGAAATTCGCGCCGGGCAATAAGACCGGAATCACGCCGTTTTGTTGCAACGCCGGATAAAGCGCCGGCGGCGTGTGCTCCAAATGATCGGCGGACACGGCTTTCGCCGCAATCGCAACTTCGGCGCCGCCGCTGGCAGAAAGCTGATCCGCGTGAATTTTGGCAAACAAGCCGTGTTGCGCCGCGGCTGCCAAAATGCGGCGCGCTTCTTCGGCGTTGAACACGTGCTCTTCACAAAACACATCGGCGAAGCGCGCCAACTTGCGTTCGGCCACTTGCGGCAGCATTTCATGAATCACCAGCGCGAGGTAATCCGGCCGGCGGTCGCGATATTCATCGGGCACTTCATGCGCGCCCAAAAATGTCGGCACGATTTCCACCGGATGCTGCCGGCCCGCCTGCTGCAAAATTTCCAGAGAACGCAGCTCGTGCTCGACGCTCAAACCATATCCGCTTTTGGCCTCGATCGTGGTCGTGCCGTATTCCAAAAAAGTATCGAGGCGCTGCATCACGCGCTGCAACAACTGATCGTGTTCCGCCACGCGCAAATCGCGCACGCTGTAACGAATGCCGCCGCCTTCCGCCGCGATCTCGCGATAAGTTTTGCCCTGCACGCGCTGCACAAATTCATGCGCGCGGTGGTTGAAAAAAACCGGATGCGTGTGGCAATCGACAAATCCGGGAATCAACAAGCGCCCTTTGGCATCCAATTCATCGGAGGGTTCCAATTCTTCGAGAACCGTTTGCTCATCACCCACGCGGTGGACAAGGCCGTTTTCGCAATACAACGCTGCGGGAGCAAGCTCGCGTAGTTGCCAATTCGGGCGGCCTTCTGCGCTTGCAACCGGCGTGGCCAAACGTGCATTTAGGATTAGCAAAGGACTCATGACGCATTTATCCGCCGGAAATCGCCGAAAAGCCAAAATAATTGAAGTCAAAATCATTGAATCGCTTTTGATCATTTTGACTTCAATGGTTTTGACTTATACCATTTGCTCGGCCTTCGCATTTTTAATCGTTTTGCCCATAATGGTTTTGCCTTTAAAAAATCTTCGCGGTCATGATAGTTTTTCAGGGTAATACTATAGTGAGGGGGCAAGCTCATAACCAAATTTGAATGTCAAATTATAGCATCGGAATTTTAACGCCGCGCTCCCTCGCGACATCTTTGGCTAGGTCGTAACCCGCATCCACATGCCGCGCCACGCCGATGCCGGGATCGTTGGTCAACACGCGCTCGAGCCGGCGCGCCGCTTCGCGTGTGCCGTCGGCGACGATCACTTGCCCGGCGTGAATCGAATAGCCAATGCCCACGCCGCCGCCATGGTGCACGGAAACCCACGACGCGCCCGAGGCCGTATTCAACAGCGCATTCAAAATCGGCCAATCGGCGATGGCGTCGGAGCCGTCGCGCATGGCTTCGGTTTCGCGGTTAGGGGAAGCGACCGAGCCGCAATCAAGATGGTCGCGGCCAATCACGATCGGCGCTTTGATTTTGCCCGAAGCAACCAGCTCATTCAAAGCCAGGCCGAATTTGGCGCGCTCGCCATAGCCCAGCCAGCAAATGCGCGCGGGCAAGCCTTGAAACGCGATGCGTTCGCGCGCCATTTGAATCCAGCGTCGCAGCGGCTGGTTCTGTGGAAATAGTTCCAGCACTAAATTATCGGTGACGGCAATGTCTTCCGGATCGCCGGAAAGTGCGGCCCAACGGAATGGACCCTTGCCTTCACAAAACAATGGGCGAATGTATTCCGGCACAAAGCCGGGAAAATCGAAGGCATTGGTGACGCCGGCTTTTTGGGCTTGCGCGCGGAGGTTATTGCCATAGTCGAAGGTCACGGCGCCCATTTTTTGCAGATCGAGCATGGCGCGCACATGCACCGCCATCGACTCGTAGGCGCGCTGCATGTATTCCTGGGGATGGCTTTGGCGCAACGCCAGCGCTTTTTCATAAGGCATGCCCTGCGGCACGTAGCCGTTCAATTCATCATGTGCAGAAGTTTGATCGGTCATAATATCCGGCACGATTCTGCGGCGGACGAGTTCGGGCAGAATATCGGCGCAATTTCCGATCAATCCCACAGAAAGGGCACGGCTTTGTTGTTTTGCTTCCAAAACTTTCTGCAAAGCTTCATCGAGATTTTCGGAAAGCGCGTCGCAATAACGCTGTTGAATGCGGCGCATGATACGGTCGCGATCGACTTCGATGACGAGGCAGGCGGCGTTGTTCATGGTTGCGGCCAAGGGTTGCGCGCCGCCCATGCCGCCCATGCCGCCGGTAACGATCAATCTTCCCGCGAGCGATCCACCGAAATGTTGGTTTGCCGCCGCAGCGAAAGTTTCATATGTGCCCTGCAAGATACCTTGCGTGCCGATATAAATCCAACTGCCGGCCGTCATTTGACCGTACATAATCAGGCCGCGATCTTCAAGCTCACGAAAATAGGCGGCATTGGCCCACGCCGGCACGAGCAATGAGTTGGCAATCAAAACCCGCGGCGCCTCGGAATGGGTTCGGAAAATTCCCACCGGCTTGCCGGATTGCACCAGCAAGGTTTCATCATTATCGAGAGTGCGCAGGCTCGCCACGATCGCCTCAAAACATTCCCAATTGCGCGCGGCTTTGCCGCGGCCGCCATAAACCACAAGCGCGGCGGGGTTTTCCGCCACTTCGGGATCGAGATTGTTCATCAACATGCGCAATGCCGCTTCTTGTATCCAGCTTTTGCAGGATATTTGATTGCCGCGCGGCGCGCGCACGAGGCGAGGGGTTGAACGAGACATAGCGACCAAATCACGAATGAACTCAAATCCAATTCATTCCCGTCATTGCCATTGGCATGACTACTTGAGAATAATCGGCAATACTTTGGGTGAAATAAAGCTTCTCTCCAAATATTCGATTTTGTTTCGGCTGATTTTGACGATTTTGCCCATGCGCGTTTTCTTGGTTTTGAGCAGATCTACCTGACAACACTTTCGAAGCAAGGCGGGAATTTCCGTGTGTTGATCATCGCGAAGTGCAAAATAGAGAATGCAATATTGGGAATGGCAATAACGGCTGTTCCAAAAACCGCCATCTATCGTGATGAAAGTGGTGCGTTTGATTTTCTGCAGAATCGAACCGATGCGATCATCCTTGATCACCTCATTAGGGTACAATTCATCAATACGCTTGGCAGAAGCCCATTTACGAATCGGAAAAACGACCCGATCAAAGGGCAACTGTTCGTCAATAATAAACTGGCTCATACCCCCTTCTTTACGGCTCACGCCGCCTTCTTCCGCGCAGGATAGCTTTTTTGCACTAGCCGGACGGCAAAACGAATCGCCTCTTCAACTGCACGTCTCTGCAAGCGCGGCCAATTCTTCAAAACGTCTTCAATGGAATCTCCCAAAGCCAAATAAGTTAGAACGGTCTCAACCGGAATGCGCGTGCCCTTGAAGGTGAGCTTGCCGTGACAGACTTCGGGATCCATCACTAAATATTGACCGATCTCTTGATAAGTTCTTTCGTCCGTCTTCATTTGTCTGCTCCTGAGTGGTGCTTTTGTCGATAGAACTTTCTGCAGTTGCAATTGCTGCAATATACGCGTTTCTCAAACAAAAAAGCCAGAAAGAACCTGTCCGCGTCATCGCAAAAACGACGGGGCAGCGTCACTCTGGCTTGAATGTCATCCAACCGGCGCATGAGGAATGAAAGGAGGCTTATTCCTTCTCTTTTTCCTCTTCCGGCTTGTCCTTTTCGGCCTCGCGTCCGCGTTCCGAAGCTTTCATGTCTTTGCGGCGTTTGCGCTCGGCGCGGCGTTCGGCAGCGGCCTGTTGCTTTTCAATCTGCACGCTTTCAAAACCCACCAATTCTAAAATGGAAACCTCGGCGCCGTCGCCCTGGCGCCGGCCTAGTTTCAACACGCGCGTGTAACCGCCGTTGCGCGTGGCAAATTGGGGCGCAATTTCATCGAACAACGTTTTGACGATATCGCGGCGGCGCAGCTTGCTATAGACTAAGCGCTTGGCCGCGATCGTATTTTTTTTGGCGTGCGTAATCATGCGATCGGCCACGCTGCGCGCCACTTTGGCTTTGGCCGTGGTCGTGCGCACGTGCTTGTGCTCGAACAGAGAGGCAACCAAATTAGACAGCATCGCCTTGCGGTGGCTGGCGGTGCGGCCGAGTTTCTTCACACGGTTTCGATGTCTCATGCTCCAACCTTCAAAAGGTCAAATCTTCAAAAGCTCGGTCCTGGGAAGACCTTATTCATTTTCGCTGCGCAAATAGCGGTCGACGTCCATGCCGAAGCGCAGGCCTTTTTCTTCGAGAATCTGCGTCAATTCTTGCAGCGATTTGCGGCCGAAATTGCGGAACTTGAGCATTTCCTGCTCGTCGCGGCGCACGAGATCGCCGATGGTTTTGATGTTCGCGGCCATCAAGCAATTATAAGAACGCACCGACAATTCCAATTCATCCACCGGCATGCGCAGCAGCTTGCGAACGCGAATCGCTTCTTCATCCACTTCGGTGGGCTCTTCTTCTTCCGGCTCGATCTCGAAGTTGATAAAGAGATTGATGTGATCGCGCAGGATTTTGCCGGCATAGGTCAGGCTGTCATCCGGCGTGATGCTGCCGTCGGTGGTGATTTCGAGAATCAGCTTCTCATAATCCGTGCGCTGCTGCACGCGCGTGTTTTCCACGCGAAAGCTGACGTTTTTGACCGGCGTGTAAATTGCATCCAATGGAATCGCGCCGATCGGCATGTCGGGCAGCTTGTTTTCTTCCGCCGGCACGTAGCCGTGGCCGCGGCCAATGCGCAGCTCGACTTTGAAATCCGCGCCTTTATTGAGCGTGGCGACGTGATGATCGGGATTTAAAATTTCGAAATCCGTGGTGCCGTTTTGAATGTCGCCGGCTTTAAATTCGCGCGGGCCTTTCAATTCCAGCATGACGCGGTCCGGTTTTTTGTTGATGAGCTTGAAGCGGACTTCCTTGAGATTCAAAATAATCTGGGTGACATCTTCCACCACGCCGGAAATCGAAGAAAATTCATGCAGCACGTTTTCGATTCGAATCATAGTGATGGCCGCACCCGGAAGCGAAGACAACAGCACGCGGCGCAGAGAATTGCCGATGGTGGTGCCGAAGCCGCGTTCGAGCGGTTGTATGACAAATCTACCGAAAGTGCTCGAGAAACTTTCTTCCTCAAGCTCGACTCTTTCAGGCATCTGCAAATAAGGCCAACTCATGTGGGGCATCTCCAATCTTGAGTGAGCTTTCAGCCGTCCTTGGTGATGGCGTCATCGCTGGATTGCTTTCGCGCCGGCCGCCGATTCCATTCGGACCCTGGCGCGGAAACGCATCACACGCTGACCAGCTCAATTACTTCGAGTACAGTTCAACAATAAGATTTTCATTAACCTCGGTTGGAATGTCGGCGCGGTTGGGAATATCCAGCACCGTGCCGATCATGTTCGCCTTGTTCAAATCCAACCAGGGCAAAAATTTTCCTTCGCGCATTTTGCGCATGGAAGCATGAATCAGCTCCATTTTGCGGCTTTTTTCGCGCACTTTGATCACATCGCCGGTCTTCACCAAATAAGAAGGAATGTCGACCAAGCGATCATTTACGGTGAAATGGCGATGCCGCACCAATTGCCGCGCGGCGTTGCGCGAGGGCGCGAAGCCGAGGCGGTAGACGATGTTGTCCAAACGCCTTTCCAGCAGGCGCAGCAAGTTTTCGCCGGTTACACCTTTCATGCGCAGCGCTTTTTCATAGGTGTTGGCGAATTGGCGCTCGAGCAGGCCGTAAATGCGGCGCATCTTCTGCTTTTCACGCAATTGCACGCCGTATTCCGTCAATTTGGCGCGGCGCGTGCGGCCGTGCTGCCCGGGCGCAAAAGCGCGCTTTTCCACCGGGCACTTGGGCGAGGTGCACTTCGAGCCCTTCAAAAAGAGCTTCTTTTCTTCGCGCCGGCATAATTTGCAGACCGGGCCGATGTATCTTGCCATACTTTGTTATGCCTCCAACAGCAAATTAGACGCGCCGGCGTTTCGGCGGCCGGCAACCGTTATGGGGAATGGGAGTGACATCTTTGATTGCGCTGATTTCCAATCCGGCAACTTGCAGCGAACGCACTGCGGCCTCGCGGCCCGAGCCCGGGCCGTTCACCAGCACCTCAATGCGTCGCAAGCCCAAATCAATCGCGCCTCGTGCTGCGTTTTCCGCCGCCACTTGCGCAGCAAACGGCGTGCTCTTGCGCGAGCCTTTGAAGCCCACTTTGCCCGCCGAGGCCCACGTGATCACATTGCCGTAAATGTCCGTGAGCGCAATGATGGTGTTATTGAAGGTTGCCTGAATGTGCGCAAAGCCGGTGGGGTCAACCTTCTCTTTTTTCTTCGTGCGCTTTTTCTTGGGATTTGCCAAGACGAATCTCCTGGAAAAATTTATAATTAATCATTCACCATTGATAATTCATCTTTGACAATTGTCAATTGATAATTATCAATCTACTTCGTTTTGGCTTTGCCTTTGGCGATTTTGACGCCGCCGATGGTGCGGCGCTTGCCGCGGCGCGTGCGCGCATTGGTGTGCGTGCGCTGGCCGCGCACTGGCAAGCCCCGGCGATGGCGCAAGCCGCGATAACAGCCGATGTCCATGAGCCGCTTGATGTTGATGGAAATTTCGGCGCGCAGCGCGCCTTCCACTTTGTAGTCGCCGATGCCGCTGCGAATCTTCGCAACGTCGTCGCTGGAAAGGTCTTTCACGCGGGTATCGGGGTTGACGCCGGATTTTTTCAAAATGCTTTTCGCATTATTGCGGCCAATACCGTAAATATACGTCAACGCAATTTCCACCCTTTTTTCGCGGGGCAAATCAACGCCCGAAATACGAGCCATTGGAATTCTCCAAACTGCTATTTTGAAATCCGAACCTGGTTAAAATTTTCAGCCGCCTCGTTCCTGTCATTCAGGAATCTTTTTCAGCATTACCACGGTGCTAAATTTAAAAAAGATTCATCCTGAAAGACAATTTCGGAGGGCACGTCGTGCGCACGGGTGGACGGCCACGAACGACGCAGACGAGCCCTTATCCTTGGCGCTGTTTATGCTTGGGATTGGCGGGACAAATCACCAAAACCTTGCCTTTGCGACGAATGATTTTACATTTGTCGCAGATTTTTCTCACGGAAGAACGAACTTTCATCTTTAGGTCTCTTTTCGCCTTTCACGTAACGGCATTCTGCCTGCGCAGGAACGGCAGCTACTGCTTATTTATATCTATAGGTGATGCGCCCCCGGCTCAAATCATACGGCGATAATTCGACCGTCACTTTATCGCCCGGCAAAATTTTGATAAAGTGCATTCTCATTTTGCCCGAGATGTGCGCCAGCACTTTATGGCCGTTTTCCAATTCCACGCGAAAGGAAGCGTTCGGCAAGGTTTCGAAGATGGTGCCATCCACCTTGATCGATTCTTCTTTGGCCATAGTCTACAAACCCACGGTTAAAATTTCTGCCTGCCCTTCGCGCACCACTACGGTATGCTCGAAATGCGCCGAGGGCAATTTATCTTTTGTGATCACCGTCCAATGATCTTTTTCAGTTTTCACGTCGGCTTTGCCGGCGTTGACCATGGGCTCGATCGCCAGCACCATGCCGGTGCGCAAACGCGCGCCTTTGTTGGGCGGGCCGTAATTGGGAATTTGCGGCTCTTCATGCAGCTTTTTGCCGACGCCGTGCCCGACCAAATCGCGCACGACGTTGTAGCCGGCGGATTCCACGTGCACTTGAATGGCGTGGGAAATATCCGAGAGCCGGTTGCCGGCCACGGCTTTTTCAATGCCTTGGTGCAAAGAATCCCACGTGACTTTCATCAAGCGCTGGCGCTGCTGATCGACTTTTCCAATGGCAAACGTTTTCGCGGCATCGCCAAAATAACCTTGATATTCGATGCCCACATCCACGCTTACAATCTCGCCGGTCTGCAGCTTGCGGCTGCCGGGAATGCCGTGCACCACAACCTGCTCGATCGAAATGCAACTGCTGGCGGGAAAAGTTTTTTTCACCTTATCCATGCGGTAGCCTTTGAACGCCGGCCGCCCGCCTAATTTATTAATGTATTCTTCGATGGCATGATCCAATTCCGCCGTCGTCATGCCTGCGCCAATGATCTCGCCGATCTTTTGGAACGTTGCGACAACCAATCGGCAGCTTTCTCGAATCCGGTCGATTTCGCGTTCGCTACGAATGTAAATCATCCCGGAAGATTCTTTACCTTCTTTATCCCAAAAACGTTCCCAAAAGCGCTCAATCATAACATGACAGCATTTAATCTTCTATCAATATCGGCGCATACTTTTTCAACGCTCAAGTTGCCGTCAATTTGCAGGAGTTTCCCTTGCGCGCCGAAGTAATCTTTCAGCGGCTGGGTTTGCTCTTCGTAAACCTCCATGCGATGCAGCACGGTTTCTTTGGTGTCATCGGAGCGCTGATAAATCTCGCCGCCACAACTATCGCAAACGTTATTCGCGGGAGGCGGATCAGTCATCAGGTTGAAGAGCTTGCCGCAGGCGCGGCATACGCGCCGGCTGGTCAGGCGCGCCACTACTCTTTTCTTTTCAATCTCCAGGCTGATTACCGCGGTCAGCCGGCGGTCGTGCCGCAGCATGATACGATCGAGCTCCTGGCCTTGATGGATCGTGCGCGGAAAGCCATCCAGAATGAAACCCGATATGGAATCCGGCTCGAGCAGGCGTTGTGCCACCAAGCCGATTGTGACTTCATCGGGCACGAGCTCGCCGCGATCCATGAATTGTTTTGCTTGCAATCCCAATTCCGTTTTGGCAGCCACCGCGGCGCGAAAAATATCCCCGGTCGAAATTTTGGGGATTCGGTACTTTTCGCTCAACAGCCCGGCTTGGGTGCCTTTTCCAGAACCGGGATAACCCAGGAAAATGAGCTCCATATGATCGTCAGTTCAGAAAAGATGAATATCGACACACAGCCGAAACTGGATTGCCAACGGCTCCCGCGCCGGCGCTCATGCATAACGCCTGCCGCGAATGCGCCCTCCCTTCATGAAGCCGTCATAATGCCGCATCAACAGATGCGATTCGAGCTGCTGCAACAAATCGAGCGCCACGCCTACGACGATCAACAAGGACGTGCCGCCAAAGAACGAGGCAAAATTATAGGATACGTTCATAAACCTGGCGATCAAATAAGGAAAAATGGCGATGATCGCCAAAAAAATCGAGCCCGGCAAAGTGATGCGCGTCAAAATGTGATCGATATAGTCCGAAGTTTTCTTTCCCGGCCGCACGCCCGGAATGAAGCCGCCATACTTCTTCATGTTTTCCGCCACGTCGATGGGATTGAAAGCAATGGCGGTGTAGAAATACGTGAAAAAAATGATCATCACGCCGTAAACGATCCAGTACACCACCGAAGTCACGTCGAAATAGCCGGCGAAGGCTTGCATCGTTTCATTGTTCGGAAAAAACGACACGATGGTTTGCGGAATGAACATGATCGACTGGGCGAAGATGATCGGCATCACGCCGGCAGTGTTCACGCGCAACGGAATGTGCGTGCTTTGTCCGCCATAAACTTTTCGGCCCACCACGCGCTTGGCATATTGCACCGGAATCTTGCGCACGCCCTGCGTCAACAGCACCACCACCGCGATCGTTGCCACCATCAATGCGAGCAGAAAAACTTCGGTTAAGATCTGGCGGTTGCCGGCGGCAACTTGTTGAATCTCGTCCAAGATCGCGTCGGGAAAACGTGCGATGATGCCGATAAAAATGATCAGCGAAACGCCGTTGCCCACGCCGCGCTCGGTGATTTGCTCGCCGAACCACATAATCAAAATCGTGCCGGCAGTGAGGGTGAGCACCGTCAATATGCGAAAACCCCATCCCGGGTCGGGCACGACTACCATGCCGTTGCCCAACGGCTGGATGTTTTCCAGGAAAATGCTGACGCCAACCGCTTGCATGGCCGCGATCAGCACGGTGCCGTAGCGCGTGTATTGCGTAATTTTCTTGCGGCCTTCCTCGCCTTCTTTTTGCAGCCTTTGAAAATAGGGCGTGACCGCGCCGAGCAATTGGATGATGATCGAGGCTGAAATATAAGGCATGATGCCGAGCGCGAATATCGTGGCGCGGCTAAACGCGCCGCCCGCGAACAGATCGTATAAATCCAAAATGCCGCCGCCGCTGGACTGCTCCATAAACGCAATCAGCGCCTGGCTGTTGATGCCCGGCACCGGAATGTGCGTGCCGATACGCTCGACGACCAACACCAGCAGCGTGAACAGAATGCGCCTTTTGAGCTCGGGAATCTTGAAAAGATTTTGAAAACTACTCAGCATGTCGTTCTTCCCTTAAACGGAGCCCGGATGAACAGCCTGCACTTCGACGACTTTGCCGCCGGCTTTTTCTATTTTCTCGCGCGCCGATTTGCTGAAGCGATGCGCATGCACTTCCAGCGCCCGGGTGATCTCGCCCGTGCCTAAAATTTTGATGGGCATATTTTTCCGGCGCACGACCCGCTGGGCCAGCAACAGTTCAGGGGTTACCTGCTTGACGTCTTTCAACGCGTCCAACGCGGCGAGATTGACGGGCTGATATTCCGTACGAAATATGTTCGTAAAGCCGCGTTTGGGCAACCGGCGATGCAGCGGCATTTGGCCGCCTTCAAAGCCGAATTTGGCATGCGCGCCCGAACGCGAAAACTGGCCTTTGTGGCCGCGTGTAGAAGTTTTGCCGTGTCCGGAACCTGCGCCCCGGCCGACAATTTTTCGGCGTTTGCGCGAGCCGGCGGCATATTTTAAGTTGGAAAGTTCCATATGATCTCATTTTTCGTAGTTGCGCCTTGGGGAGCAATACCGTTCATTAGTATGGCAGTTTAAATTTATGATATGAGCGGTATTTGCCTTTAAGGACTGTGCGCCTAAAGGCGCTACTACAAAACTACTTCTTCGAATTGTACGAGATGATTGACCGTGGCAATCATGCCGCGAATGTGCGGCGTGTCGTTTTGGATCACCTGATGGCGAATGCGCCGCAAGCCCAAAGCCTTCATCGTCAGCTTTTGCGGCTGTGGACGGCCAATGACGCTGCGCACTTGTGTGATTTTCAGTTTCTTCATTGTCGAGTGTCATATTTAGAATGTCATTCCCGTGCCGGCGGGAATCCAAAGACGCCTAAAATCAGAAGGGTGGCCGCCGGCGCAGGCATGACATAAAATCCAATCAATTTTACGCCATGCCGCGCGAGAAAGCCTCGCGCACAGTCATGCCGCGCCGTTGCGCGAGCGTGCCGATATCCACCAAATTCACCAGCGCATTCATCGTGGCTTTCACGACGTTATGCGGATTGTTCGAGCCCATGGACTTTGATAACACGTCATGAACGCCGGCCGCTTCCATGATGGCGCGCACGCCGCCGCCGGCAATCACGCCCGTGCCGGGAGAGGCCGGCTTCAGGAAAACCTTGCCCGCGCCATATTTGCCTTTGATTTCATGCGGCAGCGTGCCGTTGATCACGGGCACACGAATCAAGGTTTTCTTCGCGTTTTCCGCGCCTTTGGAAATAGCATCGGTCACTTCCTTGCCTTTGCCCAGGCCAAAGCCGACATGGCCGCGGCCATCGCCAACGACGACGATGGCATTGAAGCCGAAACGCCGGCCACCCTTCACCACCTTGGCCGTGCGGTTGACCGCCACGACATGCTCTTTTAAATCCAATTCGTTCGGACTAATTCGCTCTTTGCGCACAATTGCACTCCGTCATCAAAACTCGAGACCACCCTGGCGCGCGCCGTCCGCAAGAGCCCGAATGCGACCGTGATAAACATAGCCGCTGCGGTCGAACACCACGCGGCGATAGCCCATTTCTTTGGCTTTCGCGGCGATGGCCTTGCCGACAATGTGCGCTTCATGGGTTTTGTTGTCTGCTGTCTTCATTTCCTCGCGCAGTGTTTTACTGACCGTGGACATGGTGGTGATGGTCTTTTTGGCCTGATCGTCCACCAACTGCGCGTAAATGTTTTTCAAGCTGCGGAACACCACCAGGCGCGGCCGGCCCGGGCTTCCGATAATTTTCCGCCGGATGATGCGTTTTTTGCGCACGCGGCGTACTCGCGGGTCGATTCTCTTGAATCCCATTGCCTCACTCTCTCTGTTTTACTCAGCGTCAGTTTTTAGTGAATCAGTTGACTCAGGGAAGGGTAATTGCCTTCTTCAAACTGGCACTGTCCACGCCCATTCAGTCCTTGAAATAACGCTTCCTCAGCGCAAGACAGTTGCTTTCGAAATAGGCTTTACGCATGACTATTTAATGCGCAAGCCTGCAAACTATGCCGCCGTCTTTCCAGCTTTGCGGCGAATCACTTCATCAACATATTTGATGCCCTTGCCTTTGTAAGGCTCGGGTTTTTTAAACATGCGAATCTTGGCCGCAACTTGGCCGACCAACTCTTTGTCCATGCCGCTGATCTTGATCATCGTCGGTGTTTCGCAGGCAATCGTCACGCTATCGGGCGGTACAAACACCAAAGGATGCGATTGGCCGATATTCAACACCAAGCGTTTGCCTTTCATTTCGCCCTTGAAACCGACGCCGACGATCTCCAGCTTTTTCTCGTAGCCTTTGGTCACGCCCAGGATCATGTTGTTGATGAGGCTGCGATACAAGCCGTGCAGGGCCTTGTTGAATTTCGAATCGTTCGGGCGGCTGACGTTCACGTTGCCATCTTGTATGGCCACGGTAATAAACGGGTTCACGCTGCGTGACAATTCGCCTTTCGGGCCTTTGACCATCACGGACGAGTCTTTGACGTCGACTTGCACGCCCGCAGGAATGGGGATAGGCTTTTTACCGATACGAGACACGGAATGATCCTTGATCTATTCGTAAAAATCTGCTTTTACCATACATAAAAAAGAATTTCGCCGCCGACGTTTTGTTGGCGCGCGTCGCGATCAGTGATTACGCCGCGCGGCGTGGACAGCACGGCCAGGCCGTAATTATTGTAAACGCGCGGCAGTTTTTTCACGCCGGAATATTGCCGCAAACCGGGCTTGCTCACCCGGCGCAAGCCGCGAATCACCGGCTTCTCGTATTCGTCGTATTTTAAATAAATACGGATTGCGTTCTGCTTGCTGTCTTCGATCACGAGGTAATCGCGAATATAGCCGTGATGCTGCAGAATTTTCGTGATGTTGAGCTTCATACGCGACGCCGGAATGTCGACTTTCGGATGCTTCGCGCGTCCGGCGTTGCGAAGTCGCGTGAGATAATCGGCAATGGGATCTGTTAGCATCTTGACATCCTAAATAGAATCTTACCAACTCGCTTTGGTCACACCCGGTATTTTGCCGTCGAGCGCCAAATTCCGGAAGCAGATGCGGCACAAGCCGAAGCGCCGCAAATACGCGCGCTGGCGTCCGCATTGCATGCAGCGATTATATTGCCGGCTGGAAAATTTCGGCTTGCGCTGCTGTTTTTCACGCATTGCTTTTCGGGCCACGATCAGTTCCTATTGACAGCGTTTGCAATTCAATGTTAATATCGTTTTGGTGCAACCGTGCTTTTTCCGTCGTTCAAAACGGCCTGAACGAGGAAATTTCCTGCAGGCGCAGGAAGGACAAACCATTATCTCTTCCGAAACGGCATGCCGAACCCCGCCAGCAGCTCATAACATTCCTCATCGGACGCGGCGGTGGTCACGAAGGTGATATTCATGCCGCGAATCTTGATCACCTTGTCATAATTGATTTCCGGAAAAACAATTTGCTCGCGAATGCTGAGAGAATAATTGCCGCGGCCATCGAAAGACTTGTCCGGCAAGCCGCGAAAATCGCGAATGCGCGGCACCGCAATGCTGATGAAGCGGTCCAAAAATTCGAACATGCGAAACCCGCGCAACGTCACCATGCAGCCGATGGCCATTTTCTCGCGCAGCTTGAAATTCGAAATCGACTTTTTCGCGCGTGTGATCACCGGCTTCTGTCCGGCGATAATCTGCATGTCGGCCACCGCGGAGTCGAGATATTTCTGATCGTCCACCGCGTCGCCTACGCCCATGTTCAATACGATCTTCTCCAGCCTGGGCGCTTGCATTTTATTTTGATAGGAAAAGCGTTTCACCAATGCCGGCACTACTTCTTCACGATAGGCCTTCAATGGGCGCGGCAGATAATCTTTGGGCAGTTGCTCTTTGACCAGGCCTTCGGTTTTGGCGCCGGTTGCTTTGGCCCCGCTTTTCTTACCCCCTTTTTCAGTTTTGGCCGCCGGGCTTTTCGCGGGTTTTTCGCCGGCCTTCTCTTTGTCTTTGTCCGCTTTGCCCTTGTCCGCTTTGCCCTTGTCCGCTTTGCCTTTGTCGGCTTTGCCTTTGTCCGCTGCTTTTGCTTTTTCTGCCATTACTTCACCTTGCTTTCCGCGATCAACTCGCCGCTTTTCTTGGCTACACGCGCGCGGTTGCGCGACGTCTTATCCGAGGCTTGAATTTTCTGAATGCCCACGCGCGTCGGCACGCCCTGCTTGGGGTCGAGCAGCATCACGTTGGAAACATGAATCGCTGCTTCTTTTTCAATAATGCCGCCTTGCGGATTGCGCTGCGAGGGGCGGGTGTGGCGCTTGATCAAACTCACGCCTTCGACGATGACGCGCTCTTTTTCCGCAAATACTTTCAGCACGCGGCCTTTTTTGCCGCGGTCGTCGCCGGAAATCACTATCACTTGATCGTTTCTGCGAATTCTCATTGCCGTTTATCCTTGAAGCGCAAGTTTATAACACTTCGGGAGCGAGCGAAATGATTTTCATGTATTGCTTGTCGCGCAGCTCGCGCGCCACCGGTCCGAAAATGCGCGTGCCCTTGGGCTCCTTGTCGTCGTTGATCAGCACCGCGGCGTTTTCATCAAAGCGGATGTACGAGCCGTCTTTGCGGCGCACTTCACGTTTGGTGCGCACAATCACTGCGTGGCTGATGTCGCCTTTCTTGACGCCCCCGCCTGGAATCGCAGATTTCACCGCCACCACGATTTCATCGCCGATCGAGCCGTAACGGCGTTTGCTGCCGCCCATAATGCGGATGCACATCACCTTTTTGGCGCCGGTGTTGTCCGCCACGTTGAGCCGGGTATATTCTTGAACCATTTCAAACTCCGTCCGTGCCTGAGCCTGGCCGTATCTCGGTTTAAAAGCCTAACGCCTGAAGACACTATTTCAAACTCAATGTTTCAATCCCAATTAACGCTCGAGCGCCTGATCGCGCGACTGCAAAAATACTGCAAAATTACTTCGCCTTCTCGATGATCTGCACCAAACGCCAGCGTTTTCTCTTGCTCAACGGGCGGGTTTCCATGATCAAAACCCGGTCGCCGATGTTGGCCTCGCCGTTCTCATCGTGCGCCATAAATTTGGAAGATTGCTTGAAGTATTTGCCGTACAAGTGGTGGCGCTTCAAGCGTTCCACGCTCACGACGATGCTCTTTTTCATTTTGTTGCTGACGACTTTGCCGGTTTTGATTTTGCGCCGGCCTCGGACTTCGGTCGCGGGAACTTCAGCTTCGTGCGTTGCGGTTGGCAGTGCAGCTTCCATCATATGCTTTTGTCCCTATCAAGCTTTGGCTTCGCGCGGCGTGCGTTTGCCGCTGCGATATTCGTTTAGAATCGTCTTGAGGCGCGCAATGTTGCGGCGCACCTGGCGCAAACGCAACGGATTGTCCAACTGCCGCGTCGCGTGCTGAAAACGGAAATTTTGATATTCTTCTGAAAAATCTTTCAAGCGGTTTTCCAGCTCCGCCGGCGCCAGCTCTAAAATTTTATTCATTTTCATGGGTCAACTCCTTCTCAATGCGCATAATCGCTGGCGCTGACGAAGCGCGTGCGAATCGGCAGCTTGTGCGCGGCTAGGCGCATGGCCTGTTGCGCCACGTCTTTGGTCACCCCGCCGATTTCAAACAAAACCCGGCCCGGTTTCACCACCGCCACCCAAAATTCCGGCGTGCCCTTGCCCTTGCCCATGCGCGTTTCTGCCGGCTTTTCCGTCACCGGTTTGTCCGGGAATACGCGAATCCAAACCTTGCCGCCGCGCTTGAGAGAGCGGGTCATCGCCACCCGGCTGGCCTCGATTTGCCGCGCCGTGATCCACGCCGGTTCCAGCGCTTTGAGCGCAAATTCGCCGAAGGAGATTTCACTGCCGCGCGTGGCTTTGCCTTTCATGCGGCCGCGCTGTTGTTTGCGATATTTGACGCGTTTAGGCATCAACATGATTTCAACCTCTCCTCACCCTAAATAATCTCGCCGCGGCAAATCCAAACTTTCACGCCGATCGCGCCATACGTGGTTTTAGCGGTCGCGCGCGCAAAATCAATGTCCGCGCGCAGCGTGTGCAGCGGAATACGGCCTTCTTTGTATTGCTCAACTCGCGCCATTTCCGCGCCGCCTAAACGGCCGGCGCACAAAATGCGCACGCCTTCTGCGCCCATGCGCATCGTGGCGATAATCGCCTTCTTCATCGCGCGGCGGAAGGAAATTTTCGCTTCCAATTGATGCGCGACGTTTTCCGCGACCAAATAGGCGTCCAACTCCGGGCGCTTGATCTCGTTGATATTGAGCTGGATGTCTTTCTTCGTCACGCGCTGCAATTCCTCTTTCAGCTTGTCCACTTCCGCGCCTTTGCGGCCAATCACGATCCCTGGCCGCGCAGTGTGAATCGTCACCGTGATGCGCCGGTCCGAAGGATCGCGCTCGATTTGAATGGTGGAAACGCCCGCACGTTGCAAGCGGCTGCGCACGTAGCGGCGCAGATACAAATCTTCTTTCAGTTTATCGCGAAAATTACGGCCGCCGAACCAATTTGAATCCCAATCTCGAATAATGCCCAGGCGAAAACCGATGGGATTAGTTTTTTGACCCAAAATACCTCCTACTCGATCGACTCTTCTTGCAAAACTTCTTTGCCATCCGAAACCACGATGGTGATATGACAAGAACGCTTCCGAATGCGCGAGGCCCGGCCCATCGAGCCGGCACGGAAACGCTTCATGGTGACACTGGCGTCCACAAAAGCCTGTGCGACAAACAAATCACCCGGCGCGACTCTTTTGCTGGCCTGCGACTTGGTCATCATGTTCGCCACGGCCGAGCGCAAAGTTTTTTCCACCGGCAGCGCCGCACGCTTGCGGGTGAAATGCAACATGTTCAACGCCGTCTCAACGTTTTTACCGCGCACCAAATTGACCAACTGCCGCACTTTGCGGGGGGTCATGCGCAGATATCGTGCTCGAGCACGTGCTTCCATCGACATGATCTCCTATTTCGCTGCCGGCGCAGGTTTCACCGCCGAGGATTTTTCCGAAGACCCTTTGCCGGCATGTCCGCGAAAAATGCGCGTGGGCGCAAACTCGCCGAGTTTGTGGCCCACCATATTCTCGCTGATGAACACCGGAATAAATTTATTGCCGTTATGAATGGCCATCGTGTGGCCGACAAATTCCGGAATGATCGTGCATCGCCGCGCCCAGGTTTTCACAACCTTCTTCTCGTTGCGGTTGTTCATTTGCGTAATGCGCTTTTGCAGATTTTCATCTACGAAAGGGCCTTTTTTAACACTGCGAGGCATGTATTGTCCTCAAATTCTTACGGGTCTCGTTTTACGTTTTACGCTTGAGGCATGACGAATCTTATGAACCATAAAACTTAATGCGCAAAAAACGTAATGTTTAAAACGTGATCACTGAGTTATTTACCGCGCCTCTTGATGATGTATTTGCTCGAAGCTTTGCCCGGCTTGCGCGTTTTCAATCCTTTTGATTTTTGACCCCACGGCGAGCACGGATGGCGGCCGCCGGAAGATTTTCCTTCACCGCCACCCATCGGGTGATCGACGGGATTCATGGCGACGCCGCGCACGCGCGGCCTCCGGCCCAGCCAGCGCGAGCGGCCGGCTTTGCCCCAGGTAATGTTTTCATGATCGAGATTGCCAACCTGGCCAATGGTTGCACGGCATTCGACGCGCACCATGCGCACTTCACCGGAAGGCAGGCGCAATTGCGCATATTTGTCGTCACGCGCCAGCAATTGCACTTCCGAACCGGCGCTGCGGCCGATTTGCGCGCCGCGGCCGCGCCGCAATTCCACGTTGTGAATCGTGAGTCCCATCGGAATATTGCTCAACGGCAAGCTATTGCCGGGACGAATTTCTGCTCCCGGACCGGACATGATTTTATCGCCAACCTTCACGCCCACCGGCGCAACGATGTAACGCTTGTCGCCGTCGGCATAGTGCAGCAGTGCAATGCGCGCCGAGCGATTGGGATCGTATTCAATCGCAGCGACCCGGCCAGGCACGCCGTCTTTATCGCGCTTGAAATCGATAATGCGATACGCCCTTTTGTGGCCGCCGCCGCGATGGCGTATTGTCAGTTTGCCGAGATTGTTGCGGCCGCCGCTTTTGCGCACCGGCTCGAGCAAAGATTTTTCCGGACGGTCTTTCGTGATCTCTTCGAAAGTAGAGACTGTGCGGAAACGCATGCTCGGGGTGGTGGGTTTGAAAGATTTAATAGGCATGGTAGCCGTTCCAATTCTTCTTTTGAAAAGCGCCTGAAGGCGCCACTACGAAATTCTGCAGTCGCCCCTTTAGGGGGTAAAATATATTGCGAAATTGTGGAATTATGCGGCGCCGGTGCCGAAGAAGTCGATCTTCTTTCCTTCTTCCAAAGTGACCAACGCCTTTTTACGATCGCTGCGGCGGCCAAAGGTCATGCCGCGCTTGGTGTTCATGCGCTTGCGCTTGCCTTTGGCATTGATGATATTGACGCCCAGCACCTTGACGCTGAATTTTTTTTCCACCGCGTGCTTGATTTCAAGCTTATTGGCATCGACCAACACTTCGAAGCCGTATTGATTGCGCTTCTCGCCCAGCTTCATCACCTTTTCCGTCAACAACGGCCGGCGCAAAATTTCCTCGGGAGTTCTCATGCCTGCAACACTCCTGCGATCTTCGCAATCGCGCCTTCTTGAATGAACAGCTTTTGGCAATCGAGCAATTCGTAGGTGGACACCGCGTCGCCGGGCTGCACGTTAAGCCTGGCGATATTGCGGCTGGCGCGATAAAACATCGCATCCTGCTGCGAAATCAAAAACAGAGACTTTGCGCCGTTGACGGCAAAGCTCTTCAGAATTTCCGCCATATCGCGCGTCTTGCCGCTATCAATGGTGAAATTTTCGACCACGACGACTTGATTGTTTTTCATCTTGATCGACAACACGGAAATGCGTGCGAGCTTTTTCACTTTTTTGTTGATGCCCTGGCTATAGTCGCGCGGCTTGGGGCCGAAGACACGACCGCCGCCGACCCAAACCGGCGAGCGGGTGGAGCCTGCGCGCGCGACGCCGCGGCCTTTTTGCTTCCATGGTTTTTTGCCGCCGCCTCTCACTTCACTGCGCGTTTTGGCTTTATGCGTGCCCTGGCGGCCGTTAGCCTGTTGCGCTTTCACCGCCAAATACACCGCGTGCTTGTTCGGCTCCGCGCCGAAAATGGCGTCGGGAAGCTCGATCGTGCGCCCGGACTTTTGCCCGTTTTTGCTGTAAACTTCTACTTGCATGATTCGCTCACTTGCAGATGGTCACGATGCAATTGGCTGCGCCCGGCACTGCGCCTTTGATCATCACAATGTTATTATCGGCGTCAACTTTTACGATTTTTAAATTTTTCACGCTCACGCGCTCGTTTCCCATCTGGCCGGCCATGCGCGTCCCCTTCCATACCCGCGAGGGCCACGAGCTGCCACCCACCGAACCGGGCGCGCGCACACGATCACTCTGTCCGTGCGACGTCGAACCGCCGCCAAAATGATGGCGCTTGACCACGCCTTGAAAACCCTTGCCCTTGCTGGTGCCGATGACTTTGACTTTATCGCCGGTTTTAAACACGTCGGCCTTGATCGCATCACCGAGTTTGAGCTCGACGCCGTTGGAGAAATCACGAAATTCTTTAACGTGTCGCATCGGCGCAACGTTGGCCTTGGCAAAATGGCCGCGTTCCGGGCTGTTGGTTTTGCGCTGCGGCTTTTCTTCAAAACCCACTTGAACCGCATTGTAGCCGTGCTTGTCCACCGTGCGAATCTCGGTGACGTAGCATGGGCCGGCTTCGATCACGGTGACCGGGATGCTGTTGCCGCGCTCGTCGAACACGCGCGTCATGCCCAGTTTTTTGCCTATCAATCCAGTCATAATTCTTTTCGAGAATGAAAAAAAGCAATTCTTGTAACCGCTCGCATCAAGCTCGTGCTTCACCGCGTCCGGCGGAAGCGAAGCGTTTGCCGCGTCAAACTTTGATCTCAACGTCCACGCCGGCCGGCAGTTCCAGCTTCATGAGCGCATCGACGGTTTTGGAGTTCGAGTTTACGATGTCAATCAAGCGCTTGTGAATGCGCGTCTCAAACTGTTCGCGCGATTTTTTGTCCACGTGCGGCGAGCGCAGCACGGTGTAGATCGAGCGTTTGGTAGGCAGCGGAATCGGCCCCGAAATCATTGCGCCGGTTTGTTTGGCGGTGCGAATGATTTTATCCGTCGATTTGTCGATCAAGCGATGATCGTGCGCTTTGAGCTTGATACGGATTTTTTGTCCGACCACGAGATTTCACTCCGCGATTCTTGTCAAACAACGAACTGCAACTGCGAGGCAGCAACGATTTTTTACGGATTACGTTTTACGTAAACCGCTTCGGCTTGCTCGATTAAAATAGGCTGACCAAAAGAAAGGGCATCGCATTGCAGCTCACGATGCCCATTCAACTTTGGGCCGCGCGTCTGATCACGATTTATTCGACGATCTTGGCAACGGCCCCGGCGCCAATGGTGCGCCCGCCTTCACGAATAGCGAAGCGTAGACCTTCTTCCATAGCAATCGGCGCGATCAACTCCACGGTCATGGCGATGTTATCGCCCGGCATCACCATCTCCACGCCTGGCGGGAGATTGGCCACGCCGGTCACATCCGTCGTGCGGAAATAAAACTGCGGGCGATAACCGTTGAAAAACGGCGTATGGCGTCCGCCTTCTTCTTTCCTCAAAACGTACACTTCGGCTGAAAATTTGGTATGAGGCGTAATTGAGCCGGGATGCGCCACAACCTGGCCGCGCTCTAAATCTTCTTTTTCCACGCCGCGCAGCAACAGACCGACGTTGTCACCCGCATCGCCCGAATCCAGCAACTTGCGGAACATTTCCACGCCCGTCACTACGGATTTCTTGGCCTTCTTCTCTTCTTTCGAGCCCAAGCCCACAATTTCCACTTCTTCGCCGACTTTGATTCTACCGCGCTCGATACGGCCCGTGCCGACCGTGCCGCGACCGGTGATCGAGAACACATCTTCAATCGGCATCAAAAACGGCTTATCGATTTCGCGCAGCGGGGTCGGAATATAGGCATCCACCGCATTCATCAAATCCATAATGCATTTCGACTTGGCCGGATCCGTGGGATTGTTCAAGGCTTCCAACGCGCTGCCTTGAATGATGGGAATCTCATCGCCGGGAAATTTGTATTCCTTCAGCAAGTCGCGCAATTCCAGTTCCACCAACTCCAACAATTCCGGATCGTCGACCATGTCGACCTTATTCATGAACACCACCATGTACGGCACACCGACTTGGCGGGCAAGCAAAATGTGCTCGCGCGTTTGCGGCATGGGGCCGTCTGCTGCGCTCACCACCAGAATCGCGCCGTCCATTTGCGCCGCGCCGGTGATCATGTTCTTCACATAATCGGCGTGGCCGGGACAGTCCACGTGCGCGTAATGGCGCTTTTCGGTTTGATATTCCACGTGTGCGGTGTTGATCGTGATGCCGCGCGCTTTTTCTTCGGGCGCATTGTCGATCGAATCATAGCTGCGAAACTCCGCCAAGCCCTTGGCTTGCAGCACCAACGTGATGGCAGCCGTCAACGTGGTTTTGCCGTGATCAACGTGGCCAATGGTGCCGATGTTGACGTGCGGTTTGTTGCGAACGAACTTTTGCTTGGACATAAATCAGCCTCCCGACGGAAACTTTGGGATCAATTCTTGATGGTTATATGCATCTGATTGAGCAAGGACAAAAACAATTTCTATTTATTTCACTGCCGCGCCTTTGGCCGCTTCGGTCAAAGTTGTGGCGATGGAACTTGGCACTTGATCGTAGTGCGAAAACTGCATGGTGTAAATCGCGCGGCCCTGCGTGATCGAACGCAGCGTGGTGGCGTAACCAAACATCTCGCTCAACGGCACGGTCGCTGCGATGACTTGCACATTGCTGCGCGGCACCAATCCGCGAATGCGGCCGCGGCGAGAATTCAAATCGCCCATCACGTCGCCCATGTACGTGTCCGGCACCACGACCTCGACATCCATCACCGGCTCCAGCAACACCGGGCCGCCGCGCTTGCAAGCTTCTTTGAACGCCATGGAACCGGCGATCTTGAACGCTATTTCCGAGGAATCGACATCGTGATACGACCCGTCCAGCAACGCGACCTTGACGTCGACCACCGGATAGCCGGCGAGCACGCCGCTATGCAGCGCCTCGCGAATGCCTTCCATCGTCGGTTTGATATACTCTTTCGGCACGGTGCCGCCGACGATGCGGCTTTCAAATTCAAACCCCTTGCCGGGTTCGTTCGGCTCGACTTCGATGACCACGTGACCATATTGACCGCGGCCACCGCTCTGGCGAATGAACTTGCCTTCGGTTTCAACCTTCTTGCGAATCGTCTCTTTATAAGCCACTTGCGGCTTGCCGACGCTCGCATGCACTTTAAATTCACGCAGCAAGCGATCGATCAAAATTTCCAAATGCAACTCACCCATGCCTGCAATCAAAGTCTGGCCGGTTTCCTCGTCGCTGCGCACGCGGAAAGTCGGATCTTCTTCCGCCAATTTCGCCAGCGAGTCGCCGAGCAAATCCTGGTCGGCTTTAGTCTTCGGCTCAATGGCGACGGAAATCACCGGTTCCGGAAAGTGCATCGATTCCAGCACGATCTGCTTGTTTTCGATGCAGAGCGTATGCCCGGTTCTCGTCTTCTTCAAACCCACCGCCGCCACAATGTCGCCGACTTGCGCCAACTCGACGTCTTCACGCTTGTTGGCCGACATCACGAGAATGCGGCCCAAGCGCTCTTTTTCACCGTTCGAACTATTGTAAACGTAACTGCCGGCTTCAATTTTACCGGAATAGACGCGGAAGTAAGTGAGCTTGCCGACATACGGATCGGTCATAATCTTGAATGCCAGGGCCGAAAACGGCTCACGAGGATCGGGCTTGCGCGTTATTGCATCGCCGGTTTTAGGATTGGTCCCTTTGGTATCGGGCAAATCAACCGGCGAAGGCAAATAGTAATTTACCGCATCCAGCAAACGCTGCACGCCTTTATTTTTGAACGCAGAGCCGCACATGACCGGCACCAAAGACACATCGATGGTCGCCTTGCGAATTGCCGCGCGCAACTCTTCTTCGGTAATGGGCTGATCGTGCAGATATTTCTCGAGTAGCGTATCGTCGTAATCGGAAACCGCTTCGAGCAGTATCGTGCGATACTCCGCAGCTTTTTCTTTCAATTCATTTGGTATTTCGATTTCATCCCATTTCGAGCCCAAGGAATCTTCACTGTAAACCACCCCCGTCATTCTGACGAGATCGACGATGCCCGTAAACAATTCTCCGTCGCCGAACGGAATTTGAATCGGCACGGCATTGGCGCCGAGCTTGTCTTTGATCATCCGCACCGCGCCATAAAAATCGGCACCCACGCGGTCCATTTTATTGATGAACGCAATGCGCGGTACGCGATAGCGATCAGCTTGCCGCCAAACCGTTTCAGATTGCGGCTCGACCCCTCCCACGGCGCAAAACAAAGCCACCGCGCCGTCCAACACGCGCAACGAACGCTCGACTTCAATGGTGAAATCAACGTGCCCCGGCGTATCGATGATGTTGACGCGATGATCTTTCCAATAACACGAAATTGCGGCCGAAGTAATGGTGATGCCGCGCTCGCGTTCCTGTTCCATCCAATCCGTGGTGGCCGCGCCGTCGTGCACTTCACCCATACGATGGATGCGACCGGTGTAAAAAAGAATACGCTCCGTTGTGGTCGTTTTGCCGGCATCAATATGCGCCATGATGCCGATGTTGCGTATGTGATCGATTTCGATTGGTTTTGACATAAAAAAACTCCACAAATTCTCTGAAGAAGGGCTGCTTTTCTCCTCAGAGGAGTGGAGAAAAATGCAAGACGTTACCTGTTTCTTCAGCTACCTTTCAAGTTCAATATCGTAAACTGCTCCATAAGGAGATTATTGAAAATCTCCATCTCCACAGCCACACTCTCTTCCTACCAGCGGAAGTGCGCAAAGGCTTTATTGGCTTCCGCCATCTTGTGCGTGTCTTCACGCTTCTTGATGGCGCTGCCTTCTTTATTGGAGGCCGCCAGAATTTCGGCGCCCAAACGCTCGGCCATGGTCTTTTCGCTGCGTGCGCGCGAATATCCCACCAGCCATCGGATCGCTAACGCCTGCTGCCGCTCGTGCCGGACTTCGACCGGCACTTGATAATTCGCGCCGCCCACACGCCGCGATTTCACTTCGACCGCCGGCCTGACATTCTCCATGGCTTTGGAAAAAACCTCCATGCCTTTCTTGCCGCTTTTTTGCTCGGCAAGATCTATCGCCTTATAAAAAATGTGTTCCGCCACGCTGCGCTTGCCTTCGTGCATCAGGCCGTTGATGAATTTTGTCGCCAGGATGCTGCCGTATTTCGGATCGGGCAGCACTTCCCGCTTGGTGATTCGCTTTCTTCTTGACATGGTTTTTCTATTTTATTTGGCTGCTGCTTTCTTTCGCTTCGTCCCATATTTGGAACGGCTCTGATTGCGATCCTGCACACCGGCAGAATCATACACGCCGCGCACAATATGATAGCGCACGCCCGGCAAATCCTTCACACGACCGCCTCGAATCAAAACGATGGAGTGCTCCTGCAGATTATGGCCTTCGCCTGGAATATATGCGGTGACTTCGTATTGATTGGTCAAACGCACACGCGCCACTTTGCGCAAAGCCGAATTTGGCTTTTTGGGCGTCGTGGTATACACACGTGTACACACACCGCGCCGTTGCGGTGAGCCCGTCAACGCCGGAGCGGTGATTTTTCGTTTCAAGCGCTCACGTCCAAGACGAACCAATTGATTTATCGTCGGCAAGCGAACTCCTTATTTATCCAAGACTGTCAATATAATTGATCAATTTCGAAAAAGCAACTGTTTTTCAGGTTGGGTTGCACAAAATTTGCAGTTCAGAGTGAACAAGCTAAACGTGAATTTTTTTAACTTTTTTGACGGCCAATCAACCTCATATCGAATGTCATTCTGCAGATCTTTTCGCCGCGAGCAGCGCTCATGCGCAAAAGATTTTTCAGAATGACCTTCGAGAATAAATAGCTTTGCCCCTCACGCGGTCTCACCCCGCCGCGCTTTGCACCGTGCTTTCCATTTCACGCACTTGTTGCCCATCCGCGCTCACGCGCAGACGCTTGAATTTGCTCAAACCCGTGCCGGCCGGAATGAGATTGCCCATGATGACATTCTCTTTCAACCCGAGCAATCTATCGACCTTGCCTTCGATCGAAGCCTCGGTCAACACGCGCGTGGTTTCCTGGAACGAAGCCGCGGAGATGAAGCTTTCCGTGGTCAACGAAGCTTTGGTGATACCGAGCAGCAAAGGCTGGAACGTTGCCGGTTGTGCCGAACGCGTTTTGATCGGCTTCTTGTTCGTCTTTTTCAGCTTCTCATTCAACTTCTCGGCTTCATCCGGATCGACCAGCATTTTCTCTTTCAGCTTGGAATCGCCGGCATCAACCACCGCCACCAAATGCCGGATGCGCTCGTTCTCGGCCAGGAAGCGAATCTTGTCCACTTGATCGCCTTCGAGATAATTCGTGTCGCCCGGATCTTCGATTTTAATCTTCTGCAGCATCTGGCGCACGATCACTTCAATGTGCTTGTCATTGATGCGCACGCCCTGCAAACGATACACTTCCTGAATTTCGTTCACGAGATATTCTTGCACCTTGTTCGGGCCCATGATGTTGAGAATATCCTGTGGCGCAATCGAGCCTTCGGAAAGCTTTTCGCCGGCATGAACGTAATCGGTGTCGTGCACCAACACGTGCTTGCCGTAAGGAATTTGATACACCTTCTCTTCCTTGCCGTCGCGTGAAACGATGTTGATCTTGCGCACGCCGCGGCGGATTTCGCCGAATTTCACCTGGCCGTCGATTTCGCTGACGATGGCCGGCTCTTTCGGCCGCCGCGCTTCGAACAATTCCGCCACGCGCGGCAAGCCGCCGGTGATGTCGCGCGTCTTGGCGATTTCGCGCGGAATTTTCACCAGCGCGTCGCCGGCCTTCACCTCTTGCCCGTCATAAACTTGCAGATACGAACGCGTCGGCAGAATATAAGCACTGAGCTTTTTTTCGCCGTCCATGATATAAATCTGCGGGTTGAGATTGCGCAAGCGCGTTTCGATGATGACGCGCTGCTTCAAACCCGTGGTCTCATCCAGCTCTTCACGCATGGTGATGTTTTCTTTGATATCGGCGAACCTCACCACGCCCTCGTGGTTGGCGAGAATGCTGGCGATGTACGGATCCCAGCGGAACACCACTTTGCCGCGCTTCACATTTTCATTCTCGTTGACGAGAATGTTCGCGCCATAAGGAATGATGTATTGTGCCACGGTGCGATTATTCTCGTCGATCACTTTCAATTTGCCGTTGCGGCCCACGGCGATAATCCCGCCGTCGTGATAAACCACCGACTTGAGATTCTCGAACTTCACGATGCCGTCCTGCTTCGCCGCCACTTGCGATTGCGCCGCAATGCGCGAGGCCGTGCCGCCGATGTGGAACGTGCGCAGCGTCAATTGCGTGCCCGGCTCGCCGATGGATTGCGCGGCCATGACGCCGACCGCTTCTCCCATGTTGACCGTTTTGCCGGTGGCGAGATTGCGGCCGTAGCATTTCGCGCACACGCCGCGTTCGGCCTCGCAGGTCAGCACCGAGCGAATCAGCACGGTTTCAAGGCCGGCGTCAGAAATACGATCGGACTTTTCTTCGTCGACGATATCGCCGGCCTCGCAAATAATGCTGCCGTCGTCCGGATCGTAAATATCTTCCTGCGCCACGCGCCCGAGAATGCGGTCACGAATCGGCTCGATCACTTCCTCGCCTTCTTTCAAATCGCCGATGCGCAAGCCGAGAATCGTGCCGCAATCATCGCGCGAAATGATCACGTCTTGCGCGACGTCCACCAGACGGCGCGTCAAGTAACCGGCGTCCGCAGTCTTCAAGGCGGTATCCGCCAGGCCCTTGCGTGCGCCGTGCGTTGAAATAAAATATTCCAACACCGACAAGCCTTCGCGAAAGTTGGCAGTGATGGGGTTCTCGATGATTTCGCCCATCTGCCCGGTCATTTTCTTCTGAGGCTTGGCCATCAAACCGCGCATGCCGGCGAGCTGGCGAATCTGCTCTTTCGAGCCGCGCGCGCCGGAATCGGCCATCATGAAAATCGGGTTGAAGCCCTGGCGGTCAACCGACAAGCGCTCGAACATTTTTTCAGCAACGTCGCTGGTGGTGTGCGTCCAAATGTCGATGATCTGATTGTAGCGCTCGCCGTCGGTAATCACGCCTTTTTCATACTGGCCTTGAATCATGTTGACTTTCTGAAAAGCGGCGTCGAGATATTTGGCCTTCTCCGCCGGAATCATCACGTCTTGCACGCCGACGGTGACACCCGATCTCATTGCGTGTTCAAAGCCAAGCTCTTTGAGCTTGTCCAGGAATAGCGCCGTGCGAAAATTGCCGAGCTGCTTGTAAACCTGCGAGATCAATTCCTCCAGGCGCTTCTTGGTGAGCAATTCATTGACGTAACCGATTTCGGGCGGCACGATGCGATTCAAAATGACGCGGCCGACCGTGGTTTCGATGAACTCGCCGTTGAGGCGCACTCGAATGCGCGTGTGCAAAGCGATTTTTTTATCGTTGTACGCAATATTGACTTCGTCCGGGTTCGAAAAAATCTTGTTTTCGTCCGGAATGCCGCTTTTGGATTTGGTTAGATAATATATGCCCAACACCATATCCTGGCTGGGAATCGCCAGCGGCCGGCCCGAGGCCGGCGAAAGAATGTTGTGGCTCGACAGCATCAACAGCCGCGTTTCGGTTTGCGAATAATAGCTCAACGGCACGTGCACGGCCATTTGGTCGCCGTCGAAATCTGCATTGAACGCCGCGCACACCAACGGATGAATCTG
>Ga0247727_10001134_pt1 | contig 64939 bp, 45 predicted proteins | sample WisWelCaveWW1625_FD_202498 | JGI IMG/M metagenome (GOLD analysis project Ga0247727, IMG submission 202498) | Biofilm microbial communities from Wishing Well Cave, Virginia, United States - WW16-25 | ecosystem: Environmental > Aquatic > Deep subsurface > Groundwater > Cave microbial mat | place... | reverse complement strand
AAATTGATAGGCGAACCCGTCAGCGGGGTACTATTGAACGTGGCGGTCGCCTGCGCAGTATTGGTTGCGCCCGGCGTTGGCCCAAGGGTCAACGTTGCCTGTGCAATGCCCTGCACATCGGTCTGCACGATCGCCTGGTTATTGCCGTTGAATTTGCCGCCGCCGCCCGTCACGGTAAACGTCACGGAGTGGTTGTTCACCGGGGTGCCAAGAGCGTCCACCACCTTCACCTGAAACGCCTGGGCCAGCGCAAAACCCGCAGCGCCGGTTTGGTTGTTACCGCCCACCAATGACAACGTAATGGGATTGCCGGCCGTTGGGCTAGCCGAAAAGATCACATCCGGGCCGGTGTAGCCGGTGGCAGTAATCTGCACCTGGTTAACACCGGTGTTTGTCGCCAATGTGAGGGTGTTTTGCGCCCGTCCGGTGACGGGGTCGGTGTTCACTGGGTTGGAAGCAGTCATCGTACCATTACCGGAGATGACGGTGAATGTGACCGGGTAATTCAGGTTCAAGTTTCCAAATTGATCTTTCAACTCGACGACAAATGGCGCTGGCAATGGGCTACCCGGCGCAACCAAACCATTTTGATTGTCGCCCGAAATCTTGGCGATCACGGTCGGTGGGCCGCCCGTCGCGCTGGCATTAAACACCACCGGCGTGATTGCGCCGAAGCGGGCCTCAACCGTGTTGGGGCCGATGGATCCGCCCATGGTCCAATGGGCGCTGGCGTCACCGTTGGCGTCAGTAAACGTGCCGCCCGCCTGTTGAATATTGGTTGGGACAAAGGCTTGATCTCGCGTCAACAGGAATTGATCGATCTTCGCGCCATCTTTCCCTTCACGAATCGTCAGAGTGTGAATACCGGCAGCCAGGCTTACAGTTACAGGGTCTATCTGAGGTTTGCCGGTCCAAGTGCCAGTGCGGTGAGAAACCTGATCCCAGAACCAGGGCTGGCCCCAGAATGCGCGCTGGCCCACGTCCCAGAAATATTCCTGTCCGCTATCAACTTTTATGTTGAAAACGTCGCCATTGACGTCGGGCGTGATGGCGCGGCCCCACATGTAATACGTTCCAGCAATTTCGACATTGAAAGAATAGGTGGCCTTACCGGTGCCCGCCCCGCCCTGGCCGTCCGGCACATGAATATATTTCGATTTGGAAGCCGTAGCATCGTTGCCAACCACCATCGGGGCAGTCAAAGTCCCCCCCTCGGTTTCAAGCACGATGTTTGGGGAAGGAGGCGGCACATCCACGGAGCCGCCGCCCGAAGTCACTACGAAATTAACATTCGCGCCGCCAACCGGGTTGCCGCTGTCATCGGTAACTTTTACCACGATTGGGGCGGGCAATTCCTGGCCCACCTCGGCGCTCTGGCCGTCACCGGAAACCATCACCAACTGCGAGGGCGCGCCAACCGCCAGCAATAATTTGAAATCATCAATATCGTTATTGATGGCGACTGCGCCCGGGTTGTTGGCCCGCAAAGCCACACCTGCCCAATAATCCTGGGTCAGGTCATAAGTCTTGGCGGCATCGGATACTCGGGCGTCGAAAATATCGTTCTTGTAGAAATCAAAGTGGTTTCCGTCCGGGTCCACGGAGGTGACGATGCGTACTACATCACCGGCCTTTGGAACCGTTGTCCCCAATACCTCGCCGCCCTGATCGCCGAAGATGTCGATGGGTGTGGTGACCACGCCATTCACCAAATTCCACAAACGCAATTGCTGGTTGGGATTACGGCGGGAAATAACATAGCCACTGGAATTGGGGCTAGAGGAGCCAACTACGACGGCGAATCCTGCCTGGTCGATGCCAGTCGCAGCGGCATCGGGCGCCCAGGTGAACGAGACTTCCACAGGATTTTTACGAGCACTGTAAATGGCCAATTCATCCCAGTTCTCAGAGCTGGAACTGTTATTCAATTGATTATTCAAAATCTGATAGCCGGCGTCGGCCGTCCAATTAGAGCCAAGCGTCGCGCGGTCAAAATTATCCACAACGATGTTGCCCGACGGAGTGTTGGCGCTGACTACATTAGAAAGGTTCGAGGCGTTGCCAGCTTCATCCTTGACTTTTAGTCCGAAGAAATACTGGGTGCCGGATAACAAGCCGCCCACGGTGAACGATTGCGGCGCGCCGGAAGCGCCGGGCGCAGGCACACTCGTTACCTGGGTTGCGGAACTAAAATTGTTGCTAGTGATTACCGAAGTGGAATAACGTAAATCATAGCTCGCGGCTTGGCCGTCGAGGCCATCGTCACCAGTAGCAGTCCAGCTCAAAGCCACCGAAGTGGCCGTAACGTTGCCGGTTGCAAGATTGTTGACGGGATCCGGCGGAACTGTGTCGCTGAACTTAATGACGGAGAATTCTTCAACGTCGTTGGCTTGGCTGTGATTTAATAGCACGCCGGAATAAAGATTCGACCCTAATCCGGGGTTGTTGGCAGTAATTACGCCGCCAGAAACATCGTTGACAAAATACTCGAATTGCAGGCTGGCGCCAACGGTCACATCAACTCTGAAGACGCTCCCGGGGCCCGGAGCCGGCGCGGCGCTGGCAATTTCCAAGTTGGTGTCCTGCGACGTGTTGCCGTTGCTAACCGTCCATAGGCGAAGCATGTTGTCCGCAGGCGTAATATAGGCGGCGTACCCATCAGCGGTTTTGGTGGGATCATTCAGTAACAGCGCCAGGCCGCCATTGGCGATGGCGGTGGCGTCTGCCGAAGTACTCCACTTCATGGAAACGCGATTGGGATTCTTTTGATTGCGATACGTGGACATATAATTCCAGCGAGGCGGTGAAGGAGGACTACCGGCGTTTGCATTGTTTATCAAATCACCGTTTTGAATGATATTCTCCCCGTCCGAATCCCAGATGGCGCCGAGGTTGGCGCGCTCGAAGTTGTCGGACACGGTCATATCGGTAGTGCTTTGGGCGATCAAAATCAGGTCTAACAACACCTGCGCCATTACAGTGTAGCCGGTGTCGTTGGGGTGGATCTGATCCGGAGCGGTGTAATATTCTGTGGCGAAATTGGGGTTGGCTTTGAAAATTTCGTTCATCCCGGCATACCAGATTTTGACACCGGCGTCGCGCTTGCTCTTGTATAAATCTTCAATCAGAGCATTCAACGCGGTGGTGTTGTCATCCAACGGAGTCGTATCGACGCGCGGCACCAAGCTGGAGAGAATGATTTTGATATTGGAATTTTTGTTTTTGATAGCATCGATAATCTGGCTGATTTCAAGTATCGTGCTGCTGTTGGCATCGCCATTGGACACGTCGTTGGTGCCGATATGCAGCAACACAATATCCGGCACGTTGGCCGTTAAAATGGCACTCATTTGATCGCGAAGCTGATCGGCACGCTGGCCGTTATGGCCTTCGTGTTGGGCGTCAAAACCGGTTCCGTTGGTTAGGCGTCCCACATAGTCAAAATTTATGCTCGCGGCAGTCAGCATGGTAGCCAGGTCATCACGGTAACCCGCATCATCGGCGTCGGCAGGGTCATCGCCGCCGTCGCCGTCTTCATCAAAAATGCCGCGCGTAATGGAGTCGCCCAGCGGCATGATGTTAATCGTCTGGGCGCTGGCAGGCGCGGTGAGCATCAACACGGCAAAAATCAAAATTCCGATGCCGACGCTGCTGTGCAAGTTGATAAACCGGTTCATTGGTTTTCTTCTCCTGATGTTTGATTCAAATTCAGTAAATCCCTTTACCATGGTTACTCCCCTAAAAATTTATTACTCATTCTCAATTCAGTTAAAGCTCGAACGCTGCTATCGGGCATCCATCATCCCTGCAAGTTGATTCCCGCTAAACCTGCGGGAATGACATTAAAAAGTCTAACTCTGCTTCATTTTGCAACAGCAGCTTAGTAGTTAATGCGATAAACCACCATCGGCGTCCCGACCCGTCGGGATTCATAAATTTTCTCCAGCTCGTGGTGCGAATTCGCGCCGGCGAGCAGGCTCGCAAGTTGGGGCCGCCGCTCTTTTTCAATCTCGCCATATAATAGATACCTGGCATTGCGCTCTTTTGCGAACCGAATCAACTCGTCAACGGAATTCAATTCCGGGAAATAAACGGTTTTCAAATCGCTCAAATAGCCAAGGTGCGGCTTGCGCGCGATGATGATCTCGCCCTTTTGCGAATGCTGTTTCAAAGTTTCGGCGGCACCCTGCAATTCGAGAGGCTCGGTGGTCACGGCCAATTGCAATTCTTTGAGAGAATAAAAACTCAAGAACGCCATTACGAAAACGTACACACCCCAGTTGAGAAAACGATATGCGCCGCCGTAGTTTTGCGATCCGAAAAAGAAATAAGCGGCGCCAAAAACGAAAACGGTGATGATGGACAGATAGTATCGCGGCTCGTAATGCACGAGGCACAGCAGCAAAAACCCGAAAACTGGAAAACTGATAAACGCGAGCTGCCATTTGTTGGGTTTGCGGAACAATAGCATCAAGCCGGGAAGCACGAACAGTCCGGCCGGCAACTTGATCGAATAGAGTAGCACATCGCGGAGGTGGCGGTAGAGGTTACCGACGTAATGAAAAACAAAATGCTTGAAATCGTAGAATACGACGTCGGACAGCGAGCCGAATCGCTGCGACATTTTTGACATGTCCTCGGCATTGGTGATGCCCGGCCGGCTGTAAAAATGGCTGGCGATGATGAGGTAGCTGTCGCTGCGCAGCGCATCTTTGTTGACTAAGTAATTGGTGGCCATCCACGGCGCGATAATCACCGCCGCGAAACCGAGGAAGATCGCGAGCGATTTGACGCGATGGATCAGAGGGAAATTTTCGGGATTAATCAACAGCAGAATCAACGCGACCGCCGGAAATAGCGCGATGCCGTTGTGCCGGGTGATGTAAATGAATCCCGTCAGCAGGCCGCTCAACATCAGATGCTTGAACTCGATCTTTTGATCTTTAATCAGCAGGTACAAACTGGCGGCGACCAACAACGCAAAGAAGATGTCCGTGCTCGCCATCACCGCCCACGGCAGCAGCACGAACGCTAAGGGCAGTATCGTGAAAAACCCGACGCGAGCGTCGAATATTCCTTTGATCAATTTAAAAGTCAGCCAGCACATCAACGCTGCAGAAACGATTGAGATGAATTTGCCAGCCTCAAACATATTACCAAAGAACCAGTAAAAGGCGATCAGCATAATTTCGTAACCGGGACCATAGCCTGGATCCAATTCCACGCGGCCTTCTATCAGCGCTCGCGCTCCGGGCGCAAACGCGCCGTAAAAATCGGTTTCGACGGAGTAGCCGCCCATTTCGTGAAATGAACTCGCGAACAATAGACCAACGAAATAAAGCAGGCAGAACGCCAGCGCCCATTTATCATAGCGTCCACCAAAAGTCTGGCCGAAAAGCCTGGAGCCAATCAAACTCATGGTTCGACTTCGCTCACCATGAAGTGGCTTAGTTTCATCCTGAGCGGAGTCGAAGGATGACTTACTCCGCAGCCCAAACTTTTCGGCCAGACTTTTGGGCAATATTTTTAGAGAATCGAATCTCACTACGCCACCGTTTTCAGTTTCTGCTCTTTGACGCTCGCCAAATATTCGCGGACGCTCACGAAGCGGAATTCCTCCAATAGCCGACGGAGCTTCCACTCCGCCTGCGCGATGTTGGCATACTTGATGAAATGTTCTTTGGCGCTCAACTTCAGCCGCGGAATGTTGACGTCGATTTCCCACGGATGCAGATACATCACTGCAGGCTGCCCTTCTTTTTTATTGATGCGATTGATGCTCCATTTGATGAACGAATACGGCAGCACCCGCAAGAAGAACCCGCCACAAAATGGAATGCGCTTGTTGAAAATCTCGACCACCGATGGCGGCACTTCGTGAATTTTGTCAAAACCATCGACTGTGATGGTGTGATGAAAACGCGGCGAAGTGTTGCTGCCATACAAGAAGGTCGCAAACGGGTAAAGGCTCGCATCGTATTCGAGGCCGTTGGCGCGCATGACTTCCCAAACCCACGGAGTTTTTTCGCTAATGGACCACGACGGCGCGCGGAAGCCAAACACCTTTTCATCGGTAATTTCTTCCAAAACTTGCAGCGATTTTTCCAGATCGGCGGCGAACTCTTCGCGGGTTTGATCATACACCAATTGGTGATCATGACTATGGGATGCGATTTCATGACCGCTTCCATGGATAGCCTTCACCATTTCCGGGAAACGCTCCGCAACTTTGCCGAGGATGAAAAACGTGCCGGTGTTGCCGGTCTCGTTGAGGTGTTGGACGAATCGAAATGTCGGTTCGACAACCCGGCTTTCGTAGCCGTCCCATAACCGCGGATCGTTGCCGTCCAAATTCGAGTGGTACCACTCCTCGATGTCAAACGTCATGATGTTTTTTATTTCGGAAGACATATTCGAATGTAATTTCACTTGAACGCTGATTTGAGTGTGTGAACTTCATTACGCAACAATGCGACTTCCTGTGCGAGAATTTTGTTCTGCTCCGTGAGTTTCGAAATCACTACCGTGAAATGGAGCGCAATGATGAAGCCGCAAAACAGGATCACAATCAACAGCACGCTGGGCGCATATTCCACCCCAAGCAGTAATGCGAGCTTATCCAGTAGGTCCCGCCAGAATGAAAACACCAACAGCGCAATCGCCGACGCGAACCACCACAGCGAGTACTTTTCCATCATCTTGCGCTTGCGGATCAATTCAAAAATGAAACCAGCGATAATAAGGCTGGCGATGACGGAGATAATTTGAATTCTCAAGTACATGGTAGATCTTCCACTTTTTGATGAGGACGAAAGACATTGACCAATAACGCCAGACACACTTTGATCATGTAATAAATTGCGGCGAGAGCGTTGATTGACGAGACTCCAAACTGGCGCTGCCGCATCCGCACTGCCACTTCTTCGATCTTGAAATGGTTCATGGCCAGCACCGCCACCGCTTCCACTTCGGGATAATCGTTGGGATAGTTGGCCGCAAGGAATTTGATGGCGCGGGAATTATAGGCGCGAAATCCGGAGGTGTTATCGGTCACACGTTTCTTCGCGATGCGCGAATTTATAAACGAAAAAATCACCATGCCCATTCTGCGCATGAGGGGCGTTTTGTAGCCGTTGTTTTCAAGATAGCGGGAACCGATGACCACGTCATATTTTTCATTCAAAATGCCAGCCAGCAATTTTGGAATTTCTTCGGGAAGATGCTGGCCATCACCATCGACTTGCACCGCGATTTGGTAGTTGTGTTCGCGGGCGTATTTGAAGCCGGTCTGCATCGCACCGCCAATGCCCAAATTGAATGGCAGCGAAATCACCGCGGCGCCAGTGCTTTCGGCCACCACGCGCGTGTTATCCGCGGAACCGTCATCGACCACCACAATATCAAAATCCGGGCGCGATTGCCTGACTTCTGCAACCACATTGGCAATGTTCTTTTCTTCATTGAACGCTGGAATGATGGCAAGCTTATCTGATTTCAAATGGCGGTTCCTTTTTAGAGTTCGGGCAAATACTTGACGATTCTTGGCCCGACAAAGTTAGCCGTGAACAGCGGCAACTTCTTCCACATGTTAATAAAGAATTGATATTTATTGTTGTGTGCGTCCACCATCGGCATTGCGCTGGCTTTGTGCAAAAGGTATTGATAGTAGAGGGGCACCGGTTTCGCGCCCCACTGCAGCTTGAAATCATACGTGCCGCTGTCAACGGTGGAGCGGCCAAAATCAAATTTCGCAAACCCGTTGCTGGCGGCGTACTCGATGGCTTTCCAATAGAGCAGGTTATTCACATAAAATTTATTGTACTCCCGCAGAGATGACACCCACGGTTCCGACAAAACATCTTTGAACCGGAACATAAATATACCAGAGACAACCTGCTCAGGCATCTTCAAAATGAGAAGATTCACACGATCGGAAAATACATCGACGATGTTTTCAAAAAATTTCAAAGGGTAAACCGGCGTGCCAAGATCGCGCATATTGCGAACGAAGACGCGGTAAAAATCCGACAAATACTTGAGCCCAAAATCGGCGCTCAAACCCGCATTCTCGGCTTTGCGGATTTTGCCGCGATTGCGCGAGCTGATGTCGTTCCAAATTCCATCGGCTCCCGCAGAAAGCGAAAGCATCAACGTGACGAAGCTCTCGCGGGTCGTCAACTCACTCTCTTCCAAAGGCTCACTCAACTGGCGCAACTCAACGTATTGGACCGATTCTTTCTTGGCGATTTCCAGGGCCGCGGCGAGTAGTTGTTTTCGCGCGGCCGGATCACTTGTACACACGCCGGCAAAATTGGCAAAAGGATTAGAAATCAGGTAGCGCCGGCCAAAGATGTCGTTCATCAAAAAAAGCGGCAAAATCCCAGCGATATGATTTTCGCCATCCATCCCAGCCAGGTAGTAGGATTTGAATCCGAAGGTTTCTTCGAGAACCTTTTTCCACCCAAACAGATGGTACATTGTACTCTCTGAGTGCACCTCAACGAAATCATCCCACTGGGTTTGCAGAGCGCTGCCCACCTCTACCACCCTAATGATTCTGTCCCGACGAGTCACTGGTATTGTGCTTTGAACGGTATACATAAAAGAAATATCGTCTCCGGGTCGATTCAAATAAAATTTTATCGAAGTGAAATCGGCAAAATTTATGCCACCAATCCGCAATCTTGCTGAGGCTGTAATAAGTTATTTTTTATATACTAATTCAAGCTTTAAAAAATGGATAAGTTAATGTCGTGGGGTTGTGCGCAGATTTTATTTGTATAGAAATTGCACATTGTTTCAAAAACATACAAACTCTGGCTACTCTCAAAACAAAAGGCGCTTATGATCAAGCACCTTTGGCTCAGATGTTCTGCTTGCAAGTGAACGAACAGGCCTTAATTTATTATCGACCCGTTTTTAACATAACTTTCGTACAAATTTTGAAAGCTGGTCACCTGCTTTTCGAGAGAATACTGTTGTTCAACGCGGACGCGGCCCCGGTTTCCGAAAAGTTTGCGGCGTTGGTCATCCTGCAGCAAGAAAGAAATCTTCTCAGACAATTGCTGCGAGTTTTTCGGCGACACCAGAAAGCCGGTTTCGCTTTCAACAATCAGCTCGATAGTGCCATCGACGGCGGTCGCCACCACCGGCAGGCCTGTGGCCATGGCCTCCAAGACTACATTCGGAAGGCCTTCGTAGAGGGAGGGCAATACAAAAACATCAAAGGTTTTCAGCAGCTCTTTGACATCGTCGCGAAACCCGAGAAAATGGAAATTCGGCGACAGATCGTTTTCCCGAACCTGCGTTTCAAGCTCGGGCCGCAGCTCACCGTCGCCCACTATAACAAAACGAACGGCGGGATGAGACGCGACAATCGATCGTGCAGCTTGGATCAAATAACGATGGCCCTTCTGCTGGTGCAGACGCGCCACGACTCCCACTACCGGCGATTCCGCCGGTATGCCCAACTTTGTTTTTAGCTCGGGATTTCTGCCGACCTGGTACAGCTTCAGATCAACGCCGTAAGGAATGACCATCACCTTCTCGCGCGAGAGGCCGCGTTTGTCAACCAACCAATCGGCAGTAGCTTTTGAAACGGAGACGACTTTGTCGCAAAAGTGCATGGCGAAGCGATAAGTCAGCAGCCGATGCCGCAGCAGCCACTCCGGCGCGGAAATCGTTTCCCAGGAAAACACCGCTTTGGCCGGACTCATGGTTCTGGCCAGGGCGCCCACGACGTCTGCATAAAACAAAGTAGTCATCACCACATCGATCTTCTCGCTGCGGATGAGTTTTGCTACGTCCCAGATGATCTTGGGATCGATGCGTCCCCTTCGCTTGAGATTCACAAACTTGACGTTCAGATCGTCAAATTTGTTTTTGATGCGGTCGCCCATGCCAAGGCTGCAAACAACCGTTCGGAAACGGTCGCGATCCATTCTGGCAATGAGCTCCAGCAGCTTCGTTTCCGCGCCGCCAAAGCTCAAGCCTTCAATCAATTGCAGAACGTTGATAGTCTTTTTGTGGGACATTTTTATGAATGACTCTTATAGTTAGGCCGCTGCCTTCTGGCTTTTTTCTTCCGCCAGGTAGTCGAGCTCAGTCAACCTCGAAAGAATTTTTTGAAGACTCTCTGCTGGCTCCTCCGTCATGGTGTCTACAATGACTTCGGGATTCAGCGGTTCTTCATAAGGATCGGAGATGCCGGTGAATTCTTTAAGTTCGCCGGCCAGCGCTTTTTTGTAGAGTCCCTTCACGTCGCGTTTGATGCACTCTTCCAACGGGCAGCGGACATAGACTTCCACAAAATTGCCGATCATCGCGCGGTTTTCATCGCGAATGTTGCGATAGGGCGAAATGGCCGCAGAAATCGCAAACACATCATTGCGGGTGAGCAAATGACACACGAAACCGATGCGCCGAATATTGATGTCACGATCTTGGCGGGTGAAACCTAAACCTCTGCTAAGATTGGTGCGAACGACGTCGCCGTCCAGAATTTCCACGTAGCGGCCGCGTTTGTGCAGTTCTTTTTCGAGCATTTCCGCCAAAGTCGATTTTCCTGATGAGGGTAGACCGGTAAACCAGATCGTGCAAGCCTTTTCACGAGTTGAGTGCATTGATTGAGACCTCCTTGATGTGTTAGTCACTTGAAGTTATTGTCAGTTTTCAAAACACCGATTCCATCTCGACTACTTCAGGGTGGAATCGGTAATCATTCAATTAAGCCATTGGCGGCGATAGCCTTCGATCAAAACTTCAGCCACTTCTGCACGAGTAAATTCCGGCGGTGGAAGTTCGCCTTTCGTCAACAACTCGCGCACCTGCGTGCCGCTCAACACCACGTGGTGGCTGCGGTCATGCGGGCAAGTTTTGCTGGAAACGATGCCGCCACAAGTCTTGCAGAAAAACGTGTGGTCGAAAAACAGCGGGGTGATCCCGATTTCTTCTGCGCTGAAATCATCGAAGATTTTTTGCGCATCGAACGTGCCGTAGTAGTTGCCGACGCCGGCATGATCGCGACCAACGATGAAGTGGGTGCAGCCGTAGTTCTTGCGGCACATGGCGTGGAAGATCGCCTCGCGCGGACCGGCATAACGCATGGCCGCCGGGAACACGCACAAGAATGTGCGGTCCATCGGATAATAGTCGGCCAGCAGCCGCTGGTAACTCAGCATACGGGTATCGGCGGGAATGTCGTCGCTTTTGGTTTCGCCAACCAGGGGATTCAAGAATAAACCGTCCACAATTTCGAGGGCGCATTTCTGAATGTACTCATGCGCGCGATGAATGGGATTGCGAGTCTGAAAACCCACCACCCTTTTCCAGCCGCGTTCTGCGAACATGCGACGGGTTTGCGCCGGGTCAAAACGGTGATCGCCAAACGGCTGATTGGGCACGCGGTTGAGCAGTTGAATATCGCCGCCCAAAAGCACCTCGCCCTGGTTCATCACCCGCGCCACGCCCGGATGCGCGGTCTCGGTGGTTTTGTAAACCATCTGCGCTTCGCGCGTTTTGTCGTAGGTGTATTTTTCTGCGACGGTCATCAGCGCCAGCGGCAGCCCGTTTTCCATCGTCAAAACGATCTCTTCGCCAAGCTTAACTTTTTCGGCAAAATCGAGCGTTACCGCGAGTGTGATGGGGATGGACCAAACGAGACCGTTGGTCAGGTGCATGGTATTGACGACGCTCTGATAGTCCGCGCGCTTCATGAAGCCGGTGAGCGGACTGAACACGCCGACAGCGATGAGCTCGAGATCTGAAATAGTAGTCGAGTTTATTGGAAGCTGTTTGAGGGACTTGGCTTTTTCAAGAGCCGCGGCGCGGGCATCGCCCTGCAGTTCCCGATCAATCAACTTGCCCCCGTGTGGTGCAATTAAATCCATGGTAATCCTTTCCTCTATGTAGTCAATAAAAAATGAATTTGCTCGTTAATTATTTTTTTGCCCGGGCCACCAGGTGCAATCCTGAGCAATACCATTTTGCTGGAAAAATGCGCAGAACTTGCAGTACAACCTTCCCCAACTCATTTAATTCCCAAATTTCTCCGTCGCGTTTGCGCATCATAAACCAATCGGCCCACAGGCCGATGTGGCGGCTTTTATCATTCGTTTCATAATCGTCGATGTCCTCGTGAATGACTTCAAAGCCAGCCTGTTCTAAAAAGCCTCGCAGCTCACGGTGGGTGAAGCGGTACTCCCAAAAATAGTTAGGCTTTCCCTGCAATCGCCGAATGAAAAAATACACGCTGCGAATTGGATGAGAGACGAGGCGCCGCACTGGCGTCAAGTAAGGCGTAGTCACAAAAGCCAAACCACCCGGCTTTAAGATTCGATGCGCTTCCTGCAAGGCTTTCTCCGGCCCGCGCTCGAAGTGCTCGATTACACCCAATGAAATGTAAGCGTCGAAGGAGTCCGGCGGATATTTTAAATTGGTGATGTCGCCGAACTCGACCGCCACATCGCGTTTGTATTGCTTGGCGCGGGCAACGATCTCGGGATCGTACTCGATGCCAATAATCTCATGGCCGCGCCGCCGAAACCATTCGCACCAGGCTCCAAAACCACACCCACCTTCAAGAATCCGCAGCCTGTTACCATTCAGTTGCTGCTCGAAAATTCGAGAGAGCGTTCTGCCTTCAAAACTTTTCAGCTCTCCTTCGAGACTACGATTACTCCATTGGTCAACATCATGATCCTTGCCAGTTTTAAATGACAACAGTCTGTAGCTCATTGCGCTCCTAATTCAAATTTGTCAATGGTATAGTACACAATTTCTTCGCGAATGCAGAACAAAGTATCTTAAAACTCCACATTAAAAACTCTTTTTAGCGCCAGTGCCAAAATCAGGCTGAACACAAAAAATGCGATTAGCCAATGCACGCTCATTCCGAATGCAGCAAAATCCCGTTTTGGATACAGCACGGAAATCATCTCCGCGAAGTTCGACGACGGCAGACTTCTTTCTGCCGGGTTCATCAACGTCTTGTACGACGATTGCTCGAGACTCGGCGAGATCGCCACCAACGGCTGTTCAACTTCAATCCGTTTGCTGACAAGTTTACCATTATATTTAAAAACGAGGTCATACACGCCCGGCTTTTCGGCCTGTAAACGCCAGTTGATCTCGCGAAGCTGTCCAACACGCACCGGCGGCATATCCGCGCTTAGGCCTTCTGGCAGTTCAATCTCCACCCGACTCAACTCAACCTTTTCGGCAAGATCGTCTGCCTGCAGCGTCACCATGATCGGCTCGCCCACTCGGAACGGACGATACTCGTAGCGCACGCCAAGTTGAATAACAATCACTGCAATTGGAATGATAAAAAAAACGAATGGCCGAAGATGGTTTATCATGTACACAAGAATACTGAGCAGCATGTTCTTCAAAGTATTAAGAATAAGGCCTATATCATCGCGGTAGAGACGGAAAGCGAGAAAATGGCCTTTCATTAAATTCTTGGCGCGCTTGATGCCAGCTTGATCCGATGTGGCTTTGAGGATCAACAAAATCACGACGCTCGCCACGAGCGCAATCACCAGCATCCCCCAAACCGGGTTAAGATTTTTGAAGGGAAAAAACAGGAAATTGAAAATCCAGCTGAAAACGCTATTTAAGATGTCAACCATTTCTCTGACCAGTTATTTTAAGAAGGCGCTTGTTCTAATGAGGCTGCTTTGGTAAAAAGCTCCGCTATGAATTTGTCATTCCGAACCCGACGCTTTTTGTCGGGTGAGGAATCTGGCGTTGCACGGAGCGTTCTTGTATCAATCAGTTGGTAGTGCATTCGCGAATCAATTCTCCGTCAGATTTCTCGCTTCGCTGCGCTCAACTCGAAATGACAATTGTTACGCACTTAATTTACCCGAGTCATTTAATTTTTATGACAAATACCCTAGTCCCTGCAAACGCTTCTTGATTTCCTCTTCGGAAGCCGAATCATCGACGTTCGATAATTCTTTTTCCAAAACGTGGCTGATGAACTCGTCAATCGACGAATAGCCGGCGATTTCGGAATATTTTTTCACGCGATCGTACAAATCTTTTTCCAGCTTAATTTTCGCTCCTAACATTCTGCATCTCCTTTTACTAAATTAGAATATCGAATGACCAACCATTTCATCGTTCTTTTCGACGCCGAACATAGCCAAAATCGTCGGCGCCATATCATAAAGTTTCGGATCGTTGGCTTTGATTTTTTTGTTCGTGAGAATCAAACCCGGCACCAGCTCAGCCGCCATGCAATGATCACCGCTCCACGGGTCGAGATTGTCCTCAATCAAATGCAGCGGGAAATTACCGATAGTCGTTTCCCACGACGCGCGGTATCCACGATTGTATCCGACAATCATATCCGGAGCGGATTCCGCGTTCTTTCCGGAATAGATTTCGTTGGCAAGATAGACGCGATCGACGATCCTCTCGCCATTCTTTGGATCGCGCAGCGCCAGCAGCTTTTGCGAAATTTCAGCGAGCAACGCATCCCGTTCACGTTTTGAAACGCTGCCATTGGCTTCGCGGCCGCGCATGTTCAAATACAAACCGTTGAAGCCCAACCCATACGCGCGGGTGCGCGCCCAATCGACGTTGGAAAAATATTCGCTTTCCGCCTGCTTTGATTCATCAATCAGTGTGATGTAGCCTTCGTTCTTCAGCCAGGTGTTGAGATGGAACGCGCGGCGGAACGGCGCGAAGCCGTGGTCCGACATGATGATGACGGTAGTCTTATCATCAAGCTTCTCCAGAATTTTGCCGACGACTTTGTCTGCGGTTTCATAAACCGATAGCAGCACGTTCCCAAATTCTCTGGCTTTTTCGGGATCGTGAGTCGGGTGCTGGGGGTCGATCATATTATAAAACATGTGCCCGTTCAAGTCGGTGCTGGAAAAATAGAAGAACAGAAAACCCTGGCTAAAACGATCATACAAATAATCGAACAAATGAACGCTTTCGTCCAGCACGTGTGTGCTCTGACTGAGATAGTCGCGGTAATCGAACACGCCCCACGACAGCGCTTTAGTTTCCTCCGGCATGCCTTTGGTGTAAAAATAGCCGCAATCGTCATGCAAATCCTGCGACCAATCCTCGGGAGTGGATATGGGCATGGCGGGCTCGGAAGGATCAATGTTTATCGGCGACACATAAAGCTTGATGTTCGGCCGCACTTCTTTTAGGTAAAACCGACAAATACCTTTTATCGACTGCACGTACGGGATCATTTCGAAATCGACTTGAACCCAATCCGTCCATTCTTTTTCTTTCAACAGAAACTGTTTATCTTGCACCTCGATTTTCGCAGTAGGATTCTCCGGATCGAGCCAGACTTTAAAGGGAATCGTGGCATCGGGCTGGTCTTTCAAAAAAGCATTTTTAGGACCACCCAACTTGGCTTCAAACGCGTTGTTGACGACTTGCACCGGATATACTACACCGCCGGAAATATCGTCACGATTGGGCGGCGGGTCGTCAGTGTAGAATGAAAACGTCCCGAACGATCCCAGAATATCCGGCGTGCCCATGCCGCTCAAAGATTTGCCTTTTGATTCCACGGGTGGAAAATTAGCCGGCACCCGAAAAATAGTAGTTGGGATGCCGCTTTTCTCCAGCATCACCCAAAAGGCGTCGCCTTCGCGGAGATTGTGAATCTCGCCGCCGGCGAGCGGAAGAACCCAATTGCCGAACCGAACTGATTTGCTGGAGCCTTCGGTTTTTGATGTTGAAGAAACCGGCACCATGTGTTCCGGATCGCGATGAATGAAATCGTAAATGCCGTGGCCGCCGGGGTTCATGCCGGTGATAAAATTCGACCACGCCACCGGACTCTGCGGCGGCACGCTGGTGCCAAGGAGACGAAAATCTCCCTGCTCTGCCAGCTTCGCGAAGTTGGGCATCCGGCCCTGCGCCATGTATTGTTTGACGAGATCGGGATCGAGGCCGTCAAAGCCGACGACGATCACTTTCTGACTGACGGCCTTCGCCCCGCCTTTGCTGCAGCCGGAATAGGCAATCAGCACCACCATGCAGGCTATCGACAAAACCAAAACGATAACCAGATTTTTTGAAAATTTAACCATTGACTTCCACTACCTCTTTCTGTTTTTTTGATTTAACTTGAGAAGCTTCTTTTCGCGGGGGAGTTCCAAGATCGCTAAAAATGTTGTTCCCCTCCATATATGCGGGCTTAGTGACGCCGAACAAGTCGAGCACAGTTGGCGCCAGATCGACCAATCCCGGTTTGACTGCACTGATTTTTCGGTTGCTGAAAATCACGCCCGGCAGCAGCCGCGGATCCATGCAGTGGTCGCCGCTCCACGATTTGGTGTTGTCCTCAAAGGCTTCGTCGTTAACAACGCCGGTGGCGCCATTCCACGAAATTCGATAGCCGATATTGTAACCGCTGATCAAATCCGGACCGCTTTCGCTGTACGGACCTTTGTAAATTTTACAATTGTCGAACATCTCAGTGATCGCGATGTCGCCCGTTTGCGGGTCAATCAAACCCGACAGCTCTTCGATGAGTTGCTTTTTCAATTGGTTGTATCCCTCGCCGGGTTCAACAATCCCATTCTTTTCACGGCCCTTCACGTTGAGGTAAATGCCGGCGAGGCCGAAGGCGTAGGCTTTGGTCTTCTCCCAATCGACGCCTTTGAAAAACTCGCCGCTCTCCGTGACGCCATCTTTCAATTTGAGATAGCCATTGGCTTTCAACCACGAATTCAAGTTGATGCCGCGGCGAAATGATTTGAACCCATGATCGGACAGCACGATGAACACATCATTCTTGCCAATTTTCACCATCGTCCGCCCAACCAAATCGTCCATTCGGATATAAAGATCCTCAATGACATTCTTATATTTCTCGGTTTCTTTATCGCGGTTGGCGGGATGATCGGCCTCGAGCGTGCGGAAAAACATATGCTGAATGCGATCCGTGGCGTCGATGACCACGCCGCACACGCCTTTCTTCGTTTTATCTAACGCGTGGAAAAACTGCTTCTCGCGCTCCTCGTGAATCAAATAGGCCTGTTCCAAAAACGCGTCTTCGTTGAGCACGCGTTCGTTGAGCGACCACGTATCTTCCGCCAATCCCAAGGTGGCAAATTTGCCAAAAAGTTTGGAGAGATAAACCGAATAAAAGTAGGGAAATGAAATCGGCAGTGCGGGATTTTCCGGGTCGATGTTGATGGGCGTCATGTAGAGGCGGAAATTCGGCTGCGTCTCCAGCAAATAAACCCGCACGATCCCCTGAACTTTGATGCCCAACCCAGCTTTGAATTTCAGCTCGATCCACTCGGTGTAGGTGTTCTTCTTCAGCAAATATTTTTTCTTGTCGATGACCAGCTCCGCCTCGTCTTCGCTCAACACATTCACCACAAACGGCAGACGCATCGGTTCCGGGTTTTTCTTGATAGTGTTCTCCGGACCTTTGATGTAGCCCTCCACTCGTTTGCCAACCATCTGCACCCGCAGCACTTCGCCACCCTCTTTAAACTTGTGCGTTTTCTCTTCAGTCGTGAAAAGGGAGAAGGTGCCCTGAGTTCCCCACAAATCCGGGGCGCACATTGCGGAGAGGAGCGCGCCGTTGAATTTTTCCGGCGGGAAGGTAATCGGCACGCGCAGCACGTGGCTGAAGATGCCGTGGTCGCCTAAAATTTTCCAAAAACTTTTGCTGCGTCGCAGAAAACGAACGATGGGTTTGCCGAGCGGAATTTCAAAGCTGCCGATGCGGAGCTTGCGGCTGTTGGTTCCAACTTTCGAAGACGAAAGTTCGGGTAAATAAGAGTGCTTATCGCGAGAAAGAAAATCGAAAATGTTGTGGCCGCCCGGACCGACGCCGGTTGCAAAAGTGGACCAAGCGACTGGTGAAAGTGCGGGATAGGTGGTCTGCAAATGGGAGTACGATCCCTGCCCTTGCAGTTTCGCCAAATTTGACAGCTTGCCCTCTCGGATCAAGCGCTCTGTGATCGTTGGCTCCAAACCATCGAGACCTAAAATCACGACGCGATTGGCTTTTGCTTTGGCTAAGGCTTTGCGCTGGCGAAAAAAGCGAAAGATCATGCGGATAGGCAGTGTGAGCAACGTGAAAAACGCCATGAAAAAACTGGCAAACAACATCAAAAATGAAGTGAGAAATGCAAACCCAGCGCCGGGGCCGATGTACGCCAACGCCGGTTGAGTATCAACCATAAATAGAAGGGTTATGAAAAAAACCGACCAAACCCAGTTTTTTCGACTCATCTGCACTCCCTGAAAATTTTCGGATTCAAGTCCGAATTTCGGTTACCCGCACGCATTGAATTTCTAAATCAGTCGCTATTTTGAGGCAAACATTATACCAGCCATTTCGTCAAAACTGAATTAAAGCTCTATTTTTAAAGGAGGTTAAACCGGCATTAACCATGCTAATATCGAAACGAAAACACCGGTCTTAAAACGATTCTGCCAGTTTTTTTTGACGCAAGATGAAACACTGTTTTAATTCGATGATGCTATTACAGAAATTTCATCCCTGATTTCTATGCCATCCACAAACTGGCGGAGCAGAAAAAGCTTGGCGGCGGTTTTGTGGTCTTCGAATCGTTTTTCGCCAGCGATGCCGGGTGCGATTAGCAGGTAATCGACCGAGCGCTTGGATTGAATTTTTAGAGCGACGGCATGCGATTGCTTCAGCGGCTGGCCGGCGGCCATAACCGGAATCGACTCCATTCTCAGATGTTGAAACTCATCGGCATTTTTCGACGGGTATAAAACGCTGGCGAAAGTCAGCGGCAGATTTCCTTTATTTTCTATCTCAACGACTGGCGCCGCCATTTTACTGCCGTACTCCGGAGAAATCCAACCCTGAATCGGATCCTCTACGCCAATCATTTTTTTGAGCGATAACTCGGCGCTGCCCAGGTTAGATATGAGCAGAGCGGGTCCGTCTGTGTAATTCACACGAACGTTTCTGCCGTCGTGAATTTCAACATCAGTTTCTGCTGGGAAATGAAAAAACTGCTCGGCAGAATGGCTGCCAGCACCGTCGACAACATCCCACAAAATCCAGTAGTCCGGTTTTACAAACAAAATTCGGCGGGTGTGGGTGATGCCATTGAGAATATCTTCTTTGCGATTTCCGTAGCCCTCGTCGTATCGCGATTCGAGATAATCAAAATTCTGATTTGAAATCCAAACATTGGGCAACTTGCGCGGCGGCGCACTGACCCAGCCATCTTCGTTCGCTTGGCGCAACTGGCTTCGTTTATCAACAACGATTGTGTTGTGCGCGAACGAGCTCTCAAAATATTGATGCCAGCGATTATAAACGTAGGTGTAGGTTCCGCTTTCGATGATAAACGACTTGCCGAATGCAAACAACTCAAAACTCAATTTGTCTTCGTGGCCGTGGGAGGAGCCAAACAGTCCAGCATCGACAATCAGGTAGCGCGCATCACTCGACCAATCGCTGCGCATAACGTAGATTCCCGAATACGGAAATCCAATCGAGCGTTCCGGCGGCTCCTTCCCTTCTTTGCCCTCCGTTGCGAAAAACGTGAAGTCTGTGCGCTCAAACATTTTTGCCGGCGCGTCATAAAGAATGCGCATATTTTTGGCGTGAAAGCCATCGTTCATTGCCGGCATGGTGCCATCCGGCCACGAGACATACATTAAAAACGTGTACATCTCCGCCAGCCTCGTGTAAAACAGGTCAGTTAGTTTAACTCCATTCTCCTCGGCGAAGTCGGCGATCTGCTGCACAATGCGAATCACGAAGCGATGATAAAAAGTCGAAAGCTCGTTGTAGCCGCCGTCGGGGTAGATCTCTTCCGTCAATACGCGATCCAGTCTCAACTTTGCGATCTCCAACCAACGCGGCGACATTTTGAATTCCGGCAGCACTGCCGCCGCGGCCATCAACCCAAAGGTTTCCTGCATGAGATGATTGCGCCCCGTCGATCTGAAGTGCATCAAGAATTGGGCGTGATCGTGAATCGATGCCAGCATTTTCCACTTGAGGTCATCGCTCACTGCGTTTGAAGGAAAAAACACCGTCAGCGCATCGAGCCAACTTGAGGTGAGGCGCAGGCTGCTATCAATGAGCCGCCACACCGGGTCAGACTCGTTCTTCCATTTCATCATCGGGTTTTGCTCAAACCAATCGGATAGGATTAATTCGAAGTCGCGGGCGTATTTTGCGTCGCCCGTCAAAAAATAAGCTGCCACCAAATCCCACAGCCATTCCTGTCGATTGAGGTTGAACAGCCACACAAAATCTTTAGTAGGATTAGTTCGCCACTGAATTTTTTCGGGCAGAGTTTTGCTGACGCCAACAAACGTGAAGCGTCGCATTAGAATCGAGTCTGCGTGGGCGACGATTTTCGCGCTATCCAACTGGGCAATCCGTTTTCGCAGCTCGGCCTGCCGCGCTGCAAATTTTTTCTCAAAATAATTTTTGAACGGTTCCACAGAAACGACGGCTTCCCCCCCGTCCATTTTATGCTGGGCAAAACTTTTCAAATCGAATAGTGTCATCAGCTTTTGTGGATCGGACGGCGCGGATTGCAGCCGCTGATGTGCGGGCTGCAATCGGAATACAACATTGCTCGCGGTTAAAATGACCAAAGCAGCAATGAAGATCGAATTTCGTGCGAGCAGATGAATGAAACGCGCGTTGCGTGTCCAGCGGAAAATCAGAAACGTGAACGCCAGCGCCGTAACCGCTATCATGCCATTGCCAACGAGGCTTTTGACTTCACGCAAGCCGGGCAGATAATTTTTGTTGATGAAGTACGCAATGGGTAAAAATACGAGGCCGGCGATCAAACCTGCCAAACACAGTCCTTCGAGGCGTTGGCAAAAAATCCAGGCGCCGATGAAAGCGAGGCTGATAACCAGCGCCCAAAAAACAGATGTGTTGATGCTGTTCGTGGCGAGGTTGAGAAGCGTGTAGCGGATCTCGGCTGATTGGTAGTGTTCGGTGAGTAGAAACCAAATGAGGCCTACGATGCCCAAAGCGACGCCAACGCTCAAACCCAATTTGAGGCCGCGTGCGGCTTTCCTGCCTGGAGCCAATTCCATTTTTTCAACCACGGTCATCGAATGTATCCCAGCGATTTCAGCTTCTCGATAGTCGCTTTGTCAAATTCTTTAGTGATGGTTCGGATGGACTGACCGCGTTGAGCATTGTCGTTCATCCATTCCACAATCTGACGGTTGAAGTCTGCGGCCACCTCGGTATTCGCTTTGAAGACATTAACTTGCTCACCGGGATCGGCCGGCAAGTTGTACAGTTCTTCGACTTTCTGCGTGGGCCAAAAAATGTATTTCCAATCCAAAGTGCGGATTGATTTTTTATAATCCGGCACGTCGCCCAGCGCAATGCAATCGCTCAAGACCGGCAGATTCAACCCCTTGCCTTCCATGATGGAAAACAAACTGGTGCCCTGCGCCATTTCGGGGATGGGCAATTTGAGGTACTCTAAAACCGTTGGCATCAAATCAATCAGCGCCACTTGCTGATCGAGCGCTCGATGGTTCAATGCATCTCCGTCCGGAAATTTCAAGATCAGCGGAACATGAATATGTTCATCATACAATTCTTTGTGAAGAAAATCACCGTGCTCCAAAAATTCCTCGCCATGATCGGCGGTAAAAATTAACAGCGTGTTTTTGGTGAGATTGTATTTTTTCAAGCGATTTAAAAGTATGCCCATCATTTTGTCATTCATAAAGCGAATGCAACCGTCATACTGATCGATCAAACGCTGAACATCGCGTGGATCCTTTTTATCCACCACCGACCAGAAAAGATCGTGGGAGCCGGGAAACGGATCGTCCGGTTTATAATTGGTTTTGTAGATTTGATGCAGGCCCTGCTCCGAATCGACGATCTTGCCTTCGTATTTTTCGCCGAACATGGTGTTGTACGGCGGCGGCGGTAAATAGGGCGAATGAACTTTGAAAGTATGCAGAAACATGAAAAACGTCGAATCGCCTGCCTGCGCAGGCAGGTGATTTTGATCCAGCCACTCGAACGCGCGGCTCCAGGCCTTTTCGTCGTTGTCGTATTCATCGAAGCCGTCGCCAAAGCCGATGAAGCTCTGCACGTTGCCGCCACCAGTCACCGCCACTGTGCGATAGCCGGCGTGTTTGAGAATTTCCGGCAACGTGAGAATGCGATGGTCGAGGGAGTAACCGCCCTTATTTTTGTCCCAGTTGCTGATCTTGTGAACCGAGGGATAGAGCGAGGTAAACATGCTCATATGCGAGGGCGATGTTTTTGGGGAATGGCTGAACGCGTGTTGAAAGAAGACTCCTTCATGGGCGAGACTGTCGATGGTTGGCGAGGTGTTGCGATCATAGCCGTACGCGCCGAGATGCTTCGGATTCAATGTGTCAATCGAAATGAAAATGACGTTGACCTTGCGCAAATTCTTGAGGTACTTCTCCGGTTCCAGCAGTCGGCCGGTGCTATCGTAATAGCGGTAAATCACCGGCAGCTTGCTCATGGCAATGGTGCGCTGGTTCCAATAAAACGCGCCGGCAATGATGGCGATTGATAGAATTGAAAACACCAATCCGGCATTCTGAGCGTTCCTGCGATTTTTTCGGAACAAGAGGAAAAAGAAACCCATAATGGTCGTGGCGACAAATGCGCTGGCCGCCAGCGTGGCAATCGAATAAAAAATGTGCGCCGTGCTGCGCACCGAAATTCCAACGATCAGACCGCGACTGACGAGCCCCTCATATTCCCACTGCATTCCTATGTAGCGCATGGAATAAATGAACAACCCAACCCATACCACCACACTCAGAATTTTAAGAATGGTATTTTTCATGTGAAATTCTAACCTATAGTTTTCAAATATAAACCGGAATCATCGAATCGTAGGGGCGATCATGAATCGACCCTACTTCAAATATCCCAACGACCGCAGCCTATCTTCCACTTCTTTGCTGTATTTCATCTTCCCTTCATTGTCCGTGCCGATGGGCCGGAAACTTTTGAGCCAGTCGCTCAATTCCATCTCTAATTTTTTTACGGCTGCGGGTTTAATTTCAACGAGATTGTTTTGTTCAAAAGCATCAGTGGCCATGTCATACATTTCATCTTTGCCATTGGACGACCAGATGTATTTTAGCGTATCGCCCTCCACGTTGCTGTAAATAGCGCGCAGATCGCGATAGTAGCGTTCGGGGAAGAGCAGCGCTTGCGCCTTCTTTTGCTCAAACAATTCAGAAATGATTTGATGGTTAACTTCGTCAAACGGCTGACCCTGCACTTCTTCCGGTATCGGGATGTTCAAATTTTTTAGCAGTTCCGGCATGATGTCTATGGTCTGCACCGTGCGATTGCTGAAGCCGGTTTTCGAGGCGCCTGGATATTTCACGATCATCGGCACCCAGATTAGCTCGTTGTACAAGTCGGTGTTGTGGCCGAAGGAATGGTGCTCGCCGTTCAATTCACCGTGATCCGATGTGATGATGATGAACGAATCCTCATAGACACCGTCGGCTTTCAATTTTTCGAGCACCTTCCCAATGTGATGATCGAGAAAATAAACGCGACGCGCCAATAGCTTCACAAACATTTCCTGCTGCACCGGCGTGACTTCGCCTTCAAAATGGACAATCTTTGATTGATCGAATCCTTCGAAGACTTTGTCGTACTCCGACTTCTCAAAACCGTACATTGAGTAGTACGGCTCCCGAATGTACTCCACACCGTCGTGCGGTTCCATATAGTTGATGAAAAGAAAGAATGGCTGATCCTTCGGGCGTCGATCCAGCCAATCATAAACTACACCATTGATTTCCGACGCAATGGGAATTTCATTGACGCGCAGTTGCTTCGCCCGGAAGGCCTCCGGCAGCATCGTCAGTAGCTGCCCCCAGAACAGATGAAATGAGAGCGGACGAGTATCAAAATAATAATTGAAGCCTTGATCGAATCCAAAATCGCGAGAGAGGCCCGCTACATTGGCTGCCATGCAAGCGGTGTCGTAACCGTAGCTCTGCAAGATTTCTGCGATGGTCAAATTATCCGGCGACAGCGGGTTCGTGAAGCGGCCGCCAGCGACGTTGCGATCGGCGCCATGCTTCGAGGGGAACATCCCCGTGAACATCGACGCGTGCGATGGAATTGTCCACGGCGCCGCGGAAATCGCACGATTCATCACCAGCGCATCCTTTGCGAATCCGTCGATGTTGGGTGTGCGTCCGGGCTCGCCGCCGTAAACAGAAATTTGATCGCGGCGCGCGGTGTCCATTACAATCCAGATGACGTTCTTTGCTGCTGGCAAATCATGCTGATTCAACAACGCTGGTTCATGGATTTGAAAACTCGCCGACGACGGGCGCCCGGTGAAAACGAACGCCACAAGTGTGCACAGCGCCAAAATGGAGTTGATCACCGAGGGTAGGATCGGTTTGCTACCAAACATTCCCGCGATTAGCAGGCTGAGGCCGGCCCCGATGATGCCCACCGCGCCAAATGCAAACGTCGCATAGATGGTGACGTCGGTTTGGGTGTAAGGCGGCAGCCACATAAAAAAACGAACGTTTACCGCCACCAAAGCTGCTAATGCCAGCGCCGCCATTCCCAAAAAAAAGAGAATGGCATTTGTGGAAACGGGAAAACGCAGTCCCAAAAAAAAGCCGCCGACTGCACAAACCAGCAGAATCAAATTGATGACCAGACCCAGAGGTTGAAAGACGCCCATGCCGGGAGTAACGACCTGGTTGAGATAGTAGAAACTATAACCAAAAAATAAGGTAAACAGAAAACCAGCCGGGAGGTAGTTGGGATTTTCGGAAAACTTTTTGAACAACCCAACGCGCGCAGCGAGTAGATTCAGGAAAAATGAAAGCGCGAGGCCGCCTATCAATCCCGAGGCAACGTAAAGCAAGAGATAAAATGCGTAAGTTCGAATATCGATTTCGGCGTGAAACCAGGTCAAAATCAGCTCGCTGAAAAAAAACACGCCGCCGCCTGCCATTCCCAACGCGGCGCCGGTCGTTAAGAGAGTTTGTTTCTTCTTTTGATTCATTCGATTCTCTCGTTGTTAAACACACCAATTCGTCTGCACATGATCATTCGACCACGTAGGGGCGATTCATGAATCGCCCCTACGAGAAAAATGTGCAGGTCATTGTAATCTTTATTTTATATAACCGAGCGCGCGCAGCCTTTCCTCGGCGTCTTTGGTGAGCTGGTATTCCTGATGTTCGCGTTTGTTGGTGTTAAGCCATTCAAGAATTTTGGCGCGCAACTCAAGGGCGACTTCGGGGAGCTGATCCACGATGTTGTTTTTCTCTTTCGGATCGTTTTGCATGTCGTACAACTCTTCCGCCGCAATAAGGTACCCTTCGCCCTCATCGGCGTCGCTGCGCGAGCAGTAGGTGTGGTAGTTGTCGGGGTTGTAGATGTATTTCCATCGCGGGGTACGAAGCGAATAGATTGCCGAAGCCCGTTCCCCGAACGCCGGGTGCCAAAGATCGCTGGAATCTTCGAATAGCAAACTGATGACGCTGCGGCCTTCGAATTCATCCCGCAGGGGGACCTTCAGAAGTTGCAGAACGGTTGGCACAATATCGATACTTTCGATTTGATTTTCAACAACTTTTCCCGCCGAAATAACACCGGGCAGTTTCATGATGAGCGGCACGTGCAGCACGCCTTCGTACATCGAGCAACTGTGAAAAAAGTAATGATTGTGATCGTACATCTCTTCGCCGTGATCGGACGAGAAGACGATCAGCGTGTTGTCGAGCACGCCCATTTTTTCGAGCTTCTCCAGCACTTTCTCGATGTAGCTGTCCGACGATCGAATCTCGGCGTCGTACAACGCGTTGAGATGCGCTAAGTCACGTTCGCTCAAATCGATCTTGTTGACATAGATCGAGTCAAGCACCGGACGGCTGCCATCGAACAGCCCGGTATAAGTTGAGTCGAAAAATGTCGTAAAAGGTTTGGGCGGCTCGTAGGGATCGTGGGGATTTTTATAATGCACCCACATAAAAAACTTTTCATTCTGAGGTTGAATGCCGCCCAGCCACTGCAGCGCATATTGGGTGACGGTTTTGTCGAGATCGCCGATCTCGCCTCCCTCTTTGGCGTCGAAGCCGCGATTGGGCGAATGATAAAAATTCGCAAGAAACGCGCCGGTTTTGTAGCCGACGTTCTTCAAAATTTCGGCGAGAGTAACATAGCTGCCATCGAGCGGTACCTGGTTATTGAGCACGCCGTGGGTCTTCGGATAGAGCGACGTCATGATCGAAGTCAGCGATGGCCAGGTTAAACCGCGTTGAGAGAAAGTGTTTTTGAATAGCGTTCCCTCGCTTGCAAGCCGATCAATTGTCGGCGTGGTTGCGCGCCCGTAGCCATAGCATCCGAGCCGATCGGCGCGCAGTGTATCGATAGTGATGATGACGAGGTTCGGTCCGTCCGGTTGTTGCGAGTTGATTCGCCAGTAGCTGTAAATGTTGAATGCGAGGAACAGAACGATCAGCCCGCCCAATGCCCATTTGTTATATAGCTTATCCAAAGTGCCTTTGAATGGCAGGGGCAATTTGACTTTCAGTTTCAAAAACAATTTGTATATAATGACGGCGAACGCCAGGCACGCCAACGCAAATAGTCCGTTGCTCAAAATGCCGGCGAACGACGTAATCGGTGGATACCAGGTCGATTTGTTCAAATAGTAGCCGCCGCAAACGAGAGTGATCCCGCCAATCATCACAGTGAATCTGGCGAGCCGAGTGTCTTTGATTTCAGAAATGGCCCGGCTGACCAAGTCAATCGCTGGCAACAAAATCAGCAAGGCCGCAACCGCACTCGCAACCGAGAGAAGCAGTTTCTCGAAAAACACTTCGAGCACAATCAGTGTCAACCCTTTTTGGAAAAACTGGTTGGAGTAATGAACGTCATAAACGGCCAACGCCAACCCAATCAGTGATCCGAAAATCAATCCCCAATACAGACTCAGCCTAATCGCATCCGACAACGTCCTTCTTTCATTCATCGCGCGTTTGAACCTTCTCAAATATTATTTTATATACCCCAGCGACCGCAGCGTCTCTTTGGTCTTTTCGTCCAGTGTCAGCTTTTTCTCGTTTTCCGTCGGTATCAGTTTATGCCGCAGCTCCGCACATGCTTCTGTCCAATCCTCAATTTGCGCGAGCATTTGGCTAAACATGGCGGTGTCGGACAAAGCGATATTTTGCCTTTCCTCGCGATCTATGTCGAGATTGTACAGCTCAAAGGGCTTATCAAAATTAAATTCATAATCTCGCCGGTCAGCGCCATTGAGAATAATCTTGTGCGAAGTCGTCCGCAAAAATTTAGTGTCGATGTCAACGGGACGATCTTCGCCGCCGAAAAGACTGACCTCTGTGCCGTTGGTTTCGCCGCTCACATAATCCATCAACGACATCCCCTGAAATTGTTCGAAAGTCTTGTCAATATCGACCAGATCGAGAATCGTCGGCAAAATGTCAATTGACCGAGTGAGCTTTGCGACCTGCGCGCCGGGCGACAGCCTTTTAGGGAAATACATGATCAGCGGCACGTGCAAAACTTCATCGTAGTACTGGACGTGTTTCATTTGGCCATGCTGGAAAAACTCCTCGCCGTGATCGGAAGTGGCGACGATTAACGTATTCTCCAGCAGGCCGAGTTTTCTCAAACTCTCCATGAAACGGCCAAACTGGTAGTCCGTGTATTCAATGCCGGCGTCGTACAGCGAAGCGATGAATTTGACATCTTCTGTCGAAAGTAAATCCGCAGGCTCGGCTTTTCCTTTCCTCAATTTATTATTGATTTCAACCAAGTAGTCCGTCGCGCATTTGCCGCTTTCGCCGCAGCCGTTGAATTTTCCCTTGTGTTCATGATCGACGTGATTTTGGAAAGAGCCGGGGGAAACATAGGGCAACGTGGTGCCAAAATCAGAATGAATATCATACGTGTGCAGGAAGAGGAAGAACGGGCGATCACCCTGGCGCTGGCGCAGCCAATTTGTAGCGCCGGCAAAAATTCTTTCGGTGTGCATGTCGGGAATGCTGTAGCCGTGTAGAAAAGTATCGACAAAATTCAGCAATCGCTTCACAACATAAAGTCGCTCGAATTTTGTTAACCGCTCCTCAGAATGGCCGTAAAAATCGAAGCCGCTGTCGAAGCCGTGAGCGGCCCCAATGTTCAATTCGCGGGTACCATCAACGAACGCGGCATTTTCGTAACCCTCCTCCTTCAAAATTTCCGCGAGGGTGATGAAGCGATCATCCAACACGCTGGCATACGAATCAACGACTTTGTGAACGCCCGGATAAGTTGAAGTTAGAATCGACATGTGCGAGGTCAGCGTGGTTCTGGAAACCGAATAATGATTTTGAAACAGCACGCCCTCTTTTGCCAGTTGATCGAGGTTAGGCGCTGTTTGCTTTGGGTAGCCATAGGCGCTCATGTGTTGGGCCGCCAACGTATCGAAAGAAATCAGAATGATGTTGGGCTGTTGCTGCGCGGCCATCTGGGTTCGCGGCCAAATATTGAAAACATGAAAACATGAAACGACGAAAAGAATCGCGAAGCCGATGATCAAAGATTTCCGAACAAAGAAATTCGCCGCTGAATGAATGGCATTGGCAAGCAAGCCGATTTTGCTAAACACGAGCGTCAGTAATCGAATGAACACGTAAGTCCCGACCAACATTCCAGCGATTTTCAAAAGGTCTTTGAGCGGATTGAGGTAGATGTAAAAAAAAGTCACCGATTCCACGACGGTGAGTAGGCCCGCGCCCAGACCGATCATAAGACTCAAATAAACCGCCGCCAGCTTAGACGATTGGATTTTTTTCTTCGATACAAACAATTGTAATGGTAAGAAGGCCAGCACAACAGCAACGGCCGCGCCGACGATCAGATAGGCGCCCATGGCGAAAATCACATAAAAAATTTTGTCGAGCACAGATGGGAAAAACAGCACGGTGGATCGGATTACAGACAGGCTGTCAACCACTCCGAACAATGCCAGAACCAATCCGGAAACTGGAAGGGCGGATTTGAGCCGCTCACTGAAAGAAATTCCCTGATGCATACTTCCTCCCAAAGAAGAATGTTTTTGCTATTAACTTTAAATTCTGGTCAGAACGAAAAGGGCAACACTATTGTGTTGTAGAGTAAATGCTTTTTCAAACGTGCCGTCCCCTGGTTCTTCGGTCCACGGGTTGGCCATGAGATCGAGATCGTCTCGACTATTGAGCGATTCGTACTGTCCGCGGCTCAATTTGTTGGGAGAACCCATGCTATTCCACAGGCTGTGGGCATTGGAATGAGATTCGTCGATCCCAAACCATTGTACTTGAAATTTCTGAAACGGGAGTTTCTGCAGCGACAGTTTGACGTTGACCACCGCGTCCGAAGTATTTTCGCGATCGTTCTCATTCAAATGATAAAAAATCAACGTGACGCGATCTCCGTCGGCTGAGGCCAGTCCGCGCACGGCGTCGCCGAATTGAGCGCCGTCGATCATCTCAATGTAGTTGCCCTTCAAGTACGCCAGCGCCTCGAAGGCGTTGAACAGAGGTCGTTTCAACACAACGTTTTCCCCGTCGCATTTCAATGAAACCGCAATCCCCTTTCCCGCCTGAAATTGCCGCACCACCTGCGAACCGGACCAATAGACCATTTCCTCGGGCAAATAAACATCGCCCTCTGCGCGAGACATTGCCAGCAAACCATCGACGACTTTCACTAGCCACGCCGCAGGATAGCGTGTGTTAAAAAATGGGAAGTCGTCCCCTGCCGGGCCAACTTCCGTGAGCAACAGTGGCGCTTCGCGCATCGCATTGCGAACCTTTTCATGATCGTGATTCAGCGCGCGGTCCACCTTCCATTTGACGGAATTCAGAATTCCTTTCTTCTTCGCGCTATTCCACGACGAGCCGACTTTGCCGTAGGTGTGGGTGGAAACAAAGTCGATGCCGATTGGAACGGAGTCGTTGTAATATTTATCGCCGACCGTCACGTGTTCCAACAGCAGCTCGATGTCGCCGCCGGCGCTGGCCGGGCCGCCCACCCGGATTTCCGGAAAAGCCAATTTCGATGCCGATACCGAGTAATCGTAGAGTTTGTGATAGGCGCGAATGTCGCCGAACGGTTTGCGATTGGGGTCGGAATCTTCAACCCAAAACACCCAACCCAGATCAGGCTCGTTCCAGACTTCGAAATACCAGTTCGCCACCTCGGTGTCGCCATAGCGTTCACGAAAATGTTTAACGGTTTCAAAAACCAAATCCCGCCAGCGGTCGTAGTCCTTCGGCGGTGAAATATTGGCCTTGCCCCATTTTTGCCGGCGCTCCGGAATCGAGGCCAGGGCGTCCGGCATAAAACCAAATTCAACTATGGGTTTGAATCCGCTTTGCAGAATTCGGTCAAACACGCCATCGACCGTATTCCAATTGAATGTCACACGGCCGCTGGCATCGACTTGATAAATATCGCAGCCTTCGCCCCAGGGTGGCTGACCGTCGCTGAACAAATTATGTGCACGAATGTATCGAAACGCCTGCTTCTGGAAATCAGCGCCGGTGACGCGAAGATTGGTGTCGCGCATGTAGTCGAACAAAATCCGGGTGTCGCGATTTAGAATTCCGCCTTTGAAGGATTCGAATCCTAAGTTGCCCCAGAAGTTTCGAGCCGGCGCGATCGGCTGCGAGCAATCAAAAACAAACTGCCAATCTCGCCGAGAAAAATCCGGCTGCGCGGCGCTGCCCTCTGACTCTGGTTTAGAAAACGTCGTTACGAGGGCGTGCTTCCACTCTGCCGCTTTCCGCGCCGAGTCATAAAGCAGGGAATTGCTCTTGATGAACTTTTTGAGATGATACTTGCTGTTGGGTACAAAGAAACCAATTCCAGCAAAGATACTTCCTAAAATGATGATGCCGATCAGCAGTCGTTTCAACAGTGTCATCGCAAATGATTCTGCTTGTTAATTTGCCACGGCTTTCACTCCCGTAGGCGGGCTGGGCGGAATCCTCTCCACAATTGGGGAGTCGCCGCTGCTATACTGAAAGCGAATGGCGTCGGCAACCACCGCGCCATTGGCGTCGTTGGTAATTATCACCTGACTGGATTTGCCCTTTGGGAAATTATAAACGCCGAGACTATTCCACTGCGCCCGGCGTCGCGTTTGATCGACGACAACCACTTTCTCGGTATTATTTATTTTGATGATGTGCGGGACATTGGAGGCCATCTGGCCGTCCGGAGTGCCGTGCCACTCAAACACCTCGTAGGAACCGGCGACCACTATATTGGGAGCAAATGTCGCAATATTCTGTCCGCTGGGCAAAGAAATCGACATAGCCCATATATCTTTCCAGTCTTTATAATTCAGACTCCAGGCGTCTTCATTGGAATTATTTACTTGCTGCCAGACGCCGGTAAACTTGGCCGGTTCGCAGGTTGGGGAAGTTCCTTCGTCGTCGCTGTCGATGAAAATGTCGGTGACAATGGTTGTCGGAGTTTTTGTAAGAAAAATCGCATCGCCAACATAGCCGTTGCGATTGACTTCGCCAGCCAACGTCACCTGATCGAAACGCGCGCCATTATTGAACGCCGGATTTTGTCCGCCGACAAAACGATAATACGGCCCGGCATAACCGGACATGCTGCGCAGCTCGTAGTCGGAAACGGAGTTGGGCTTGTCATCAAAGTTGACGATGACCGCACCGTTGTCAAAAAATCTCGCCCAGACGCCGCGTTTTTTTGCGCCGGTCGATTTCAGCTGTTCCATATCGCCCGTTGGAAAACCAAACTGCAACTCAAATTCATCATAGAAAAAATGATAGTTGTGCAGATTGTCTTCAGTAAAGCCCAAATAACCGTCGCCATAGAGGGTGAGACCAAGCATGAACCGCATGGTTGTGAAATCGTTTTTATTGTTAGCGGCAATGGCATCAACCATCAGCGCATGAGGCGCCTTGGCGTCCTTCATGAAATTGTCATACATTCCACTAAACCAATCGAAGTCAATCATGCGGTTGAGGTTCTCCAATATCAGACCATTGCTTTCCTTCCAATGCCAATCATGAAAACCACCAGAGTTGATTATTAGCAGCTTGTTATTGGGCATACCAGCGCGCAGGGCCGCGAACACCTTTGCGACGCCTTCACCCCACACGTTGTTAACCCAGGCCTCTCCGCGCTCCTCAAAATCATTTTTGCCGTTACGGTCGAGATCGATATCGCCATTGGCCTCGCGTGGAGTAATCCACAAACCATCGGTGGCGATGCCGTCGAAAGCCGAAAGATCGTGGGTGTTGAGCAGATACTCCGGCAAATATTCGTTGAAGCGCTTATTGCCGTAGCGCGATGAGCGCGGGCAATAGTCCGAAAAATCTATGGTGTACCAAGTCGTCGAGCTGTAAATGTTGATCCTCTGCCCCTTGGAATTGACCGGTACCCACTCGTCCGGCATCGGATCGATTTGCGCGCCGCGATTCCAATCGCGCGTGGGCACCACCATAACTTTTGAATTCAGGCTTTTGATCTTTTGTACAAAGCCGGAATTTTCCTTTCGAAAAATCACGAGATCAAATTTGGCATACCATTCCGCCGGCGCGCCGGGCCCAAAATGAAACGTGCCAATTCTGGGATATGGATGCCCACCCTGACTCTGAACTGGTCCAGCGGAAAAAGCGATCAGGGCCGCGGCCATCAAAACGATGACGCTCGAACATGCGATTGGGCTCAGCATCATTCTAATTTTGAAATCTTCCATCGTAGTCTCTCCTTTAATGATAGATTACAACTTAACAGCAACGATCTTATAAACGCGCGCTGCGTAAATGGTCAACGGCGAAAACAACCGCAGAAAAGAATTCGTCAAGCCAACGAGATCTTTTCTGCCGGCGCCGCCGAAATGCGCATTGACCTTCGTTTTGAAACCGATCGTCCGCAGTTGGGTGGCCAACTCGGTCGGATCGAAGACACGCTCGATATAGTCATTCATTACTGGATTAAATGCCGGTACTCCCTTCTTAAAACGGCTCTGCGGCAGCGTTCCATCTTTCAAAAACCGCTCAGCCGCTTTTGAAACGTCTTCGCTGCCCATGGCGAAAGTATTATCGACTAAATTTTCTACCTCTTCTTCTTTGAGGTGCGGAAAGCGATCGACGATGATTTCCCGCCGCATATCGCGAAACGACTTTTGAATGCGGTGGCCGTGAAACGAAGCGATCGGCGGGCCAAACTCGAAGCGCTCCCAAATGTCATCGGTCTTGTTGCGAATCAAAGGATTGGCGCCGTTGTTGGCATCGGAAACGATCAGGCAGCCGCCGCGCTTCAGCACACGATGAGCCTCTTCGAAAAATCCTTCAACATTGCGATAATGGGAGATAGCTTCCACCGAGAGCAGGAAATCGAACGCGTTGTCGGGATAGGGCAATTTTGCGGCGTCGGCTACTTTGGGTTTGATCGGCAGATTCCATTTTAATTCGGAGAGGTATTTCTCAATGGTCTGCACCCACGAGGGATTGACGTCGATGCCGCAAACTTCGCGGGCGCCCAAACCTGCCATGATCATGCTGTCAATTCCGAAGCCGCACCCGACATCTAAAATCACCGCGTCTTTGATTGGGCGCTTCGTCAGATCGAACATGTATTTGATGTTGAGCACGTGTTTCTCAAAAACGTTTTTGTCGAGGATATGGCGGCAGTAGTAATAAAAAAATTCCGGATAACCGTTTTTGTTTTCATTTTTAAGAAGTGCGGTGAACTGCGTCCAATAGGTTTCTAATTTTTTCTCGAACATGCCTGACCTGTTGTTTTAATGTTTACCGTTCAAACTGCGGCCGATGATATTTAGTATTTTATCGGCATTTGCTTTCCAGGAATATCCATGCAAAATGGTCTCGCGGGCATTTCGTCCAAGGCCGTCGCGCAAATCTTTTTTCTCAATTAGTTGCGAAGTCTTCGAAACCAACTCCTGAAAATCTCCCGGCTCGAACAAAAGCCCGTTCACGCCATCCTGAACCAATTCGGTAATCTGACCCACGCGACTTGCCACAACCGCTTTGCCCGCTGCCATGTACTCAAACAGCTTGAGGGGCGAAAAATAAAACAACTTCATTTTAGGATATGGTGCGAGCGCGATGTCCATCGCGGCCAGGTATCGTGGCACCTCATCGTATGGCACATACCCTGAAAAATGCACCCGGTCTTGCAGTCCGTCTTTTTGCACAGCCGCTTCGCACTGATCTTTTAGCGGCCCGCTACCCACAAACAGAAACCGCACCTTCTGATATTTTAGTGCTAATTCTTTGACGAAAACTTTCAGTTGCTCGACGCCGTGCCAATAGTGGAACGACCCCACAAACCCGATGACAATGTTGTTTTCGAAGCCCAGCCGCTGACGCACGGAATGGTCATCAACATTCGGCCGAAACTCATCGACGTTGACGCCGTTTGGCACCACGTGTATTTTCCGCGGGTTGATTCCCGCCTTCACAAAATAGTCTTTCAACGTTTGTGAAACGGTAACCACGCGTGCGGCCAGTCTCAAATTGATTCGCTCAATCCATTCCGCGATGAATGGTAGATGCACAACGCGGTGATTGAAGCGACGATTCTCCAACGCCATCGGCGAGTTCACTTCGAGTATGAAGGGAATGCGCTTTAGTCTGGCAATCAACGCCGCTGACACGTTCAGCAAATTGTAGCGCACCAGCAGGGCGTCGGGGTTTTCACGGGAAACAATGCCCAGCTCGCGGCGGAAATACCCGAAATTCGAAAGCACGGCGTTCGGTTCATTGAGATAGCGCGATAATTTTTTCTTCAACCACGAGCGGGTTTTCGAGGGCTCAACCGCCCCTCCGTTCCGGCTGAACTTGTTCATATCGAATGACCTCACTTCTGCGCCCGCCTGTTCAGCGGCGCGAACAAACTCGCGTACATGTACCGCCGCTCCAACGGAGCTGTCCTGCGGATCATATAAATAATTCAAATAAACGATTTTTAATTTTCTCGATTCCATTCGCAGTTCAAATCATTCGAAAGCTGAAACTCACGGATAAATTTTGATCCTTCTGTGCTTGAAAATTCAACCGGCGCTTCACCAATGGCCGCAGCGCGCCCCGCGCGCTAGGAATGGCCGGCAGAAGCTCGAATGAGCCATTGCCACTCTCCACTTCCAGCAATATAGCGTGATCGTGCTTTTTTAACTTCACTCGCTTATCATCAATAATCTCGATTTCTAACTTATCCGCCGGAACCGGAAAATTGAATATGCGAAAATCATCAAAGGTGCGAACGTCCGAGAAGTGGATTGAATCTTGGAAACGCAAAGTCTCTAGCCCAAATTCCACTTTGCGATGAATAGCAAATGGACCACAATCGTATTCTATCTCGATTTTGCTATCGCTCAAAAAAAACTTTTCGGAAGTCCTGGCAATCGGGATGATCCAACCGGTTCCATTGGTGGCAATTGGCGAAAGGAAATTTTGCTCGCCTCCAGTCGGACTGAGTCGGCTGAAGCGCTCGGGCGACGGCGCGCCCGGGCAGGAAAACACCACGCCAAAATCGCGCCACCACAAATGATAGGGCGTCACGCCGCCCTCGCTTGAATATTCCGGCAATCCGCCATAAAACGCGACGAAATAGTTTTCTTTTGCAACTACTGCCACGCGGGTCGGATCAGAAAAGCTGAAATAGTGTCGCGGTTTTGGAATTTCATCAACGCGCGGGTTTTTCAGCAAATGGGCCAGGCCCAGCCAGGCGCCGAGAAAAGCGTTATAAACTGTGAGGTGATGATAATCGTACCAACCGTTGCGCTCTTCATCGGGGCGATCATTCAGAACCAGTGGAAAATATTCACCGCGTTTGAATTGCGCCAGATGCGCGGAAACGAGGCGAGCCAACCGAAGCATCTCAACGTTACCATTCACTTGATAGGCCGCTTCCAAAACATAGATGGCAGCAGCGGAGCCAAAAATTTGCTCCTGCCCGCGACCGAGATAGTTGAAATCGCCTTCGGGGTCAATGAACGGCAAAAGGTAATCTACACCTCCCTCAATCCAATTCTTCAAGACCTCGTCTTTTTTGATCAGCCACAGGCGATGCAAGATCGCGATGGTGAAAAGATGATACTGCAGCGGACGGCTGCGATTGAAGTCATCGTCGAAACAGCCATCGCTGTGGCGCGCTTTTTTCACGTCGCGTAGATTCCAGCGCATTTTGAGGCTATCGATTCGACTTCCGAACAACTCTGCCCGCTCCGCAAACGCCCAAGCCCGCATAGCCGCCCAATTGGTGAGCTTATTTTTGTGATTCGTCTTCATAGAAAGAATGCCGCGTTCCCATGCCGCGCTTTCGTCGCCAGTGAGACAATCCTTCAACAAACGGTAGCTGAGTATGAGCGCGTAATTCTGGAAATCCCAGTGATACATCCATGATGAAATAGGGGCGTATTCAGTAGGCGAGGTACGCAGATGAAATTCGATAGCCAGTTTCGCTGCACTCAGGTATTTTTCTTCCCCGGTTTCGGAAAACAAAATGGCGCTTAAGAGCGCGAAATGTGTGGCGCTGTAGTGTTCACCCTGTACTCTGCCGTCGATGGGATCGAAAATGCCGCCGCGGTCATAGACTTCGAGTTCAGCCCGGTCGGCTGCTTGGGAGACAACTTGTAAAGCGATCCCATGAGCAGAGAATATGTTTTTCGCCGAAAACGGCTGCCGTACTTGAACCAACCCCTGAACTGGGTGCTCCAAATCAAAGCACAGTTCCGAACTGGCAACTTTTGCAAAAATCGTTTTTTGTTTTATTTGTAAACCCGCTAACCATGACCACAGTCCGGCAGCAATTTCAAGATAATGGCTCATCGTCCTGAGTAAGCCAATCGACTGGCTTTATATTGTCCCATAGAGTTTGTCTTTCTTTCAGCTAACAGCCTGTGCTTCCACAAAAAATGTTTTCTTATTGTCTCGGATAACCGAATCAAGGTTGGGTACTTCGCAGAAATTGGGATCTCTGAGATTTACCAACTCTTCCTTGTCGCACATACATTTGTAAAGTACCCGCAGGTATTGCTTCATGATTTTGGTTGGCACATGTAAAAAGAGCCGGTTGATTAAATTATTTTCAAACAGCCGCGAAACCACCATGATGATGGCCGCGCCGACATAATGTTTGAATCTGATGGGGGTGTGCGGTTCTAAATTGTGGTAGTTGGGAACAGCCAGACCTAAAAACTTGCGGATCCGGATATAAGCATACGCGATCTTCTTTTTTAAGTTAATTGTTGGCAACATCCCCAGCTTCACAATATTGCGATTCACCGACTCCACATAAAGAACGCCGTCTTTGCTAAGGTCAGCAACTACCTTCGAACCGATTTCAGTGCGAGTGAGAATGTATGACCATCCTTCCTTCGAATCCGACCTTTCCAAACCATCGCCGCGCCATTCATCGCCGCAGATGATGTCGCCAAATTCCGACATGGCGTCGGTGCAGGTGGCGCAGCGCACGCGTTCGAACACCGCATGAGCCCAGAAGAAATCTTGCACCGGATGAATCATGTTATTCGTGCCATCTTTCTTGAGCACGTTGAAGCCGCCTGGCCAGGTATCGTCACGATAGCGAATCTCTTTTATTTCGTCGAAATTTTCTACTCCCGCCCGTTTCGTCAAATAAACGGTATTTGTAAACGATGGATGAAATCCACAGATCAATCCGATTTGTAAAACAATGCGCTTTTTTAACCGCGGCATTTTTTGCTGCGCCAGCCGTACGCCGTGCAGGTGGCACGGCAGCCCGACCAAAGCGTAGCGCCCATCAACCTTCATGATTTCTTTGATAATTTCGCCCGTGGGTACCGGCAAATATTTTGACTGCTGCGCAACCAAAACTTCTTCGCTGGTGCGTGCAATATAAACCTTGGGCTGCAAAGGTTTTTCTTCATCCATTTTGACGACCACTGCGCCGTCGATTTTTTTCTGCTCGAGCAAGGCGATCAAAATTGCGGATACGATACCACCGGAGGCGCCTCGCCTCCTAACATCAGTAGATTTCGCATAGCCGCTCAAAAACTCGCGCACATAGCCAAAATCTTTATCCTGTGGCACTGTCCCGAAAGTATCTCGCTGCAAAGCATTCCAATCAAACTCTTCACCCGGACAGACCATATAACAGAGATCGCAGTCAGTGCAGGCATGGCGATGAAACACTGGGAACATACCCTTTTGCGGGTGCTGCTCCAACGTTATAGCGTTGGTGGGACAAACCCCGACGCATAATCCGCACTGGTGACAATTACCGTTTTCAAGAACGTGTTCTATATCCATTAAAAATCCTACGCTGGCACGTTAAGATGTGATTTCGTGATGTTTTGAGCCTTTTCAATAAATTGCCGGTCGTTTTCGTGGACGCCGCGCAGCCACAATTCCAGCAACACGAATCCCCACACTCGGCGATAGGTGATGTTGCTGCGCAGGAAGACCTTCTTCAACTTTTCAATTTCTTCGTAACGGAAAAAGCCGCGCGCTTCGACATTCTTGCGGGACAAAACAAAATCCACCAATGGGTACAATTCGTTGCGCAGCCAGATGGCAAATGGAAAATTGAAGCCCAATTTTTTGCGATTGACGACTTCCGGCGGCAGCAAATCGCGGATGCTTTCGATGAAAATATGCTTGGTCTTGCCATTCTTGAGTTTCAATGAGGCCGGAATACAACTGGCAAATTCCACCAACTTGTGGTCGATCAGCGGCACGCGGGTTTCGAGCGAAAAGGCCATACTCATCACATCGACGTCGCGCATGAGAATGTCGCCCAAATGAGTTTTTAGATCCAAATAAGAAACCTTGTTCAGTGCATCGACTCCATTGGGGAGATTGCGGAAGTACCGCTCATAAATCTTGTTGGTGTCGGCGCCGTTAAGCTGAGCGGAAAATTTATCGGAATAAAGGCTGCGTTTCTCGAATTCGTACAATTCCATCCGAATGCGGGCGTATTTTTTGAGGAAGGATCCATACTCGTCGAGGAAGCGATCCATTTTTTGAACTGGGGAAATGCTCCGCAATCCGTTCGGAAGATTTTTCAGCGATGCGGCCAAAGAGTTTCGCAACGGCGAGGGCAGCCGTTCCCACTGTGCATCCCGTTCCATGAATTTTTGCAATAGTCGAAACGATGAATAGCCGGCAAACAACTCGTCGCCGCCCTGGCCGCACAACACAACCGTCACGTCTTCGCCAGCGAGTTTTGAGACAAAGTAGCTGTTGATGGCATCGCTGGATGGCTGATCGAGATAATACAAAAAATCCGGCAGATGGGTCAACACATCACCCGCGGAAACGTCTTGCACTTTGTGTTCGGTGCGAAATTGCTTCGATACTAATTTTGCGTAATAGGTGTCATCAAAGTCGGAGCCGCCAACATCATAGCCGATAGAGAAAGTCCGCACGGGTTCTTTGATGAGCTGGCTCATGATGGCGACGATGGTGGTGGAATCGGTGCCACCGCTCAGAAACGCGCCCAAGGGTACGTCGCTCATCAGCCGCAATTCCACGGCTTCAAACAAAAGTTCACGCAGGCGCTTTTTGTAATACGTCTCGTCGTAACCGGCCTCTTCTTCACTGTGCGGAATGTCCCAATAACGAGAAACGTTGACTCGGCCATCTTCGATCTCGAGCATGTATCCGCCGGGCAGCGTGTAAACGTTCTCGTAGATAGTCATTGGCACTGGCACCGCTTGTAGCGACAAATAATGGTGGATCGCCTCATAATTCAAATTGGGCTTCAACAAACCGGAAGCCAAAAGAGATTTCAACTCGGACGCGAACAGAAAGGTACCGCCGACCGTGGTATAATAAAGCGGTTTAATCCGCAGGCGATCAACCGCGGCAAAGAGCCGCTTTCGTTTTTTATCCCAAAGAGCAAATGAAAACATGCCACGCAGATGATGAACGCAATCGCTGCCAAACTCCTCATAAGCGTGAATGATGGTTTCAGTGTCGCAGTTACTGCGGAAAATATGACCTTTGGGCAGCAAGACATGGTTGATGTTTTTGTAGTTGTAAATTTCACCATTGAAGGTAATCCAAACGCTGCCGTCTTCGTTGGTCATGGGCTGATGCCCTTTGGGCGATAGATCGATGATGCTCAGCCGGCGATGCCCAAGCCCGACGCTGCCGTCGAAGTAAAAGCCGTCATCGTCCGGGCCGCGGTGTTGAAGGATATCCGTCATCCGGCGCAGCATTGCATCGGCCACCGGTCGGCCATCAAAGTTTACGATTCCTGCGATTCCACACATAGAGTTTTCTTTTTAACCAACTGTTTCAATTTAGTGCAATGTGTTAAGCAATTACATTCAGGTAATGGCTACTTTCTGGCGCGATTTAAACAAGCCGCGAATAAACTGCAGCTCTTCCTTTGAAAAATAACGCGTAATCAGCAACATTATAAGATTAATCAGAAGAGCCGAAGGAATAGTTATAAAGAGATTAAAATCATAAATTACATAAATATATGCCGCCGTCACCACATTGATCAACGCAATCTTCGGAACCAGCTTGAAAAACGGCGGCGCCACCAGATTCTTTGCCAAGTACCCGCTGTGAAATAAAAACGTAAATAATTCGGCTCCCAACGTTGCAATAGCTGCGCCATAGAGACTGTACTTCGGGATCAGCCAAAAATTGAGCAACAGGTTGAGAACGGCGCTAGTAGTCACGACCTTCGCGGTGAAGCGCTGGCGGTCGGATGCACGGGTCGTGTGCGTTTGCACGGTTCCAATAAAAATGATCGCCGTTGACCAAACTAAAATCTTCAGCGCGCCGGCGGCCGGCGCATATTCGGCGCCAAAGATCGTCAGCACGATCTTGTCAGCCAACACAAAAATCACCGACGCCAACGAAAATCCAATCAAAAACATCACTTTGAAACTGCGCTCGAAAAGAGCTTTGAATGCTTCCGGCGATTGCTTGAAGTAAATTGATAACGCGGGGAAGACCGCTTTCATGGTGGCGACTGGAATGAATAGCATGGCAAAGACGAGGCGATAAGCAGCGTTGTACCAACCGACGGCTTGATCGCCTTTCATGAACGACAACAGGGTCGAATCGACGTAGGTGTACATCAGCGAAAAGAAGTACAACAGCCCGAACGGGAAGCCTTCGCGGATCAAGAACTTCACAGTCTGGAAATTGACCTTCAGTGTAATTTTTACAAATTTGAAATGAACAGCGAAGTAACAATAAATGACCCGCGCGACATGGGCGAAAAGGTAAATGTAGGACAGCACAATAAAATCATGCCCAGCAAAAAGTATGGCAATGCCGATTCCAGCCACCAGCGTGCCGAATAACAAAGTCGAGTAAACCTCGTAGGCCATTTTTTGATAAGCGCGGAAAACCGAATTAAAAAAGTCTGCAAACGTTCCCAGCACCTGTGCAACACCGACAATGAAAACCGAGGTCAAAACATCCGAGGGCTTGCTGGTTAATCGGGCGCATACATAAATCAAGCCGATGGTAAATGCCGATGAAAAAAGTTTGATGAAAAGTCCATTAGCGACGTACTCTTTGCCCTTTTCTGGCATGCGCGCCAACTCGCGTACAATCAACTGGTGGATGCCGCCATCCGCGAGGATCAAGAATAAACTTGTGAACGCCAGCGCGAACGTGAACTTGCCATAGGCCAGATCCCCGAGGAGGCGCGCGGAAAAAATCACCAGCAACAAGCGCATAAAGCGCTCGAACACCTCAGCGGTTAGGATCAACACCGAGTTGGAAATTAATGTTCTTGAACTCATTAAGTATTAGTTGGCAGCCAGCACTGGTTGGTGACTAGTCAACTCGCAGTACCAGTCATAGATTCGATTATAGTGGACAGTGGGATTAAACTCACGCTCGGCTTTGGCTCGGGCGTTCTTTCCGAATTCAATGGCGCGCTGAGGCTTTTCCCAAAGCCTCCGCATTTGCTCAACCAATTGCTCGACGTTACCGGCTTCAAAAAGGTAGCCGGTCTCGCCATCATCGATAAGCTCGGTGATGCCGCCCATCTGCGCGCCTATCACCGGTCGGCCGTACGCAAATGATTCATAGATGACTAACGGCGAATTATCAAACCATTCCGAGGGCACAATAACGGCCCGCGAATTTTTTACGAGCGTTTCCAATTCCGCACCGGACTTGACGCCCCAGAACTTAACCTGCGTGAGGTTATTTTGCCTGACATACTCTTTCAACTCGGCTTCCTGCGGCCCATCGCCGACGATGTACAACGGCGCATGGGGATAAAACTTGGCCGCATTCAAAAGCGTGTGGATTCCCTTTTCCTTCGAGAGGCGTCCGAAGTAAAGCAGGTAATCCCCACTTACAAAACTTGGCGCAAATTTTTGCAATTCGATCGAATAAAACATGTGGCGAATTTTGCTCGGCGCGATGCCAGCCTCAAGATACTTCTTTCCCATGAAATGACTCGGCACATGAAAAATATCGACATTATTTTCATAAATTTGAGCCATCCGGTGCAAACTGCTTTCCAATGCGATCATGAAACTGGCGGTCACCGAGTCTTTATGACAGCGCTCGACCACGGGGTGCCAGAGATTTCCCGACAGGCATTTCTCACAAATTTCGCCGGTGCGTGGATTGTACAATTTGTAATTGGGACACACCAATTTATATTGATGCACGGTTTGAATCACCGGTATCCGAAATTTCTTCAGCGAATGCAAAATCGATGGCGAGAGCTGATGATCGATCATGTGCAGATGAGCGATGTCCGGCTCGTGCTCTTCAATGAGACGCTCCAAACGTTTGCGAGCCTCCACATAATAAATCATTCGCGCCGTCGCTTTAATCGCGGTGGTTACTTTCGAAAGTTTTGAAATGCCGTTGTATTCAATATTCTCGACAAAGTACTCAGAATAAGACGTGGGAAAATTCAGTGGATGCTTCATTGAAAACGGGATGACTTCGTGGCCGTTAGCCTCCAACACTTTGGACAACTCGAACATGTAGCGCTCGGCGCCGCCCTTCACGAAATAGTATTTGTCGATCATCAATATTTTCATGAGCGACCCACACGTAAATTATTCGCGCCCATTCCCCTCCTGGGAGGCGTTAGGGGTGGGTTCTGCGAACCGTTGCCATTCGCCGGGGCCAACGTACCATTTTGAGCGGACGGAACAGTTTTGGGATTCGCCATCTCCTGCTGCTTCTTTGCCCTCATGATTTCTAGCGCTCGAATTTGCTGAAACGAGAAAGCGAATCCGCACAACGCCCAAAATGTCATTTGAATGCGGTAATGCTGGTACTCCGGCCCAAAGTTAATGGCAACCATAAAGGCGACGATTCCGCAAAACACACCGACGGCCACCGCATTGATAGTTGTATCTTTGATACGTATGTTGCGATAGCATTCTCGCAAAACGCACACAAACATCCAAATGAAAAAGATGCCGCCGGGAATCCCCAACTCAGCAGCCAACCGAAGAAACTCATTATGCACCGGATGCCAGAATCTGAATTCATCAAATGAGTGCCACTGGTAATTGTTGAGCCCGACGCCAAAAACCGGATAATCGGCAATGATGGGAAACGCGATTTCAATCATCAGAATGCGCCACTTGGCCTCGGAGCCGGATTCAAACCGCGCCTGAATTTTATCCCAGTTTAAGAATGCTATTAAAGCCACAGCGATCGCTAATGCGGCAAATCCGCCGATGAACTTCGGTTTCAAAAGCCCGCGACGAAACAGCAAAAACAGGAATACTATGCTGGCAATCAAGAAGCCGGCCCACGATGATCTCGAAAGCGTGAGAAAGAGCGTCCCCAGCCCCAAGCCGGAGGCAATAATAAGTACGGTTTTATAGAAAGACCGTCGAACAAAAACCGCCAAGCTGATCGCTAATGGCAACAATAAAATTATAAAAGCGCCAAATTGGTTTGGGTACCCCAGCGTTCCCCTCATGCGGGCCAGTTCTTTGCCATAATTGGAGCCGCGCTCACCTAGAAATCCCAAACCGAGGTCACGTCCCAACACAAACTGTCCGGTGCCAACAATACCCTGGAATAATAAGGAGTATATCAACGCATTGACTGCGAAGATAAGCTGGGGCTTGGTCTTGATGTTGTTGACCAGATAAAAATAAAGCATGTAAGCTTTGATCATCATAAAAATGCCGAAACCGGTTGCGGTCATCGCGATTGCAGACGTTAAAGAAAGCAGCGACCACAGCAAGATAAACATCGCCGGTTTAAAAAGGGCGCCAGCGCGCAGCCGAATATTGGTGAGAACATTCGTTCGATACAGCCACAGTGCATAGAGCAGCGCCAGAAACACATCGCACATCAAAACCAAATCGACTTTCAAAATGGGGGTATAGGCCAAGCCAGTCCCAAACGGCAGCGTAAATAGCACCGCGGCCATCACATATTTTTCAATTCGGGTTTGCACCAATCAACTCCTTAACGATTTCACCGCAATTCATAGATCACGGTTTTCAAGCCGGACGCATCGACGTCCTGATAGATCAAATTCAAATGATGCTCATTCGCTATATCGGGATTTTCCAACAGAAACCCAAGTTGCAGATAATCTTTGACATAGCGTTCATTCAGTACTAAGTACCTCACCCCGCGATGTTTTGCGTAGGCCATCACCCGCTCAAGACTGCTGGTGGGAATGGTGATCGACTGGGTGATATCATAATTGCCGGCGTAAAAATCCACCACGTGATTACGGCTCATGATGACCGGCGTTTCCTTGACATTGGCTTTCAACCAAAGACCCGCTTTTTTCTGTTCGACCGCATCGGCGTAGTAATCCGGCGAGTCAGCTTTCCGGGAAATGACTCGGCCAAATTCCGGCAGAAATGACAGGCACAGAAATGTAACCAGTAAAATCATCATCGCAAGTAGATCGGGATGAACATTTCGCCGCGACGTGAATTTCAAAAGCGGCATGTACCTGCTGAGCCAGCCGTAAATTGTCTGAGCGCCTTTGGCAATCCAAACCGCGCAAATGGGCCAGACCGGACTCAGGTACCGCAAGTGAATATGGAAACTCGGAATCAGCACCAACCAGAAAAATGCTACAAAGCTGACGAGATACAGCACCATTTTGCCCTGCTGCGGCTGCCAGACTGCACCGAGTAATCCGACCGCGAACAACAACATTGGGATAGTTGTCAAAGTGGTGGGAATAGCCGATTGCAGCATGTCCGCAAAGTTCTTAATGTATTTGATGACAAACGACCCGAATTGAACCGGACGCACCGGCTTCTTTCCGCCGTCGGTGGCCTGCAAAAAATTGCCCTGGTGGAAAACCTGATCGATGGGTACACTTGTGTTCGTTGGATCAAGATCGCGGAACGAGTTGCCCTCCTCTTTCAACGGCGTTTCCATTTGCTGATTGGCGGCGCCCTTCGCGCTGAAAGTCCACGTGCCGGTGGTATTCTTCAAATAGATCAAATAGGGAGAAGCCACCGCGATAGATCCAATCAGCAACACTGCCAGAATATAAACCATTCGCAACGGGCGAATGAGAAACAGTTTGATGACGGTCGCAAAGGGAATCCAAACTGCCAGCACAATGATAAAACCCAATCCTTGTGGGTGACTCAAATATGCCAGTCCCGCGAACATGCCGGCAAGCAATGCGAAGACAATCGAGTAACGTTTCAACATCAGCAGACCAAATAGCACCGCCAGCCCGCCAAACAACATGCTCAATGCTTCCGTCAGAATCAACGTCGATTGAAAAGCCAGCGGCGGGAAAATCGCGACGAACGCAGCAGCGATGAGGCCGACCGTTTGATTATACACTGTTTTTCCCAGAAAGTAAACCGGGACGACCAACAGCACTCCAGCCAAAACCGAGACCATTCGCGCCACCAATTCGTAGTCGTCAAAAAAGTTGCAGAAGAAGGCGATGCACGCCGGCAGCAGAGGAGACCAGTAGGTGTGCAGGATGTCCGAAAATCCATTCAAATATCCGCTCACGCCGAGTTTAACGTAATTGACTTCATCATACGCCACGGCAAATCGGTAGCGAAGAAAAAATAAACGCAGCGCCAATCCCGCGACTATCAAAATTATCAGCGCCAGCCCCGGTTTGATTTTCAATGCAAACGTATCTCGCGGCAAATATTTTTTTATGCCCGGCGGCTCGCTGGTTGAGCCATTCAGGTTTATATCTGTTTTTTGGGCTAATGTGCTTTTCATAGCGTATCAAATTCCCCCATATTAAAGGGGGTTAGGGGGTTGTGCTTTTTCACTCCGCATATCCGGACATCCCCCTAAATCCCCCTTTGCTAAGGGGGACTTTATTTGTACTCATTTTTTCTCGTTCCCAAACTCCAGTTTGGGAACGTAATTGCTCAAGAAGCTCTGCTTCTTCAAGGCGAAACATAGTTTCGCTACCACGGCCGTTCCCAAGTGAAACTTGGGAACGAGGCAAAATTGTCAATTATCGATCATCAATCATCGATTATCGATTGTCAGTGTACTCCCCCCAACTCTTGATGCTTAATTCTTCTGGCTTTCTATTCCCAATCGCTTCCACAAACCGCCGCGCCAACTGCAAATTGGTGATCAGCGGCATGCCAAAATCGACCGCTTTCCTCCGAATTATATAATCGTTCGTTAATTCCTCTTCTTGATAATTTTTCGGAATATTAATCACCAAATCGATTTTGCGTCCGCTGATTAGCTCCACCACGTTCGGACTCTTTTTCTCCAACGGCCAGTTGACAATCTCCGTTTCGATGCCGTACTGCTTCATAAAGTGTGCCGTGCCTCGCGTGGCATAAATTTTAATTCCCAAATCTCGCAGCGATTTTGCGCTGGAAATAAACGCCGCTTTATCTTCCAGCGGACCGGTTGAAATCAGAATCGAGCGGATCGGCAATTTGTAGCCCACCGAAATCAACGCTTTCAAAAATGCTTCGTCGAAGTCGTCGCCGAGGCAACCGACTTCGCCCGTCGAGGCCATCTCGACCCCCAACGTCGGATCTGCGCCGTCCAATCGCGTAAATGAAAATTGCGGGGCTTTCACGCCAACGTATTCTAATTCCATGAACGATTTGTCCGTGCGTTCAATTTTCTCACCCATGATCGCGCGCGTAGCAATGTCGATGAAATTGGTTTTATAAACCTTCGACACGAACGGGAAGCTGCGCGACGCGCGCAAATTGCATTCTATTACTTTCACCGCGTTGTTTTTGGCGATGAACTGAATGTTGAACGGTCCGGTAATTTGCAGCGCTTTGGCAATCTTGCGCGCGCTGCTGCGAATCTGTCGGATAGTTTCGATGTACGTGCGCTGCGGCGGCAACACCAGCGTCGCGTCACCGGAGTGGACGCCGGCGTTTTCCACGTGCTCGGAGATGGCGTCGATGATCACCTCGCCGTTTTTGGCCACGCCGTCGAATTCGATCTCTTTGGCGTTCTCCAAAAATTTGCTGATCACCACCGGATGCTCGCGCGAAATGATCGCCGCTCGTTCCAAAAACCGCGTCAACTCGACGTCCGTCGAGGCTACGCCCATCGCCGCGCCGCTCAAAACATACGACGGCCGCACCAGCACCGGATATTTCACTTTCTCGGCAAAAGCTTTGGCTTCTTCGAGAGCAACCAACTCTTCCCACTCCGGCTGATCGATTTGCAACTGATCGAGCAGCGAAGAAAATTTATGGCGATTCTCCGCGCGATCGATATTCGCCGGCGACGTGCCGATCACGTTCAATCCCGCCTCGTGAAATCGCAGCGCGAGGTTGTTGGCAATCTGGCCGCCCATGGCGATGATCATCCCCGCCGGGTTTTCTTTTTGATAAATTTCGTAGATAGTCTCAAAACTCAATTCGTCGAAATAGAGCCGGTCGCATTCGTCGTAATCGGTGCTGACAGTTTCTGGATTGTAGTTGATGAGCACCGTCGGATAGCCCAGCCGGCGCAGAGTCATCACCGCGTTGACGCAGCACCAATCGAACTCCACCGAGCTGCCGATGCGATACACGCCCGATCCCAAAACAATCACGGAGGTGGTACGTTCGAAGGCTGGTCGGAAAATGGTTGGCACAATATTCATGGTTCGACGGAGTTTATCCTGAGCAACGCCGAAGGACTCACCATGAAGAGATGTGGCTTCATCCTGAGCGGAGTCGAAGGATGGCTTGCTTGCATAACTTATTTTCCGACCAGCCTTCTCATATTCGATGTCATCCGTCTCGCCGTGATACGTGAGGTACAAATAGTTGGTCTGCGCGGGATATTCCGCCGCCAGCGTGTCGATCTGTTTGACGCACGGATGCAGCCCATAATTTTTGCGCATGGCCCGCACGTCATCTTCCGTCGTCCGCAAAATCTTGGCGATTTGAAAATCCGAAAAACCGGCCTTCTTCGCTTCCACCAAAATTCCGCGCGGACAAATTCCATTGGCGTACTGCCCGACCGATTTTTCCACTTCCAAAATATTTTTGAGTTTGAACAGAAACCATTTGTCGATATTGGTGAGCTTCTGCACTTCCTCCACGGTCATGCCCGACGCCATCGCCTGCGCAATCGCAAACACCCGCTCGTCCGTGGGATGCCGCAGCTCTTCGCGCACGTCGTCAAATTTCAGCTGCTCGTTGCCGATGAGTCCAATCACGCCGATGTCCAACATGCGCAGCGCTTTCTGCAGCGCCTCTTCGAACGAGCGGCCAATGGCCATCACTTCGCCCACCGATTTCATCCCCGAGCCGAGGCGGGTGGAAACGCGGCGAAATTTTTTCAAATCCCAGCGCGGAATTTTCACCACCACGTAATCGAGCGCCGGCTCGAAGCACGCCATCGTGCTTTGCGTGATGGAATTTTTCAAATCGGTGAGGCCGAAACCCAGCGCCAATTTCGCGGCGATGAACGCCAGCGGATAGCCCGTCGCCTTCGACGCCAGCGCCGAGCTGCGCGACAGCCGCGCGTTGACCTCGATGACGCGGTAGTTGCCGGTCTGCGGATTCCTGCCCGCCGATTGGCAGGCGGGGAGCGCATATTGGATGTTGCACTCGCCGACGATGCCGATGTGCCGCACCACGCGAATGGCAATCTCGCGCAGCCGGTGGTACTCGCTGTTGTTGAGAGTCTGGCTGGGCGCCACCACGATGCTCTCGCCGGTGTGAATGCCCAGCGGATCGAAATTTTCCATGTTGCACACGGTGATGCAGTTGTCGTAAACATCGCGCACCACCTCGTACTCCACTTCCTTCCACCCTTCCAAATATTCTTCCACGAGAATTTGATTGGTGTACGAAAAAGCTTTGTTGGCCAGCTCGCGCAGCGCCGCCTCGTTGACGCACAGTCCCGAGCCCAATCCGCCGAGGGCATACGCGATGCGAATCATCACCGGGTAGCCGATTTGCGCCGCGGTGCGCACGGCTTCTTCCGTGGAATTCACCGCCACGCTGCGGGGCGTCAGCACGTCGATTTCCCGCAGGCGCTCCACGAAGATGCCGCGGTCTTCGGTGTCTTTGATGGCTTGAATGGGGCTGCCTAACACCCGCACGCCGTATTTTTCGAACACGCCATTTTCCGCCAGCTCGAGGCCGCAGTTGAGGGCGGTCTGTCCGCCGAAGGAAAGGAAGATGCCGTCGGGGCGTTCTTTCTCGATCACCCGTTCGACAAAGTAGGCGTTGACCGGCAGAAAATAGACTTCATCCGCGAGATGCTCGGAGGTTTGAATGGTGGCGATGTTGGGATTCACCAGCACGGTTTTCACGCCCGCTTCTTTCAACGCTTTGATGGCCTGACTGCCGGAGTAATCGAACTCGCCGGCCTCGCCAATCTTCAAAGCCGAGCTGCCAAGGATGATGACTTTTTTGGGGAATTTGGTAACCACGAATTGCACCGATTACACGAAAATTTATTTACTATCTTTATCTACAAATCAGTTTAATTCTGAATTACGTCATTTGATACTATCGCAGCAGAACAAGTTTCTTCGTTTGAACAAAACCCCCAGCCTCCATTCGATAATAATACACACCACTTGCAAAACCTGTTGCATCCCATTCTTCTGAATATGTGCCCGCGTTCATCTGTTGCGACAAAAGCTGTGCGACTTTCTGCCCCTGTGTATTGTAGATATTCAATGACATATATGCGGCCTTAGGGAGTGAGAATTTTATAGTTGTGCTTGGGTTGAAGGGATTCGGGTAGTTCTGCGCCAGTGAAAATTGTGTTGGCATTTCAGTCGTCACTTCTTGGACAGATGTAACCATCTCTGAGAGCGGACGCCGCCAAACACCTCCACGCTGAGTCCCGGCAAAGATATTCGTGCCGTTAACGGCAAGAGCACGGACATCATTGTTCATCAGCGCGGTGTTGACGGCAGTCCAAGTCGTGCCATTGTTGGTGGAAAGAAAGACGCCATCAAAAGAAGTCCCGGCAAAGATATTCGTGCCGTTGACAACAAGAGCACGGACATCGGTTCCCACCAGACCGCTGGCAGTCCAGGTCGTGCCGTTGTTGCTCGAAAGAAAGACAGCATCACTTCCATCACCTCGAGTCCCGGCAAAGATATTCGTGCCGTTGACGGCAAGAGCATAGACATAGCCGTTTGTCAGCCCGTTGTTCACAGCATGCCAGCTTGTACCATTGTCGGTGGAAAGATAGACACCCCCACCATAAGTCCCGGCAAAGAGATTCGTGCCGCTGATAACAAAAGAAAGGACAGAAGTGTTTGTCGGCAACCCTAAGTTGACTTCAGTCCAGCTTGTGCCGTTGTCGGTGGAAAGAAAGACACCCCAATACCATGTACTGGCAAAGAGCTTCGTGCCGCTGACGGCAAGAGCATTGACAGCAAAGAATGTCAGCCCGGCAGCAGTCCAGCTTGTGCCACTGTTGGTGGAAAGAAAGACACCCCCACCATTAGTACCGGCAAAGAGATTCGCGCCGCTGACGGCAAGAGCATTGACAGAAGGGAATGTCAGCCCGGTATTGACAGCAGTCCAGCTTGCGCCACTGTTGGTGGAAAGAAAGACGCCGTCCTCTGAAGTCCCAGCAAACAAATTGGCGCCGCTGGTGGCAAGACTGGAGACATCAGTGTTCGGCAGCCCAGTGGAGGTCCAGCTTGTGCCGTTGTTGGTGGAAAGAAAGACACCTTGAGTCCCCGCAAAGAGATTCGTGCCGCTGACAGCAAGAGCATGGATATAAATTTTTCCAAAAGAGTCCGTCAGCCCGGCGTTGACGGCATTCCAGATCACGAGGTTGTTCGTGGAAAACACACCTTCACCATTTGTCCCGGCAAAGATATTCGTGCCGCTGACAACTAGAGTAAAGACATCGATATTCAACAGCCCGGTGGCAGTCCAGCTTGAGCCATTGTCTTCAGAGAGATAGACCCCACCCGAAGTCCCTGCGAGGAGAGCTGTGCGAATTACGGCAAATGCACGGACAAAAGTGTTCCTTAGTCCGGCGTTGACAGCCGTCCAACTTGTGCCATTGTTGGTGGAAAGAAAGACACCACCACCATCAGTTCCAGCAAAAAGATTCGTGCCACTGACTGCAAGGGCATTGACAATAGTGTTTGTCGGCAACCCTAAGTTAACTTCAGTCCAGCTTGTGCCGTTGTCGGTCGAACGAAAGACACCACCAAGCCAAGTTCCCGCAAAAAGATTCGTGCCGCTGACCGCAAGAGCACGGACATAAGTGTTTGTTAGCCCGTTGTTCACAGCATGCCAGCTCGTACCATTGTCGGTGGAAAGATAGACACCGCCACCATTAGTCCCGGCAAAGAGATTTGTGCTGCTGACAACAAAAGCAAGGACATCAGTCTTCCCAAAAAGATCCGGCAGCCCGGTGTTGACGGCTGTCCAGGTCGTGCCGTTGTTGGTAGAACGAAAGACACCACCGTTAGCACCAGCAAAGATATTCGTGCCACTGACGGCAAGAGCACTGACTATGCCTCCGTTAGGCCCATTTGTCTGCACCCACTGGGCGTTGCAAACGCGGCTTAAGAGAACAACACCGAGTGTTAACAGCATCATTCGCTTGTTCATTTCTGGCCCTCCTCTTTATTGTTATAGTACTGTTTTTACAGCCGTCATCACAGACCCCCTTCGTGTCAATTCGTGTAATCGTGGTCAAAACTGGTCAAAACTTTTCCACAAACTCATCAAACAAACACCCCGTATCCAGCGGACCCGGCGAAGCCACCGCATGAAACTGCACCGCACTAAACGGCTTCGTGCGCTGGCGGCTGCCCTCGTTGGCGTTCAAACTCTCCTCCCCTAAATTCCGTTGTTTGGAATTTGGGGGAGGCTGGGAGGGGGTCGCCCCCCACCTAACCTCCCCCATTTCAAAAACAAAATGGGGGAGGAACAAAGCCGCTCATTCGTGCACTTCGTGGTTTAAAGCTTTTCCACAAATTCACCAAACAAAAAACCCGTATCCAGCGGCCTCGGCGCAGGCTCCGGATGAAACTGCACGGCGCGGAACGGTTTCGTGCGCTGGCGGCTGCCATCGTTGGCGTTCAAACTCTCCTCCCCTAAATTCCGTTGTTTGGAATTTGGGGGAGGCTGGGAGGGGGTCGCCCCCCACCTAACCTCCCCCATTTTTCCGCGAAGCGGATCCGCTAAGCGGACAAAAACAAATGGGGGAGGAACAAAGCCGCTCATTCGTGCAATTCGTGGTTAAAGCTTTTCCACAAATTCACCAAACAAAAAACCCGTATCCAGCGGCCTCGGCGAGGCCTCCGGATGAAACTGCACGGCGCGGAACAGCTTCGTGCGCTGGCGGTGGCCCTCGTTACTGCCGTCGTTGGCGTTCAAATTCTCCTCCCCTAAATTCCGTTGTTTGGAATTTGGGGGAGGCCGGGAGGGGGTCGACCCCCACCTTACCTCCCCCATTTTCAAAGACCGAAAATGGGGGAGGAACATTTCCTAAGAGCGCTACCTCAGATGTAATTCCATCGCAGGTCAGATCATCGGTCATCGCGCTGCCCCTGCTTGAGCGAAAGCTAAGCAGCCTCCAAAGAGCGCACACTAAACACCTCGTCCTCTTTCAAAGGCTGAATTTCAGACTCCGACACGGTTACGACCGCTATCGTATCCCCAAGCGCATTGAATACTTCCAATGAATATCCACCCTCGGACGCATTCGATGAATGGCATTCCACAATTGTAGCCACATCCCCCTTTTTCAATTTTTTTTCGGGAATGTCCCGAAGCAACACGACTTCTTTAAATAATTCGTATTTCATCATTGCCTCACTTTCTATCTGGAAACATAGTGATAAATTTGGTTAATCTTGATTCGTGTTCGTTCATCCAAATCGTGCGAACGAATAAGCTTTTGCCCTTCGGTCCAGTGAGTTTCCCTTTTATTTCATACATCTGGCCGTATTTTGTATCTTCTGTGAACACAGCATTCTGAGATAATATTTGAGTTCGTAAGTCCCTCTCTAATCTCTGCCAATTCCCCAGTTTGTAGCCGGCTTTAGCCAGCCATTTTGATTTATCATTTCTTTTTCTGGGGGATAAAAGATATTCTTTTATTTTCTCAGAAGCAATTACGGCGGTTGATGGCAATTTCATTCAGAAGACTCGCATCGAGTTTAGAATATCAGATCGCTTCGTGTAATTCGTGGTTGAAAGTGGTTAAAGCTTTTCCATGACTTCGTCAAACAAAAAACCCGTATCCAGCGGCCCCGGCTATGCTTTCGGATGAAACTGCACCGCCCGGAACGGCTTGCTACGGTGGCGGATGCCCTCGTTGCTGCCATCGTTGGCGTGGCACTAAGCGATCTTACACGGTCTCTGACCGTGTATTTGTGGTGAAACGGGCCGCAGGCAATTTCAAAACACAGTCAGAGACTGTGTTGGATCTGTTCATGGCAGAGGAAGACGATTTAGAAACCGATTGAAAGTTCAGCAAATCTAAACACGGGATCGACCGGCGAGACGAGAAACAGAGAGTTCATTTAAAAAATTTGTCTTCCCCTTAGCTGCTCTTACTCACTTCCTTTAGCGATGTCCTTCGAGTCGTTTTCGCTTTGGCAGTTTTAGGCATGGTTTTTATAAGTGCGCGTAGAACCGTATTCACTGAATCCGCCGTGGTAAAAACTCTCGAAATATCTGGATCGAGTATTACAACCCGGCGATCTTTGTAGATTTTTTCAGCAAAACGATTCGGACGCGCTTTGCGATAATCGAGGTCATATTCCGGAAGCATATCGTCCGGTGCGGTCTTCCGAGATTTAGCGATAGACGTTTTGTTCATACTTTTGCCGCGTCGTTGGCGTCAACTCAGCCTAAGAAAGCTTCGCCAAGATATTTTGAAACGAATGATAATCAACTATCTTTGTGCCTTTGAATTTATTCAGGGAGAGCAAATCTTTATCGCCAGTAACCAAGTAAGTAGCCTTCTCTGAAACACAGAGGTCAAGCAAAAAATTATCTTTGGGATCGCGACAGACATCAAAGGTCTTTTTTATTTCAACGATTTGGACTTTGCCAAGCATGAGGGAGACAAGCTCGTTAATGACATCTGCGGTGAAGTATCTTTGAAATCTTGGCCGGTGTAGAACGTCAGTCATTTCCTCAAGCAGTTCGTCGCTTAACAAGATTTGAATGCGATTATCAATAATGAAATCTTCCAAACCCGAAAGGACTTTGCCAATGAGAAAACTAACCCAGATATTTGTATCGAATACAACTCTAAGCTTTTTTCTTGGCATTATAGCGCTGCGATCTTACCAGCTCTACTTCCGAGGTAATTTCGTCGAGGGTCAGATCATCGATTTTCAAACGCTTCAAAAGTTGACGGAAACGAATTGGGTAGGTGTCCTTTTCAAGCTCGCGAATTAATTCCAGTTTTTCACTAATATCGCGTTGCCCAATCAAACGCTTCAATTGATCAAGATCGATTGATGAACTTACGCCCATAAAATTCTCCTTTGATTCAACACTATCAAAGTAGCAAATATTTTGACACTTGCAAGATTTCGTGTAATTCGTGGCTAAAGTTTTTCCGCAAATTCGTCAAACAAAAACCCCGTATCCAGCGGCCCCGGCAACGCCGCCGGATGAAACTGCACCGCGCGGAACGGCTTCATGCGCTGGCGAATGCCATCGTTGGCGTTCAAATTCTCCTCCCCTAAATTCCGTTGTTTGGAATTTGGGGGAGGCCGGGAGGGGGTCTGACCCCCACCTGACCTCCCCCATTTTCAAAGAGCGAAATGGGGGAGGAACATTTCCTAAGAGCGCTACTTCAGATGTAATTTCATCGCAGGTCAGATCATCGATTTTCATACGCTTCAAGTTGACGAAGAACTTTGTGCTCATTGCCCCCGCAGCACTTGATGGATGTCAGCGGTTTCTTGATTTACTTCAATTATCAAATCACCCCCGCGACGTCCGACATAATCTTTTGGACCATAATTTATCCGCCAAAACACGTCGCCATTAACGGAGCGTTGGGTAATGGTAATGATGGACTGTACTACATCAATTCCGAGCTCACCAGCGCGTTTATTTACCACCGCCGTCGCCCGAGCAAGTGAAACAGCAATATCATCTTCAAGTACTTCGGCTGGAAGTGTCATTGGGCTACCGTTTCAAACGAGAAGTGCAACTGTTTGTCTACAGGCACAGAATAGTTGAGTTTCTCAAAACCAATGACACGCCCTGATTTGTCCTTCATGAGTATGACCTCTTCACCCGTTTCCTCACAAATATACTCATCGATTGGATTGCCAAACCAGACCGTCAACGTGTTTCCTTGACGGTCATAGAAGATTTTTACTTTGTCCATACAATTTCACGCTCTTTGATTGCATCGGTTGGGTAAGTCGTAATAAGAAATCCGTCGTCATTCGACCTTTTAGCTATCGCACAAATCCAGCGCCGCGCTTTTTCTTTTTTGTAGAACAAGTATACGTCCTCGTCGCGACGACTGCGCCGGATTTCATCAGGTTTTTGCAACACGAATTTTTTAAATGACCTTTAACGGTTAAAATGTTTGCGTTACAAGTGAATATCTCTTAATTTGAAAAAACTAAAAACCGAGGTGATTCTAAATGACCCAGGCACTATTAGAAAAAATCATACTCAAAGAAACGAAAGACCTTTCTCAGGAACTGCTTCGTGCGGCAATTACGGCCGTTGATGGCAATTTCATTGAAAAGGCTCGCATCAAGTTAAAAATATACGAACACTTCGTGTAAGCCGGATTAAAAGTGCTTTTAGTCGGCGATCACATATTGCCCGATGATAACAAATTTCGAAAATGGGTTGACCGAGCAAATCCAAGGTTAGGTGAGCCAATAGACTGCGGCAAAGTTCACGAGTAATGTGGTGGCTTGAAGCGTGAGCACTTGCAACGACTCTTTTGGTCGCCTCGGCAACCATTTGAGTAGGAAGTAAGCCAGTATCGGTAGCTGCGTAGCCATGAGTATTTGCCATATATGGGCAGCGGCACCTTCATCAGCTTCATGGACAACTCCGAAAATTGCCGCGTGCCCCAGAACCAAAGCCAAAGCCGCAAGCGACATCGCCAATGGAAGATAGGCGCTCGGCTGCTTTATTAGTGAAACATTGACCAATTTTGTTTTCATCGCTTATTCTCCTTCTAACGGTAAGCTGTTTGATTGCTACTGCCAACTGCGACTGCCTACTGATCTAAAGCTTCTCCACGAATTCATCAAACAGAAAGCCCGTATCCAGCGGCCCCGGCGACGCCTCCGGATGAAACTGCACCGCACGGAACGGTTTCGTGCGGTGGCGGATGCCCTCGTTGCTGCCATCGTTGGCGTTGAAGAACCACGGCTCCCAATCCGGCGGCAGTGAGCGTTCGTCCACCGCGTAACCGTGATTTTGCGAGGTGATGAAACAGCGCTTGCTGCCCACCAGCACACACGGCTGGTTCTGACTGTGATGGCCGTACTTGAGTTTGTAAGTGTCCGCGCCGGCCGCCAGCGCCATAATCTGACTGCCGAGGCAGATGCCAAACATCGGCTTGTCCTGCTCATACGCTTGGCGAACGGCGCGCACCGTGGCCTCCACCGTTTTCGGATCGCCCGGACCATTGGAGATGACGATGCCGTCGTACTGCTCTTTGGAAATGTCCCAGTCCCACGGCACCGTCAGCACCGAGACATTGCGCCGCAGCAGCGAACGCACGATGTTGTACTTGCAGCCGCAGTCGATGAGCAGCACGCGTTTTTTGCCCGTGCCGTATTCCGCCGGCTTTTTCTGCGCCACCCGCGCCACCAAATTTTCGAGATTAGGATCGTAAAATGGCAAATCTTTTTCGAGAACTACAATCTTGCCCAACATGCTGCCGCGCTCGCGCAGCTTCTGCGTCAGCAAACGGGTGTCGAGTCCGGTGACGGCGGGAATGTGATTGGCCTTCAGCCACGCATCGAGGTTGGAGTGGCCGCTCCAGTGGCTGAAATCCCGCGAGTACTCCGACACCACCAGCCCGGCAATGTGAATGCGTTCGGACTCGAAATCCGTTTTGAGAATGTCGAGATTATTTTCGCCTGCCTGCGCAGGCAGGGGATAGGGCACGCCGTAATTGCCGATGAGGGGATAGGTCAAAATCAGAATTTGCCCCTCGTACGAGGGATCAGTGAACGACTCCGGATAGCCCACCATGCCGGTGTTAAAAATCACCTCGCCAGCCACGGAGGTCGGACTGCCGAACGCCTCGCCGTGAAAAACGGAACCGTCTTCTAAGATTAATTTTGCTAACATTTTTTTCTCGGACGCAGATGACGCTGATTAACGCAGATTAAAAAACCGATTTGTCGTTTCGAGCGGAGCGCAGCGGAGTCGAGAAACCTGACGAAGAATAGATTCAGTGATGCGCTCGTTACAGATTCGCGTGCAAGAACGTTTCTTGCGACCGCCAGATTCCTCACCCGACAAACAACGTCGGGTTTCGGAATGACATCATTTGGGTCTCTGTCATGCCCGAATGCTTCTGTCGGGCATTCCATCACTCCCCACAAATGGATTCCCGCCAAAAACACGCGGGAATGACAAATGGTTGCCTACTGCCAACTGCGACTGCCTACTTCTCCCGTCCCGCCAACTTCGCAAACAACCCCTCATACGCCTCCGTCACTTTCTCCCACGTATAAAACTCGCGGATGCGCGCCACGGCTTTCTCACCGAATTTAGCCACCTCGTGGGGACGATCCAGCAGGTGCTGCATCTTCTCCGCCAGCTCGCCATTTTTCTTGCTGCTGAAATAGACGCCGGCATCGCCCAGAACTTCGCGGTGCTCGGGGACATCGTTCGCCAGCACGCAGTTGCCGTGCCCCATGCCCTCCAACAGCGCGGGATGCGTGCCGCCCACTTCCGTGCCCTGCACGTAAAAATAGGCGTTGGACTGCAGCTCGCGATAGCCCTGTCCGAACACGTAGCCCGTGAAAATGATGCGCGGGTCTTTGGTCTTTTTCAAATTCTGAATGTACTCGCCGTTGTAGGGCGCGTCGCCGACGATGACGCACTTCAAATTGGTCTTCACCTGTTCGAACGCCTTCACCACGAGATGGGCGTTGTTCTCCGGCTCCAGCCGGCTGACGTACAGCACGTAGCGTTTCGGCTGCAAGCCAAATTTGTCGAGCACGTCCTTCGTTTCCACTTTGCCGACGGGCGTACCGTAAGGAATGAAGGTCGAGCGCTTGTTGAATTTTTCGAGATAGTACTTTTCAATCTCGCGGGCGTCGGTGACGACTTCGTTGGCGGTAAACGTGGCCAGCCGCTCCGAGATGAGATAGAACCAGCGGCCCAACCTGTTCCACTTGGCGCGCTTCCACTCGAGGCCATCGACGTTGATGGCCACGGGCGTGCCCACCAGCCTCGGGATGAACGCGCAATAGGCGTTGGCGCTGTTGCAGATGAGAATGGCGTCGTAGCGTTCTTTCAGCGCGTGCAGTACGCACAGAAAGGAGTGCACGACGGTGTCCAAATACTTATGTGCGATGGTCGGAAGAATCACCAGCCGCACACCTTTGTAATATTCACCGTCGTATTCGATGGTGTTGGAGCGGCCGTACACCGTCACCTCGTGGCCGCGCTCCACCAGCCGCGGTGCCAGTTGCTCCGCGAAAGTTTCAAATCCACCGTAGTTTGCCGGGATGCCCCGGATGCCCATGATTGCAAGTTTCATAGTTTTCAAAACAGGTCCTCACACAATATTTCTTCATTAATAAGACAATCTCTTAGACTTGTGTCATTTCGAGCGCAGCGAGAAATCTGACGGAGAATAGATTCAGCGAATATGCTTACAGATAACTTGAAAAGATCAATTCTTCGCCAGATTCCTCCGCCGACAAAAACGTCGGCGTTCGGAATGACGTCACTTTAAATTTTCGTTAACAAAAATTTTCATCATTACCTGCCAGAGACTCAATCGGCGCGACTTGTTCTTCCGCGAGCGTTGCCGCGTATTCCAAACAGGCGAAAATATCTTCGCGTTCAATTGAAGGATAGGCTTTCAGCAGACCATCGATGGTGTCGCCATTGGCGAGCATACGAACAATTAGGTGCACGGGAATGCGTGTGCCTTTTATACACGCCTCGCCGTGGCAGACTTTGGGATCGATTGAAATACGTTCGTGCATTTTATTATCTCATTTCCAATTTACGAAATTGTTGCTTGTCAATTTAGATAAAATCAACGTTGGATTAGTTCCTCACTTCCTCAACGTTCATCAAAACCGACTACGTCCCAATCCCTCTTAATGATATTAGGACATATCAACTTCGCAAGCCACGATTTCAATTCTACCTCAGTGCGATTCAAACATTGAAGTTATTAGTGTTTTAATCAGCATTGCCTACTTAATGCAAGGCGGTAAGGTTTTCCCGATTCACGCAGTAAAGACACCAATGTTTCAATCCATCCTTTCTCTGTTTACGGGAGCCATTGGTTTAATTAGGTCTCAATTTTACAATGACTAAAGGGCTTCATTGTGGGAATTAGTCCCTGTAGTTATAAGGGATTCACACTGTGAATTCCTTTGATGAGATGTTTCAATCGTCTCCCACCTAGTTTAGTCCTTAACACACTCTCATGTCTCAATTCGCACTAATGCGCAAAAGGAGGTGAATGCCTGTTGAAGAACCTTTTGATCTAGCCCGAGGCTGAAGCTTGCTGCAGATGTGGCAGATGTCTCGGGCGGGAGGGACAATCCTAGGTTGTCCCTCCTTAATTTTTGAGTTTTTTGCACCGCCACAAACAGCATAAAGAAAGAACCATTCTTGAGTGTCAATTCGGATAGATCTTAGGTTTTCGTAATACGCTTGCTTAGCTTTCCTCTCAAAATGATTGCTCACTAAGAGGTACCTGTATTTCTATTCTTTCAATCGCTTCTGGATAGACCTCCTGCGCCAGAAGAGCTAAGTGTGAAAGATAGTCAAGTGCTGAATTAGCGTACTCTTTGTACTGATCAACTGAGACTTCTCCAAACATCAAGATTTCCATAATTCCACTCATTGCCGTTGCAATAGATAATGTACTTGTGATTTTTCGAAATCTTCTCGTTTCTGACATCGATAAACCCAAATTTGCTATTTCTGAATCATCGTTTAGCTTGCGGATTTCTGTTCCAATCCTTTCTGACAGTTTCTTAGTGAAATCAGCGAGCTTAGGATCATACAAGTAATTGCTGGGTAGACTCATTGTGTAGGACATACGTTCTATTTGGTTAATTGCATCGCCGCTTAAGTTTTCGTATCTGATTGCGGAGGTTATCTTATCAAAGGCTAGTTTACAACCAGCTAGACTAACTTCCGGTTTGCCTCTCACTAGTGCTTCTTCACTCTCATTTAAGAATCTGCGAAGTTGTGTGTTCTTAATAATATCCCAAAGCTTGAACTTGGGAAAATCCAATCCATAACAGTCTTGAAAACATTTGGAAATTGATTCTTCGACTGGATGCGGAAATCGAGAAACGTCAGTGCTACTCGGTGTGATACCTTTATGTTGGACTAGATTGCGTAGTTCATGGAGCGTCCTAAGCTGTCGATAATTTGGAATTCTTGTCATGCAATTGTTCGCTCGAACCGCTTCAGTGGCCGTTCGCCACAGCGTGGTCCAATTGACATCATCCCGTGCAAACTCAACATCCGGAGCGAAATCGTTAATCAGCATGTTTAACAAAATTTCAACCGAATAGTCGAGAAAGAGCACCGACTTCATCACTGAAAAATTGTCGCCAAGTGCTGCCAATCTTTTTCCGTCAAGAAAAAAATTCTTACAAATTAGGAGCAGTTTTGGATTTGAAGGTGTTTGCATACTCAGTTGTTCATCAAAATTTAGCTTAACTTAATTTTATTCCCCGGCACCACCACTTCCCGAAACCGCATCAAATCCGCAAAGCTCAACTCGCGAATCCCAAACAACACCCCGACAAACAGCATCAGCAAAAACGCGCATTTGGCGATTAAGTAGTGATCCAAAATTGGAAAGTAATACGCCAGCGCCAGCACTGCGACTCCGGAGAGAACCGTGCGCGCGGCGGAGAGCGGCGGCATCACCACGCGCACGTTGCGCAGCAGCAGCGTGCCCACCACCACGATTCCCACGGCGCCGACAATCAGCGTCGCCAGCGCGGCGCCCAATCCCGCGTACCTCGGCACCAAAATCGCGTTGGCAGCGACGTGTAAAATAATCAATGAGCCGGTGCCGATCAAGCACGATTTCAGTTGCTCGCGCATGATCAAAATCGTGTTCATCACCGCAAAAAAAGTGACGAACGCGATGCCCGCAAACAGCACCGCGAGAATCGGGCCCGCGGCCGTGTACTGTTCCCCGAAAAACAGATTCATCAGCGGCGTGGCGGTAGCGCCAATCACCACGATCATCGCGAACAGCAGCATCAGCCAGTAGCGCAACGAGATGGCGGTGACGTCGCGCACCCGTTTCTCGTCGCCCTCTTTGGTGGCGCGCGAAATCACCGGCATCAGCGCCGAGGAAATCGCCAGCGACAAAAAATACGGAATCTTCGCCATGCTGGACGCCGACACGTACTGCCCCACCTCGACGTCGCTCAAATGGTATTTCACAAACCAGATGTCGACCGAGAACAGTAGCTGCAGCCCGACATAGTAAAACACGTTGATGAACGCGAAACGGAAGAATTGAATCTCTTCCAACTTCGCTTTGATCTCCGGCATCTTCACCAGCAGCAGTCCGCCGAGCCATCCGCCCAACGCGCCCAGCGTGTTGCCGAGCACCGCGCCGGTGATGGAAAATCCCGACAGCACCAGCGCGAAAATCGACAGCGGCTTCGCGACCGCGTAGGCGATGGCGCCGAGCGTCTGCCGGCCAAATTGGTGCAGGCCGTTTTGCAGGCTCTGATAATATTTGTACAGCCCGTAAAAAATGATGTCGAACGCCGCGATTCTGAGATAGAATTGCAGACTCGGATCGTCGAACCATGAGGCAATCAGCGGCGCGATGAACCAGAACAAAATGAAGAACGCCAGCGAGTTGAGCAAATGCACTGGCAGAGTTTTGCGCACCAGCAGGCGCGCGGCGTCCAGGTTTTCGGCGACGAATTTTTGCAGCGCGATGGGGATGCCGGTGATGACGAACAGGTGCGCCACAAACAGAAACGACATCACCACGCCGAACGTGCCGAAGCCTTCCGGGCCGAGCATCCGCGCCAATCCAACGTTGATGGCATAGCCGGAGATCAGGAACACCACTTGGCTTATCAGTAGAAGAATAGTTGCTTGTCCGAGCATATTCTAAAATAAGGATTCTGTAATTCCCCTCCTTTGGAGGGCTGCCCGAAGGGCGGGGTGGGTCCGACCCACCCCTAAATCCCATCCCGAGAGGGGACTTGTTTTGAACTCGCCTTCTTCGATTTCTTTGTGCCGTTGTTCGGCAAACTCTCGATAGCCGCCGATTCGACGTTGGCGAGCTTCGCCCAGATCTCATCCATAATTTCCATCGATCGCAGTCCTTCCTCCGGCGCGATGGGAAGTGGGTCGCCATCGAGAATACTCTTGTAAAACAGGCGAATAAGCGTTTCGTTGCCCTGATACATGTTGTATTTGCCGAGCAAGCCGAGAACGGTGTTTTTCATGCCCGATCCGAAAATGATGCGCGCTTGTTTCATGGCGCTGAGACTGCGGCTTACCACGCGCGGGATTTTCGCCATGGGTTTATCGAGAAACACATACTTGTTGAGGAAATCGATTTTCAGCGTGCCGGCGGTGCCAAAAACATTCACAAACAAATAGCGCGGCGAGACGGCCATCGACATGCTGAGCATCCCAAGCATGGTTTCGTTTTCAAACATCACGCGCAGCTCGTCGGTTTTCATGTGCGGCACGATGCGATTGAATTTGCCCTGCACGCCGTGCACGCGGGCGTCGCCCATCACATCCAGCAGCAACGCGATGGGGTGCGAGATGAAATTTTGATACAGCGAGCCGGGCATGTCGTACGCCCAATTGTTGCGGCCCTCCCACGTCAGGTAGCGGCTACTGGCGTCGGAGCTGTACGAGGTGCCATACCAGCTTTCCACATACGACACGCGACCGATGGCGCCACTGGCAATGATCGCCCGCGCTTTCACCATCACTTCATCGTAAAGATGATTGTGATCGACGCAGAGCAGGACGTTGTTCTTTTTCGCCGCGGCCAACATGCGCTTGGCTTCGGCGGCGGTCAGCGCGAACGGCTTTTCCACAAACACATGGCAGCCGCGATTCATGGCCGCGATACTGATCTCGGCGTGACTCTGCGACGGCGTGCACACGTGCACCGCGTCCAACTTTTCATTTTCAAACATCTCTTTGTAATCGGAATACGATTTTGCGACGCCGTACTTTTTCGCCATATTTTCACGCGCGGCGTCAACGGGGTCGCTCACCGCTGCCACCACCGCGTTTTTGATTCGGCTCAGCGCGTCGAGATGCGGACCGGAGATGACGCCGCATCCCACCACGCCGACGCGCACTTGTTTGTCGGAATTGATTGTCACGTTAATTTTATTGCCCGGCGGATTCCGCTTCGGCTGCGTCCGTTGCTTATTCCAAAGCAGCATGTCGCGCACGGTGGTTGAAACATCTACCGGCTGCCAGTTGAGCTCTTTTCTGATTTTTTCATTTGAGTAAAAAAACGGCGTGGCCCAGAGTCTTATTTGTGGCAAGCTCAACGTCGATTTCATTTTCGCCAATCCCATCAATTTGTCGAGACCGATGGCCATGGCGTTCATCACCGGCAGCGGAATGCGAATAGTTGAAAATTTGGGCTTCACATGCTGGCGGACTTGCGCGAAAAATTCCCGCTGCGTGAGGGTGTTGGTTTCCACCGCGTTGTAGGTTTGTCCAACCGCGGCTTTATTGGAGATCGCCAGCCAGACCGACTCGGCGACACTTTCCACGTGCGAAAGCGGCAGCGGCAGTTTTCCGTTGCCAACGATCAAATAACGATTGCCACCGGCTGGCATCCCGAGCCGCGAAATAAACATCGGACCGTGTTTGCCATAGAGCGCGCCCGGACGAATGATCGCAGTGGCCAAACCCTTTTCGTGATGCTGCTGAACCAGCTTCTCGCCCGCGATTTTCGTCTTGCAGTAAAAAGTCTGTTCTCGTTCTTCGTAGGGCATGTCCTCGCGGAACGTTTGTCCCGCCTTCGCCGAGGTATGATCGTAAACGATAATCGAGCTGATGAAAACGAAGCGCTTGACCTTTTGTTGAAGTCCAATTTCTAACAAGTGGCGCGTCGCCTCGACGTTAATCTCGTTGAAGTCTTCCCACTTGCCTCGCAACGCCGCAGCAGCGTGCACGATCACATCAACGCCTTTGGCCGCTTCGGCGAGACATTGCAGATCGCGCAGATCGCCGTCAATCATACGAACACTTTTTTCTTTGAGAAAATTGACATCGCTCGTGGGACGCACCACGGTCACGATTTCATACTTGTGCTTCTGCAAAACTTCAACAATGTGGCGTCC